>Ga0247833_1000997_pt1 | contig 48757 bp, 41 predicted proteins | sample LaCruzMarch2015__7_FD_187117 | JGI IMG/M metagenome (GOLD analysis project Ga0247833, IMG submission 187117) | Freshwater microbial communities from meromictic Lake La Cruz, Castile-La Mancha, Spain - LaCruzMarch2015_8m | ecosystem: Environmental > Aquatic > Freshwater > Lake | place: Spain...
GAATTAAATATGGATATTATTCCCGGAGTGCAACTTAAAACAGTTGAGCATGAGTATCCTGATTTCAACTTAACAATGCATAGCTTTATTTCTGAATGTCTAAGTACTGAAGTGTTTTTATCTGAGCATATTGATTACAAATGGCTTGCTGTTACTGAATTAGAAACACTTGATTGGGCTGCTGCTGACCTACCAATTGTGGAGCAATTGATAAATTCATAACATGGACATTCGTCAAGCGCTTTCTAATAGTATTCAAACTGGATTTGTAGACCAACTCATTCAATCCAATAAAGCGTATCGACCAGAATTATTAACCAATAATTCAGAACAAGGCAAAAAGGTATTGTCGACTATTATTCGCGAATTAGAACAATGTGACGAATTTTGGTTTTCAGTTGCCTTTGTTACCACTGGCGGAATTGCTGCATTGATGAATACCCTCATTGATTTAGAGAAAAACAACATCAAAGGAAAAATTCTAGCTTCGCAGTATCTAAACTTCACGCACCCTGAAGCCTTACGAAGAATTAAGCAATTCAAGAACATTGAATTAAGGATTGCCACAGAAGGTAATTTTCATTCGAAAGGTTATTTGTTCAGAAAAGGTAATGTATTTGATTTAATCATTGGAAGTAGTAATCTTACCCAAACAGCATTAAGCACTAATAAAGAATGGAATTTAAAGATTTCTGCAACGGATCAGAGTGAGTTAATAGGTGTTGCGGTAGAAGAATTTAGGCAAGAATTTGAAGTTGCCCAAGAAGTCAAAGAAGGCTATTTAATTGAATACGATTTACTCTGGCGAGCACGGACCAAATTTGAACGAGAAATAAAGGAGAGAAGAAAATCATATGAAGATTTAAAAGTAACTCCTAACCTCATGCAAATAGAGGCGCTTGCTAATCTTGAACATTTGAGAGCAATTGGTAAAACAAAAGCCTTACTGATTTCTGCAACTGGAACAGGTAAAACATATCTTTCCGCATTTGATGTTCAAAAAGTTAAACCAAAAAAGTTCTTATTTATCGTTCATCGTTTAACTATTGCTGAAGAAGCAATGAAAACCTATACAAATTTATTGGGTGCCGATATAAAAATGGGTATCTATTCTGGCAAGCGAAAAGAAATGGACGCGGATTACCTTTTCTGTACCATTCAAACCATTTCAAAACAAGCGCATCTAAACAAATTTGAGCCAAGTCATTTTGAGTATATAGTAATTGATGAAACACATCGTGCTGCAGCAGATTCATATCAGCGAATAATGGATCATTTTCAACCTAAGTTTCTTTTAGGAATGACTGCAACTCCTGAACGGACCGATGGTGACGATATTTTCGAGATGTTTGATAACAACATTGCTTACGAAATTCGTTTACACCGGGCATTGGCGGAAGAAATGTTGAGCCCATTTCACTATTATGGAGTCACAGACCTAACGATAAATAATCAGGAAGTGGATGAATTAACAGATTTCAATCACTTAACCGCTAAAGAACGCGTTAACCGGATTATCGAAACTGCTAAACGCTATGGTTGTGATGACGGGAATGTTAGAGGATTAATTTTTTGCTCTAACAATGAGATTTCAATTAAGCTCTCGAATGAATTTAATAATCGAGGTTATCAAACAGTAGCTTTAACAGGTGATAGTTCTGAAGCAGAACGTCAAAGATCGATTCACTTATTAGAAAGCGATAATAAATCGGAAAAACTGGATTACATTTTTACCGTCGATATTTTCAATGAAGGAATTGATATCCCAAGTGTGAACCAAATTATTATGCTTCGACCCACACAATCTGCCATCATATTTGTTCAACAATTGGGACGTGGTTTAAGAAAAGTTAATTCTAAAGACTATTTAACAGTAATCGACTTCATTGGGAATTACAACAACAACTATTTAGTTCCAATTGCACTTTACGGGGATAGATCATACAACAAAGATACTTTACGAAAACTTATTGCTAGCGGAAGCAGTTTAATTCCAGGGTGTTCAACTATTAATTTCGATCGAATTTCTAAAGACAAGATTTTTGAGTCAATCGACTCTGCGAACATGCAGATGAAAAAAGATTTGGTCCTGGATTACAATTTACTCAAGCGTAAGATGGGACGAATACCAATGATGATTGATTTTATAGACCATGGCTCACGTGACCCTCAATTGTATGTCAATTATTCTAAATCCTATTTCAATTTTGTAGCAGGACAAGAAGCAGATTTTAACGGTCGTATTAATGAGAAACAAAAGAAATTACTAGAGCTTTTTTCCAATGAAATTAACAATTCAAAACGCATAGAAGAAACCCTTTTATTAAAAAACTTACTACTCGAGCAATCCGTTGATCTAAATGAATTTAAAACTCAAATAAAAAATAAATACGCTTATATTCTTTCTGATAGTACCCTTAATTCTTGTGTGAGAAATTTGAACTTTGAATTTGTAACAGAGAATAAAGACAAAAAACTAAAATCTGCTCGCGAAATTTATGGGCTAAATATCGTTCGAGAAGAAGAAGGAAAATTGATAATTGAGGAAGACTTTCTTTCTTTATTGAAAAAGGATATTTTTAAAGATTTCTTATTGGATAACATTGCATTTGCCATAAAAACTTACGATACCAAACACAAGCCTACAAAATTTATTGATGGGTTCGAATTGTACCAAAAATATACTCGTAAAGATGTCTTCCGCATTCTAAACTGGGCACAAAACCCCTTGGCACAAAACGTAGGTGGATATATCATTGCTTCAGACAAAAGCAACTGCCCTATTTTTGTTAATTATAAAAAAAATGAGAATATTTCCAGTACAACAAAGTATGAAGATAAATTTGTGAGTCCGTCTAAATTTGAATGGATGTCCAAAAATAAAAGACGATTGACGAGTCCTGATGTTATAGCAATAAGAAACGCAATAAATAATAATACGCGATTACCATTATTCATTAAAAAAAGTAATGATGAAGGTTTAGAATTTTACTTCATGGGTGATGTCACTCCAATCGATGAAAGCTTTGAAGAAACAATGATGCAGGATGACAATGGCAATGATGTTTCAGTGGTAAAGCTTGATTTCAAAATGAATACCACCGTAGAAGATGGGATTTATGCTTATTTGACGAGCGTTTAAATAAAGTCCTTAAAATAACGGTTCCAAATTAGCAATTAATTTTAGTGGAAAATAGTCCCCATTATTGAGCTCAAAATCGTTTTAAAATGGAAAACATATTCGTTTTTGATCGCTATAGTGGAAAATTGGCTGTGTTTTGCCCTAAATTATTTACATAAAAAAGCAATGAGTAGTAAACGTTTTAGTTAAATTGCGCCTTATTTAACCAACTAAAATTAGAACAATGAAAAAAATAGTATTATTTATTGCCATGAGTTTCATCACCAACTTAAGTTTCAGTCAATCTCAAGCAGAAATGAATGAAGAAGCATTTAATGCGTATTCATTGGCTGACAAAAAAATGTATGAATCTTACAAACAGATTTTGGCAAACTTTAGCACTAAAGTTGAAAAGGATCTATTGATCGCCTCTCAAAAAGCATGGATAATATACAAAGAAGCACATTGCAAATCGATCGCTAATGGGTATGAAGGAGGTTCCATGCAGCCTTTGATATACAACAGTTGTATGGAAAGTATTACAAACGAAAGAATTATTCAACTGAATCAGTATAATGAAGAATGCCTTTTGAGGCCAATACCATTCAAGCTAATTAAATGATATTTCCATCGCTCAAAACACCTCTGCTTCGAGCACTTTTGAAGGATGTATTTTGATTGAATTTGGCTTCCATTTTCCCGTCCCAATTTAACAGACCCAAGCACCAAAAAAAAACCGCGATTTTTGAGGGATATTTTTTAAAAGTTACTTCAACTAGTAAGGACAATTTAGTTGTCACTTAAATTTGAATAATTGTGACACAATAAATTTTATACGTCCTTGCTTACTGAATTAATTAGTTTTCGCGCCTAAAAAAAATATAAAATATAATTTTGCGCCCATTTATTTTATTTTAACCTAAAAATTGCTTAAATTGCGCCTGTAAATTATTTATTATGCCCAAAAGCACTCATTTTTCAATAAATGCGCCCATATTTAATGGAATAACTAAACCTGTCCCTGGATGGGTAGTTGGATATGCCGCCATCATACAAAAACTTGATTTACAAATCCCTTTTACTTCTGTCATCACAATGATTGCTGAAAAGAATCAAAGATTCAATTCAGACGGTTGGATGGTTATGCCTAATAATTATTTACCTGAGGACAATGGTGAAATAACAGAGATTCAAGCATTATTCAATCAATTGGTTTTTGCATTGAAATATGAAGGGGTAAATCTACTTGTTTTTGCAAAATTATCAGAAAAACTTAGTGCTAATGAAATTAGTACACTTGTAAATATTGAGCCCTCAGGTCAATACTCAAGACGAATATGGTTTTTATTGGAATGGGTAACAGGACATCAAATAGAAGGTAAAAGCGACTTAACGAAAAAAAGTTATGTTTCAGTGATAGATGAAAAATTGCAATATGCTGTTCCAGGGATAAAATCTCCACGTCATTTGGTCATAAACAATTTGCCAGGAACGAATAAATTTTGTGCATTAATCACGAAAACAAAGAAATTAGAACATCACTTGATCAAAGATTATAATCAGATTAATCGAAAACAAATCGCCGGAATAAGGAAGGATAGTATACAAAGAGCCTCGGCTTTTTTGTTGCTAAAAGATTCAAAAGCATCATTCGCAATTGAAGGGGAAAGTCCTAAAAGTAAAAGGACTGCACGATGGGGTGGTGCTATTGGTCAAGCGGGATTAAATGACCTTTCCAAAGAAGAATTAATCAGGCTACAACAATTGGTTATTGAAAATAGTCGTTTTATTCACATGGGATTCAGGGAACAAGGTGGATTTGTTGGTGAGCACGATCGATTATCAGGCGAACCAATACCAGAACATATTTCATCCAAACATGAAGATTTAAATGACTTGATAGATGGACTAATTGAAACCAATAACTTGCTCATAAAACAGGATTTTGATGCTGTACTAGCAGCTGCTATCATTGCATTTGGCTTTGTATTTATCCATCCATTTGAAGATGGTAATGGAAGGATACATCGTTACTTGATTCATCACATGCTCGTTAAAAAACAATTTTCTGACCAAGGAATAATATTCCCTGTTTCATCTTCTATACTTAACCATATCAACGCTTATAGATTGGTTCTAGAATCCTATTCAAAGCCGTTGTTGGAATTTATTAATTGGGATGAAACATCCAATCATAATATACGCGTAAAAAATCAAACCAAGGTTTTTTACAGATTCTTTGATGCCACCAAGCAAGCCGAATTTTTATTTGATTGTGTAGAGGACACTATTGAAAACATTGTACCGCAAGAAATAAACTACCTTGCAAATTATGAAACATTTAAGAGCTACTTAGAAGAGGAATTCGAAATGCCAGATAAATTAATTTCAACATTGGTTCGGTTTCTTGAACAAAATCTAGGAGTGCTTTCAAAAAGAGCAAAAGAAAAAGAATTCAGTTTGTTAACTCCAGACGAAGTACTAAAAATTGAACGCGAATACGCCTCCATTTTCTTAAAAGTTTAAGGACTAGTTGGCGATGATGATATTTTTTCGGTAAACACGATCGTTAATCAGCACCTCAACAACATAAGACGCCTCCTTAAGTCTCGAAACATCGATGTTGGTGATTGTTGTTTTGGGTTTATTGTTTAAGACTTCCAATCCTGCCATATCAAATAATCGTACACTTAGTATTTCAGTCGAAGCTGTTATTTGCAAGGTCGAATGCACTGGATTTGGAGCAATCGTAAATGGCATGGCAGTTTCAATAATATTACTAATACAATTCTCTACAACCACTTGGTGCGAAGAAATCACAACTTGTCCGCTCAGTAAATCGGTTGTTTGAAGGGTATAATTGGTTGTTTGCACCGGAGCGACACTCCACAATTGGTTAGTGTGCAATCCATTTTCCCATGAAAAAACCAACGAATCCGACCCCCCAATCAAGGGAGCTTGTAACATCATGGAATTCCCTAGGCATAGGGTATCAATGGTATTTTCTACCGCTAGGTTCTTTTTCAATATGGTAAAATGATCCTGAATTGTGCCATTTGAACGCAAGTATTTTCCGTCCAAACGATTCCTATAAATATCAATTACGAAGGACCCCATTACGCCCGCTCCATTGTCGTCATAGCAGAAAACAGGGTGGTCCATCGTTCCATCCGAATTTTCACTCCCCGAATGACCACAGACAACGTAAACCGCTCCATCATTTTGTTGATTGTATTTATCCTTAATATAGGCATTTCCTGCGGAAAAATTACCATTTGTTCCATTCACCAAATGCTGCGCGGGATCCCACGTATCGCTTTTTCCGTAATGATTCTTTATCAGAAAGCTTCTTTCGTATACGTGGCTATGACCGCATACAATAAGGTCAACATCATGCGATTCCAGCACCGGAATAATTTCTTCTCTCATCGTACGCATCACATCCTCATACAAATCATCAGAATCGTGTGAGCCTTTAGAATAGGGCGGTTGGTGAAAATAAGCGATGGTGAAGTCTTGTTGGTTTTGAGATAAATCATCATTGATGTAATTTATCATTCGATTGATTCCGGTCCCTGTTTGTGCAAAATCATAGACTTCCGAATTTAAAGATAGAAAATGAACATTTGCATAATCGAAAGAATAAAACACTTCGAGGTTGGAAGGAAAACCACCCGCCTCGGCTTGTGTGGGTACATCAACAATGTTAAAGTAAGGCCCTTCATGATCTTCTAGGGGAATGTTTGAATAAGGAATACCTAAAAAAGTGCTTTCTTGCCATACTTCGTTGTAATCGTGATTTCCGGGGGTTGGCCAAAAAGGCATGAAACTAAAGATATCTGAAAAGCCTGCAAGACCGAATACTTTAGATTGATAATCACTATCCTTACCGTCATTGTATGCATTATCTCCTAGCCATAACCAAACATCTGTTTTGTTTTGACTATTCCAAGAAAGAAAGGAATTCTTTACAGCAATTTGACCAGCATTTCCTTTCCCAAAATCACCGATTGCCCATACGCGCAACGAATCCTGTGAGCCGATCACTGGATTGGTATAAAAATAATGAGACAAGGTATTCCCACCGTAAATAGATTGACTTCCAACTGCATAAAAATATTTAGTGTTGGGAGTTAAGCCCGAAATCAATACGGTATGCTCTGTCGTATTACTATTTCCTGTAGCAGTTTGCGCTAATTGTTGCTGATTTTGTCCGAACCAAACGGTCGAATTACTTGGAATATTTGTTCGCCACATAATCGTGATCGTATTCTCAGTAGGCGATTGCAAGTAAGGGCCGCGACTAATTGTCTGCGCGAATCCGATTGAAGTAACAAGGCAAAAGGCAAGAAAGAAACTTTTCATGTTTCAAAATTACCCTAGGTGCTTAAAGTTAAAGTTAACTTAATAAAAAGGCTAATTTAAGTTTTTGGATTTCATGTTAGTTAATGATCTTGAAATATATAATTTTAACTTTACCGAAGTTTGTAATTAATCTCGTCGCTAAGCGCTAAAATGAAAAGCACCTTTCTTCTTCTTTTTTGTTTTATTTGCTCAATGGCTTACAACCAGAAAAGCCTAAATAAACTCGTAGAAGAAGGTTTAAACGCCAACAATCCAAAGAAAACACGGGTCAAGGCATTACAAAGTGCCGCAGAATTAATGACGAATTCAAAGCCAGACAGCTCCATTATATTATTGGATCTTGCCAACAAGTTGAATGAAAAAGTAGGAGAGCTAAGCTTACAACAATCCAATCATTTAATCCGAGCCAAAACGCTACTTATTCAAGGGGTGTATCCGATAGCGCTGGAATATGCACAAAAAGCGCTGAAACTTTCCGAAGGATTTAAAGATAAGAAACTAATTGCTGATTGCTACAGTGTCATTGGACAGATATACGAACGGCAAGAAAACAATGAAAAAGCGGCAGAATATCAATTAAAAGGACTAAAAATAAATCGGGCCTTGAATGATTCTGTTCGAATCTCTACTTCCTTAAGTTTATTGGGAAACATCTATGGGGCGAAGTTAGAATATGAGGCCGCGTTGCAATCCTACCGAGAAAGTCTAAAATATATTAATGAAGAGAAGAACCGAGAACAGGTGGGCATCGCTTATGGAAATATTGGATATGTTTATTATGAGCAAGGTAAAGCAGTAAAGGAAAAAGATCCGAAAAATGCAGCGACCTACTTGAATAAAGCACTTGAAGCATCTAAAAAAGCGAAAGAAATCTTTCTGGAAATAAAAAACCGTCGTTTTCAAATTATTGCTGAATTGAATATCGGACTAGTTTACAATGAACTGAACGATTATTCCACGGCAATTAAGTGGTGTTTTTCAGCCTATAAAACGGCAGAAGAATTAAAGATCCCCCCGCTAAAAAGAGATGCCTGTGATTGTTTGTATAAGAGCAATAAAAGCATCGGGAAAGACAAAGATGCCCTCCTTTATTTCGAGATTTATAAAAACCTAAATGACTCCATTAAAAACCTAGACAATGAACGCTCTATGGTAGAAAAAGAGTTGAATTTTAATTATGAAAAAGTGCAGCTTGCCGACAGTTTACAATATGCACAAAAAGAAGCGATCGCCGATTCTCAAATTCAAAAGCAACGAGTAGGATTAATTTCCGCCGGAGGAATCTTATTGCTCATTGTAATTTTAATGGTCGTTGTTATAAAGGGGAAAAAACGTTCAGAGGCTTTATTATTAAACATCCTTCCCTATGAAACGGCACAAGAACTAAAGAAAAAGGGAAGTGCGGAGACCAAAAACTTTGAGAGCGCTACCGTTTTATTTACTGACTTCAAGGGATTCACAAAAATCGCGGAACAATTAACTCCAAAGGAATTGGTAACCGAGATTGACACCTGTTTTAAAGGAATTGATCGCATCATGGATAAATACCAAATCGAAAAAATAAAAACAATTGGCGATGCCTATATGGCAGCTGGAGGTTTGCCAAAAGAAAATTTGAGCCATCCAATCGATGTGGTCTTGGCTGCTAAAGAAATCTTGTTATTCATCGAAGAACTAAAGACGGAACGTATTCAAAAGAAGTTACCCTATTTTGATATTCGAGTTGGTATCCATACCGGCCCTTTAATTGCTGGTATTGTGGGAACAAAGAAATTCTCCTACGACATTTGGGGAGATACTGTAAACACCGCTTCGCGCATGGAAAGCAGTGGCGAAATCAACAAAATTAATGTCTCAGGATCCACTTATGAGCTCATAAAAGAGCAATTTGTTTGTGAATACCGAGGCAAAGTGGCAGCAAAAAACAAAGGTGAAATCGACATGTATTTTGTCAAAGAACGCATCGAAACAATCGAAATCACTCACTCCATTACAAACACCAAATGAGCAACACAATGAAAAAAACACCTAATTGGGACGTAATTAATGGGGAATTAGTGAGGGAGTTTTGCTTTAAGGACTATACCTTAGTGATCCTATTTGCAAATAAAGTAATGGAAATAGCGCAGGCACAAAAGCACCATCCTGAAATTACGATTTCATATAACAAAGTAATAGTAGCGATACATGAGCACGATACCGCAAGCATTAGCGATAAGTGCCACCGGTTGGCAGAAACGGTAAATGCCTTAGATTGACTTTGATCATTAACTAAAAGATGTTCCTTTGGATCATTACCAAAATATTACACCCCTTGTTTTTTTTTAATTGTTTGTTATTGCTTAATTTTATAGTTGTAAATCAATGTGTTAAATTCTAGTTTAGAATTTGTTTCGATTAGGCTCAAAGGCATTTACATTTTTTTGGATTATAATTTACTTAAAGAAATAACATGAAATTATTATTTTTAGAACTGCTCCTTATTTTAGCAGTGCTTTTTTCAGGATGTGCAAATGAACCAACGAAAAAGACAAATGAACCAAAACCCAAAGTCACTCAACTCCAGAAAGATGATGTTCAAATTGTGGGTTCAGCTAATTTTTCCGCCATTTTTAGCCTTAAAGAGACCCCTAAATCGGCCACTCAAAACCAAAAAGCCTGGGAGCTTAAATTAAACCTTAGTTCAAATTCCAAAATATATAACGACAGCACCTATACATGTAAAAATAAATACGCCGCAATAACGGAACTATTAAAACATATAATGAAAGTGCCTTTTAATAATCCTAAAAGTATCAACTTTAAATTCAATGGCAGTGAATTCACCCCAGTAGAGCCAATTATGGGGACAAAAATTGATACCGCTGCGCTTAGAATAGTCATTACGGATGCAAAAACGAACAATGTCCAAACTATAGATTTAGTAAAGGAAGGTCTCTATGTGAAGCCTACTTACGAACTGAATTCAAAAAAAGCAAAGGATGGGAAGCTCGCTCTAGATAAATGCCTTGAGACCGTTATAACCTTAACATGCAGTCAGGGGGATTTCACCATTGATAAATCGATTTTTGGTGAGTGCTTGAATTTAGACACTTCCATGAAAGTGAAAATTGATATAGTTCCGATTCAAAAATACATGCAAGACATTGCTAAAAAAATCGAAATTCCTTTAGCAGAAATCATTAAAAAGAATCCTGTAATAGACACCTCATCAGATGCGGAAGAAATTCTTTTCACACGCGTAAATATCAATGCTATGGTTAATGAATTGATTTCAATTATACCCCGTGGAGCGAATAAGAGTCAAAATATAATTCTTTCAACAAGTAGCTTGCCTAGGGGGCTTAAAGAAGGTTTTTTGGATTTCGTAGAAGTAAGTATCAAAGAACAAAAGCTTTGGTTATTTAAGAATGGGAATTTAATTCTTGAGACAGATGTTGTTACTGGCAACAAGCGACTTGGTCGATCAACGCCAAAAGGAAGTTATAAGGTAAGGTCAAAATCCCGTAATGTTACGCTCAGAGGTCCGGGTTACGCTTGTCCAGTGTCCTATTGGATTCCATTTTTTGAAGGATATGGTCTTCATGACGCGAATTGGAGAGATCGATTTGGCGCAGCCATTTTTGAAAACAGAGGCTCCCATGGATGTGTTAACATCCCACCTGTAAATCTCCCAATTATATTTGCTAATGTAGAAATAGGAACCCCCGTTTACATCTCTGATTAAAAATATTGTGTTAAACACATCGCTATTTCAAAAAAACTAAAACAAACAAATCAACGTGAAATTATTGGAGGTGCCACTAATTAGTATCAATTCGGATAATTACCGAAAGCTAACACGAGTGGAGAAATCATATATACACTTCTAGAAAAATTATTAGAAAGTGCGATTATGGTGATGTGTTCCTTTTCTAACCTAGCATAAATTCCCGTGGAACCGTGCCACCATGCCGTATGAAAAAAATAGCTCAACTTTCCTGCCGCTTCTTTCATCCGCCATCCCAAACCATAGTTATTGGTTCCTGCTTTTTCATAACTATACCCTTTAAACATTTGATTCTTTAGCGAATCGCTTATAAAACTTGTGTAGAGCGCATTATCAAGCAACAATAAATCCTTAGCTGTAGTATAAAGGTTTTTGTCGCCATAAACCCCATCCAAATAAATAAAGGAGTGTTTTACACCATTTGGCTTATAGGATTGTGCGTGTTTATTAAATTGATCTTTGTTCTGTAATATAAAGCTATTATTCATTTTTAATGGTTGAAAAATGAGTTCGTTCATTGCAGTGGGAAAATCTTTCTTCGTCACCGCTTCAACTATTAAGGCCAAAAAAGCGAAGTTGGTATTACAATATGCAAAGCGTTTACCGGGAGAATAATTTAACGGGATCTTATTCTTTTGCATGAGCGTTAATAAATTAGTATTGTTCAACATTTGATCTTTTGGCCAAATGCCTACTGTAAAATAACCATAGTATTGAAGGCCACTTCGATGGTTTAATAACATCCGAACTGTTACGCCTGGATAAGGAAATTTTGGGAGATAACGAGTTACTTTTTCATCCAAGCTTATCAATTTTTGGTCTGCCAGACGCAAGACAGCAATAGCCGTTGCAACTTTACTGATCGATGCAACGTGAATAGAGGTGGTGTCCGTCAACTTCCATTTACTTTCCTTATTAGCATAGCCATTTGTTCGCTCATAAATTACGTGTCCGTTTTTGGCCACTAGAAATTGACCGCTAAATTCCCTATAGCAAATCGTCTTTTGATAAAAGGAATCTATAATTGAATTCGTTTTTTTAATCCAAGCAGGAGATGGAGCATCAAAAGGTGTTGCAAAACTCAAGACTGCTTTTTTGGCAACGGGGGGGTTTTTAGCAGCGCCTCCGCAAGAACAGATTATTAAAAAAAAGAGGAAGGATATAAAAGAAGCTGGAATAAACTTGTTCTTTTTACTTAAAAAATTTGATAAAATAATATAAAAAAGATTCATTTAATATGGGAAACCGTTAATTAAAATAAAGGTACTAATTCTATGAGCATTGAAAAGCTAATTCTATATATTTGTGACATAAAAATTGTTTCCTAGCATAAATAATTTGCAATCATCGCAGGTATTAATTATTCATAAAAATTAGATAGCGCGATAATTACAGGTGCAATTCCTGAAATTTTTATCTAGAAAAAATAAAAATACGATGCCTTTGTCAGAGCAAGAAAACAAATTGGATGTTGAACCTTACGGAGTCATTATAGCAAATGGAGCGGCTTGCAGCGAGCTACTACTTAACACAAGTTTAAGTAAGGCGACCATGGTGGTAGTTTTGGATGCTGCCATTGAAAGAGTGGTGGAATTAGGTATTAAACCAACGGTGTTATTAGGAGATTTTGATCGTGAATTTAACTTTTCCATTTATAAAGAAAAAGACCCAGAAATTGAGATTATTCATATCGTAAACCAAGACAAAACAGATTTAGAAAAAGCATTTGACTTTTTGATTGAAAAAAAAATTCGAAATGTAGAGGTGTTATGGGCAACCGGTCGACGGAGCGATCATCACTTTGCTAACATCGCCTGCCTCGTTAAGTATCGAAATAGCTTAAAGATTACCTTAATGGATGATTACTCGAAAATATATCTACTTGATAAAAAATATGAAAAATGGTTTGCCGCCAAAACGATTATTTCATTAATTCCATTGGGAAAAGTGACTGGGGTCGTCACGGAAAACTTATATTATCCTTTAGAGAATGAAGACCTTGATGCCGGTTACCGCATGGGCAATAGTAACCATGTTATAAACGATGGGATCGTAAGGATCGAACATACGTCGGGCGATTTGATTTTAATGGAATGTAAGGACTAAAAAAGATTTTTATTGATCTTTATTTTCTTGATTGGCATCAATCTCTAATAAATCCCAATTGGTATCATCCCCTTCGTCGTAAATTTCGAACATGGGTTCTTCAAAAGATTTGGTTGTTAATTTACGCTCATAACTTAACAACAAGCTCGGAAGTAATATTAAATTGGTAAATAGAGCAACGAAATAGGTGATGGCTGACAAGTACCCCAAGGCCTGCGTGCCACCAAAATCAGAAAATACGAATACGATAAATCCAAAAAACAAAATCACGGAAGTATATATAATACTCAAGCCAGTTTCACGAATTGAAATGGCCACACATTCTTTTAAATCCCACTTTTTTAATTTTAATTCATGCCGATAATGCGCCAGAAAATGGATCGTGTTATCCACCGTAATTCCTAATGCAATAGAGAAAATCAATAGTGTAGATGGTTTTAGTGGAATACCAAACCAGCCCATGATTCCGGCAGTAATGACCATCGGGATGATGTTAGGAATCATAGATACTACCACCATTCTAAACGAATAAAAGAGAATGGACATCAATGCCGCAATGGAAATTATCGCGAAAATGATACTTTGCCAAAGATTATTCAATAGGTACTTTGTCCCTTCGGAAGCCACTACTGAAGTGCCTGTTATTTTTACATCATAAAAATCTTTATCAATTGCTGAGCGTAATAATGGCATAAATGTTTTTTTGCCATAGAAGGACTTTATGAATTCCGGGTCTTCATTAAATTTACTTTCTAATTCAGCATTCCCTTTACATAAAAGAGAGGTCAAATTATTATAGATGCCTGTGTAATTGAATAATATAGAATCACAATAGGCTTTGTTGCCTTTTTGGGCAATTGAATAAAAGGATTCAATTTTTTTTCGTTCAGGGTTCATGATACTATCAATGCGTGCACGAACCATACCTACCTCATCAGTAACCTCATAAGAACCAATATCCTTCATTTGGGTTCGTATTCTAAGAATTTTATTACTTGTATCTACTAAATCTTTTATAGTAAAGGCTGAAGTAGGTGCGCTTTTATTAAAGCGGGCCATGTGTCCATTTAAGACTTTTAATTTGGACTGAGAGAGCGGGTAGGCAAACATAGTCGAGTCATTTTCATAATAAGACATGTTTACAAACTTTACCAAATCAACCACCGAAACACTCTTTGCAAACAGGGTGTCTTTCTCCAACATATGCTGAACCTGTTCAACTTTACTGAATGTCTCAATAGCATCTTGACCCAAGCGACTCCTTTTTTTATAATATACTAATACTTCAAACGGAACAGAGCCCCCGAAATTTTTCTCCATGAAATTGATGTCCGTTCGAATTGGATCATTTGGCGGCAAGTCGCCCGTAATATTTCCGGTAACTCGCATCTGAAAAATCCCAATTCCCGCCACAACTGTTAAAACGATTGTAACTATATAAATAGCGGGACGATAATTACTGGTAAGTACAACTAAGCGATTTAATAAGCCAACAGCAGCTTTTCTGTCCAAATGTTTTAAATGTCTTTCTGAAGGGTTTTTAGAAAGAGATATAAAAATCGGCACCAAGGTTACCGAAACAACATAGCAGAGCATAATATTAATCGATGATATCACACCAAATTCAAAGAACTTCTCCGAACTAGTATACAAGAAGGTCATGAAACCAAGTGCGGTAGTAACATTCGTGAGAAACATGGCTGTCCCTGTTTTTCGAATCATTCGACTTAATGCCTTTGCCTTATTATTATGACTTCGGTATTCATAATGAAATTTATTATAGAGATAGATGCAATTTGGAATGCCAATCACAATCATCAATGGAGGAATGAGTGCCATCAAAAGGGAAACATTATACCCCATAATACTAATGGTTCCTAAGGCCCAAATAACGGTAACCATAACCACAACAATACTAATAATAGTAACACGTATTGAACGGAAAAGGAAATACATAAAAATACAAGAAATCAACACGGACAACAAAATGAAGGTGTACATTTCGCTCAAAACACGTCGGCCAATTTGAACGCGCATGTGGGGCAATCCGGCAAAATGTATTTCCTTAAAATCAGTCTTGTATGATTTAACTAGTTCCTCGATATCAAGAACAACACCTTGCTTTTTTTTATCTATTAAAAAATTTTCGTCGATATTAACGAGCATTAAACTTACATCCTCTTTCTCATTGTAAAGTAAATTTGCGTAAAGTGGATTGTTTCTAATTTCTTTTTTAATTTCATCTATACTTTTTCCATCCACCGTGGAGGTGTCAAAATTATGATTGCGCCCTGTATAAATTACGTGTGGTATAAACAATTCCTTTAAGGTATCATTGATCTTCTTTTCTTCTAATACCAACTTTACTAATTTGGCTTCACATATTACTGATGTTACACCATCAATTTTCAAAATGCTATCTGCTAATTCCTTCCATTTCAAGAACTTTTTTTCGGTATATAAATCCTTCGTTTTTATAGCAATGACTAATGTTGAACCATCTTCACCGAATAGCTTCTTGAATTCTAAATAATTTATTTGTGTCTGGTTGTCTTTTGGAAGAAGATTCCCGTATTTATTGTCGATTTTTAAACCACCAATAGTATGAAAACCAAAAAATACAGTCAACAAAGTTATTATCCCGAGGATAATAAATCGGTTTCTCAGTATAATATTGGCCATTACATTCCACATAATCAAACAATTTTCGTTGCCAAAGATAAGTTTATTTTCGCGAAGACAAAGACTTATCAGCCTGCAAACGACAAATGAAGGTAATACTCTTTTGTTTTTTTATATTGTCAATTCGCAAATTTGCTATATTTACTCTATGAAGAATTTGCTACTACTATTCGTTTTTACTCCATTCATTTGCGTATTTGTTCAAGGCCAAATTGTCGGTTTAGATGTAAAAAAATACCGCATTGAATTGGCCGTTACGGATACCTCAAATGAAATAGTTGTCTCCCAACAAATCGATTTTAAGTGGGCAAAATCCACAGGGTCACCATTCCCTATATTTAACCTAATTCAACAGAAATCCGCTAAAAAAGGCATGCTGGTTACGGCCATTACCCAAGATGGAAAACCACTAACTTTTCTTCAACGGAATGATTCACTTTATCTTAAAAACATTTCGATTTCCAAAGAAGATTTTTATTCCATTCAAATTAGTTTTTCTGGAATTCCTTTGGATGGCTTAGTTATCGGTGAAAATAAATATGGTTCACGAACCATGTTTGGCGATAATTGGCCAAATCGGGCACAAAACTGGTTTGCTTGTCACGATCACCCCAGCGACAAAGCGCTCGTAGATTTTATTGTAACGGCTCCAAAACACTATGAAGTGGTGGCAAATGGAAAACTAGTAAGAAAAATAAAAGGGAAAAATAACAATACGGTTGAATATACTTCTTCGGTTCCTTTATCGACAAAAATTATGGTGGTAGGAATTGCCGATATGAAGATCAAAGAGCAGCGCAACAAAGACGATGTGACTCTTTATAGTTGTGTATATCCAGAGAATGAAAAGGAAGGTTTTTACGATTTTGATCTTGCACCTGGTATATTAGTATTCTACAGCGCGTATTTTTCCCCTTACGAATATGAGAAATTGGCGAATGTTCAATCAACGACTCGATTTGGTGGGATGGAAAATGCAGGATGCATCTTTTATGATGAAAATTCGATTAATGGCACACGAAGTTGTGAGAATTTAATTGCCCATGAAATTGTACACCAATGGTTTGGAAATTCTGCGACCGAATCAGATTGGCCGCACATTTGGTTAAGCGAAGGCTTTGCAACTTATTTTACTAATTATTACATCCAACAGACGAAAGGACAAGTGGCATTTGTAAGACAAATGAAACAAGATCGAGACAAGGTAATTAGGTTTGGTAATTCCTATAAACATCCGCTCGTAGACACCACCTACGACAACTTAATGGGCTTGTTAAATCCAAACTCGTATCAAAAAGGAGGGTGGGTCTTACATATGTTGAGGTGTAAAATTGGCGATGAAAAATTTCATGAAACCATCAAGGCGTATTACCAAAAATATCGCTTAGGTATTGCCTCTAGTGAGGACTTTGCTTCAATAGCCATTGAACTTAATCCAACTGCGAACTTACCGGTTTTCTTTAATCAATGGTTCCATCAAGTTGGGCACCCAATTTTGAAAATTGAAAAACAAATCACTAAAAATGATTTAACCATCCAATTCTCCCAAGTTCAACAGCCACTTTTCACCTTTCCCATTTCAGTTGACATCCTCTTTCAAGATGGAAGTCATACAATTGAAACGATTGAAATTTCGGATAAGCAAAGTAAGTTGCAGAAACATTTTGACAAAGCCATCCAGCAAATAGAAATCGATCCACGCGTGGAATTACTATTTGAATTGAAATAATCCACCTTATCTTCACCTAGAAATACTAACTTTATAACATGAATGAATCAAATTACGTAGCGGCTTTCGAGGAATTACAGGAAATTGTTGGTGAAATGGAAACCGGAAACATTAACATTGATGAATTAGCCATTAAAGTAAAGCGCGCCGCGGAACTTATAAAAATCTGCAAGTCCAAATTAAAAGCAACAGAGCTCGACGTTCAAAAGATTCTGGATGAATTAGATGACGTTACAGACAATAACTAAGGCTTTTTTCTACCTTTGTATTTCAATTTTAAGGTAAATGTCAGACAATCGATATCAAGCCCGAGGAGTTTCAGCGGGAAAAGAAGATGTTCATAATGCGATTAAAAACATCGATAAAGGATTGTTCCCTAAGGCATTTTGTAAAATAGTTCCAGATTATTTAGCAGGACAAGAAGACCATTGTATCATTATGCATGCCGATGGCGCGGGAACAAAATCTTCGCTCGCCTATATCTATTGGAAAACCACCGGCGACTTATCCGTTTGGAAGGGGATTGCCCAAGATGCCTTGATAATGAATATTGATGATTTACTTTGTGTGGGCGCGATTGGTCCCATATTGGTTTCATCAACCATAGGAAGAAATAAAAATGTTATCCCGGGAGAAGTTCTTTCTGAAATTATTAATGGAACAGAGGAACTTTTACAAGAACTGAGAAATTATGGCTTAGACATTCACTCTACCGGAGGAGAAACCGCCGATGTGGGTGATCTTGTGAGGACAATAATAGTCGATTCAACTGTGATTTGTCGCATGAAACGATCCGATGTTATTTCAAATAGTAACATACAACCGGGTGATGTCATCGTTGGACTCGCGTCATATGGCCAGGCAAACTATGAGCATGCTTACAACGGCGGCATGGGGAGTAATGGTTTGACAAGTGCGCGACATGATGTCTTTGAACACAACTTGGCAAATTTATTTCCAGAAAGTTATGATGCAGCTATCCCTGAAGAATTCATCTACAGCGGAGGTCTTTCGTTAACAGATCCCATTGAAGATTGTCCGCTTAATGCAGGACAATTAGTACTTTCACCTACTCGTACTTACGCACCTGTAATTATTGAGATGCTTGCTAAATTCAGAAACGAAATCCATGGCATGGTTCATTGCTCGGGCGGTGCACAAACAAAAATATTGCATTTTATTGATGATTTACATATTGTTAAAGACTCATTATTTGATACCCCAACACTATTTAAGTTAATTCAAGCCCAATCGCAAACCCCATGGCAGGAAATGTATAAAGTGTTCAATATGGGGCATCGAATGGAATTATACGTGCCAAAAGAAATAGCCCAAGACCTTATCGAAATTTCGAAAGGATTTGGGATTGACGCAAAAGTTATTGGTCATGTGGAAGCCAATAAAGGCCGTAAAGTCACCATAAAAGGGGGCCACGGAGAATTTGTTTACGAATAAGTGCATTTTTTTCGCTTAAAATTCTAAAAAAACAAATGGTTTTATTATTTTTGCCGTCCGATAACACGGAGGTGGGATGGGTGAGTGGCTGAAACCAACAGTTTGCTAAACTGTCGTACGGGTAACTGTACCGCGAGTTCGAATCTCGCTCCCACCGCGTAGATTGATTATGGTGAAACGTGAAGGGAGATTTGAACTCGTTCGACCCGGAGCAAAGCGTAGAGCACTGAAGCATAGCTGAAGTAATCTCGCTCCCACCGCGTAGATTGATTATGGTGAAACGTGAAGGGAGATTTGAACTCGTTCGACCCGGAGCAAAGCGTAGAGCACTGAAGCAAAGCTGAAGTAATCTCGCTCCCACCGCGTAGATTGATTATGGTGAAACGTGAAGGGAGATTTGAACTCGTTCGACCCGGAGCAAAGCGTAGAGCACTGAAGCAAAGCTGAAGTAATCTCGCTCCCACCGCGTAGATTGATTATGGTGAGACGTGTTTGATAACGATCAAACTGAAAGCAATAACAAAAGGTCAATAAGTTCGGGGCGTAGCGTAGTCCGGTCATCGCGCCTGGTTTGGGACCAGGAGGTCGCAGGTTCGAATCCTGCCGCCCCGACAAGGGGGATGAAATTCATCCCCCTTTTTTATTAATAAGATTTAGGTCCCGTAGCTCAGTTGGATAGAGCAACTGCCTTCTAAGCAGTAGGTCTTTGGTTCGAATCCAAACGGGATCACTAAGAGGCAGTTTCCACCGCCTCTTTTATTTTAACTCAACTTTTCAAATGCCTTATTATTCCTATGTAATTCGTTCCTTAAAAAACGAAATACTATACAAAGGTTCTACCCAAAACATTCAAAATAGATTACAGTACCACAATCTTGGGAAAGTGACTTTTACCTCCAAATTTACTCCTTGGGAATTGGTTTTATCTGAATCATTTAATACTCGTGCAGAAGCTACGAAACGAGAAAAGTGGTATAAAACTGGAGTGGGAAGAGAATGGATTAACCAACAATTATAAGAAAAACTTAGATCGATAGAGAGCAATCCGCCGCGGCGGATAGGTCTCAGGTTCGACTCCTGAGCGGATCACAAAAGAAGCCCACTTCATAAAATGAAGAGGGCTTTTTCGTTTTTTAGTGTCGGGAACTTGTTTCCGTAAACAATAAAAATGGAAAAGACCGAGCTATGCAAGGCATCGTGGACGCTATGCTTGGAATGAGCCTTTTTTTAGCTTTTCCAACCCTCTAAAATCTAAGATTTCGCAAATAAAATGAGTGAATTTAAGTCTAGATTATCCGCCATTTTGATGGCGTCAATGTATGCTTTTCTTTTATCATTAGCCTTTACCAAATTAGAACTTCCCCATGTGAGGAAAGGTTCTTTGTATAGTTTTTCCATGATTAAATCTGCCATTAACCTGGAATGCCTTCCGTTTCCATTCGGAAAACAATGAATACTCACCAATTCATGCTTGAACCGAACTGCCATTTCATCTGGAGTGAAGATGTTGTTCTCATACCAAAATAATGCACGATCTAATAATTGTTTGAGCTGGACCGAAATTAAAAAACTTTTAATCCCTAAATTCTTTTCTGTATTTCTGAAAGAGCCGGCCCACTTCCATACATCTCCATACATTCGTTTATGTAAATCCTTGATAAACCTCTCTGAGAGCAAATCGTTGGGAAGCACTTTTTTTCCAAACGTCCATTGTATTGCCTGCTCAATGTTTAATTGCTCAAACTCGTCCAACTCTTCTCGGGTTGTTACAGATGAAATCTTCAATCCTTCAAATTCTTCTTCACTTAGAGGAGTTTGACCATCCCAATAATTTATTTCTAATCCCATAAATATTTTGGCATTTCAAATTTAATTTCAACTGTTTTCTGTGCAATTGCTTTCTCAATTCGTTCCCTTGAGTTTTGTTGGTCTTCTAAGGTCATTGTTGTATTTGTGCGCATTACAATTTCGGTAGCGAATTCTTTTGCTCTTTTTTCAATCATCTGTTCCAAGGTGTCGTGCTTGGAAACGAAACCATATACCAATTTAAGATCCATAGCATTAGCTGCATCGCGAAGTGAATTCAATGTAATTTTGCCGGAAGCTTCCCGTTCCTCTATTTCTTTCACACTTTGGGAAGAAATTTTCAAGCGATTTCCTAATTGACGCAAGGACATTTTTAAGGAAGTCCGAACTGTGTTTATCCATCCTTTTGATGGAATAACCGTTGACGTTAATGGTATAAATACCGCTAACTTTTTGTCTGTTTGCTGAATAAGAAGTTGGTGTTTATAATTTTTCATATGGCTATAAGCTGTAAATACACTACAAATATAAGGTTATAGCCTGAAATAAAAAATAAAAATTAAGGCAATAACCTTAAATAGGTTGATTAAATGTTTGGTTGTACCTGAAAAGTTAGGTGCTGTAATCCTTCGCCGCCGCCGCTCACAAAGGAAGCGGGAGAGCAATAAATGGCCGTGTTTTTTAATTTTCCACCGAAATCGCTAGTTAAATTTACTTAGCGCTATTTGATTATCAATGGTGTAAACTAGCGTCAAACGATAATGGATAAAGTATTAATTCCTGAATATTCAACAAACTCACTAATAAATAATTCTAATGGAAGTTCAAATGCATTTGACAAGCCTATGATCCAAAATAAGGTTGGGGAGATAAGGCCTCTTTCAACCCTAGAAATATATTGATAGTCCAAACCCATCCTATCTCCTAGATTTGATTGACTTAGTTTTAAGCGGGTTCTTTTCTCTCTGACAAACTCTCCAAATATTTTGTTGAAAGCTGTTTTTTCCATAAGTGCCAAATTGGTAATAATGGAACTTTAAAAACTAAACATATATGTTTAGTATTTTTACTATCTTTATCAAGAAAACGCTACTTATTTAATACGAACGACTATGAAAAAAATAATACTTAATATCCTGTTTGCTCTTATTACAACTTTGGGATATTCACAAGTGCCCAATTATGTTCCTACAAATGGACTTGTAGCTTGGTGGCCATTTAATGGAAATGCCAATGATGAAAGTGGAAATGGGAATAATGGGACTGTTAATGGGGCTACTTTGACGAGTGATAGAAATGGGTTGGCAAATGAAGCTTATTACTTTTCAAGTTTAAATTGTGCAACAAGAATTGATATTAATAATTTATCTTTTTCAAATCAACCAGTTGGATTCTCATTCTCTTATTGGATGAAAAAAATTGGAAATGGTTGTGTTTCTCCAAGATTATTTGAATTTGGAAATGGAAATGCAAATAATAGTTGGGGTTCATCTTGGGACAATTCAGGGAATTTAGATTATGTAAATACTGCACTCTCTATTAATATGTGGTATCATATTGTAAATACTTTTGATGGAACTACTTTAAAAACATATTTAAATGGGAACATTGAAAGTACTTACCCTCTTAGTAAAACGTTACCTTTTGGAAATAATGTAGCATTTGGAAGAATGAATCATCCATCATATGATGCTTTTAATGGTGAAATGGATGATTTAGGTGTTTGGGATAGAGTAATTACAGATTGTGAAATCAAAGATTTATACAATTCTCAATTAGGAAGTGGCAATACATTATCCACCCAAACCCAAACAGCACTAGACACCTACACTTGGCCGCTTAACAACCAAATGTATACTCAAAGTGGAACTTATACGGCTACCATTCCAAATGCAGCAGGTTGCGATAGTGTGGTGACTCTAAATTTAACGTTAAATTATACAGGTATTAATGAGCTAATTGGTTCTTCAGTAAGCATATCTCCCAACCCCACCTCCTCTAAAATAACTGTTAAGACCTCATTGGCATTAGTTGGTAAAGAATTTACTATTTATGACCAACAAGGTAAAGTCGTAAAATCAGGTGTAATTACTGCTGAAGAAACAGAAATCGATTTGTTAAACCTATCTGAAGGCATTTATCTATTTAAAGCGGGCGCAGAGATGCAGGAGACTTTTAAAATTATAAAGCAGTAACCGTCAATCGTAGCGATAAGGAGAACTAGCGTCATCTTCCATGAGTTGCACATAACTATGGTAGCGGGAGGGAGCGATTTTCTGTTCTTCAAGGGCTAGTTTTACGACACAATGGGGTTCGTTTAAGTGTAAACAATTATGAAACTTACACTCCCCTAACCTGCTGCGCATTTCTCTAAAGTAATGAGCGATATGGTCTTTTTCGAGATTAATTAAGCCAAAAGCACGGATGCCTGGGGTATCAATAATATAGCCACCGCTTGCTAATTTGTGCATTTCAGCAAATGTAGTAGTGTGCTTACCCTGTTCGTGAGATTGTGATATTTCTCCTATCCGCAAATGTAGCGTTGGATCTAATGCCGCTACTAAAGATGATTTTCCAACGCCACTATTACCGGAGATCATAACATTTTTACCCTTGATTTCCTCTTTTAAAAAGGAAATGGAATCGGCATTAAAGGTTGATATCGGTACAACTGCATAGCCAATATCGGTGTAAATCGATTTTAACACCTCGAAAAGACCTGCTTCCTTTTCGCTATACAAATCAATTTTGTTAAATAATAAGGTGGTTGGTATTCTAAAAGACTCAGCTGCCACCAAAAAACGATCGATAAAAGCAAGCTGTGTGACCGGTGATTTTAAGGTTACCACTAGATAGGCATGGTCAATATTTGCCGCCATTATTTGCATCTGCTTGCTCAAGTTAGTGGATTTCCGGACAATGTAATTATGCCGTTCCACCACATTATCTATTAGATAATTTCCTTCGCTATCTTTTTCATCACGGATATAGACCTTATCTCCTGCAGCAATTGGATTCGTGGTCGAGAGTCCATCTAATCGGAGCTTTCCTCGAATTCGCGCCTGCGCAACCTCCCCATTGGCCAATTCTAGGGTATACCATAATCCAGTAGATTTTAATACGAGAGCTTCTTCCACTTGACAAAGTTAAAATATTGTGAGTTATGAAGGTTCTTTTTCTTGTTCTAAATTAGACGCCTAATTAGAAAGCTAAACACACGGATGAACACTTCGAATCATTGCTTGTATGAGGTCTTTTATTATAAACAAATGATGTTTTAATCATAGAAATTTGTATATTTAACCATAAATTTATTTCCATGAAAAAAACTATTTTACTTATTTTATTAGTTGCCTTAACAACTATCGGCTCGGCACAAAGCCTGCGAGACTTCAAAACTAAATCAACTGCAAACAGCGCGGAACGAACGCAAATGCTCGATTTAATGAGAGATGGGGTCTACGACCAAGTTGGTCAAGAAGTAATCTTTGTTGTAAATCATTTTAAAGTCATGAATAATTACGCCTACTTTGAAGGTACGGCACAACGAAAAGATGGCAAGTCATTAGAACAAAGTATCGATGAAGACAATGATTGTTGTTATTGTGGTGGCTTATTTAAAAAAACAAATGGTTATTGGCAAGTACTTGAATCAGCATTTTTTCCAACTGATCTCTGGTGTGCTGGACTTACAGAACGATTCCCAAATGTTCCACGGGCAATTTTGTCAGAAGCGGCAAAATATTAACCATTAATGAGAGCTGTATTTTTCCTATTCTTACTTTCATTCACCCTAGTTCCCGAGAAAAAATCGGCTGATAAACTAGTACAGGCCTACCCATTTTCTATACATCACATTAGCGAAAACTATGTTTATTTTCATGATGGCACAAAATTAATCTATGATGATAAAATGGCAAAAGGCACAACTGAACTGCTAGAAAAGCCTGATATTCAAGACCAATTTTATTATACCTATACAAAAGGCACGATCACTGAAAATCAACTTAGCGATGCCGGAAGAATTCGAAATGAGGCGTTTTTCAAAAAAATGTATGGGGCAACGAGAGAAGCCGTTGTTAAGAATTTGGTAAATGTGGTGTGGTGCCCCAAATTGGTGAATCAAACCTTGCAATTTAGCAAAGTGAATAATGCGCATTTAGAACTTAAAGCCATTTCTGAAGAACTAGATAAACATCCCGAATGGAAAAAATATTTAACGAATATTGGTGGAACTTTCAATTGGCGATACATTAACGGCACAAAAAGATTAAGCAATCATTCCTTCGGAATAACCATTGATTTAAATACGAGCTATTCCAATTACTGGCAATGGGCTTGTGGCTGTACCGATGAGAAAGCGAAGCCAAAATACCAAAACAAAATTCCGCAAGGAATCGTTGATATTTTTGAGAAACATGGCTTTATTTGGGGAGGCAAGTGGTCCCATTTTGACACCATGCATTTCGAATATCGCCCAGAATTGTTATAAGCAAAACGATAATGGAGAATGAAAGTATACGGTTTAGTTGGAAAAACACTGCAACATTCTTTTTCTGCCGACTTTTTTTCAGATTACTTTGTAACTGAAAATATTTTTGCAAAATACCAAAACTTTGAACTAGCAGTTATCGAAGACATTCAATCGGTATTTGACCTCAAACCAGCTGGACTTAATGTGACTATTCCATACAAAGAAAGTGTCATTCCATTTTTAGATGAGCTCGACCCCATTGCAGAAAAAATTGGCGCCGTGAACACCATTGTCTTCGATGGAGATAAAAAAATTGGCTACAATACCGATGCTTTTGGATTTAAGCAGGCCATCAAACCATTTCTAAACAATCAACATGAGCGGGCCCTTATTTTTGGGACAGGAGGCGCCGCAAAAGCAGTCGCAAGTGTTTTAAAAGAAATTGGGGTAGATGTGATTTTTATTAGTCGTGATCCCCATGGCAATAATAAACACTTTAACTACTCAGAAGTTAATCTGCAAATGCTAAACGCTTGTAAATTAATGGTTAATTGCACACCGGTGGGAACTTTTCCGAATAGTGCTGATTACTTACCCCTCCCCTACGAAGGTATTGGCAAAGACCATTTGGTCATCGATTTAATTTACAACCCAATAAAATCAATGTTTCTTCAAAAAGCTGAAAATCAAGGTGCCACCATAATGAATGGAGAAGGCATGTTGAAAGCGCAAGCAATGAAAAGTTGGTCCTTATGGAATAACTAATTAGATATGCATTGCGCGATTATCGGTTGCCGCCATGGCCGCTTCCTTCATCGCTTCAGAATACGTTGGATGAGGATGACAAATCCGAACTATATCCTCCGCTGAAGCTCTGTATTCCATTGCCACAACCGCTTCCATAATTAAGTCTGCTGCACGAGGGGCAATCATATGTACACCCAAGACCTCATCCGTATTTTTATCCGCAATAATTTTTATCAGTCCGGCGGTATCCATGCTCGCACGCGCTCTTCCGAGTGCTTTGATTGGAAAACTACCTACTTTATATTCGATACCCAACGCCTTAATTTCTTCCTCCGTTTTTCCAACGGCAGCCACTTCAGGCCATGTGTACACAACTCCTGGAATTAAATTATAATTAATGTGTGGTTTTTGTCCCGCCAAAAATTCAGCAACAAATACGCCTTCTTCTTCCGCTTTATGAGCAAGCATTGCACCTCTCACGACATCGCCAATTGCAAAAATAGTAGGTACGGCTGTCTGTAGATTTTCATTCACCTCTACTTGTCCGCGATTATTAGCGGTAAGTCCCGCATTAGCAAGATTCAATCCTTCTGTGTATGCTTTTCTTCCAACCGCAACCAAGCAATAATCCGCTTCAAAAGTTACTGTTTCCTCTTTTTTATTTAAGGCGGTAACTACCACAGATTTTCCCTTGTTCACAACCTTCTGAACTCGGTGTTCCATTTGGAACTTAAATCCTTCTTTCTTTAAAATTTTTGAAAATTCTTTCCCAATGGTTCCATCCATCGTGGGTAATAAAGACGCGGCGAATTCAATTACCTCAATTTCACTGCCCAATCGACTAAATACAGAACCTAATTCTAAGCCAATAACGCCAGCGCCAATCACCAACATTTTTTTGGGAATTTCTTTCATGTTTAGTGCTTCCGTAGAAGTAATAATCCGCTTTTTATCCGGTTCCATTCCTGGGAAGAAATTGGGTTTTGATCCAGTAGCAATGATGATGTTTTTTGCGGTTATCACTGTTTCTGAACCGTCCTCACTTTTCACTGAAACGGAATTCTTATCGACAAAAGAACCTAAGCCATAATGCACATCGATTTTATTTTTATCCATTAAAAACTTAACACCTGAACACGTTTGGCTAACCACCTCATTTTTACGGTGGATCATTTGTTCCATATTCGCTTTTAATCCTTCTACTTCAATTCCATGCGTAGAAAAATTATGCTTCGCATTGAAAAAATGTTCGGAAGAATCTAACAAGGCCTTTGATGGAATACACCCTACATTCAAGCAAGTACCACCAAGCGTATTGTATTTTTCAACAATTGCTGTCTTCATTCCTAATTGAGCACATCGAATGGCAGAAACATAACCGCCAGGTCCAGAGCCAATAATAATTACGTCATAACTACCCATCTTTGTATCTTTATAATCGCAAAGTTAAGACTTAATAAGATAATGAAAGAAAAAATAACAATTATTGGAGGAGGGTGGATAGGAATTCCACTAGCAGAATCATTACATAAGGAGGGTTTTGAAATCGTTATCTCCTCTAGAAAAGTTGAAAAACAAGTGTATTTTAAAAGTAGAAATTGGTCGCCAATAGGACTGGAATTCGCAGAAAGCTCCGTAAAAATAAACTTGTTGGATAATAAATCACTCGAAACAGATGTGTTAATCATCGGCTTACCACCCACTGGATTTAGTAATTATCCAGCCATCATTTCTTCATTAATTGCTTGTTTTCCATCAAGTACCCAAGTTATTTTTCTTAGTTCAACCAGTGTTTATGCGGATACGTTTGGGCTATTAAATGAAAAGAGCCCACTAAAAACTGAGCACCCTTTAGTTCATGCAGAAGCGTTCGTTTTAAAACAAAAAAATCATTGTGTGTTAAGATTAGGTGGCTTAATTGGTCCGGGGAGACATCCTATTAATCAACTTATTAAAAAAGAAATCCCAATCAGCGATGGAGAAACTCCCGTAAATTTAATCCACCAAACAGACGTGATTCGGGCAGTTTCAATGCTAATTAATCAAAATATAACAGGGGGGATTTTTAACCTATGCTCTCCGGAACACCCCACTAGAAAGGAATATTATAATAAGGCAGCCAACTATTTTTATGATAGGGAACTGTCATTTATAGCGGACGGAAACGGAAAAAAAATTGATGGCTCTGCCATAGAAAATTGGGGTGATTTTTGTTACAACTTTTCTATTTTCAATTTTGAACAAAGTAAATGATTTTTTAAAGCAAACATTTGCCTTAACTTTACGTCTAACCAACCTATGAGGATACTAATTCTTTGTTGTTTTATCTTGTTCTCGAAACCATTTTTTGCTTCGCACATTATTGGTGGTGATATCTACTATAATTACCTAGGAAATAATCAGTATCGTTTTTTTATTACCCTTTACCGCGATTGCAATTCCACAGGAGCAGAATACGACAACCCTTTAAAGTTATCCATCTATTTAGGAGGGAACTCATTGTATCAAAACATAGATGTGCCATTTCCCGGCAGTACAGTATTACCTGTAATCTTTAATAATCCTTGTGCCACCCCACCGACAAATATTTGTGTGGAAAGAGCTATATATACGGTGGTAGTTACATTGCCCCCATCACCAAATGGTTATACAATCTCCTACCAACGTTGTTGCCGCGGACCAAATGTTACCAACCTAATTAATCCAGATGATACGGGCATTACACTAAGCACGACTGTTCCTGGTTCCAGCTCTAACTACTATCAAAACAGTAGTCCTCGCTTTGTAAATTACCCCCCTATTTTGCTTTGTAGCAATGATAATTTGGTGTTCAACCATGTTGCAACCGACCCCGATGGTGATCAATTAGTGTATTCATTAGTTACTCCAAACTCAGGTGCAAGCTCAGTAAATCCATTGCCTTTACAGGCTCCTCCTCCACCTTATCCGCCTGTAAGTTGGGCCGGAGGTTTCAATGCTGCCACACCATTAGGTCCCGGATCATCTGTATCCATAAATCCAGTGACAGGAATTTTAAATGTAAATCCTAATATGATTGGCTTATTTGTGGTAGGCGTCCGTGTCCAAGAAATCAGAAATGGTGTTATCATCGGGGAAACCGTACGAGATTTTTTATTCCGTGTTTTCAACTGTAACATCACTATGCAGGCGATTCTTCCTACCCAAGAACAACTTCCAACTTTTATTTCCTATTGCCAAGGATTAAATGTTCAGTTTGATAATAATTCTTACGGAGGAACTAGCTACGCATGGGATTTTGGCGTGCCCGGCACCAATGCAGACCTTAGTAATAATTTTGAACCTAATTACACCTATCCTGCTCCGGGAACTTACCAAGCACAATTAATTGTTAATCCAGGAATGCCGTGTACAGATACTGCTTATATTTCAATAATTGTGAACAACCCATTTTCTATTTCATGGACTGCTGAAGATTCGTTGTGCATTATTGGAAACGAATTTAATTTCGTTGGAATCTCTAGTTCTCCCAATATAGGTACCTATAATTGGACTTTTGATGCCAATGCTTCCCAAGCAAGTTCGAATGGTTTAGCTGGTCCAACGATCAATTATACAACGCCAGGTTTTCATACCATAACCCTCAACGGAGACAATGGGGAATGTCAAACCAGTTTTACTGATTCCGTATATATTTTTGGTCAAGCAGTTTCGAATATTCTTGTTCCTCCAGATCTCGCCTGTCTTGGTTTAACCATTCCATTTGGTAATTCATCAATTAATAGTATCCTTTACCAATGGGATTTTGGAGTACCGGGCATAAATACAGATGTTAGCACTGCTTTTTCGCCGAGTTATTCATTCACAAATCCAGGAAATTACACCGTACAATTAATCGCTAGTTCGGGCCTAAATTGCTCGGATACAAGTGAAGTGCAAATTACTGTAAACGAACCCTTACTATTGAGTTTTACACACAGTGATTCGCTTTGTATCAATGGCGGATTATACGATTTTGACGCAACGGTGAGCGGGCCACCCAACAGTACTTTTTGGTGGGACTTTGGTACAAGTGCTTCCCCGGCGAACTCAACTAGTATCGATGTAAACGATGTTTCCTACTTGAGTTCTGGGTTTCATCCTGTTACACTTTACGGTAGTTTTGACAATTGTGTAGATTCAGTCGTTCAACAAGTATACGTGTATTTTGAGCCTATTATTGATTACGTTTTTCTAAACACCTTGCAATGCGCTCCATCCACTGCAACCTTCATCAATACGAGCACTTCAGACGGCAACACCATCTACTCGTGGGACTTTGGTGATGGGGGAACGTCGACTTCTCAAAATGCTACCCATGTCTATTATCAAGTGGGCACCTATAGTGTCGGATTAACCTTAATCACTCTCGAAGGATGTATTGACACCCTTTACATGCTTCAACAAGATCTAGTTACTGTTCACCCGTCACCAATTGCAGGATTTAGTGTTAATCCAACCGAGGTAGATATTTGCGATAATACCGTTAATTTTATCGATGAGTCTAGTGGGGCTTCCAGCTACCTTTACTACTTCGACCATCATGGGTTTTCGTCTACCTTAGCAAATTTTTCTCATGAATACATTGTGTCAGGGACCGACAACCCAATTCAGATAGTTTCCAACGCATTTGGTTGTAGAGACTCCGCCATTTGTACTGTTAAGGTAAGTCCATTTACACTATACATACCTAATACCTTTATTCCTGATGAGGACGGTAAAAATGATGTTTTCAAACCCATTACCGATTTTGAAATTATTGATTGGGAGTTTTGTGTATACAATCGTTGGGGTGAATTAGTTTTTAAAACGGATAACAAAGAAATGGGATGGGATGGAAAATACCGAGGGATGATAAGTCCTGATGGCGTTTATGCCTACGTTTTGAAATACAAGCCTTGCCATATTCCAAGTGCATGGCAAATACTCACTGGCTCTGTCAACCTACTGAAGTAAGCCTTACTTCCGCAGAACAAAATTTTGACCCAGATAAACCTTTCTTACCTGTTCGTCAGCAGCGAGTTCTTCTGCTGTTCCTGATTTCAAAATTTTCCCTTCAAAAAGCAAATATGCCCTATCTGTGATAGAAAGTGTTTCTTGCACATTATGATCGGTTATTAAGATCCCAATATTGCGTTTTCTTAATTCAGAAATTATACTTTGGATATCTTCCACTGCAATAGGATCTACCCCTGCGAATGGCTCGTCAAGGAGAATAAATTTAGGGTCAGTAGCAAGTGCGCGGGCGATTTCAGTCCGTCTTTTTTCTCCGCCAGACAAACGGTTCCCTAAATTTTTCCGAATAGGCACAAGACCAAACTCTTCCAGAAGCGTTTCTAATTTTTCTGATCTTTGGGCGGATGTAAGCGGGGTCATTTCAAGAATTGCCATGATATTATCTTCTACACTTAGTTTCCTAAAAACAGAAACCTCCTGTGGAAGATAGCCAATTCCTAGTTGGGCTCTTTTATACATCGGTAATTTTGTGATTTCAAGCTCATCCAGAAAAACTTGTCCTTGATCCGGCCTTACTAATCCTACAATCATATAGAAAGAAGTTGTTTTGCCAGCGCCATTTGGTCCTAACAAACCAACAATTTCACCTTGATTTACTTCTACAGACACACCATCAACCACCGGCCGACCTCTGTATGTTTTTTTGATGCTTGTTGTAAATAACTTCACCCCGCTAAATTACTAAAAATTGAAGGAAAAACGAGCTCGGACACCCAAGGGACTTATTCCGGGTGTGTTATGAGTCATTCGCCAAACCAAATCAACTCGTCCCACTTTAAAAATATTTTCAATCCCGATGGATAGTTCGGAATAAGGAATATTACCAAATTTCTTCACAAAAGAAGGCATTAGCATTACTTGATTGTGGCGCTCACTAACGGCTCCGTACATGATACGACCTGTGGTAACCAAGCGCAACTTCAACTTATTAACTAGCGGTATGCGATCAAAAAACAATCCCTCCCAATGGTTTTCAATAAAACCAGAAACGTAGCGATCAGAAACAAATTCCACAAAATTTAATTTGTTAAATGCGGATGTTAGCAGCCACAAAGACTGATTGCCTTCATGAACTTTCAAGAAAGGATAGGCCGTCATTCCGAAAATATATCCTGCTGTAGCACCATACCTCATCCTGCCAAAAACTCCCACTTGCGTATTGTGCTCGAGTTGAAATTCAAGTTTCTGATAATTATATTGACTTCCAAAAATACCTTTCACGCCAAAAATTGCTTGAATAGAAAGAATGGGAAAACTTGAGGTTACGCTAGTTCTGTCAAAAGCACCGCTAATAAACTCTTCGTCTTTAGTCCAGCGAAATCGTGCCGTAATTTCTGCCGTTCTGATTTGGCTTACGGTATCTACAATTTGTAAGTTAGGATTATAAGACAAATAACTTGTAACTCCCAAGGGATTAAATTGTTTCCACTCCATCCCTGTAAAAATGACAATGTCTTTCTTCACGTCCTTTTCAAAGTTAAAACCCACTTTTTTTACGAAAGTTAATTTATCAAATGGCGCCGTACTGAAAACGGTGGCAAATGTAGAACCGAGTGCAACGGCAGTTGGCGATTGACCAATTTGCTCAATATTAAAATTGTAGTATCCTATCAACAAAGCACGTTTCTTAGTACTTACGTTATAGCGTACTAGCGCACCATATTTCCAACGTTGATCTAGAAAACCATACCCCAGTGTTCCTCCCAGTTCAATGCGCCGTGAAAAATCATTAGAAGTTCTAAGTCCCAACGAAACGCGATATTTCTCTACTGGATTAGAACTTAACAATGAAAATACACTTCCCAATTCTACTTTTCCCAATGGAAAATAACCCGTTGAAGCGAAATAGGTAAGCTTCTTTAATTTAACAAATAACGGTGCCTTATTAAGAGAGTCGATCATTAGTTCGATCCCTTTCTCATTAAGGTTAAGCGTAGAATGCCTTAATTCGCTCCATTCTTCTTTAGTTTTATTGGTAGCACCATCCATTATTTCTACGGTGTTGTCTGATTTATAAAAATCTGGGGAACGCTTAGTATTAACCACAAAGTTTTTACGGGAGCTTGATCTACGCCCATATAAACCTATTAATTTAGTGTCTTGGGTTAAACGTACGTCTGCTATCAATTTTTCATTGGTTAGCATCCACACTTCTTTTTCAATTTGATTGAACTCCTGTTCAAAATAAAAATCTTGTATGTAATTCAAATTAGCGAGACCTGCTATATTGGCTTTAATTTGTTTTACCGCGTAGGTGGTATCATGAATCCACATTTCACCCTCAAAAACTAAATCCCCTTTTCGTTTTGGAATAAAACGCAACTTATAGCACCAATCCATTCCAATATAGGTGGAGTCTTCTAAAAAATACTTGTAATACGAACGTGAGTAATTAGCTATTGGGCTAATAAAGGATTTTCCGAATAAATCAATAATATTATCGTAGACATTTATTTCTAAATACATGTCACCAAGAAATTGAGAAATTTTTAGATTTTCTATCCCTGTTACCCTTGTTGCTTTTACCACTTCCTTTTTATTTTTCGGGTTATTAGAGAAATAAAAATCGGAGACGGATTCACTTAATACGAGCGGCAGAAAAGTTTTTCCTTCAGCAGAAGTGTCCATGTAATTCAACACGAAATCAAGTTTTTTAACCACCCCAATCTGATTAAATTTATCCCCAAGGTTGTTCCCGTCTAATTGAATTTTATTGTAAACCTCATATTCGTATGCATCCAACTTTTCCTTGTTGTTGATTTTTTTATGGGCGATTACTTTTTTATGAAGCCTCGTTGAAGGTAATTCATCTGGTGGACGAACCGTAATCTCTTCAAAATTGGCTATTTTAACGGCTAATTTCACATTTAAAACCTGAGTTTGATCAAGCTTTATTTTGAAACGTACGGTAGCATATCCAGGAAATGAAAATTGCAGTGAATCTGTGGCATAATAGGTCTCCAACTTATAATTACCCATTGAATCACTCAACACCCCAATTTTAGAATTAAAAAATTGAATTTTTACATTGGCGATACCTTCTTTGCTAGCCTCATCAACTACTTTACCAGAGACAATTGTTTTTTGCGCCATTAAAAATGCGGGAATGAAGCAAATTAAAAAAATCAGCCTCCTCATTCTTTTATCGTCTGGGCCTCATTCTTGGCTAGTCTTTCTGCCCTTTTAGAAACTAATATCCCAATTTCGTATAAAATAATTATGGGTATAGAAACGATAATTTGCGAGGCGATATCCGGCGGTGTAATTATCGCTGCTAAAATCAAAATAGCAACGATGGCATGCTTGCGGTATTTAACTAAAAAAGAGACATTGATCAATCCAATTTTTGTAAGAAGGTAGCTAACCACAGGGAGTAAGAAAAATAACCCTGAATAAAAAACCGTAGAAAAGATAGTGCTCATGTAAGAACCAATCGTAAAATTATTTTCGATTTGTTTACTTATTTGATACGACCCGAAAAACTGTACACTTAATGGTGCAACAATAAAATAACCAAATAAGATCCCTAAAAAAAATAATAAACTAACATAGAATACAAGTCCATTTACAATTTTTTTTTCTCGTTGCTTAAGGCCCGGCTTAATAAAACTCCAAATTTGATAAAATACGTAAGGAAAGGATACCACTAAGCCACCGAGAAAACTCATCATTAAAGCATATGTAAATTGACCTGAAACCGTCATGCTTTGCATTTTCACTGGGATTTCTTCTACACAAACCCCTATGTATTGACATAAGAGACGAAAGGTCACAAAATCCTTATCCTTCATAGATAAAAACAAATTGACCATGATTTCCTCTTGAAAATACCAAATTACAACTGCCAAAACTAAGATAACGATGGCACAGCGAACCAGACGCCATCGGAGTTCCTCTAGGTGCTGTAAAAAAGACATGTTTCCAGAATTCTCCATTCTACAAATTTACCAAAAAATTAAAGATTCCCTCAAAATATATATACATTGTAAAACATCGTAAATTGATTACGTTCTACACCCTTAGCTTTGCTTCATAAATTCAAACAATATGGAAAATCACATGGAAATAACAAAGGTAAAGATCGCTTCATGCGAGCAAGATGTAGTAATACTTGGTCAACTAACTACAGGTAATTTCAAGTACCAAAGTTCTGTTGTTATTAACGTAGCAGACTTGAATCGCTTAATAAATCATTTACAGAGACTCAATCCAAGCGATGAAATAAGTGCAATGTTTACGAGCACTACTTTTCCGGACGGAACAGAATACGAATTAGACACAAATACGTTAGAGTACAAGACTATATCACTACTTGATATTGCCAACTTTCGTTCTGTAAGAAAAATATGTGCTTAAGGCTGTATGATAACTGTTTCCTCGTTGGTCATTTCGGCCTCAATTTTAATGATTCCTTGACCAAATCGATTTGCTTTGTAAGCATTGATATCCAAAACAGCAACGCCAGCTTGTCCTAATTGATAGATTTCGTTGTAATTAAATGTTGCGATTCCTGCTGCATTGGTATAAGCAGTATCCCAAACGGCAACTTGAGAAGGACAATTACAAGTAGATGTTCCATGTAAAACAACCATTGCTTGTTCGACCACATCGTTGTTTTCATCACGAACTTCAATTTTCGCAATTGTATCTTCTTTTTTAACACAAGAACCAATAACGATTAAACCCATTATTACGATTCCAAAAAACGCTAATCTTTTCATTGCAAAAATTTAATTTGGTAAATAAATTGTCTCTACAGAGGTAGTATGTACTCTACATCTAGTATATCCCGCAGCTGTTTTTGTATTATGTTTTACAACAATATCAAAATATCCTGTCGTATTATCAGGGCCAGAAACATCAAAGTATTGATCCATATCAATTACGGTAAATCCAGAACTGTTGGTATAAGACGTGTCAACAAAATCTAAGGTGGCAGGATTTGATTGTTGGTCGCCAATAACAACGACTTTTGCTCCATTCATTAATTGGTTTGAAGATGATCGCACAAAAACCTTCAATATAGCTGGATCTTTTGACTTACAAGACCCAACAATTAAAACTATAAAAAGGATCGATATCCCAAAAAGTATTTTTTTCATCATATTTATTATCATTCAAAATTAAAATTAATTTTCCAATAATCAAAGTCTTTACGCTAAGACATAAAAGATGTTGCCTTTGCAGAAAAAATAATCCTTGTGTATTACTGAAAAAGTGGTGCTCTATTCTTTATATTTCAAAATCCTTTTACCTTTGTAGTCGGGATATTGTTTAAGTTAAACAATTTGACTTAATAAAAAGTTACAAGCGATAAAAAATGATTCAGAAAATTAACGAATTACTTTCAGCATTCGAGATTGATAGCCCACTCATAGGCACTGCTGATGAACTTGAAACATTTAGAATAAGTTACCTTGGGACGAAAGGGCAGTTGAAGGAATTGTTTAATGAATTAAAGAATGTCTCCAACGAAAGCAAAAAGGAATTTGGGCAGCAAGTTAATGCGGTACGAATGAAATTGGAAGCTTTTTATAATGACAAAAAAGAAGCGCTTGCTCCAATTAAAAAAACAAGCATTAATCAAGACTTAAGCCGAACAGGTGAAGATATCACACTAGGGTCTCATCACCCGCTATCACTTGTTCGAAATGAAATCATAGAAGTTTTCAACCGGATTGGATTTGATGTTTCAGAAGGGCCCGAAATAGAAGATGACTGGCATAATTTCTCCGCACTAAATTTTCCAAAAAACCACCCGGCAAGAGATATGCAAGACACCTTTTTCATAGAAAAGGGCGAACGAGAAATGGCGCTTCGGACACACACGAGTTCAGTACAGGTTCGTGTAATGGAAAACAGCCAAGCACCGATTAGAACAATTTCCCCAGGAAGGGTCTATAGAAACGAAGCCATCTCTGCACGTGCCCATTGTTTCTTTCATCAAATAGAAGGTTTATACATCGATAAAGATGTTTCCTTTGCCGACTTAAAACAAACACTGGTATACTTTGCAAAAGCCGTATTTGGTGAAAATGCGCAGATTAGGCTACGGCCTTCGTACTTTCCCTTTACAGAGCCAAGTGCAGAAGTAGATGTGTCCTGTTCAATATGTGAAGGAAAGGGTTGTAATGTATGTAAATACAGTGGGTGGTTAGAAATTCTTGGCTGTGGAATGGTGGACCCCGCCGTTTTAGATGCTAGTGGCATTGATTCAACCGTGTATAGCGGATATGCATTTGGGATGGGCGTTGAACGTATTGCGCAACTAAAATACAAGGTCAACGATTTACGCTTGTATTCGGAGAATGATATGCGTTTTTTAAAACAATTTAAGTAGACAATGTCATATCAAGAAATCACTACTGAAAATGAATTACTAGAGTTAATGGCAAAAAGTAGCCATAAACCACAAGTGATTTTTAAGCATTCAACGCGTTGTTATATCTCCTCAAGCGTGCTGAAAAACACCAAGAGTTGTTTTGAAGACCCCCGTGCAGATTGGTATTTGTTGGATTTAATCGCTTTCCGAAGTCTCTCTAATGAAATTGAAAAATTACTAAAAGTCCCCCATCAATCTCCCCAACTAATAATTATTTATAATAAAATGGCGGTTTACAATGCTTCGCATGATCAAATTGATCCCGCGCAAATAGCTAACAATCTTGAACTACTCAAACCATGAAAAAAAAACTATCGGTATACGTTCTCGTTCTTTTCGGCATTGGGACAATCGCCTTTTTTCTGTTTACAAACAATGCGACGCCCACCGAAGAAGAAAACAAAGTTTGCTATTTTGGGCTTGAAGAAAATCTCACCATAACACATGGAAAAGAATTAACAATTCCAATCCTATCCAACGAAAAAATAAAGACCTTGGAACTTCGAATAGGAGACAGTTTAGTTTCTAGCTGGAAAAATCCCACAAAAAAAATACAATATATTTTGTCAACGGGGTCACTAGGCGTAGGGACTGTTTCTATAGTACTTGTAGCAAAAGACATGAAAGGGAAAGAAATTCAAGACGAGCGTGTCATTCAAATTTTGTCTGATATTATCCCAGAGCAATGGAGTGTGAAAATAAATGCTGAATATCCACATTTGGACTCTAGTTTCACGCAAGGACTTGCTTTTAGCGGTAACGACTTTTTTGAAAGCACTGGAGATCCCAACAAAACTGGAAGTACCTTGGTGGGTGAAATTGATTTGCAAACAGGAAATATTAGACGCAGAACAACACTAGACGCTAGCTATTTTGGGGAAGGACTTACTATAATGGATAAGCAAGTATTTCAAATTACCTGGACCAACCAAAAGTGTTTTGTATACAATCAATCAGATTTCTCAAAAGTAAATACGTATACTTACACAGGCGAAGGGTGGGGGATTTGCAATGATGGAAAATCATTAATTATGTCTGATGGTTCAGAGCGATTAACCTTCCGTGACCCAAAGACCTTTGAAGTTCAAAAAATAATAGAAGTGTATACCAACGAAGGGGCTATTACCAAACTTAATGAATTAGAATATATTGACGGCTACGTATACGCTAATATATGGACGAAGAACTTAGTTGCTGTCATCGACCCTCAAAAAGGAAAAGTTATTGCAATAATTGATGCCACAGAATTAGCAACAAAAGGAAAGGGAAATGGGGAAGTGATGAATGGAATTGCCTACAACAGTATCAGCAAGAAAACCTATATGACCGGGAAGTTTTGGCCGAAATTATTTGAAGTGGAAATTCTAAAAAAAGTTAAGGCTTCATAAAAAGAATTTCAGTTTTAACCGCCTCTCCGTTTGATATTACTAATTTATAGCCCCCTGGTTGTAAATCATTCGTTGAAAAAAAGTGGTATTTACCCTTTACATCAAATGATTTCACTATCTCTTTTCGATCGCTTATAATTTCAACTTTTACATTTGAATTCTCAATACCATTAAAATGCAGTTGAAAATCTTCATCGTTCACAGGCATCAAACTAATAAACCCCTGCTCACTTTGCACTAAGTCTTTCGCTACTTTCTTCCTGCTTTTTCTGTTTAAGAAGTTTCCTTCTGTGCCTTCTAGTTGGAACATGTGAAGCTTATTCTTTCTTGCAATCTCATCATTAGAGGAAATGGTTTTATTACTTAGCTTCCCTTCGGTGAATCTCCCTTTGTGTGTGGAGGGAGGAGTAGACTCACTTGGCAATTTCCAAACGCGCATATAATCAACCAAAAACTCGCTTGGAAAAACTGTTTTTGAATCAGGGCCTGGTGAAAACGGCCCACCATCAACCGCTACGGAAAGATTTGCAATCATGTTCATTTCGGCTGAAAAATCACCCATGTATTTCGCGACAGGTCTGCCATTCATGAAAAAAGTAACTTGTCCGGGCTGCCAAATTCCTGAAAAAACAGCCCACTCGCCGACTAACGAATTTTTTGTTTTCATCCATTTTCCCCATGGTTTCGTATAGTTAAATGGAGGCACTTTAATTTTATCACATGCATTTGGGCAATGAATATCCACATGGAACTCGTTTCGTTTTTCTCCTTTTGATTCCATAAAATCAATTTCGTCATTAGGCTTCCCACCATACAGCCAAAATGCTGGCCATAATCCTTTTCCTGCGGGGATAAAACAACGGCATTCAAAATAACCGTATTTAAATTGTTGTTTACTCCATAAAACAGCGGTTGCATACTTTAATTTTACACTCTTATTCACAATTAAAGGATTGTTTTTTTTTAGCTCCTCCTCCAACATCCAATCTGGAAATGTTCGATAGGAAGATACTGTATCCACTTTCAAAATGGCTTTTCCACCTTCTAGCCTTGCGTTTTCCGGAACGGCATATATGCCATCCTTGATAGATAATCCTCCCCAAGGATAATTATCATACCACTTGTTGGCGTCAACATCCTGACCTGTAAACTCATCACCGAAATGGTAAAACCATGTAGTGATTTTCGTGTCATTAATTTGCCATAAAGAAGGTGTTAGCTGAGCATTGATAAAGAATGACAGAAAATAAAAGGAAAGTAATAATACCTGTTTCATAATTTCGACAATTAAGTTTGGATAAAAATAAGAAAGATATATCTGATTTAATAGAATTATAGCAATCAAAATAACTAGTTAACGTTTTGTTGATATCCACTATCTTCGCCTAGAAATGAGCATGAGACCGATTCTCTTCTTTTTTATTTTAGCCGCAAACCTTTTGAATGCTCAAACAGGAAACTTGAGGACGTTCTATATTAAGCCATCTCCGAATAAAATAAAAATAGACTCCTTAAGCATCTACCCCAACTCATTTTTTGTGCTTAATAATGGAGACACCTTGTCGAAAAACGATTATTCCTTAGATTATGCAAGTGCTACGTTTCAACTTTTGACCAATGTGAAAGTAGACTCTCTTAAATTAATATACCGGGTACTTCCCTTTGATTTGTCTCTGAAATACAAAAGCTATGATTCCACGCTTCTCACAAAAAAAGGCGTAGACGAAAGAGATAACTATAGAATTATTAATTCCTATTCCGTTAATGATGTCTTTGGTGGGCAGGAGTTGTCGAAAAACGGAAGTATTTCAAGGGGTGTCAGCTTTGGAAACAAGCAGGATTTGGGAATTAATTCGGCATTAAATCTTGAATTATCAGGAAATCTTTCCCCAAACTTAAAAATACTTGCAGCTGTTTCTGATGCAAATATTCCAATTCAGCCAGATGGGAACACAAATAAACTACAAGAGTTTGACCAAGTTTTTATTCAGGTCTTTAATGACAAATTCAAACTAACCGTTGGAGATTTTTGGCTGGGAAAACCTACTGGCTATTTTATGACCTATAAAAAAAGAGCGCAGGGATTAACTATAGAAAATAAATGGCAATTAAAGGACAGTGCCTCCTGGCAAACTCAAGCAAGCGCTGCACTATCAAAAGGAAAATTCAATCGGCAAATAATCGCAGGGATAGAAAGTAACCAAGGACCTTACCGACTTCGCGGTAACGAAAACGAACCATTTATCTTAGTATTGGCAGGAACCGAACGCGTTTATATAGATGGACGATTACTAAGCCGCGGGCAGGAATTTGATTATGTCATCGATTACAACACCTCGGAAATTGTCTTTACAGCGCGTAATCTTATCACCAAAGATGTGCGCATTGTCGTTGAATTCCAATATTCCGACCAAAACTATGCGCGATCATTGATACAGAGCTCCACCATGTATCAAGGAAAAAAACTTGATTTTTGGCTAAATGCCTATTCGGAACAAGACGCGAAAAACCAAACACTCCAGCAGAATTTAAGTCCCAGTCAAAAGTTTTTTCTAAGTGGCATTGGCGACCAACTTGAATTAGCACAAATTTCAAGTGTCGATTCGATTGGTTATTTTGACAATCAAGTTTTGTATAAAATGATTGATTCTCTAGGATATGATTCTGTTTTAGTATTTAGTGTCAACCCAGATTCTGCCAAATACCGGGCTGTTTTTCAATACATGGGATCCAATAAAGGGGATTATGTACTTAACAACTATAATGCGCTTGGAAAAGTTTACCGTTGGATAGAGCCAATTGGTGGGGTGCCACAAGGCGATTATCAAGCGGCTCGATTGATAATCACACCAAAACAAAAACAATTGTTTAGTACCGGATTTCAATATCGACTCAGTAAAAAGATAAAAATAGAGAGTGAAATAGCGCTGTCAACCAATGACCTTAATACATTTTCATCCATTGATAACCAGGATGACAATGGATTAGCGGAACGAACAAAGATCATTCACTCGAGTAATTTGGGCGACAGCAGTAAAGGCTGGGAAATTGAAAACAAAGTGGAATTTGAGTATTTGCACGCCAATTTCTTGCCTATAGAACAATATCGAAGCGTTGAATTTGATCGTGATTGGAACACCCGCAACAAAGGGTTTCAGGGGCAGCAGCTTTTTGGAATTATTAGCTCGAAAATAAAACAAAAATCATACGGCTTTATAAACTTAGCTGGCCAAAGCTATGCCATTGGATCGAATTACCTAGGAAACAGAGCTTATTCAGACGGTGTATGGAAACAAAAGGGTTGGTCAGCTAATTGGAATGGGAGTTATTTGGCGTCAAATAGTACCGGAGTCAATCAATTTTTACGGCATCGTGTAGACATCAATAAAAAAATTGGTTCCATAAAAATAGGCTTCAAAGATGATTTTGAAAAAAACACCTTTCGGGATACCACCCAACAAATAACTAAGAACAGCTATCAATTTTTTGATTATGAAGCCTATGTATCAAGTGCCGATACATCAAAAACGTACGTAAAATTTTATTACCGAGAACGCTATGACCAACTTGCCGATAGTCTTCGATTAAGGCCAGTAGCCAAAGCGACAACTATTGGGGGACAAGTTTCCCTAAAAAAATTAAAAGACCAAGCACTAACCCTCATTGGCGGATACCGATCCTTGCGTATTTCGGATAGCACCTTAATCAACCAAACACCTGAAAACTCGTTGATCGGGCGAATTGAATATGAAGCAAGATGGTTCAAAAACGCATTGAATTGGAGCACGTTTTATGAAATCGGGTCAGGCTTAGAGCAAAAAAGGACCTTTATTTATATAAAAGTCAACGATGGACAAGGCGTCTATACCTGGATAGATTATAACGGAGATGGCGTAAAAGACCTCAACGAATTCGAAGTGGCACAATATATCGATCAAGCGAGTTACGTCCGTATTTTCACCCCCAGCAACGAATATGTCAAGACCTATTCCAACGAACTGAACCAAGGTGTGTTTTGGAGGCCAGATCGAATCTGGGGAAAGAAAAAAGGCGTTTTAGGCTTGCTTTCAAAGTTTTCAAATCAAACTAGGATTCGCATTAATCGAAAAACTAGTTTATTTGATCCAACGACGTTTTTTAATCCCTTTGCGAATACCATAGAAGAAATAAATTTAATAAGTACCGGCTCCTTAATTCGAAACTCCCTCTACTTTAATCGAACCTCCAACGTAATTAATGCTGAGTATACCTATCAGGACAATAAAAACAAGAGCTTACTTGCCTCCGGATTTGATTCAAAAAGAAATCGGTATCATGAATTATTTACCCGATGGAACGTTCTTCCTATTTTTTCCATTGAACTAAAGGCGCAAACAGGAATGAAATATGCCTTAGCAGATTATACAACAGGCAGGAATTACGATATTAGCTACCAATCGCTGCAACCAAGTTTTATTTACCAACCCTCTACCAATTACCGATTAAGTTTAGAAGGGAGGATGGTGAACAAAAAAAACAATCCTGTTTTAGGGACAGAAAGCTGTTTGTTAAAAGAAATAGGCGTAGGATTTAAATACAATCAAACTGAAAAAGGCAGTTTGCAAGGTTCTCTTAAAGCCATATCGATGACCTATGTTGGCAATTCGAACACTGCTGTTGGATTTGAAATGTTAGAATCGTTGAGGCCAGGAGTTAATTACACTTGGAACTTGAGTTACCAGCGCACCATATCAAAAAATTTACAGTTGACGATTCAATATCTTGGTAGAAAGTCGGAAGCAAGTAGAACGATTCATAGTGGAAACATGGAAATTCGTGCTTATTTTTAATCCATGAAAGATATCCAAACGAAGGCCGATATTGAAGAATTAATCACCTTGTTTTATAGCAAAGTAGCTCAAGACCCTAGCCTATCCCCTTTTTTCGCTAACATAGATTGGGAAAAACACTTGCCACAAATGATTCGTTTTTGGTGCTTTGCTCTGCTTGACGAACCAGGATACACGACCAATGTAGTCGAAAAACACCTTCACATGCCTTTAAAAGAAGCACATTTTAGTACTTGGTTAAAATATTTCAACGAAACCATTGACACCCTATTTATCGGAGAAAAAGCCGATGCTGCCAAACAAAGAGCGGCTGTTATTGGTTGGACTATTCAAAGTAAAGTTGAAAAGGAATAGAAATTAACTGCTAGCCTCGATACATCCCTTCCTTCGGTCGGAACACTCGGCTAGCTCAGGTAAGATTTATCGAGCGCATCTCGACTCCGCTCGATGTGCTCTTTGAAGTGGGTCGAGCGGAGTCGAGAGACACGATAATTTGGGATAAGCTGACATAAAGCTTATTACCCTTTAAAATGAAAAACCGAAACTCACAAAAATAGTTCTACCGTTTCCTGGCATAATTCCCGGGCCTGGATATCCCCCTGCTCTGCGAGTGGCATATTTTACATCTGCCAGGTTATTCACACCTGCTTTTAAATTATAATATTCTTTAAATTTATACGTGAACGAAGCGTCCATCACCTTATAAGCGGAAAGTTTTCCGATAGTACCGGTCGCGTTTGGTGCTTCCGTATTTGCTGCATCAGTGAACACATCTCCCACACTACTTAATTGAAAAGTTGCAGAAAATCCTTTCAGATAATACGTTGCTCCAAAACGGTGAATTTGCCTTGGCGCATTTTCCACTCGCTTATCTTCAATAGATTTAGTTGGGTCGTTACTAATGAGCGGATTATTCCATTCAACATATTTTGCATCAATGAAAGAGTTAGAAGCAAATAAACTAACACTTCCAAATTTGACGCTTTCGGTGAAAATTTTAATCGGATTTATTTCAATGTAAGATTCAATCCCCTTGCTTACGGAAGTACCAATATTTGTTTTAAATGGCGCGCCGTTTTCAGTAAGTGTCCCGATGCGGTTATCGTAATGCAGGTAAAATACTCCCACATCAAAACTCAAATATTTTTTTACAATTCCTCTATAACCAAAATCAGCATTGAAACCACTTGCGTCTTTTAAATTTGGATCAATTATTTCAGTGGTTGCTGAAGGAGTAAGCTCTGAAAAGGTAACCGGTCGATAAGCAAGAGAATAGTTCGCATAGAAGTTTGTCTTTTCAGACATCATCCATTCACTTCCGATTCCATATAGCAAAAACTTACGCACTCTTTTTTCCGGATTTAGAACACCCGCCTGTGTAGTATTGATGTAGCCCTCCATTTTATTTTCAATGTACTCTAAACGAATGCCAGGGACTATCTTCCAGCGTTTTCCGATTTGAAAAATATTTTCAGCAAAAAGCGCATAATTGGTAGTTCCAAATTCTAATGACCTGCCGTATTGTGGATTAGTGAGCGTTAAATCAAAATCACTACCGGTAGTTCCTATACCAAGTTGATTTCTTTTAGTATTTCCGCTGTATGCTCTAATTCCTCCCGCAAAAAAAGCTACTTTCCCAAGGAGATTATATTTGACCGCTACACGTGCCTCCGTCCCGTAGTTTTTATAATTGTCTCGATCCACTTGCCTTGCATTGTAATCAAGAGTGGTAGGATTGATGCTGTCTTTTGTGGTAATGGATTTAGTGAAACCAACACTATTTCGTTCAGCAATCGTGGCAAATGATTTGATTTGGAAATTCACTGAAGCAGAAATATTATAAATAATTGTGAGCGATGCGACATTAAACGGTGCACTGAACCAATTTCTTTCTCTAAATGATTGCCGATTATTTTCAGCATAGTCAGCATCAGTAAGTCCACCCGGCTGCTGACTTTGGTAATTCATTTTGGTGTACTCACCTTCTATTTTTATTTTTTTTGTTAGTTGATAGTTTGCTGAAAAATAGCCCGTGTAAATAACATAACGACTATTATTTCGCCAACCTTCGGAGCTGCGATGATGGAGGAATCCATAATAAGAAAACTTTTTATAAGTGCCTCCTAAAGCATTGTAGGTGTTCAACAAACCATAGGAACCAACGGTTTGTTGCGTTTCAAAGGATATTGGTTTGTTTGGATTTCCTTTTTTAAGTTGGTAATTGATAAGCCCTCCAAATTGCGGTCCGAATTGCAGCGATGCTGCTCCCCTTACCACTTCAATTTTTTTCAAGGCTTCCATTGGCGGTGTATAATAGGATTCTGGATAGCCAAAGGCCTCTGAACTAATGTCATAACCATTTTGCCTAACATTAAATTCCCAGGAACGGTTTGGACTCAACCCTCTTGCCGCCACACCGGCTTGTATACCTGAACCATCATTTTCCCAAATACTCATGCCGGGAACTTTTGCAAATACTTGACGGGTATTATTGGTACTTAAGTCTGCATTGATTTTATCCAATTGTATAACTTCCGTTTTTTTTCCTGCATAAATAACATTCTCTTTTATGTCGGGCATGCGTTCAATTTCTCCCAGCCATTTATTTTCCAGTATTGGAATTTCTTTAAGAATTATAATTTTTATTGAGTCATTTTTTTGTGAAAAGGCTGTCGAAAAGGCGATGAAAATTGCGAATAGTATAAGAAAAAGGGGTTTCATTAACAATTATTTTTTCAAGACCAGTAATATATTTTACTGACTGCAAAGGAACGTCGCTATCCTAAAATCAACAATACCTAAAACAAGGTATTTTGGAATCTAGCCTCGTCCGCTGCTTACCGAGCGCATCTCGATCCGCCTAGTCGGAATCGATGAGTTCTTGAAAGTGGATCGAGCGGAGTCGAGAGACACGATAGATGAAGAAAAGCGCAACTTTACCAATTTTAACTATGTTTTCTTGGAGTGTAGGTTGTTGCTTGTTCAATAAATAGTTGAAAATCAAATTCAATATCGAAGAGATCCCTTAATTGAACGCCAAGGGTAGCTGAGATACGCGCATACGTTAAGAGTTGCGGGTTTGATTTTCCATTTTCAATAACAGATAGATTAGAGGGCTCCATTCCAATCTTGTAGGCTAAATCGCGCAAAGAAAGTTTTCTATCCTTTCGAAAGGACTTTATTCTACTACCTACCAGTTTGAGTAACGCTTCGTCCGTATTTTCAACCATGCAAGCAAGTTGCCTTATTTTTTACGCTTACAATTTATGTATATACATAACTTATCGTATATTTGATAAAAAACCAACAAAATCATGAAAAAACAAATACTATTCTCTTTACTCTCCCTTTTTTCACTCAGTGTCTTCGCTCAAATTCCTAACTATGTTCCTGCCAACGGCCTAGTTGGTTGGTGGCCTTTTAACGGCAATGCGAATGATGAAAGCGGGAATGGAAACAATGGAACGGTGAATGGGGCGACATTGACAAGTGATCGTTTTGGGAATTCAAATATGGCGTATTCATTTGATGGGATGAATGATAATATTGAAATTATTGATAATCCTTCATTCTCATTTTTTTTGAATAGTTCATATTCTGTAAATATTTGGTTTAATTTAATCAGTTTAGGTTCAACTCAAGCATTTATCGGTCAAGGAGATGGTGATGGATTGAATCAAAATAGATTTTGGCGAATTAGTTTTTATTCAAATAACAACATCAGTAATCATATTAGGGGGAATTTATCCGATCCTTTTGACACAAAAAATATGCACCCTTGGTTATCTATAAATCAATGGCATATGATTTCTATGGTAAGGAATTATAATAACGACTTAAAGATGTATTTAGATGGCGGCTTGATTGATACAGACATCGATATTACCGGTGTTTCCAGTCCATTTACTCAGCAAAGAAATATTTTATTAGGTGCGTTTTTTAATTCCTATCCGAATATACTAATGCAATATTTAAATGGCTCCCTCGACGACATCGGCATCTGGAACAGAACTTTAACGCAATGTGAAATTCAAGACCTTTACCAAGCACAACTAGGTTCTCAAGCAATTTCAGCCGGTGCAGACCAAAACATTTGCATTGGCGACCAAGTTACCCTTAACGGGAGCGGCAGTAGCGCCTATCAGTGGAACAATAATGTAGTGGATGGCGCGTCATTTTCCCCAACACAAACAGCGACATACACCGTTAGTGGAACAGATTCATTAGGTTGTTCGGGGTCAGATACAGTTATGGTAACTGTGCTAGAAAATGCGGCAAATACCCAGAACCAAACCGCACTTGATTCCTACACACTGAACGGACAAACCTACACCCAAAGTGGTACCTACACCCAAACAGTTCCTGCCGCCAATGGTTGCGATAGCGTTATTACATTAAATTTAACCTTAAATTTCACAGGAATCCATGACTTGGGTAATCCCACGAAAATACTGGTAAAAATCACCGACCTCAACGGAAAAATTATTCAGCGCAGAAAAAACACAGTCATGCTTTTCATTTACGAAGATGGTACTGTAGAACGAGTAATGGAGATGGAGTAATAAACAAGGCCGCTTACCGAGCGCATCTCGACTCCGCTCGATGAGCTCTTGAAAGTGGATCGAGCGGAGTCGAGAGACACAATAGATCGAGGTCAGCACTCGGCTAGCTTCCAAAATGCTTATCGAGTGGACACAGCTGAGGAATAACCAAAGAATAATTTACAATATCAATAATCATATGGTTGGTTGATAATTAATTTTTCATTATCTTAAAGATAAATTAAAGCATGAAAAATGAAATTATTTTATACAGCCAAAATGACCCTGTAGAACACATTGAGGTTCGGCTTGAATATGATACGGTGTGG
>Ga0247833_1000998_pt1 | contig 48681 bp, 35 predicted proteins | sample LaCruzMarch2015__7_FD_187117 | JGI IMG/M metagenome (GOLD analysis project Ga0247833, IMG submission 187117) | Freshwater microbial communities from meromictic Lake La Cruz, Castile-La Mancha, Spain - LaCruzMarch2015_8m | ecosystem: Environmental > Aquatic > Freshwater > Lake | place: Spain...
CGAGCGGGCCATCGGCCAGCACCGGTGAGAAGTCGGCTTCGGCGGGAGGCTCTTCCGCCAGAAGCGGCTCCGTGATGGGCTCTAGGGTGGGCTCGAGGGCGGGCTCCATGGCCGCAACCAGGGCGGAGACAGAGACGAGCGGAACGTCGCTTGCTGCCGGTGCTGCGGCGGCCATGCCGCCGGCGGCTGCGTCGTCTTCGGCGCCGATCTCCACCGCGGCAAGGGGAGCCCCGTCGGAGTCCTCGTGGGGTGACGTGCCGATTGAGATTACCAGGGGCCGGAGGCGGGCCACGTGTTTGTGCTCGAGGGCGAAAATCGCCAGCAGGATGCAGAGGAACAGGTGGGCCGCGAGGCTCAGATAGCCCGCGCGAACGACCGGGTTTTTCATGACCCGGTCTACCCACGGCGGAGCCACCGGTTGCTCAGGCTGGAGCAACGGCGTCGACGGCAGCGAAAGCAAAGGCTCCATCGAGACGACCTCGCGGCGGACTCTTCCGATTGGGAGAAGCCTGCCTTCCCGACGGGCCCCCGCCGCCCGCGCAGACGGCGATCCCCATCAGACCCAAGCCCAACAGATCCAAGAACGGGTATCGACGTCCAGCACCTGCGGACTGAAGCCCGCTGCAAACGCTCCCTAAAGGTCGCTACTCAACAAAGTCGTCTGCAGACTCTTTTGCGTAGATGACACCTTTGCCGAAGTAGACCTCAAGTGTCATTGTCGCCATTGCCGTGATGTAGAGTCGCCCACCGACATCGGCCGCATGGCCGGCATCCATGCCTTTAAAATAGCTTCCCTTCTGATGTCCTTCGGTCACCTGGGCTTTGTGGAGCATCGGGATCAACGCGTTTTGCCAGGCCGCCCACTCTGCGGGCAATTGCTTCTGAAGATGATAGAGCACTTGGGTGGCATAATACGTGTAATACATATCGCTCGTCGGGCCTCGCTTTGCGAGCGACCGGGCCCCTTTGAGAAGAGCTTCATTATTCGCTTTCCAGCCAGTGAAAATTCGACAGAGCAGACCAGCTCCGGTCAGTGCGGGCCTCACCGAACTGGGGTCGGCATATCCATACGCGGCGCCTCCGTCAGACTGTACGGAATCCAAGAACATCACGGCCCGCTTGACCACCAGCGGACTGACCTGGAGATAAGACATATTGGCACTCTTGAGCGCTACCATTTGCCAGGCGACGATTGAGGTGTCGCCGGGTCGCTTGGGCTGATAGCCCCAGCCGCCACCATTCGGATCCTGAGCCGTCTGGATGAAATCGATCGCCATTTGTGCCGGAGCCTGTAGCCGCTTGTCTTGCGACATCGCGTAGCCCTCGCACAGCACGGCTGCCGTAAGGGCCTGTGAGTACATGTCACCACCGCGGTGGTAGGCTTTGCCCTTGCCTTCGATTACGTTCCGAGCAAGGAATGCCAGCCCCATTTCGATCTTTGGTCGGTGATCGATCTTCGCCTTGGCATCGGGTTTACTGCCCGGACCGCTGTGGATTTTGCCACTCATGAGCGTAGGCCAGAGTGCCAACGCCGTGGCTGCCACACGGTCGTTGAGATGGCCCGTGCTCTTTGGGTTTTCGCACTGCCCTTGGCACGACGGGTTTTGGCGGCAATCGAAGGACCAGCCGCCATCTGCCATCTGGTGGCTCCACTGCCATTCAATCGCCGTTTCGGTGTCTTTGTTGATCTGTATAGCGAGTTCGTCGTTGTAGATACCACCCATTCCCGATCGCATCACGTCGGCGCGGAGCACTGAACTCGTGCGACCCCCGAAGCCCGCCGCCGTGCCCCCGACGGTCCCCACGTTCGAAAGCAGATCGGTGGCAGCAGCGACATCCAGGGAAATATCGGAAATCTCGACCGATGTCTGGGCTGCGTCGAGATCGTCTGCCTGCGAGACAACCTCGACCTCCCTCACCTCTGAAGCTGCGGGCAGAGTAATAACTTCGGCCATCTCTTCGTTTTGGAGGACTGGTTGGTCTTCAATAACCTCCTCGAATTCCTCGAAGCTTTCCTCGATTTCCGGCGCACTCGCAATGATCATGCGCGGGGCTTCCTGCTTGGGAATCTCGTTGACGACGAGGGCCATCGAGAGCAGCACGATGACGTGCACAAGCATGCTGACCGCCCAGGCAGGCGTCTGGCCAACCAGTCCCGAAACGACTGACCTGCGGGGGGCGGCGATTTCGGCCACTACCGCCGTCGCCGTCGTGGCCGCTTGGGCCGCCGCCGCGGGGGCGCCTGGTTGTGGAATTGCCGGCTTCGGGATTGCCGGCTTGGGAATGACCGGGCCCGGCTTGGCTGCGGTTGGTGGAACTGAAGGCTCACCCGGCGCGGGCTTGCCCGAATCAGGAGGAGTGAGGCTGGCCATGTCTGTTCTGCAACGGAGGTCGCTGATGCGGGATAGCGGAAGAGGAACGGCTGACGAGGGGACGGGCGAACATACCCCGTCCGAGACTCGCTTCTTCTATAGTATCGTCCGCAGTGTTCTGCTCGCAATGAAAGACGCGAGCAGAATCGGATTGAACGACACAAACGGTTCCGAAAGGCACCGTTTCCGCCATCCCAATCCGGACGTTTTTGGGAAAACGTTTTTGGAAAAGGCCTGGTTCCGCCCGTTTTCCCGGCCTCCGGCTGGCGGTGAGGGCGATCGACGGGTACGATTCGCAGTCCCACGTCCCAGGAATTACGGAAGGATTAGGTCATGGCCAAGGGTAAAAAGCGACTCGAAGTGATTCATCTCGTGTGCGCCGAGACAGGGGATCAAAACTACACGCTGCGTCGCAAATCTGGCGGTGAGAAGCTGAAGTTGAAGAAATACTCGCCCCGGCTCCGGAAGCACACGCTCCACAACGAGAAGAAAAAGTAGTTTCGCGTTGGCGAAGTGGATGTCCCCCTCCCCAAAACACTGCCTGGCCCAGAAACACTGTCTGGGATGGGTGCCTGGAACTGGCAGTCATCCGCAGCCGCACAGGATGTCCGCGAGTCGGGCGAGTTGGTCAGGTTGGTCGGGTCGGGCAGACAGTTCGGCCCGCTGCGTCGCGACCGCGTCGACAACGTGTATCTGATCGGCTTGTCGGCGGATGGCTGACCCTGCAACTGTGCTGCCCTCGATCAGGAGCAGACGGCACTCGGCGGGTCGGCTAAACCGACCCCGGCCCGGCCTGATCACGATCTCCACCTCACAGGAATCCCGTGGCCCTGACTGAGGAGCCTCTGCCAGCAGACGGAGCAGATCGCGGCCCAGCGGTGTCTCGGCCGCGTCGGCTGGCAGCCCCCAGGTCAGTTCCTGTGGGGTGCGGTCTGTCAGGCCATGACGGCATCGCTTCAGCCGCCCGCGTCGGAGAAAGTAGGGCACGTTCACGCCGTCCCGCCAGCGGGGCGTCGCGGAGGTGTCGACGGGGTGCCAGACATGCAATGACCAGGTGCGGTCGAGGATCGACTCCAGCCGCACGCCGGCGGCGCGGAGCCGCAGGCCGAGATCGTCGTCCTCCTGGCCCCAGCCTACGAATCGTTCATCGCAGCCGTTGACCGCCTCGAAGTCACACCTCCAAGCGCCACAGTTGCCCCCCGCCAGACGCGGCTTCGACGGATGCCGCAAGGCACCGTGCCACCAGTCCTTGCGAAATCGCTTCGCCAGCAGCCGCCGTTCGGAGGCTGGGGCAAGCGAGGCCAGATCGGTTGTGGCGATCGCATCGGCACGGAGTTCGGCGCTCGCGGCCTCGGGCAGACGGGCACAGTAGCCCAGGAGCGCGTGGCCGGGGCGGCGGCGGTCGAGGTAGGCCGCGACGTGATCGCGGGGAAGGATGCAGTCGCCATCCAGAAAGAGCAGGTAGTCGCTCTGCGTCAGGCGGGCACCGGCGTTCCGCGTGCGTGCCAGACGGAAGCCATCGTGGGGCTGCGAGGTGAGCCGCACGGGGAAACTGGCCTGCGCGGCAAAGTCGTGGACGAGCGCGGCGGTGCCGTCGGTCGAGCCATCATCGCTGACGATCACCTCGAATCGGCCATCCACGCCGGTCTGGGCCGCGATCGAGGCGAGCACGAGCGCGAGATGGCGCGGCTTCTGATAGGTGTTGACGATCAGGGCGACATCGCGGGCGGTGCCTGACAGATCGGGCAACCGCACGGGGGCGGCCTGCGTGGCGGTCTCGGGTCTCATGCTGGGCCTGCCTCTCGAATACCATCGTCGCCGTGCCCACGGTCGGTTCGCCGCGCCGCCCGGTGAACCGCCTGCTCGAGCAGCGTTGCCGGCGATGCGTCCGCCGGTTCGAATGCCGGCTCCACGACCTCAAGGGCGATCTCAAGAGCAAACAGCGGAGCAGCGGCCAACCGCTCGGCCCGCACCTTCACGAGATCTTTGAGCGTGGTCACGACCAGATCGGCATGCAAGCCGGCCGCCCAATCGCCGAGCGCATGCAGATCCGCGGGCGTGTAGACATGGTGGTCGGGAAAGGGGCGAAAGCCGACCAGATCAACGCCGAGAGCGGCCAGCGACCCGCGGAACGCGGCGGGATTGCCGATTCCAGCAAAGGCGGCAATCCGCCCTCGCTCAAGACGCTGCAGGGGCTGCGTGTCGGAGGTGGCCGACCGCAGCCGCACTGGCCGGTGCGTCGCTTCCATCCAGACCGCCGGCAGTCGGCCGCGGCAAGCCCGCGTGAGCACCTGACGAATCTCGGTTCGCCGCTGCGGGGCAACCGCTTCGGCACGCGTCAGCACGACAGCCTGGGCCCGTGCAAGCCCGAAGAGTGATTCACGCAGCAGGCCGCGGGGGAAAAGATAACCACCCCCCCACGGGTCGGTCGCGTCGATGGCCACGATGTCGAGGTCGCGGGCCAGACGCCGGTGCTGAAAACCGTCGTCGAGCAGCACGACGTCCGCCCCCGCAGCCGCTGCCGTCCGAACGCCGGCGACGCGGTCGCGGTCGGCCACGTGCGGAACGGCAGGCAGCAGGATCGCCAGTTCGGCCGCTTCGTCGCTCCGTTCGCCGCGGACAGCACCGTAGCCCCGGCTCACGATGGCGGGATGCAGTCCCTGCGCGACCAGCGACCGGGCGAGCCAGGCCACCAGCGGAGTTTTGCCCGTACCACCGAGGGTCAGGTTGCCCACGGAAATGACCGGCACCGCGCCGCAGGCCGCCGGCAGCAGGCCACGGTCGTAGGCCGCGTTCCGACAACCGACCGCCAGTCCATAAGGAATCGACAACCCGGTCAGAGCGATGCGGGCCAAGGTCGGCCCTATCCCGCGGGCTGTTCCGTCCACCAGGCGTTTGAAGGCCTCGGCGTCGGGGAGCAGGGTCATTGGGGGTTCCTTTTCCGGCTGCGAGACCGTCCGACAACGGCCCGCAGCCTACCGTATAAGGCCGTCACACACGCCGTCTCTCGACCCCCCGCCTCCCTGGCCCCGAGCTTCCCCAGTATTTTCCGACGGCGGTCACCGCGGAACAGCCGAAGGTCGAGCCTGCCGATATAATCCACATATGGCTACGGCTGCACCCTCATCCACCGAGCCTCTCGCTGTCACCGCGTGGGGCAACGACGGCGAGACCGACTCAAAATCGGAGCGTTATCTCGCCAAGCGTCTCGCCGCCGCCAGTGCCGACTTCAAGGGGGTCGCGGTCACGACGTTTCTGCTCGGGGCGGGATTGGCCGCACTCGTCTGGGTAGCGTGCGGTGTGGTGCTTGAGCACTGGCTGGTCTCGGGAGGCCTACCTCGGTGGGCGCGGTGGACGTGGCTGCTCACGGGCATCGCGGCGAGCGTCGCCGCGGGCATCCGCTGGATCCTGCCGCTGATGCGGTATCGCGTGAACCTCGTCTATGCGGCTCGCGTCATCGAGCGGGAACATCCAGAACTGCATAACGACCTGGTCAACACGGTGCTCGTGAAGGCGCATCCGGAGGGCAACGCCGCCTCCGTGGTGCGATCACTCGAGCGGCGGTCCGCGAAGCGGCTCTCATCCCTGCCCATGGAAGCCGTCATCGATCGCTCCATGGCGGTGCGACTCGCATATGCCTTGGCCGTGGTCGTGGCATTGGCCTGTATCTACTCGCTGGCCGCACCCAAGAGCATGCTCACCACCGCGACGCGGCTGTTGGCTCCGTGGGCCCGCGTGGCACCGCCGACACGTGTGCGGCTGGAGTCGCCCCGACTGGCATGGCGGATGCCAGGGGAGGAACCGCCAGCCGTGGTGACCGGCGACGAGGGGGAGCAGGCAGCCGGCGTGCCAGCCCCGAATGCGGAGGGCAACGGGAATCCCGACAACGAGCACCAAGACAGCAAGAATCAAAACAACGCAACACAGGACACCGAGACACAGGACAAGCGGAGCATCCGTGTCGATGCGGGCGCGGCCACGCTCGTACGCGGTCGGCAACTGGCAGTTTCCAGTCTGATCCGCGGCCTGCGGCGGGACGAGCGGCCAATGATCGCCGTGACGCCGCTGCTCGACAGTGGGGCTGTCGATGGGGCTGCGTTGCCGTGGCGTGTGGAGATGACCAGGGTCGGCGGTCAGACCGGCGGCGGCCAGCGTTATGCCGCAGTGCTTCCTGACGCAGCCCGCGGGCTCGATCAATCGGTGGCCTTCACAATCCAAGCCGGTGATGCGCGGAGCGAACCGATTCACGTTGTTCTCGTCGATTCGCCGGCGCTGCTCGTGCGCGAGGTGCGGTATGAGTTTCCGGCATACATGCGGCGGGAGAGTGAGACGGTGGCCTGGCAGGGCGACCTGCGAGGGGTCGAGGGCACTCGTGTCGTGATCATTGCCGAAAGTAATCAGCCGCTGGAGTCGGCCTGGATCGATTTCGGATGCGACGGCAACCGCGATCTGAAACTCAAGGTGGGCGCGAGCGACTTGGCACGGGCGAGCGGATCGTTCGTGTTGCAGATGAATGCCGACCGGACGGCCGGCGAGCACACGTCGTACCGGCTGATGTTTCAGCCCCGTGGCACGGCTCTGGCCGGCCGTGAAAGGTTGGAGACTGAGAAACTGGAGCATCGCATCGACGTGCAGGTCGATCTGTCTCCCGAGATTTCGATCGAAGAGCCGCTCGAGTCACCGGCCCGCGTGCCGCCGGGTGCGCCGGTGACGGTGCGGTTGCGGGCGGTCGACCCCGACTTCGGTCTGGCCCGTGTCGGCCTCGAAACCCGCGTGCAAGGCGGTGCAGCACAGCCGGAGATCGTGCTTCCTGGCAGCCTCCGCAGGGCCGTTTTCAATGGATCCCTGCAGTTGGTGCCGGAGCGGCTTGGTGCTGGTCCGGGCAGCAAACTCGAATACCGGGGCGTGGCGGTCGATGGGCGGCCCGCTCAGCCCAACGTTACCCATACGCCTTGGAAGGTGCTCGAGATCGACGCCTCCGCGCCGCCGCGGCCGCCGGAGAAGGTGCCGCCGCGATCGGGGAAGCAGGAGCCGCAGGAGCGGGAAGGGGCCGGTGACGCGCCGGGTGACAAGGGTGAGGCGCCGGATGACAAGGGCGATGCGCCGGATGACAAGGGCGATGCGCCGGGTGACAAGGGCGGGGATGCTGGGCAGGACAAGCCGATGGGTGACGGTGCCACGGGTGAGAAGCCGGATGCAAATGGTGATCAGAAACCCGGGGCCGGAACACAGCAGCGTTCCGGAAACGAGCAGCAGAAAAATTCCGAACAGAGTGAACCCGAGCAAAATACCGGCGATCAGGGGGAAGCCCAGCCGGGACAACAGAACGGTGCCGCCAGTGGAGGCAAGCAGGGGGGCAACCAGCCGAAGGCCGGTGAGAACAAGCAACGAGGCTCGTCGCAGGGTCAGGGCGGAGAAGCGGGTGGAGACAGCGGCGCGGGGCAGGGCCGCGGGGCAGAGGGAAAGGGCGGCAGCGGCAAGCAGTCGGGCGGGGACGATTCTGATGGCCGGCAGGGCAGCGGCAAACAGCGGAGTGGCAAGCCGGGTGAAAGTGGCAAGCCGGAAGATGCAGGGCAACCAGCTGCAGCAGGGCAGTCGGATGGCCGCGGTGCGTCGGGGAAGTCGCAGAGTGGGCAGGAGCAGGGCAACAGTAAGCAGGGCGACGGCAAGCAGGGCGACGGCAAGCAGTCGCCGCGATCCACGGTGGCCTCCGACGGCACGAACGACGGCGAGGCGATGGAGCGGATTCTCGATCACCGAAGGCAGGCTGGAGGCGATCCTGCTGAGCCCATGAAGTCCGGGAAGCCAAAGGCAGGAGAAAACGCCCCGAACGAAGGCGGAGAAAAGAACCGGGGAAAGAACGGTGAATCTGCAGCCAAGAACGGGCAGACAAAAGGCGAGCCCAACGACAAAGGTGAGCCCAACGACAAAGGTGAGCCCAACGAGAATGGCGAGGGCAACGAGAATGGCCAGGGCAAGCGAGCGGGCGGTGAGCCGAAGGGGGTGACTGACGGCGAAAAAGCCGACGGACGGCCTTCTGAAAAAAACAGGCAGGGCAATGGGGAGCAAAGCGGACCGCAGAACGATTCCGCAAAGCCCGATGCTCCGCAGAAGCCATCGAATCCCGGTGGTCGGCCGGGCAGTGAATCAAGTGAGCAGGGACAGGGTCAGCAGGGACAGGGTCAGCAGGGACAGGGTCAGCAGGGACAGGGTCAGCAGGGACAGGGTCAGCAGGGACAGGGTCAGCAGGGACAGGGTCAACAGGGTCAGGGGCAACAGGGTCAGGGCGACGGTGATGCCGCCGGCGGGAGTTCGGCAGGCGACGGACAACAACAGGGTGGTCAGCCGAAGGCGGGTCAGGCAGGCAAGGGCGGCTCGCAGGGTAAGGGTGACCCGGCGGAGAAGGGGGATGCGGGGGGCACGCCTGGCGGCCAGCAGGGAGGGGCGCAACCACCGACTGGCACCCAGTCGAGTCCCGTTGCCGGCGGTGGCTGGTCAGACGGTGCCAGTGCGCCGCAGCCCGGCGGACCGGCATCCCAGGGGCCGCCCCCGTCAGGCGAAACGGAGTGGGGATCGCAGGATCTGGAAAACGCCCGCAATGCGGCCGACCTCGCCATCGAACATCTTCGCGCTACGGTGGATGCAGGCCGGAACGAGGTTCTCGATGAACTCGGCTGGACCCGCGACGAGGCACAGGCATTTCTCGATCGCTGGGAGTCGATGCGGCGGCAGGCTGAAAGCCCTGATCCGAAACAGCGAAGTGATTTCGAACGAGTGCTGCGGAGCCTCGGACTGCGGCCCGCCGGCGTGCAGAGTTCGCGCGACGTGCCTGCTGACGCAAAGGGCGGTCAGGCGGAGGGCCGGCGGAGCCGTCCGCCGAGCGACTACCGTGAACGCTTTAAGGCGTTCCTGCAAGGGACGAGCGGCGACTAAGGCATGAGCGGCGACGAGCGCGTAAGTGGCGACGAGCGGTGGAGCGGCCGAGAGGGCACCAGCAGCGAATGACCCAGTCGAGCCATCATGGCCAACTCTACGAGGGTCCCCGCTATCTCGCGGCGTTCGGCCCGAAGCGGGTGCCGCATTGTTTCACCGACGTGCTCATCCTCGGCGGCGGTCTGGCCGGACTGCGTGCGGCGCTCGCCGTGGATCCGCGACTCTCTGTAACGGTTGTCACAAAGGACGACCTGCAGAGTTCGTCGAGCCAGTGGGCGCAGGGAGGCATCGCCAGTGTCGTCGATCCTGAGGACCGCTTCGACAACCATGTCGCCGACACGCTGACCGCCGGGGTCGGAATGTGTCATGACGACGTGGTCGATTCGGTCGTTCGAGAAGCTCCGGCGCGGATTGCCGAACTTATCGCCTGGGGTACCCGGTTTGACTCGCATAATGGCAGCCTTGAACTGGGCCGCGAAGGAGGCCACAGCCATCATCGCATCGTGCATGCCCTGGGCGACGCAACCGGCCGCGAGGTGATGCGGGCGGTGATCGAGCGGGCCCAATCGCTCGACAATCTCGATGTCTGGCCCGAGACCTTCACCATCGATCTGGTCACCCACGAAGGAACCTGTCGCGGGGCTCTCGTCTGGAATCCCGCGCATGGCAAGACGCTGGTATGGGCTCGACGCACGATCCTCGCCACCGGCGGGGCCGGGCAGATCTACCGCGAATCGACCAACCCACCGGGAGCCAGTGGCGATGGGCTCGCGTTGGCGTGGCGGGCCGGTGCAGAACTTCGTGACATGGAATTCATGCAGTTTCATCCCACGGTGCTCTACATCGCCGGCGGCGCCCGCAGTCTGATCACCGAGGCCGTCCGCGGCGCGGGCGCATGGCTCGTCGATCGCGATGGCCGGCGGTTCATGCCCGACTTCGATCCGAGGGCGGAACTGGCGCCGCGGGACGTCGTCGCGCGGGCGATCACCGTCGTCATGCACCGCACGCATCAGGCCAACGTCTTCCTCGACCTCTCCCACCTCGATCCGCAGATGGTGCGGCGGCGGTTTCCCGGGATGGCGGAGATCTGCGGAAAGTTTGGGCTCGATCTGACCCGGGATCGGATTCCCGTGCGACCGGGCGCCCACTACATGATCGGCGGGGTGACGATCGATGCCCACGGCCGGACGACCATCCCCGGCCTGCTCGCGGCCGGCGAGGTGACGTCCAGCGGACTCCATGGCGCCAATCGGCTGGCAAGCAACAGCCTGCTCGAAGGCCTCGTCTACGGCGCGCGGGTAGGCGAGGTTGCCAGTCGCGAGATCCTGGCGGCAGATGGTGACGGGCACGAGTTCAGAATTCCGGCCATCGTAAATCCGAAGGCCGTCGATGGCGATGGACACGGGAATGGTGCCGAAAGCCAGGGCCTGCTCGATCTTGCGGACATCCGCAATTCGCTTCGCGCCCTCATGTGGCGGCATGTCGGCGTGGAACGCGCGGGGGAGTCTTTGGCCGAGGCGCTCGATACGGTCGAGGGTTGGTGCCGCTACGTGTTGCCCCGGCAGTTTGCCGAGCCGCAGGGCTGGCAACTTCAGAATATGCTGGAAGTCTCACGGCTGATGATTCGGGGAGCGATCGAGCGGCGCGAGACCCGCGGCGTGCACTTCCGCAACGATTTTCCTGACACGAGCCCGAACTGGAGAGCGCACATCGGCTGGCAGCGGGGGTTGGTGCAACCAACGGTCATGCCGCTGCCAGAGGCCGCTATTCCGCGGACATCCTGAGGGATTGCGGGGCCATCAAGGCATCCAAACCGCCTGGCCGCACGGGACGGGGCCCACCGCCACGTCACCCGCATTCCACGCGACGGGCGGCAGCCTCACGGAAAAATCCAGCAGCATTTGCCCCCTGCCAGAGCACGATCAATGCGGTGATCTGTGCCTTGCGGGCGAGCCCGCGATGCTGTCGCAGATGCCGCGGCAGCTGCCGGATCAGGCTGCTGTGAAAGTGCATGTCTGCCTGCATGGTGCCCGTTCCTCGCCGCCGCCGCTTTGCCTGGTAGATGTAGGCACCGCGACCGTAGCGGTAGTGGAGTTCGAGAAACTGCCGCAGGTTCTGGGCGTGGCGATGTTCGAGCGTGGCCGCGGGCACCAGCCGCAGCGGCCGACCACTGGCCCGCCAACGGTCGCAGAAATCACGATCCTCGGCGCCCGCACGGAAGAAAGTGGTGTCGAACCCACCGAGCTCGGAGTAGGCGGCGCGGCTGCAGAGAATGTTGTTGCTCGTCAGGAAGTAGGCGGCCGTGTGGTCACGGTTGAAGTGCTCGTAGACGAGGTCAATGATCATCTGGCTCGTGGTGGCGAAGACATCGTCCGCAAGTCCGTTGAAGGTGATTCCCCCCACGAGCGGGTCAGTGCACTGCTGGTGAGCGGACACGAGCGATTCGAGCCATGTCGGCGTGGGCAGGCAGTCGTCGTCGGTGAAGGCGACGAGTTCCCCGCGGGCCTCCTGCACACCGCGGTTGCGTGCGGCCGACGGGCCGGCATTTGGCTGCCGAATGATACTGATGGTGGGGCCAGCCGGGGTGGCGACTTCAGGCGGCACGACCGGCTGGGGGCTGCCGTCATCCACCACGACAATCTCGAACGTGTCGGCGGGCATTGTCTGCCGGGCGAGCGCAGCCAAGCAGTCCCGCAGCCGCTCGGGGCGGGCGTAGGTGGGGATGACGATGCTGACGAGCGGGGTAGTCATTCTTGTGGCGAGTCCGGCCATCTTACAGAGTCGAGATCGGTCGGCGTGTCGCCGGTAGTCGCGTGTTGACTCCTCGTCGGTCGTCGATCCCAGCAATCCAGCATTGGGAGATCTCTGGAAAGGCGGCAGGACGGTAGATCAGGAACATCGGCTGGCCTTCATGTGTGATGTAGCGGTGGTCCCGGAAAAACGGCAGGAGGTAGTGAAAGTGGGTTTTCCAGTCGGACTCGCCTCCGTAGTGCTGCCGGATGAGCACGTCCTCGTAGGACTGCGAGTATTTTCCCCGCCCCCACTTCACGGAGGGTAGGTCATGGATCCACTGTTTCACGGCGATCTCCTTCCGGCGGTGCTCTTGCGACGAGGAACGATGGCAGACACTGCCACCCGGCGGTCTCACAGCCTTGGTTGGTGTTGCGGCGTGCCGATCCATCGGCGGCGGATGCCCCAACGGGTGAATGAATAGGTGTCCCAGGCAACCTGTCGTAGCCATGGCGGCAGACGATGACCCGACCGCACGTCGATGACGGTGCGTGGTGGAGTGCTGCCGACAACTAGTGCGAGGTGACCGAGCGAGGAACTGCTGTCGATGATCAGGTGTGCGCACCCGGCCAAGAGATAGAGGTCGATCAGTGCCTCAGCGAGGTTCAACGAACGGTCGGGGCATTCCTCGCGACCGTGCAGAGTGCCTGATGGCGGATACCATTTGGGGGCTGTCAGCACGTCGGGATAGTCGCGGCGAAATTCCTCCTCGACCTGACCGCTGTCGGTGGCCAGAAAGATGCGGGCCTCGGGCAATCGCTTCTGGCAGGCAGCGACGCGGTCTTTTATGAGCCGCAGATTGGTGCGCTTGTCCGTCTGCCGCACGTGGACGCCGATCCGTGGCGCGTCGCCCCAGTTACGGCTGATGTCGGCAATCCTTGTCGCCAGCGACGGGTGAAGTTCGAGTGCGTCGTGCATCAGGTGCCGGAGGATCGCCAGATCGTCGAGGTGTTGCCAAGCGGCAAGAGCACCACGAAAATGACGACGCATGCGGTTGATCAGGGGGTTATAGCTCCACATGACGAGCAGCTCCTCGTCGTGGTCAAGACGCGACGGGTTGAAGGAGAAGACCAGTCCGGCAAGCGGGTCGTGGCGAACGGCGGGCGCGTGTGCCATCAGCATGTCAAAGGGCGATGTTCGCAGATGCCCCCGCCACATCCAGGGGTTGACCGAATCGGTGTCGGGAATCTCGTCATCGGCACCCGCGGAACGAGACACGAAGAACCGTGTGAAGACGTTGGACCCGTCGTTGGAATAGGTCCAGTCGGTCCAGTCGATCAGAAGTCGTCGTCCGCTGAGACGTGCGTAGAGCGCACCACTCAGCGCGGCGTAAAGGCGGTTGCCAAGCCCCGCATTCCCCTTCACGAGCACATACTTTGGGGCGGCCACGGCTGCGTTCGTTTTCCTGTCTCGGCGGCGGGCGGTTCGGGCCTGAGACACTCTGAGGCCGGCCCGAGTATAGTCCAACCATGTACCCGCCACTCATTTCCGCATTCATTCATAGCATGGGTCTGCTGCGGGCCTTTCCGACGCGGCAGACCAGTCGTGATCGGCTCGGACGGCTGCTTAAAGAGCTTCGTCCGCTGACGAGCGGCCGCGAACTGATCCGTCTCGGTCCGGAGGGAGACGGGGGCTATGTGCTCCCGGATGACCTCGCCGGCATCGAGGCCTGCTTCTCTCCGGGCGTCAGTGGCATTTCCGGTTTCGAACAGGATTGCGCTGAGCGGGGCATGAAAGTGTTTCTGGCGGACAAATCCGTGGATGGTCCGGCGTGCCGGCATGAACGCTTCACCTTCACGAGGAAATTCGTCGGGGTGACGACTGACGAAGACTTCATGACGTTGGATGGCTGGGTGACGACAGCCCTGCCGGACTCCCGCTCCGACCTGCTCCTCCAGATCGACGTGGAGGGATGCGAGTACGAGGTGTTTCTGTCGGCATCGGATGCCCTGCTGCAACGCTGCCGGATCATCGTCGTCGAATTTCACTTTCTCGATCATCTCTGGAGCGAACCCTTTTTTCGGATCGCAAGCCGGGCGTTCGACAAGCTTCTCCAGACGCACGCGTGTGTCCACATCCATCCCAACAACGGGGGCGGCGTGCTCCGAATGGGCGGGCTTGCGATTCCTCCGGTCATGGAGTTCACCTTTTATCGCCGCGATCGTCTGCTGAACCCGGTGCCAAGGCGTGACTTTCCCTGCCCGTTGGACCGCGATAACACGCCGCAGGCCACCGTCCCGCTGCCCGCCTGCTGGTACCACGGTCGCTGATTGCGTGCGTGGGCCACGGCACGCCTGTCGATCGAGTCGGAAGGCCGTATGCTGGTGCCTCGAACCGCGGCCGACGTCATCGCCGCACGGGCAATCCATACGACGGAATTCTTCCCCATGAAGATCACGAAGCTCACGACCTACATCGTCCCGCCCCGCTGGTGCTTCCTGAAGATCGAGACCGACGAAGGCATCGTGGGCTGGGGCGAGCCTGTGCTCGAAGGCCGCGCCCACACCGTGGCGGCGGCGGTCGAGGAACTCGCCGACTATCTCGTCGGCAAAGATCCGGGCAACATCGAAGACCACTGGACAGTGCTCTACCGCGGTGGGTTCTACCGCGGTGGCGGGATCCACATGAGCGCCCTGGCCGGCATCGATCAGGCCCTCTGGGACATCAAGGGGAAGTCGCTCGGCGTGCCGGTGCATGCGCTGCTCGGTGGGCAGGTTCGCGATCGGATCCGTGTCTATTCCTGGATCGGCGGCGATCGGCCGGCCGAGACCGCCGCCCAGGCCAAGGAGCGGGCCCGACTCGGCTTCACCGCCATCAAGATGAACGCCTGCGAGGAGCTGCAGTTCATCGATACGTATGACAAGATCGACCAGGCGATCGCCAACGTGGCCGCGATCCGCGAGGCCGTCGGCCCGCACTTCGGCATCGGCGTCGACTTCCACGGCCGGGTGCACAAGCCGATGGCCAAGGTGCTCGTGAAGGAACTGGAACCGTATCGGCTGATGTTCATCGAGGAGCCGGTGCTCAGCGAACACTCGGAGGCGCTCAAGGAGATCGCGATGATGTCGAATACACCGATCGCGCTCGGTGAGCGGCTCTACTCGCGGTGGGATTTCAAGAAGATCCTGCAGGAAGGCTACGTCGACATCCTGCAGCCAGACCCGTCCCATGCCGGCGGCATCACCGAAACGAAAAAAATCGCGACCATGGCCGAGGCCTACGACGTGGCGATCGCGTTGCACTGTCCGCTCGGGCCGATCGCGCTGGCCGTCAACCTGCAGCTCGATGCCAACTGCTACAACGCCTTCATTCAGGAGCAGAGCCTGGGTATTCACTACAACCAGGGCAATGACCTGCTCGACTACATCAAGAACCCCGAGGTCTTCGACTATGCCGACGGCCACGTGAAGATCCCGCAGGGACCGGGGCTCGGCGTCGAGGTCAACGAAGACTATGTCAAGGAGCGGGCCGCCGTCGGCCACCGCTGGCGAAACCCCGTCTGGCGGCACGCGGACGGCAGTTTTGCCGAGTGGTAGGAGGGCGGCTCCCAGCGGCAGGCTCAAGCCTTGCCATGTCGGCTGTCGACAATGTAGGATGAGGGAAGTCGTGGGAGCCCCGAAGAATCCGCTCGACCGATAGAGATGCTGCATGTCCTGCGAGACTCGAGCACTGTGGATGGCGTGCTGCCTCCGGCTTGTCCAGACGGTCTGCGGGCTGGCCCTTGGCGTTATGGCGTGCCGCCAGCTCGAGGCTATCGATGCCATTTCGGGCAGCAATGAAAAACTCTTCGAGGGGCAGGTCCGGCCACTGCTGCTCGACAAGTGCGTGAAGTGCCACGGGGACGATAAGTCGGAGTCGGGCCTACGGCTCGATTCGCGGGCGGCGCTCATGCAGGGAGGTGATAGTGGTCCGGCGATCGTGCCGGGCGATCCCGCAAAGAGCCTGCTTGTCACCGCGCTCAAGCACGACGGCGGGATCGAGATGCCGCCAGGATCGTTGCTTCCGGGTGACCAGATCGCGGTCGTGGAAAAATGGATCGAGGCCGGTGCGCCCTGGCCCGATGAGGGAAGCTCGGCCTCGCCGAAAAAGACCCGCTCCGGTGAAGCGACCGATGAGGAGCGGCAGCATTGGTCGTTCCAGCCGATCGCCGATCCACCGGTGCCGCAGGTCGCGACGGCAAGCGGGGCCGTTCATCCTGTCGACGCGTTTCTTGCGGCGAAGCTGGCCGAGACGGGCCTGCAGCCGGTCGGTCCTGCCGATCGGCGGTCGCTCGCCCGGCGGGCCGTCTTCGATCTGACGGGATTGCCGCCGGCACCGGCCGATGTCGATTCCTTCGAGGCGGACAAGTCGCCCGATGCTTTTGCCCAACTCGTCGAGCGGCTGCTGGCATCATCCGCCTACGGCGAGCGCTGGGGCCGGCACTGGCTCGACGTCGTGCGCTACGCCGATACCGCCGGTGAGACTGGCGACTATCCAGCACCGCTGGCCTGGAAGTATCGCAACTACGTCATCAAGTCGTTCAACGACGACAAGCCCTACGACCAATTCGTTCGCGAGCAGGTGGCCGGCGATCTCCTCGCCGATCCGGCGCACCCCGATCGGTTTGCCGAGAGTGTGACCGCGACCGGCTACCTGGCGATTTCTAGACGCTTCGGGTTTGACTCGGTCAATTACATGCACCTCACCTACCAGGACACGATCGACACGCTCGGTCAGTCCGTCCTGGGGCTCACGGTCGGCTGCGCCCGCTGCCACGACCATAAATACGATCCCATCACCGCCGCCGACTACTACGCCCTCTACGGCATCTTGAAGAGCACCAGCTACGCCTTTCCGGGTGACGAGCAGACGAAGCGGCCGGGCGAGATGACGCCGCTGGTGCCCCCCGAGCACGTGGCGACCCTCCGCAAACCCTACGACGAGCAGCTCGCGGCCATTGACGCCGAGATCAAGCAGGCTGAGGAGGCGAAGAAACCACTGCTCGACCAACTGAAAGCGGACCAACTGAAAGCGGACCAACTGAAAGCGGAGCAGCTGAAAGCGGAGCAGCAAAAGGCTGAGCCCGAGAACGAGGAGCTCACGCAGAAGATCAAGGATGCGGATGCCGCCATCGCCGGCCTCAAACGGAAGAAAGATGCGTTGCGGTTCAGCCCGCCCTTTCCGACGGCCTATGGTGTCACCGACGGCACGGGGGAAAACGTCACAATCCAAAAGCGTGGCGAGCCCACGCGGCCCGGCGACGAGGTCGCGAGACGGTTCCTCACCGTGCTTGGCGGTGACCCAGTGCCAGCCGACGAGCCGGGCAGCGGTCGCAGGCAGCTGGCCGACTGGCTGACACGGCCGGGCAATCCGCTCACGGCCCGCGTGATCGTTAACCGCATCTGGCAGCACCATTTTGGACAAGGGCTCGTCGTCACCGAGAACGACTTCGGCATCCGTGGCTCCGGCCCCACGCATCCGGAGCTGCTGGACTGGCTCGCCAGCCGGTTCGTCGAGGGCGGGTGGTCGATCAAGTCGTTGCACCGGCTGATCCTGTCGTCGCAGGCCTACCAGCGGTCGAGTGGCCAGAGCGGGGCCTGCGTTGCCGTCGATCCGGGCAACACGCTGCTCTGGCGGTTTAGCCGCCGCCGGCTCGGTGCGGAGGAGATCCGCGACAGCCTGCTCATGGTCTCGGGCAGGCTCGACTCGAGTCCCGGCGAGGGCCATCCCTTTCCGGCAGTGAACACGTGGGGCTATAGCCAGCACAATCCATTCATGGCGACCTACGAGAGCAGCAAACGGAGCATCTATCTGATGACGCCTCGCCTGGGCCGCCATCCATTCCTCGCGCTCTTCGACGGTGCCGACACCAACGCATCGACCCCGGACCGTGCCGTCACGACCGTGCCGACGCAGGCTCTCTTCTGGATGAACGCGCCGCTCGTGCACGAGGAATCGTTGGCCTTCGCCAAGCGGCTGCTCGGCGAGTCGGACGAGCAAGCCCGCACCGAGCTTGCCTACCGTACGGCCCTGGCCCGCAGGCCCGATGCCGACGAGGTCGCGGCCTCTCGCGGTTTCATCGATCGCTATCGCACCGGTCTCGAGGCCACCGACGCTCCCGCCGACCAACGAGAACTGCTCGCCTGGGCGGCGTTTGCCCGCACGCTCTTCGCCTCCAACGAATTTCTGTACATCGATTGAGACCCACCGGCCACTGTTGCACGCCCACCCGCACACCACGAGAGGACATCGCCATGCCGCTGTTTTTCCCGTCCCGCCGCCAGATGCTCCGGCAGTCGGCCGGCGGCCTCGGTGGCCTCGCGCTCGCCGGCATGCTCGGCCGCCAGTCGCACGCGGCGGTCAATCCGCTCGCCCCGCACGCCGCCCATCTGCAGGCGAAGGCGAAGTCGGTGATCTTTCTCTATATGACCGGAGGCGTGTCGCACATCGAGTCGTTCGACCACAAGCCGAAGCTGATCGCCGACAATGGCAAAGAGGTGACGATCGACAACTGGCAGGGCAAGACCGGCGAGTTCAAGAGAAGCCTGATCGGTCCGCACTGGGGCTTCGCCCCCGGCGGTAAGAGCGGCATCCAGGTGAGCGATCTCTTTCCCCATACGCGGAGCATCGTGGACGACCTCTGTGTCATCCGCTCGATGGAGTCGGACCACACCAACCACTATGAGGCGACGCTCGGGATGCACACCGGCTCGTTCACGTTTGCACGGCCGAGCATCGGGTCGTGGGTGAGCTACGGGCTGGGAACCGAAAATCAGAATCTGCCGTCGTTCGTGGCGATCGCTCCAAAGGCTCCCTACGCCGGCACGCAGACGTGGGGTTCCGACTTCCTGCCCGGCTGCCATCAGGGCACGCACATCGTGCCCGGCCCGATTCCGATCGCCAACATGAACCGGCGGTCCGCAGCCGCCGAACTGCAGTCGCTAGAACTGGAGCAGCTCGCCCATGCCAACCGGCGGCACGCCGAGGCACGCGATCTCGATGCCGCGCTCGAGGCTAGGATCCGGTCGTTCGAGACCGCCTTCGGCATGCAGTCGGAGGCGCCGGAGGTTTTTGATGTGTCCCAGGAAACGGCCGGCACGCTCGCGCTCTACGGGCTCAAGCCAGGCCAGACCACCGGCTTTGGCTGGCAGTGCCTCGTGGCCCGGCGGATGGCCGAACGGGGCGTGCGTTTCATCGAGTTGATCGACACCGGTTCTTCAGGCAACTGGGATTCCCACGGCACCATGCAGGACCACGTGCCGCTGGCAAAGAATGTCGATCAGGCGATGGCGGCCCTCGTTGCCGATCTCAAGCAGCGGGGCATGCTCGACGAGACGCTCGTCGTCTGGACGACGGAGTTTGGCCGCACGCCCTACCACACGGAGGCGGGCCACAAGGGCCGCGAGCACCACCACCAGGCATTCTCGAGTTGGATGGCAGGCGGCGGAGTGAAGGCTGGCATGTCGTATGGCAGCACCGACGAGTACGGGATCGCCGTGGTGGAAAACCGGATGCACGTGCACGACTTCCATGCCACGATCCTGCACCTGCTCGGCCTCGACCACGAGAAGCTCACCTACCGTCATGCGGGCCGCGACTACCGTCTCACCGACGTGGCCGGTGAGGTGGCGAAGGCCATTCTGGCCTGACAGCGATCAACAGCAGTGATTCAGAACAATGAGCAGTGGGCCATGGCGAAGCCATTGTTTCGTGGAGTCTGCGCGTCGACCGTCACACCGTTCAAGAGCGACGGCAGCCTCGATCTCGCGAGGATCAAGCCCCACGTCGATTGGATCGTCGCCGAGGGCGCCGACGGGATCTCGCCGTTGTGGAGCTCGGGTCAGTTCGCGGCGCTCGACTCCGCCGAGCGGCGGGCCGTGCTCGAGGCAGTGATCGAAGCCAATGCCGGCCGCGGTCCCGTCGTGGCGGGCGCGCACCACTGCCGTACCTCCGAGGCGGTGGAACTCTCTCACCATGCCGAGAAGGCGGGCGCCGATGTGCTCCTGATCGTGCCGCCGTTCTACATGGCGCCGACGCCGGCACAGGTGATGACCCACTACCGGCTGATCGCGGAGGCGGTGTCGATCCCGATCGTGCTCTACCACAACATCCCGCTCACCGCGGTCGACCTGCGGACCGATCACATCGTGCGGCTCTTCGAGGAGAAGGCGATCGGTGCCGTGAAGATGTCGAGCCCGGAGCCCGACCGGATCTGCTCGCTCCTGTAGGCAACCGGCGACAGGCTCGTCGTGTACGCCGGCATGCTGCGTCCTCCGTAGCGCCAAGGTTTCAACGTGCCCGGAGTTGATAGAGCCAAGGAAACGGAGAGACGGCAGCAAATCGACCTCCTCACGGCTCTGCGTAGACGTCGATCTCGCCGAAGTGCCGTTGGCGACCTATCCTTTGCCCTCCCAAGCCTCGCGATCGGGCGGCACTAGGCAGGTTCGCAGTCGGAACCCAGCACGTGCCCGATTGCCTTGATCACGTCTCGAAAGCTCGCGGGATCGAGCATGCCGCGCGGGCCGCGATCCAGATCGAGCCTCGACAGTTCGACCGAGAGAATGTTTTCGCACTGTGCCACGCAGTCGGTCGTAAAACCGTACTCACCGGCGAAAAACGGCACACAGTTGGGCAACAGGCGCCGCTGCTGAAACCTCGCCGACGTACAGACGACGACAACGGCATACCGGCCGCGATTCAACGCGGGCCGCGATACGACGATCACGGGATGCGGGCCCGCGTCTTCAAAGTCTGCCGTGTAGATAGCAGCCGGCTCGATCATGCATCGTCTTCCATCCGACCTGCTGCATTGCGCCGCCCGATGGCATGAATCGTACGCAACTGTCGCTCCTCCTCCAGCAGGCCCTGCACGGATTCGAAGTCTGCCTCAGACACGAGGACGTATACCTCGTTGGTTCGCGGGTCGACGACACGCGGCCGATCGGTGTCGCGGGCGTCGACCGCGGGAAACTGCTGTGGAATGAGCGGAATGGGACTCATGCTTCAATCATACAGCGTGCCACACAGGCTTGCCAGTTGCCCATTCCTGCGTTACGCCCCGAAAGATCAACGAAGAACATGCCGTCGAACCTCAAGCCGCAAGCCAGCCCATGGCCCCCGTCGCCGACCCCGTGGGGGCAATTTTAAAACTTGCCCGGCGTTGATAGCGCCAGGGAAAGAGAGACGGCAGCAAACCATACTCGTCACGGCGCAGCGTAGACGTCGATCTCGCTGAAGAAGGTGCTGAAGCTCCGCTTGGTGCCGTCGTCGTCGATGCCGGTCGTGGGCTGCACGATCACGAGCAGGTGGCGGTACTTCCCCAGCGTGCCCCGGGCCGATGAGATCGATGACGCCTGCTGCGGAGGCTGAGCGATGCCGGTGAGCCCGAAGTAAGCGTCCGAGTTCACCCGTGCGATCAGAGTCCGTCCCGAGTCGGCGGGGTCGGCGGCAACGCCCGGCGGTTCGTTGCCCGGATGGCCGTAGAGCACGTAATTCTGGGCGGCCCGCTCCCGGTGCGCCTGCCGCAGATCGTCGGGAAAGCCCAGATTCATACAGCTGTGCCACGAGTAGACATTGATCTTTGTGACGGGCACCGCGACACCGAGGTCGATCATCAGGCCGCCGTCTCGTTGTCGGCGAAGTAGAGCGACTCCGATGGAGCGTCGGGGGTTCTCTGCCCACGGCCATCGAGCAGGATTTCGGGCGCGGCGCTCGCTGCCTTGGGAAGATTGCTGTAGAGCCGACCGAGCACGCTGCGGATGCTGGCCTGCCTGCGGCTGCGGTCGGCAAAGTCGTCGCCCGTGGGCGGATCGATTGAGGGGAATCGGAGGGCCGAGGACTCGTCGCCCCGTTCGATCCGCGTGGTCACCTGCCGTTGGCCGGGTTCGACCTCCATGAGGTCGCCCACCCGCAGCAGATGGCCGGCGCCCAGTTCGCCGGGATGAAAACTCACGGCCCCGAACAACATGCCGATCCGGCAGCGGCCATCGGGCAGGGCTTCAGCGGTGAACTCGGTGCCGAGATCGACAATGCGGCCCGTCCGCGTGCGAATTGTAAAGCCTTTCGACTCGGGCGTGTCGGCCGTAACGGCGACGCGGCCCATCGTGAGGATCGCCTTCATGGGCGACTCGGCCTCGAAGATGACCGGGCCGGTGAGCCGGACGGACACACCGCTGCTGAACTCGAGCCCGACGCTCCCGCGGGCCAGTTCGATCCGTTGGCCGCAGCGCAACGGATCGCCGGCTCGAATGTCGGTCTCCGCAGCCACCCACTCGACATCGTCGAGGCTGTCGAACGAGCCGACAACAGCGGCGGCCGGTGCCGATGCCTTAGCCAATGCATCCGCCGGACGGCCACGATCGCCGCCGATGCCGGACCAAGCGAGGCTCCAAGCCAGCCCGCCAGGGCCAGTCCAAGTGTCATCGCTCCGATCCATGCCGCCGCGACGAGCCGTCCTGAACCGGGCATCCCACGGGATTGCGTCGCCGCGCCAGTCCTGCCCGATGCATTCGCGTCTTCGAGCAGAGCGATCTCCGCAGGTTCCACGAACTCCGTCGAGGTGAGCAGCGTGGCATGCAGTTCGGTCCGCCACAGGTATGCGTCGAGGGCCGCTTCGTCGCTTTGCAAAACAGCCGCCAGCGCGGCGAGGCACTCGTCATCCACGGTGCCGTGGCAGGCGGCCGCAACCGCGTCATCAAATGCGGGTGATAGAAACTTCATGATGTCGCCTCCAGCCGCTCGGCCTGCTCGACGCAGTCCTGCAAGGCCTGCCGGATTCGCTGCAGAGCCTCGTAGACGGCGTCTATGCTGCGGCCTGCATCGGTCGCCACGCTCTCGACCGGCAGTCGCCGAAAGTAGTAGCCGTCGATCATCACGCGCTGAGTAGCGGGAAGCTTCTCGAGGCATGCATCGAGGTGCCGCAGCCGCTCCTGAATGCCCGGCAGCACCGCCTCCCGCCGGTCGGCGATCCGTTCGATGAGCCCTTCCGACAGCACGCTCGACTATCGGCGTTTGCTGGCCAGCCAACGCTTGGCTACGATGAGGGAAAACCGGCAGGCCAGCGGCGTGAACGGGAGCGAGTGGTCGAACTGATCGAACTTCATCTAGAGATCGAGCGCCGTCTGCTGCAGGATTTCATCGGCATCGCCGCGGGCCGGCGCGATGGCGGAGATGTAGCGATACACCTCGCGCTCGCTGCCAAGAAACAGCTGCAAAAAACGTTCCCGGCTCGGTTTGGGGCCCGGCGGCGGCGTCGATTCAGGGGAGTGCATCGGTCGCTTTAGGGGGCTACGGTCGTTCTGTCGGCGGCAGCAAGGAAAACGTCGCCACTCGCAGCGACTGTCACCTGACCTTGCTGCGACAGGGCATTTTGGGCGTGGCGCGGAGAATTCTTGCAAAATCCTGGCTCGGATGTCCAAATATCATTGCCAAATGGGGGGTATAGACGGAGATCACTTTTTCTAGCCGCTCAGGCTGGCCGAGTCCGTCGTGTTTATCGGGGAACCACTCATGAGCCATCGGAACTGTTCATCCGCCGGTCACGCGGAGCACTCGCGTGCAAATGCCCGCGGCTGCGAGGGCTTCTGTCGGATGCTGCGACGGGGCCGCAACGCCATCGCGGCGGGATTTACGCTCGTCGAGCTGCTGGTGGTGATCGCCATCATCGGCACGCTCGTCGGCCTGCTCCTACCGGCCGTGCAGTCGGCGCGGGAGTCGGCACGGAGTTCATCCTGCAGCAACAATCTGAAGCAGATGGCGCTGGCTGTCGCCAATTTCCACGACACAAAGCAACGGTTCCCGGTCAGTCACGCGGAGCCGGATTTCTTTGGCCGATGGAGCACCGCCGCCAATGGGGCGGCGAACCCATTCACCGGCGACAAAGATGTCTCCGGTTTGGCGAATTACTGCGGTATCGTCAGCATCATGCCGTTTCTCGAGCAGCAGCGGGTCTATGACAGCCTGGTGGCGGGCATGCAACCGGGATTGTCGAATGCCGCTGACGCGAAAGGCCGCAACTACAATCGCAACAGCAATGGAACTGTAAACGGGAACGCAATCCTGAGTCCGCTTCTATGCCCATCAGACTCGCTACCACTGCGCAGAACGGCCTCCGGGGGCCTGCTCAACTACCGGATGAACGGCGGCGACATGTGGTGGTACCACATCGACGTAAGTCCGACGCAGCGAGGCCCGTTTCGCAAGGGCGATCCGGGGAATCTCGGCGTCGTGCGGCTCACCCGCAGCAAGGATGTCACCGACGGCCTCTCGAAGACCGTCATGCTCGGCGAGGCCGTCACGGGATCGGGCGATTCAAGCCTCGACGGCGGCGCTGTCGGGCGGCCGTCCTCCACCATAACCAAGCCGTCGACGTGCATGGGCTACGGAAGCAGCGGGGTGCTGACGAATTTCGATACGAGCACGACCGAGCCCGTGGGTGCGTATTGGTGGAGTTATCTCACCGGATCGACCATGTTCTTCACGATCCAGCCGCCAAACACCATCCGCTGCGCCACCGGCACCGCCGATAGCGCGACCCGGGCCAGGCTGCCGGCGAGCAGTTTTCATAGGGGCGGTGCGTTTGTCGCCATGTGCGACGGCGCCGTGCGGTTTGTCACCGAAGGGATCGACACCGGGAATCTCGACCAGACCATGCCGTCGTCCACGACCGGGGGCTCGCGTTGGGGCGTGTGGGGCAGCCTCGGCTCGATATCCGGCGGCGAGGTGACTTCGCTTGACTAGCTTGACTCACTTGACCAGGGAGACATCGGCCGTGTCGATCACCTTCGGCCGCGAGTCGCGGCGATGTCCATCCAAGTCAGTGTGGACAGGGCGGGGGACGGCCCTCACCTGGATGGGCGTGGCCGTGATTGCCCTCGTGCCATTCACGGGCTGCGGCCGATCCGGCCCGCCGGTGCAGATGGTGCGGGGCACGGTCACGCTCGATGGCAAGCCGATCGAGGGGGTGGCGGTGACGTTCACGCCGGCTTCCGGCAGAGGAATCCAGGCCTTCGGCACCACTCAGGCCGACGGTTCTTACAGCCTGAGCGCCTTCCGCGGCGCGAAGCCGGGCTCGGGAACAGTGGTCGGCGTGTATCGCGTGACCTGCACGAAGATCATCGGCGGCGATACGCCCGCGGAGGTGCCGCCCCCGCCTGACGAAGCCCCGGCGGCCGAGCATGAGGCCTGGCGACGGGAGGAGTCGAAACGGCAGCGGACGAAGCCCACGCCGCTTGAGTATCTCATCCCCAAAGCCTACGGCGATTCGCAGACCTCCGGGCTGAAGGTCACCATTCAAAAGGGCCTCAACTCCGGGCCAGACTTCCGCTTCGATCTCAAGAGCGACTTCAAGGGACCATAAGTGAATACAAAGGAAAAAGGTGCCAGCCACCAAATCTGGGTAACTTTCCATCTTTCCTATTCTTGGTGGCTGGCACCATTTTCATTTTTTGTGGCGGCGACGGCGTTTGCCGACGACAAGCCGATCACCTACGAGGATCACGTCGCGTCGATCCTCAAGAAGCACTGCGCGACCTGCCATGGCGACGGCAAGCAGGAGGGGAGTCTTTCCCTCATCAACTACGCCGGAGTCATGAAGGGCGCTGGCAGCGGCGAGATCGTGATCGCCGGAAGGTCGGGCGGCAGCCGCTTGGTCGAAGTGATCACCGCGCCCGACGACGGCGAACGGATGCCCCCCGAGGGAGACCGCGTGCCGGCCGATCAGGTGGCCCTCATCAAGAAGTGGATCGACACCGGCCTGCGTGAGAATGCCGGCAGCTCCGTCGCCGCGCTGCGGACGCTCGGGTTCAAGCCGACGGCCCCGGCCGCCAATGACGGGCCCGCTGCCCTCCCGAAAGACCTCGCGGCGTTCACGCGGCCCGAGACCCGGCGGCCCTACCCGGTGCTCGCCCTGGCTGCGAGCCCGCAGGCCCCGGTCGCGGCCGTCGCCGGCTACGGAGCGATCGACCTCGTCGATCCCGCCACCCGCAGCCCGCTTGGCGGGCTCGCCTTCCCCGAGGGGGAGCCGCTCGTGCTATCGTTCAGCCGCTCAGGCCGACTGCTCCTGGCCGCCGGCGGCAAGCCTGTGCAGAGCGGCACGGTCGTGCTCTTTGACGTCGCGACTGGAAAAAGGCTGGCGAGCGTGGCCGATGAGCCCGACGCCATCATCGCGGCCGATATTTCTCCCGATGAGAAACTCGTGGCGATCGGCTGCACGAGCCGCAAGGTGAAGCTCTATTCCACCGAAGACGGCACGCTCAAGGCGACACTCGACAAGCACACCGACTGGGCCACGGCAGTCGCCTTCTCACCGAACGGAAAGTACCTCGCCACGGGAGATCGAGTCGGCAACATCCATCTCTGGGACGGGGCCACCGGGAGCGTGATCCTGCCCCTCTCGGATCACAAGAAGTCGGTGCGGGCACTCTCGTGGCGGAGTGACTCGGGCGTCGTCGCCTCCTGCGGCGAGGATGGCGCGATTGTCTGGTGGGACGCGAAGGACGGCTGGCCGGTAGTGAACAAGCCGAATGCCCACGGCGGCGGTGTGCTCGACTGCCGCTTCGGCCCGCAGGGGGAACTGGCCAGCTGCGGCCGCGACGGCCTTGTAAAAGTCTGGTCGCCCGAGGGCAACGAGATCAAGAAGTTCTCGATCGGCGACGACACTCCTGCCGACAAGAAGCCGGCGGCGGGCGTCGCGCTCTTGCCGATGCGCGTGGTGATCTCGGCCGACGGCGCGACCGTGCTCGCGGGCGACTCAGCCGGCCGGCTGCACGGCTGGCCGACGAAGTGAGCCCGCGAAAAAGTGACAGTCACCTTTTGCCCGGCACGTGCCGAGTTGCTTCACATCATTTCGGCCGCAACGCACACTGGGTGAAGTGAACACCTGTATCTCGTCACGTGTGCTCGAAGGAGGTGCCTGTGTCGTTCGAAACAATCCGTCTGCGGCTCAACGCCCGCCCGTTCCAGCCGTTTCGCATCGTTACCTCCAGCGGTGAGAGCTACGAGGTCCGCCATCCCGAGATGGCAATCGTCACGAAGACGGAAATCGTCGTGGCCCTGCCGGATGCCGACGGGATCCCGACTCGGTTGCAGCTGGTCGCCACGCTCCACGTGACGGCACTCGAGCCACTCAACACGGCCGGCGCCGCGTGAACGACGAACGCTGAAAAGGGGACGCAGCCAGTCGTGTTCGGCACGTGGCCAAGAGTTTTGACCTTGTGGAATCCGCGTCTGGGCAACGGACAAGTTGAAAACTTGCCGCCACGGGGGAGGCGGGAACACGGACAAGTTAAAAACTTGCCGCCACGGGGGCAGTACGTCCCCTTTTCAGGCTGCGCTGACGTCGATTACGTGGGGGGGTAGGATGCGGTGTGTCGACAGTCGTCGCCAAGGGCGAGGCAATGGCAGACGCCATGAATCAAACGCGAAATCAGACGCTATGGATCGCGATCGCCGCGGTCGTGCCGTGCATCGGGGCCGGGCCGCTCCGCGGGGCGGAGTCGGCGGCGGTCGATGCCTTGTTGGCCGGGCACTTGCGGGTGGTGCCGCTCGTCAAGCAATACTGCCAGGACTGCCATGCCGGCGATCTGATCGAAGGCGAGGTCGACCTCTCGGGCGTTGGCTCTCTCGACGCGGTCCGCAGCAAGGTGAAGGTCTGGCAGCGGGTGGCCGAGATGGTGACCAGCCGGCAGATGCCGCCGCCGGAGGCCGACCAGCCGACCGACAATGAGCGTGCCGAGATCGCGCAGTGGCTCCACGACTTCCTCAAGGCCGAGGCCCGCGTCCGGGCCGGCGACCCGGGTCGCGTGGTGCTCCGCCGGCTCAACAACGCCGAATACACCTACACGATCCGCGATCTCACCGGCGTCGACGCGCTCGATCCTGCCAAGGAGTTTCCGGCCGACGGCGGCGCGGGTGAGGGATTTACCAACACGGGCCAGTCGCTCGTCATGTCGCCGGCGCTTGTGACCAAGTATTTCGACGCGGCGAAGGCCGTGGCCGGGCATGCTGTGCTCCTGCCCGACGGCTTCCGGTTTTCCGCGGGCGATACGCGACGCGACTGGAGCGACGAGGCGCTCGCCCGTATCCGCGGGTTCTACGGCCGGTTCACGCAGCCGCTCGACGCCGCCGCGGCCGCGGCGCAGAAGGTCGTCAAGCAGGGCATCAGTCTCGACGCGGGCCACGAGGGATTTCTGCCGACCGAGAAATACCTGCTTGCGACGCTCGCCGAGCGGGATCGCCTCGCGAAGGGAGGCGACGCGATTGTCGAGGTGGCCCGCGAACGGGACTTGAATGCCAAGTATCTGGCCACGCTCTGGGCGGCGCTTTCAGCGTCTGATCCAGCGTCGCCGGGCGGGGCGTTGTCGGCCACTGAACCCTCATGGATCCTCGACCCGCTGCGGAGCCGCTGGAAGACCGCGGGCCCGGGTGATGCTGCTGCACTCGCCGCGAGTGTTGCCGGCTGGCAGAAAGCGGTCTGGAAGTTCAACAACGCCGGCCAGATCGGTCGGCGGTATGGGCGGCCCGATGGCCCCGCGTCATGGATGGAGGCGGTGACGCCGCTCGTGGACCGGCAGGAGTTTCGCGTGAAGATCCCGGTGCCGGAGGGAAAGAACGCGGTCACGATTCGCCTCGCGGCCGGCGACGCCGGGGACGGACGTGACCAGGACTTCGTCGTCTGGGAAAACCCACGGCTCGTGGCCCCCGGTCGGGCCGACCTGCCGCTGCGGCTCGTGCGGCAGATGGTGGCCGCGCTTGCCGCGCAACGGGATCGGCTGGCCGCGACCGCGTCGGAATACCTTGCGGCCGTGGCCGAGGCGGCTGCGCTTGAGCCGCCGGTCACGACCGACACATTCGAGGCCACGGTCGCCGACCTGTCGCGGAAGCATGCCGTCGATCCGCAGCTGCTGTCGGGGTGGCTTTCGTATCTGGGCATCGGTGCCGCGGAGCCACAGTTTGCAAAACTCCTCGATAAGAAGCTCGAACGCATCGAGGGCTGGGAGGCCGTCAACGGCTGGGGCGGCGAGGGACCGCTGCAGGTGTTGGCGAACGCGTCAGACGAGCAGCTGCGAATTCCCGGCACGATGAAGCCCCACGGCGTGGCCGTGCATCCCGAGGCGAAGCAGCGGGTGATTGTCGGCTGGCGGAGCCCGACGGCGGGCGCCATGCAGATCAGCGGAGGGATCGAGGGTGTGCATATCGGCTGCAGCAACGGCACGCTCTGGTCGTTGCAGGTCTGGCGGGGCGGCACCCGACAGGTGCTCGCGAGCGGCACGAGCAACGCCGGTAACGTCAGCCAGCGGACAGCGTTCGGCCCCTTCGATTCGATCGAACTTCGCCGCGGCGACGTGGTGAGCGTCGTCGTCAGCGCCCGCGACGGCAACCACAGCTGCGACCTCACCGCCATCGACCTCACGATCCGCGCGGGCGATCGGGAATGGGATCTGGCCAAGGACGTGTCGGCCGACATCCTCATGGCCAATCCTCATGACGACCGCCACGGCAATGCGAAAGTCTGGCATTTCGCGTCGGAGCCCGATGCACCGGCCGCCGGCTGGGCGATTCCCGCCGGATCGCTGCTGGCCCGGTGGATGTCGGCGACCGCAGAAGAAGAACGAGGAAAGCTCACTGCGGATCTCGAGCGGCTGTTGGCGGATGGCGGCGCCGATGTGGCAGAGGACTCGCCCGATACGGAGCTGCGACGGATGCTCCTTTCCGCGACCGGACCGCTGCTGGCCCGCATCGAGCTCAAAGAGGAATCCGAGGAGGAACCCGAGGAGGATGCCGAGGCGGTCGCTTCGGAGGCTGGCGGCGTCGGCATCGATTCGAAGCTCTTCGGCCTTCTGTCACAGGGTCTGCCGGCCGATACCCCTGTCGATGCCAAGGATCTCTGCGTGCAGGCTCCCTTCTCGATCGATATCACGATCCCGGCGGAGCTCGCCGTGGGCTGCGAGCTTGTCACCGCAGGAAAAGTCCATCCGCAGTCTGGAGACGACGCGAGCGTGCAGCTGCGGGCCAGCGTCGGTCCCGGTGCGGATGCTGTGTCATCTGGGTTGTCGCCGTCGGTGCCGGTCGTGGGCCGCAAGGACTCCGCCGCCTGGAAACGGTTCGAGGCCGCGTGTACCGACTTCCGCAGCCTCTTCCCCAAGGCCCTCTGCTATGCGCGGATCGTGCCGGTCGACGAGGTGGTCACGTTCAATCTCTTCTATCGGGAGGACGGCGAACTCAAGCGCCTGATGCTCGACGCTGCCGAGGCGAAGGAGCTGGATCGGCTCTGGAGCGAGCTGCTCTTCATCAGCCAGGAGCCCCTGGAACTGGTCGACGTCTACGAGCAGCTGATGGGTTATATCTCGCAGGATCGGTCCGATCTGGAGAAGTCGTTCACGCCGATGCGGGGGCCGATCGAAGCCCGTGCCACCGCTTTCCGCGGGCAGATGGTCGATGCCGAGCCGCTGCAGCGAGCGAAGCTGCAGGCTTTCGCAGCGCAGGTCTACCGCCGGCCGCTCCGCCCGAAGGAGACGCATGAGCTCAACGAGCTCTATGCCGAACTCCGCGGCGACGACCTGCCGCACGAGCAGGCCTTCGCCCTCACGCTCGCCCGCGTGCTCGTGGCCCCCGCCTTCCTTTATAAGGCGGAGTCGCCGGGGCCGGGGGCTGGGCCGCAGCCCGTGAGCGATACCGAACTGGCCACGCGGCTGAGCTATTTCCTCTGGTCGTCGTTGCCCGATGCGGAACTCTTGCAGGTGGCCGCGGCCGGGCGGCTGCACGAGCCCGAGGCGTTGCTCACCCAGACGCGGCGGATGCTCCACGATGGCAAGGCGCGGCGGCTTGCCGAGGAATTCGGCACGCAGTGGCTCCATGTCCACGGCTTCGCCGAGCATGACGAGAAGAGCGAAGAGGTGTTTCCCACATTCGCCCCGCTGCGTGGTGCGATGGAGGAGGAGACGATCCTGTTCCTTGCCGACTTCCTCCAGAACGACCGCTCGATCCTGTCGCTGCTCGACGCCGACCATACGTTTCTGAACGAGGATCTGGCGAAGCACTATTCCATTGCCGGCGTGGATGGGCCGCAGTGGCGGCGGGTGGACGGCGTGCGGCAGCAGGGCCGCGGCGGCATCCTCGGGCTGGCCTCCACGCTCGCCACGCAGGCCGGCGCCTCGCGGACGAGCCCGATCCTGCGGGGCAACTGGCTCAGCGAGGTGATCCTTGGCGAGAAGCTGCCCAAGCCGCCGAAGAACGTGCCACTGTTGGCGGAGACCGTGCCCGAGGGGCTCACCGAGCGGCAGCTCATCGCACGGCATTCGAGCGACGCCGCCTGCGCGAAGTGCCACATGCGGATCGATCCCTTTGGGTTCGCGCTCGAAACATACGATGCCATCGGGAGGTGGCGCACGCAGGATGCGGCTGGCCATCCGATCGACGCTGTCGCGAAGCTGATGGACGGCACGCCGATCGACGGCCCCGAAGGCCTCCGCAGCTACCTGCTCAACGACCGCCGCGACACGTTCGAAGGGCAATTCTGTCGCAAGCTGCTGGGCTACGCCCTCGGCCGGGCGGTGCAACTCTCCGATGAACCGCTGCTCGAAGAAATTCTGGCGAAGCTGGCGGCCAACGGCCACCGGGTACACGTGGCGATCGAGGCGATCGTGTCGAGCCCGCAGTTTCGCGACATTCGCGGGGCTGATGCGTCCGATGACGAGGAGTAGACTGAACCTATCCAGTGCGGGAGCATCAGCGATGACCAATCCACTCGTTTCGCGGCGGACCATGCTTCGCGGCCTGGGCGTTTCCATGGCGCTGCCGTGGATGGAGTCGCTCTCCGTCTGGGGTGCCGAGGCGAAGCCGGCCGTGGGCGGCAGCGAGCCGCCCGTGCGGCTGGCGGTGCTCTTTGCCGGGAACGGCTTCCATTCAAAGGAATGGTGGGCCGAGGGAGCAGGCGCCGACATGAAGCTCGGCAAGGTGCTCGAGCCGATTGCCGCCTTCCGCGAGAGACTGCTCTTCGTGAAGGGGCTCTATAACGAGCAGGCCCGCAAGGGCAACATCCACAGCTCGCAGACCGGCAACTTGCTCTCGGGCGCTCCGCTGGCCTCCGGCGGCGACATCCGCTCAGGCACGAGCGTCGACCAGTTGCTCGCCCAGACCTACGGCCGCGGGACGAAGGTGCCGAGCCTCGTGCTCGGCTGTGAGAAGTCGAATCCGTCGGTGCACAAGAACTACTCGATGCTCTATAGCTCCCACATCTCGTGGAGTTCGCCGACCACGCCGACGCCGCTGGAGCTCTATCCCGCGCTCGCCTTCGACCGGCTCTTCAAGGAGGGGGCGGAGAAGGGGGATGAGAGCGTGCTCGACGCCGTGATCGAGGAGGCGGGCGACCTGCGGCGGCGGATCAGCACGACCGACCGGCGGAAGCTCGACGAATACCTCGACAGCGTCCGCGACGTGGAACAGCGGATCGCCACCGCCGGAGAGCGCGGGGAGCTGCAGGGCTGGAAGCCGACGCTCGACAAGCCCGACATGCCGCGGCCGCCGGACGGCATCCCGCAGGACATCGCCGAGCACATGCGGCTGATGTGCGACATCCTCGTGCTCGCCTTCCAGACCGACACCACGCGGGTCGTCACGCTCAAGTTCAACAACGACCATTCAGCGCTGCGGTTCCCAAACCTGTCGCGGACCGACAATCCCTCGCAGGGGATCGACTACATGATCCACCACCTGCTCTCCCATTCCGACGGGGCCGACTGGCTGAAGGTGAACCAGTTCTTCATGGAGCAGATGGCCCACGTTGCCCGCAGGCTTGACGCGATCGACGAGGGGGGCCGCACGGCGCTCGACAACTCGATGATCATGATCTGTTCGAGCATGATGGCCGGGGCCAAGCACGACAACGACCAGCTCCCGGTGGCGGTGCTTGGCCGGGCCGGCGGCCGGATCGAGACGGGCCGCGTGCTCGACTATTCGAAGGCCGAGAATCGGCAGATGTGCCGGCTCTATCTCTCGATGCTCGACACGATGGGCGTGCCGCAGAAGAAGTTTGGAGACGCCACCGAGCCGCTCGCCGAGATGTGATTTCGGGGCATCCCGTCGCGTACGCTCCCATACAAGCCCCCGGCGTAAGCCGGGGGATATTCCACGGCGCGACGGGTCATGCCTGGGCGGCGGTGGGCGTTGTCGGTAACAGCTCGATCCAGCCCGCCACGTGGTCACGGGCCGTGTTGGCGGCCCGCTTCGCATCGCCACTGCGGATGACGTCGAGCAGTTCACGGTGGCTGTCGACCGTCTGCTGCCGTGTCCGTTTCGTGACAGCCTGGTGCCGCATTTGCATCTGTGTCAGCCAGAGTTCGACCTGATCCCGTAACGCGTTCCAGCAGAGCATGAGCCGTCGGTTCTTGCCGGCCTTCACAATGCGGTCGTGGAAATCGGTGTCGAGCCGGGAGACGTCGGCGAGTGTCTTGGCATCCTTGGTGGCCGCGATATTTGCCTCGAGCGCCGTGAACACATCGGCCGTGGCATGCTCTGCCGCCAGCGTTGCCGCCAGCGGATCGAGCGCCAGCCGCACGGCGTGGATTTCCAGGAGGTCGGCGGGAGTAAGCGTGGGAATCCGCGTGCGGCCCTGTGGATCGAATTCGACGAGCCCCCTCAATTCCAGTTCAATCAGTGCCTCGCGGACCGGTGCGCGGCTCACCCCGAGTTTGGCCGCGAGCGACGGTTCGGAAAGCTGGGCCCCAGCCGGGAAATCTCCGGCCACAATGGCCCTTGAGAGCTGGGAACTCACCGAGTGGGCGAGGCTGACGCGACGGACTCTACTGAGCGACATGAAGGGGATCGGTCACCTGGACGGGCGACGAGTGACGGGCGACGAACACGAAGTTCTCTGCGAGCGTATCACGAGAACTGTATTATGTCGACAGATGGCTGGGGCTGCCACGTGTGATGAAAAGGGTTTCGCGCGGCCGGTTCAGTGTGGCTCGATGCCTTTGAAACGTGTCATCCAGGATGACGGCTGCGGTCTGTCCGCGGTCTGAATGGTGCCGAATATGTATCATGGGTATTGCCGGAAGTGCCTGGGCCGGAAAAAATACGTCAGGCCCGGGGCCCGCGACCAGCGGGCGGCCCCACGAATTCTTGCGAGTTGACACACCCGATGACGCAAACACGCCCCGCCCCAGACCGCGACGCGATGATCGAGGCCGACGGCCTCTGCAAGTATTACGGCTCGTTCATCGCCACCGAGGACGTCACCTTCAGCGTGCCACGCGGCCAGATCGTCGCCTTCCTTGGGCCCAACGGCGCCGGCAAGAGCACGACCATGAAGATGCTGACCGGGTATCTCGCCCCCTCCGCAGGCATCGCTCGCATCGCCGGCTACAACATGTCCACCGACCGTTTGGCCGGAGCGACCCGGTTGGGCTATCTGCCGGAAAACGGCCCGCTCTACCCCGACATGACCCCCCGCAGCCTGCTCGAATTCTTCGCCGACGCGCGGGGTCTCAAGGGAGCCCGCCGGGCGGAACGAGTCGACGCCGTGGTCGACCAGTGCGAACTCGGCAGCGTGATCGGCAAGGCCATCGGCAAGCTCTCGAAGGGATACCGTCAGCGGGTGGGTATGGCCCAGGTGCTGCTTCACGAACCCGACGTCTTGATTCTCGACGAGCCCACCAGCGGTCTTGACCCCAACCAGATCCGCGGCGTCCGCGAGACGATCCGTCGGCTGGGTGAACGGAAGACGATCCTGCTCTCCACGCATATCCTGCAGGAGGTGGAGGCCTTGGCCGACCGGGTGATCCTCATCTCCGAGGGCCGGTTGCGGTTCGACGGCACGCCGCTGGAACTTCGGTCAGGTGGCCGCGGCCTCGACGAGCGGTTTCATGAACTCACCCGGGGCGTCTCCGTCTGAGACGCTCAGGTGAGTCCTGTGGCGACGCTTCGAATCGTCGCCCCAACGCCACGCAGAGCATGAAACTCCAATACGGAACTCCAAAGTAGCACTCCAAAGTTGAACTCTAAAACAGTCTTGCCAAAACAGTCTTGAAGGACCGAAATTCATGAAGTGGAACGTGCTCGATGCAGTGTTCAAGCGGAACTTCGTCGCTTACTTTTCCAATCCGACCGGATACGTGTTCATCTGCGTGTTTGTGCTGCTCGGGTCGCTCGCGGCCTTCTGGCCGCCTGAGTTCTTCAATTCGAACCTCGCCAATCTCGACCAGCTCAACCGCTACCTGCCCTACATTTTGCTGGTGTTCATCCCCGCCATCACGATGAGCGTGTGGGCTGAGGAGCGGCGGCAGGGCACGGATGAACTGCTGCTGACGATTCCCGCCAGCGACTGGGAGGTGGTGTTCGGAAAATACCTCGCGGCCGTGGGGATCTATACGGTGGCGTTGATGTTTTCCTGTATTTGCAACCTCGTGGTCCTGCTGTTGTGGGGCACGCCCGACGCTGGCCTGTTTCTCTCCAACTACCTCGGCTACTGGTTTGTCGGCATTGCCATGATCGCCATCGGTGTCGTGGCCAGTTTTCTCACCAACAACCTCACGGTGGCCTTCATTCTCGGGCTGGCATTCAATGCGCCGCTGGTCGTGGCCGATCAGGCCGGGTCGGTGATGTCCCCGGGGCTCGCCAAGTGGGTGCGGCCGTGCAGCCTCGCCGAGCAGTTCACCGACTTTGGCCGCGGCATCGTCAGCCTGTCGGGCATGGCCTACTTTCTCGGCATTGTGGCGGTCTGCCTCTACATCGCGATGGTGCTCATCGGCCGTCGCCACTGGGCCAGCCGGCGAGATGGCGCAAAAATGGGCGTGCACTTCATCGCCCGCACGCTCGGGCTCGCGGCCGCTGCCGTGGGTGTGGCCCTGCTTTTCCGTGGCCTCGATGTGCGCGCCGACCTCTCCGAGGAGCGGATCAGTTCGCTTTCCACCGACACCCGTCGGCTCCTTCGGGACCTCGAGACGAGCCGCCCGATCGACATCAAGGCCTACGTCAGCCCGACCGTGCCCGAGGACTACACGCAGACGCGGCTGAACCTGCTCAACATGCTGCGGCAGTTTCAGCAATTGGGCCGCGGCAAGATCAATGTCGAGGTGATCCCCACCGAATCGAAGACCGAGGCCGCGTCGCTGGCCTCCCAGCAGTTCGGCATCGAGCCGGTGAGCGTCTTGTCGCGGGTTCGCGGGGCCTACCGTGACGAAAGCATTTTTCTTGGCTGTGCCTTCACGAGCGGCCTGGAGAAGGTGATTGTGCCGTTCTTCGACAAGGGCACGCCGGTGGAATACGAACTGATCCGTTCGATCTGCACCGCGGCACAACAGAAGCGGAAGCGTCTGGGGGTGCTCACGACCGACGCCGACCTGTTTGGTGGCTTTGATATGTCCTCGGGCCAGCAGCGGCCGCGGCAGCCCGTGCTCGAGGAACTCGAAAAGCAGTATGACGTGGTGCAGGTCGATGCTTCGGCACCGATCTCCGATCGCTACGATGTGCTGCTCGCCGTGCAGCCGTCGTCGCTCGGCCCGGAGCAGTTGAACCATTTTGTAGAGGCTGTCCGTGCCGGTCAGCCGGTGGCGGTGTTTGAGGATCCGCTGCCCGTGCTGATGCAGGGCGTGCCGGGAACGTCGCAGCCCCGACGCGGGCCGGGCGGGCCGATGGCGATGTTCCAGCCGCAGCAGCAGCCCAAGGGGGATATTGGCCAGCTCTGGCAGACGTTGGGCGTGAGGCTCATGGCCCGCGGGGGGCGTCCAGCCATGGGGCAAGCTGGCGCTGATCCGCTCATCGTGTGCCAGGACTACAACCCGCATCCCAAGCTGGAACTCCCCGACGAATTCGTTTTTATCGACGCCGATCTCATGGTCGACACTTCGGGAAAGCTTCCCGGCTTCAATGCCCGCCAGCCGATCACCGCAGGCCTGCAGGAAGTGCTCTTTCCCTTTCCGGGGGCTGTCGTAAAAGACGACAAGGCAGAAGTGAGTTGGACGCCCCTTGCGCAGACTGGTCTTCGCACCGGCACGATCGAAGTCGAACAGGTGATGGGCAACCGGGGCGACATGCGGCAGTTGCAGATTTTCGAGAAGCAGGCCAAGCAGTCGATGGTGCTGGCTGTGGCCATCGAGCGGCAGGCCGCCATGGAATCCAAGGAGGGCGGGCCGGACGCCGGCAAGGACGGCACGACGAACGCGAAGCCAATTCGCGCCGTTGTCGTTGCGGATATCGACCTCATGGATGGCCGTATCTTCGGCCTGCGGAACCGCCCGGATGAGGTGTTCGGGCTCAATTTCGACAACGTCACGTTCGTGCTCAACATCCTCGATTTCCTGGCGGGAGACGACCGGTTTCTCGAGATCCGCAAACGCAAGCCAAAGCACCGCACGCTCGAACGAATCGAAGACACTGTGGCGGCGGCCCGCGAAAAGGCAGACGCCGAGCGGCAGAAGTTCATCGCCGAGTTCGACGAGGCAGAGGGCGGCGCGAATGACTCCATGCAGGCCGAGGTGGGTGAATTCGAGAAAAAGATCAAGGACATGGAGACCGCGGGCGAGGCCGACCCGCAGGCCGCGATGCAGGCCGTGCAGCAACTTGCCAGCCGGCAGCGGCTTGCGCAGCGGAGGCTTGATACGAAGATCGAGCAGCTCAAGCGAAAACGCGACACCGAGGTCGAGGCCGTCGAACGGCAATTGGAGTCGAAGATCCGCAAGGAGCAGGACCGGCAGAAATGGTTGGCCGTGCTCTTGCCGCCGATCCCACCGCTGATCGTCGCCTTTTTTGTCTACTTCCGACGCCGCGCGCTGGAACGCGAGGGTGTGGCGAAGTCGCGGTTGCGGTAGCGAACTGGTGGTGTGTCGGTGCTCGCAAGGTGGTGCTCGTAGGACAGTGCTCGGTCGGATGGTTTCAAGCAGGTGGGATCGATCGGCTGCAAGATAGGGAAACACGATGGACACGACAGGCAGGAACGACAGCATGGCTCATCACGATCAACGGTCGACTCGGTTTCGTCAGGAGGACGAGCACAAGGCGGGAGAGGGTCTGTCCCCCGTTCTTCTGCGAACAGGGCTGTTTCTGCTCGGTGGTCTGGGGATGCTGGCGGTGGGAACTGCGGTCCAGCCACGGTTCAAGAGCGTGAAGGTCGAGTCGGAGGAGCAACGGGTCCTGTTTCCCGAACTTGCCGACGCTTCGAAGGCCGCCAGCCTCGAGATCGTGTCGTATGACGACGAGCTCTCCACCCTGCATCCGTTCAAGGTGCAGCAGTCGGGCGGCGTGTGGGTGCTGCCCGACCATCAGAATTATCCGGCCGATGCCAAGGATCAGCTGGCCGCCGCCGCCACGGCGCTCGTCGATCTCAAGATGCTCGACGTGGTCAGCAGATCACCCGGCGACCACGAGACCTATGGCGTGATCGAGCCTGATCCGGAGAAAATCAAGCCTGGCATGACCGGCGTGGGCCAACTGGTCGAGATTCGCGATGCGTCCGGTACGAAGCTGGCGAGGCTGGTCGTCGGCAAGGAAGATAAGCGTCGTGTGGGTGGGGATCCCGGTGGGCGGTCGTTGCGATTCGTGCGGAAGGCGGGCCAGGATCCCGTCTATCGGGTGGAGATCGACACGTCGAAGTTCACCTCGAGCTTTGACAATTGGATCGAAAAGGATCTTCTCAAGCTCTCGCCATGGGACGTCCGGCGGCTCGGTCTGGAGGACTACTCGCTCGTCGCGGTGGAATCCAACGGGCGGGTTGGCGTGCAGCTGGATCGCAAGTATCGCATCGATCTCGCCTATGACGACAAGGATTCGAAATGGTCGTTGGTGCGGCTCGAGGCCTTCTCCAAGGAAGGGGATCCGCAGGAGGAAAAGCTGCCAGAGGGTGAGGAGCTTGCCGCGGGCAAACTCAACGACCTGAGGAACGCCCTTGGGGATCTCAAGATCGTGGACGTTGCCCGGAAGCCCTCGGGGTTGAGCGCCGAGCTCAAGGCCGAAGAGAGCTTCACGAATGATCGCGAGGCGGTCACGTCGATGCAGCAGCGAGGTTTTCTGCCGCTCAAAACGGGTGAAATCCTTTCTACCGACGGCGAAACGATCGTGGGGATGAAGGACGGCGTGGAATACGTGCTGCGGTTTGGCGCCCCCACCACGGTGGCGGCCGATTCGAAGTCGGGCACGTCAGAGGACGGTAGCGCGACAGAGGGCGACACAGGTGCCAGCGGCGAAACCAGTGGCCGCTACCTGCTCGTGATGGCGCGGTTCAACGAGAAGATGCTGGAAAAGCCGGCACTCGATCCGCTGCCCGACCTGCCTGCCGCTCCCGCCGTCGACGCCAACAAGGACGACGCCAAGAAGGACGACGCTAAGAAAGACGACGAAACGAAGGACGGCGAAACGAAAGACGAAGCTGGGGCGGCAAACGACAACAAACCTGATGCCGCTGAGAGCCTGAAAAAAGCCGACGAGGCCGAGGCGGCGGCACAGATGGCTCTGGAAAACCGGCGGCGTGTGGAACGTGAGAACCGACGCAAGCAGGACGATTATGACGACAAGGTGAAGGCTGCACAGAAACGTGTGCGGGAGCTGAACGGCCGCTTCGCCGATTGGTATTACGTGGTTTCCGACAAGGAATACTCGAAGATTCACCTCGGTCGAAACACGATGGTTCAAAAAACGGAGGCCGCAGGGCCTGCTTCCGACAAGGCGCCGGATGCGTCGCCGAACGCGTCGCTAGATGGGAAGACCGAGGAGTCTACGGGGGCTCAGTAGCTTCGTTGCGAAGCTGACATATCGGGTTGCGATGGTTGTGCTCCCGGGAACGTAGGTCGTTTCGGGCTGGAGACAGGTTTCCGCTTGTGGAACCCCCCGACAGCCCGATAATGCCTATAGTCGTTCTGTTCCTTTCCGCGGCCACGGTACCCTAGCCCCATGCACACATCCTCTGCGGCAACCAGCACGGTCTTAAGCGACGGGCGGCTGACTGCCACATCGGCAGGAGGCATCGTGACCTCGTCCCTCCCGAGCGTAGGCGTTCGGGGCGGTGGCGCCGGCTGGAATCTTCGCTGGGGCAACGTCCATTGGGAGTACCTGCTCCCCATTTTCGTGGTGCATGCTTTGGCAGGCTTGGCTCTGCTGCCGTGGTTCTTCAGCTGGTCGGGGCTGGTGATAGCGGTGGTCGGAACGCACGTGTTTGGCATGGGCATCAACCTCGGTTACCACCGACTGCTCACCCATCGCAGCCTGAAAGTGCCGCTCTGGTTTGAACGCACGCTGGCGACGATTGCCCTCTGCTGTCTGGAGGACACGCCCGCCCGCTGGGTGGCCACACACCGGCTGCATCACGTCCACTCCGATGAACCCGAGGATCCCCATACGCCGCGGGATGGTGCGAGCTGGTCGCATGTCGGTTGGCTTTTCCGTCGGGCGCCGGATCGCCGCACGCTCACGTTTCTCGACAAATACGCCCGCGACATTCTCGCCGACCGTTATTTTCGCTTTCTCGAGCGGTATCCGACCAGCACGCTCTGGATCTATCTTGCCCATGCAGCCCTCTTCGCTGTGGCAGGGCTGGCGGTGGGCCGGATCGCCGGTGGCGACTGGGCCCACGGCGTGCAACTGGGGGCGAGTTGGTTGGTCTGGGGCGCATTTGTCCGTACCGTGACCGTTTGGCACATGACATGGAGCGTGAATTCCCTGTCGCACCTCTTCGGCTACCGGACGTATGAGACCGGTGAGGACAGCCGCAACAACTGGTTCGTGGCAATGGTGGCTGCGGGCGAAGGATGGCACAACAACCACCACCATGATCCGGCCAGTGCAAGCGTCCAGCACCAGTGGTGGGAGTTCGACCTGACCTATTACGAGATCCTGCTGCTTCGACAGCTGGGCCTTGCTACGGACATCATCCAGCCGCGGCACGTGCGTCGCGCGGCCGCGGTGCGGAACTGACCGGAGGCGGCTGCGTCGATGTCCGACATCCTCACTTCGCCCCGGCAGTCCCGATTTGGTCGGGCCGTGGGATTCCGGCTGGCGGGCATCGGTAGCAGCGTCCCATCGCACGTCGTGACCAATGCCGATCTGGCCCGGCTCGGTTGCGACCCGGAATGGATCGTCGCCCGGTCGGGTATCCACGAGCGACGGCACGCGCCGCCGGAGATGGCGACGAGTGATCTGGCCGCCAATGCCTGCCGGGCGGCGCTCGCCCATGCGGGAGCCGATCCTGCGGCCGTCGACCTGCTCGTCCTGGGCACGTTCACGCCCGACATGTGTATCCCGTCCACGGCCTGCATCGTGCAGGAAAAACTCGGGCTCGATGCGCCGGCTATGGATGTGACTGCCGCCTGCGCGGGCTTTGCCTATGCGCTCGTGACGGCCGCCAATTTTCTTGTCGCTGGATCGAGCCGGCTGGCTCTGGCCGCGGGCGCCGACACGAACTCCCGGGTCGTCGATCCTGAAGACATCAAGACCTGGCCGCTCTTTGGTGATGGTGCCGGGGCGGTGCTACTCGAGGCGCTCCCGCCCGAACAGTCTGGGCGGGAACGCGGCTTGCTCGCGTTTTCACTCGGCTCCGACGGCCGGGGGGCGGGCCTGCTGGCCTGCCCGATGAGCGGCTCACGCCGGCCGGCCACGGCAGAGGGCTTGGCCCGCCGGGAACAGTTCATGCAGATGGACGGCCGGGCGGTATTCAAGTGGGCGATCCGGCTGGCAGAGGAAAACATCCGCCAGGTCGTGGATCGATCGGGCGTGGCAATGGAGGCGATCGACCTCTTCGTGCTGCACCAGGCCAACGCCCGAATCATCGAAGGGGCCCGTGAATCGCTTGGCATTTCAGCCGACCGATTTGCGGTGAATCTCGACCGCTACGGGAACACTTCGAGCGGCTCGATCCCGCTCGCGATGGACGAGGCGTGGCGGGCCGGCCGGATCGGCCCGGGCAGCACAATCGTGGTCTGCGGCTTCGGCGGCGGCCTCGCCTGGGGAAGCGCAGTGTGGAGGTTGTGAGCGGCGCCGGGCGTCTTTGCGCCCAACCCGCCGGGGCCGGCAGAAGTCTCGTCGCGTTGGCTTTTTCGCCATCACACGTGGCGATAGTGCTTTCCCAGGCGGAGGGCGAAAAATCCAAAAGCTCCTCGAGCTTCCGCCGATCTCCGGCTCCGTCATTTGTCCGGTTGCGGAATCCGTGAGGGGCTGCCCCGAACCGCGGCATGTCAACTGTCCCGCGCCCCGTGGTATGTTTTGCGATCATCAATGGAGGAGACAAAGCATGGCTGAAACTGGTGCGGTGAAGAGGCTGCCGGCGCGGAGTGACGTGGCCGTGGGGGATACGTGGGACCTGAAGAGCCTGTTTTCGTCCGATGCCGAATGGGACGCGGCGATCTTGGAGTGGGAGAAACGCATTCCGGGTTTTGCCACGTTTGCGGGTACCCTTGGATCGTCCCCCGAACGGCTCGCCGAGTGCCTGGTCTATGACCTCGCCGTTGACCGTGAGGGAGACAGACTCGGAACTTACGCCCACCTGCGGGCGAGCGAGGACCAGGCGGCGGCTGACCCACAGCGGATGATGGGCCGTTTCCAGCACGTGGCGACGCTCGCCGGCGAGAAGTCCAGCTTCATCCGGCCCGAGATCATGGCGATTCCGCCGGCCACGCTTGCGGCGTGGATGAAACTGCCGTCGCTCGCCCCCTACCACCTGCTTCTCGAACGGCTCACCCGGACGCGGCCGCACGTGCTGTCTGAGCCGGAGGAGAAACTCCTGGCGATGCAGGGCACCTTTGCTGGCACGGCCGGGAAGGTGTTTCGCCAACTCACCGATGCCGATCTGAAGTTTGGCAGTGTGACCACTGGCGCCGGAGAGCAGGTCGAATTGTCGAACGCCACCTTCGTGACGCTCCTGCATGACGCATCACGTGACGTGCGGCGGACAGCCTTCCACCAGTATTACTCGCAGTACGAGGCCCACGCCAACACGCTGGCCGCCACGCTGTCGGGCTCCAACGAGCGGGATGTCTATGCGGCGAAGGTGCGGCGGTATCCGAGTGCCGTCGAGGCGGCACTGTTTGCCGACAACGTGCCGATCGCCGTGTATGACCAGTTGATCGCGGCGGTCCGCGCCCATCTGCCGGCCGTCCACCGCTATTACGACCTGCGCCGGCGGATTCTCGGGCTCGACGAGATCCACCATTATGACTGCTACGTGCCGCTCGTGCCGGAACTCGAAAAGCGGCACACCTGGAACGATGCGGTGCGGGTGGTGGTGGAATCGCTCAAGCCGCTCGGGGCCGACTATGGCACGCAGTTAGAACGCGGGTTGATGGGACGCTGGTGCGACCGCTATCCCAATGCGGGCAAGCAGTCGGGAGCTTTCAGTTCGGGCACCTACGATTCCGATCCCTACATCCTGATGAACTTCCAGGAAGAGGCGATCGAGCATGTCTTCACGCTGGCTCACGAGGCGGGGCACTCGATGCACACGCGGTATTCAGCCGACGCTCAGGCCTATCACTATTCGAGCTACACGATCTTCGTGGCGGAGGTGGCCAGCACGTTCAACGAACAGATGCTGACGCGTCTGCTGCTCGAGCGGGCGACGTCACCCAAGGAACGGGCCGCGATCATCGCCCGGGAGATCGATTCGATCCGCTCGACGATCGTGCGGCAGACGATGTTTGCGGAGTTTGAGCGAAAGACCCATGCCTCGGCCGAGGCCGGAGAGCCGCTGACCCTCGAACGGCTCAAAGGGATCTACCGCGAACTGCTCGACGCCTACTTCGGGCCGCGATTTTCGATCGACCGGCAGCTCGAGTTGGAATGCCTCCGCATCCCGCACTTCTACAATGCCTTTTACGTCTACAAATATGCCACCGGCCTATCGGCGGCGATCACACTCGCCAAGCGGGTGGCCGAGGGCGGAGCCGAGGAACTCGATGCATATTTGGCGTTTCTGAAGGGTGGCTGCTCGAAGTGGCCGCTCGACCTGCTCCGCGACGCGGGCGTGGATCTCGAACAGCCGGAGCCAGTGGCGACTGCCCTCACCCGCTTTGGTGAACTCGTCGATGAGCTGGGAACGTTGCTGTAGTAGCCCAAACGGTGCCGCTCATCCCGTGGCGGCGAGTTTTTAACTTGCCGTGGGTTGGTCTTCCCGTGGCGGCGAGTTTTCAACTTGCCGTGGGTTGGGGCCGGATTCCACAAGTTACAAACTCGTGGCCACGGGTTGGGGCCTCCCGTGGCGGCGAGTTTTCAACTTGCCGTGAGTTGGTGCCGGAATCCACAAGTTAAAAACTCGTGGCCACGGGTTGGGGCCTCCCGTGGCGGCGAGTTTTCAACTTGCCGTGAGTTGGTGCCGGAATCCACAAGTTAAAAACTCGTGGCCACGGGTTGGGGCCTCCCGTGGCGGCGAGTTTTCAACTTGCCGTGAGTTGGTGCCGGAATCCACAAGTTAAAAACTCGTAGCCACGGCGGAAGGGAGGGAATCCACAAGGAAAAAAACTCGTGGCCATGGGGGAGGGGACTCAAGCTGGCTTCCGCCGGCGCCCGCATCACTCCGGCCCGCGGGCCAGTTCCACCAGCGGCCGCACAAAGGCGCCCGTACCGCCACCATCCGTCCACGGGCGGGGCTTTTCGGCGAATGCGGGGCCGGCGATATCGACGTGGGTCCAGGGGATGCCACCCACGAACCGCTCCAGGAACTTCGCGGCCGTGATCGCGCCACCCCAGCGGCCGTCGCCAACGTTCTTGATGTCGGCGACGTCACTTTTGATCTGGTCGTCGTACTCGGCATACATCGGCATCTGCCAGACCTGTTCGCCGACGGCACGGGATGCCCGGGCGAGATCGTCGCAGCACCGCTGATCGTTGGTGAACAGTCCAGCGACATCATGTCCAAGTGCCACCATGCAGGCTCCTGTGAGCGTGGCGGCGTCGATGATCTGCTTTGGGTTGAAGCCACGGACCACGTCCAGCACATCGGCCAGCACGACGCGTCCCTCGGCGTCGGTGTTGTGGACCTCGATCGTGGTACCGCTCCGCGCCGTGATCACGTCGCCAAGCTTGTAGGCGGCGGGGCCGGTCATGTTTTCGACGAGGCCGATGGCGGCCACAAGGTTGATCGGCAGGTTGAGAGCGGCGATCGTGGCCGCCGCCGCCACCACCGCGGCCCCCCCAGACATGTCGCATTTCATACTGAGCATCGACTCGGAGGGCTTGAGCGACAGTCCGCCCGAATCGAACGTCACGCCCTTGCCGACGAGGGCGAGATCGGGCTGGTCTTCCCGCGCACCCGGGCCGCGGTAGCGGAGAATGACGAGCCGTGGCGCACGGGTCGAGCCCCGGCCAACCGCGAGGATCGCCCGGCAGCGTTCCCGTGCCAATTGTTCCTCGTCCCAGATGTCGACTTCCATGCCGGTGCGTCCGGCGACGGCGGCGATTTCTTCCGAGAATGTCTGCGGATAGAGATCGTCGGGGGGCATATTCACCAGCCGCCGGGCCAGGTTCACGCCCTCTCCGATCACCACGCCACGGGCGACGGCCTCGGACGGAGCCACCAGCCAGACGGTGCTGCCGAAGCGTGTGCGTCTCTTTTCCGCCCGGTAGAGATCCTGCCCCACCATGCCGACGGCGGCGCCGGCCACCGCCTGCTCCGCCTGCCGTGTCGTCCAGAATCCATCGGCAACGAAGGCGACCTTGCCGCGTGGCCGGCCGGCGAGGTGCCTCGCGGCGGTCGCCGCGGCGTGGTAGAGCACGCCGGCGTCGATCTCCTCGCGTTTGCCGAGGCCGACCACGACGAGTTGCCCCGCCCGCAGCCCTGGGGCGGCAAGGAGCGGCACGCATTCGAGGCGTCTGCCGGTGATCTCTCCGGCCGCGACCAGTCGGGTGATGAGCCCCCCGGTGGCCGCGTCGATTTCAGCGACGGAACCAGAGCCGACGCCGCCCTCGGTGAGAAAGGTCACGATGGCGTCGGCCTCGAGTGTCTCGGGCCGTGCGTTCTGGTCGGCGACGATACCACCAGCTGCGCCGCTGGTCCGAAGGTGTGAAAACTCATGGCTCATGGAGAACTCCTTCCTGCGTGGGTGGGAGCGACGAATGTAGCTTTTTTTCGCCGGCGTGGCATCCCGGGTCGGCCGCGCTTGCGAGCCAGAAGCGTTACCGGGAGACGGTCTTGAGTCTGTTGGCAGGCACGGGCTCAAGCCAAGGGGCGAGCAGCGAGAGCAGCACGGGTAGCACGACGAGGTTGCCGAACAGGCCACCCGTGAGCGTCAGGCAGGAGAGCGCCCCGAACGATACCGTGGGAATAAAGCCGCTGGTCGTGAGCGCGAGAAAACCGACCACCAGGGCGAGCGTGGAGAAGATCATCGCCCGACCGGCCGTCTGGTGGGCGGCCTCGAGCGCGGCGGGAATCGCATGGCCCGACGCGAGACGGCGGCGGAAGGCGGCGAGGTAGTGGATCGAACTGTCCACGGAGAGCCCCATCGAGACCGCGGCGATCATCGCCGTGCCCATGTTGATGCGGTCTCCGGTCCAGCCGAGCAGGCCGAGCACCACGAAGATCGGCAGCGCATTGGGAACGAGCGCCACGGCCGCCAGAAGGGGGCTTCGGAAGCTGACGGCCAGCAGCACAAAGATTCCCGCCGTGGCGAGGAAGAACGTATACCACTGGTCGGAGAGCATCCGCTCCACGAGCTGCGCCAACAGGACGAAAAATCCCGTCACTTCGCCGGCCGGTCGGCCGGCCCGGGCAGGAAACTCCTCGGCCACGATACGGCCGACCTGCTCGATGATCGCACGTTTCTGCGGAGCCGGTTGCCGTTCATGGGCCCGCAGCATCACACGCAGCCACTTTGAGCCGTCCTCGGGATCGCGACCGATGAGCGACCGGCCCAGTTGCGGCACCTGTTTCTGCATGAGCTCCAGCGCCCCGGCGACCAGCCAGTTGCCCAGTCGCGTGCTCTCGAGGCGTTCCAGCGAGATCGGTGATACCGCCGCCAGCACGTCGGCAATGCTCATGACTTTTGTCAGAGCGGGTACCCGACGATTACCGTCTCGAACATCGGGAATCGTGACCTCGGTCCGCAATCGCGTCTCCAGTCGGGCAACGTTGCAGAGCAACTGCCCGTCGATGGCGTCTCCGATCGGCAGGAGCACATCCCACACTCCGGCCCCACCGAGCCGCGACTCGATCATGTCGTACGAGGCGACCACCGGGCTCGTGCTGCGAAAGTTACGGGTGAAGTCGGTCTCCACCTCCAGCCACCGCATTCCCGCCACCGCCACCGCCACGAGGAGCGTCGACCAGAGCAGGATCGGACCTGGATGTTGCACGATCCGCCGCACCAGCCGGTCGAGCCCCAGTTCAAGGACGCCCTCCCCCCAGGCCCGCTTTGGGTCGGCGTCGAATCGGCCACAGAGTGCCAGGAACGGGACGAGGAGCGCCACGGCCACGAGCACCATGATCGCCCCCACGCTCGTCATGATGCCGAAGTCATGGACCGGACCCACGCGGCTTGCCATCAGCGAACCGAAGCCGATCACGTCGGTGGCGATCGACCCCACCACCGGCCAGAACAGGATCGACAGGGCCCGCTCGAGCGCCGCCGCCGCAGGCAGGCCCTGATCCCGCTGCTGTCGAAACTCCACGATCACGTGCACCACGGTGGCGATCGCCACCACCGTGACCATCGCGGAGAGCATGGCCGAGACCATCGTCAACTTGAGGCCGACCACAGCCAGCACGCCCCGCGTGCTCCACAGGGCCATGAGCACGACCGCCAGCGGTACGACCAGCCAGCGGATGCTCCGGAATGAGATGAGTAGCACCGCTCCCGACAGAAGGGCACTGGCTATGCCGAGGAGATTGCCGTCGCGGGTGAGCATGGCAAAACCGTCCCGGAGCATGACCGGCTCACCGGCGACCGTGCCCTCGGGCAGGTCGGCCATGATGGCGCGGACACGGTCGATCGCGTCGGCTCGCGAAGCCGCCTGAGCCGTGGAGCCCGGCTGTGGTGTGGAGCCCACCTGGAGTGTGGAGCCCGGCTGGGCCTGAGCGGGTGATGGTGTTGCATCGGGGGCCTTGAGCACGCAGATCACAGCCGCCGTGCGGTGGTCGACGCCGACGGCATATCCCTCCAGCAGGTTGACGAGCCGCCGCGCCGTCGGGCTCGTGTCCGTATCGATGATGCGGTTGCCCAGGGGCGTGTCAGCCAGGCTCGTGGCCGAGGCGATGCCGGGCAGGGCGGCGAGCGTGTTGGTCAGTGTGCGAAGCCGATCGATGCCGGGCGGGGAGAAGAGGTCTGGGTCGTCGTAGGCCGCCAGTACCACTTCGCTCGACCCAAACGCGCGGATCATCCGTCGGTAGGGAATGAGTGCCGGATCGGTGCGGTCGAACATCGTATCGATTGAGCGGACGAATTCGAGCCGTCGGGATTGAACGACGGACAGCCCCATCACGACCACCGCGACGATGGCCAGCAGGTTTCGGTGATGGACCAGCCAGTGCGTGAGACGATCGGCAAAGGAACGCATGAACAAGCTTTCGCGGCGGCGCGGAAGAACGCTGGTGAAGGCGGCCGGGGAGGGCAAGGGTGGGGGGAGGGCAAGGGCGAGGGGCGGGACGTGTGTCGGACGACGCAGACTGGACCCGCGGGCGGGGACTGGGGTGGTCTCGAGC
>Ga0247833_1001006_pt1 | contig 48447 bp, 38 predicted proteins | sample LaCruzMarch2015__7_FD_187117 | JGI IMG/M metagenome (GOLD analysis project Ga0247833, IMG submission 187117) | Freshwater microbial communities from meromictic Lake La Cruz, Castile-La Mancha, Spain - LaCruzMarch2015_8m | ecosystem: Environmental > Aquatic > Freshwater > Lake | place: Spain...
CAATTCTTGGGCTTTTAGCACCTTCAAAATCTGTGCTTCTGTAAACTTTGAATTTTTCATACTGCTTTTTGCTGTTTTAAAGTTAAAACTCTATTTTTAACTTGTCGCAAAAAATCAGCCCTTTACCGACCTGTTTGTTAATCTTAAAGGGGATGAGATAGGAATGCTTGGTGTTCAGTGCTATTTTAAAGATAAAAACAATAACGACCTAAATAACTTAAAAAAAGGCGATTCAATTACAATAATTGGTATAGGTAATGGAAAAACAATAAATGTCACATTAAAGAAATGTAGGTTGAAAAAGTAACTACCTTCTATTCCAATTGTTTGGATTTAAACTGGTATGAAACACTGCTACAATTATAACTTTTTCGAATTCTTCTTCGATTAAGTAATGAATCATAAAAGGGAAATCATTCATTACTAACGTATGAATTTCATTGTAACGATTAATAAAAGCAGTTGGATTATTTTGAATGAATTTAACTTCGCTTTGTAAAGCGTATAAAAATCGATTTCCTAATTTCTTTTGTTTTAAATTGTACCAAGAAACGGCTTGCTGAATATCTAGTTTGGCAACTGGCAATATTTCAATATGATACATTAAATGCCTTTTTCTATATCTTCAATAACCTGATTATAATCAACAGTTTGGGTTGGGTTTTTTCTATAATCTTTAACTCGATTATCAAGTTCAGCGAGTTGCCATGATGGAATATCAAGCTCTTCAGCTTCAATGCCTTTAAACTTATTTTTTAAATTATTCCATTCCTCTATAGGGATAAATACACCAGTAGTTTGACCTTTATTATCTGAAATATATTGTAGACTCATGGATTTTTTGAATTAAGTTTTATTAGATAAATATACAAAAAAATAGACATTCAAAAAACAATTTGAAATGCTTAGCTACATATTTCGTCTATACTGTCCCCCTACCTGAAATAAAGCGTTTGTAATTTGTCCCAAAGAAGCGTGTTTGCACGTTTCCATCAATTCTTCAAACATGTTGCGGTTGTTTATAGCAGCATCTTGTACTTTTCTGATCCCCTCTTCTGCTTGATTTCCTTTTGTAGCATGTAATTGACCCAACATGTTAATTTGATATTGTTTTTCCTCTTCGGTTGCACGAATTACTTCTTTTGGTAATACGGTAGGCGATCCTTTTGAACTTAAGAAAGTATTCACTCCAATAATTGGGAATTCACCCGTGTGTTTCAAGGTTTCATAATACAAGGATTCCTCCTGAATTTTTGAGCGTTGATACATCGTTTCCATAGCTCCTAAAACACCGCCACGTTCAGTAATTCGATCAAATTCAGTTAAAACGGCTTCTTCAACCAACTCGGTTAAATCTTCAATAATAAATGCGCCTTGTAATGGGTTTTCATTTTTCGCTAAACCTAGTTCCCGATTGATAATTAACTGAATTGCCATCGCTCTGCGCACAGATTCCTCAGTTGGCGTTGTAATTGCTTCATCATACGCATTGGTATGCAATGAATTACAGTTATCGTAAATTGCATACAAGGCTTGAAGCGTAGTTCTGATATCGTTGAAATCAATTTCTTGCGCATGCAACGAACGTCCTGATGTTTGAATGTGGTATTTCAACATTTGTGCGCGTGCATTTGCACCATATTTTTTAGCCAAGGCTTTCGCCCAAATTCTTCTGGCAACACGCCCAATCACCGCATATTCAGGATCAATTCCATTGGAGAAAAAGAATGATAAATTTGGTCCAAAATCATTTATGTCCATTCCTCGGCTTAAATAGTATTCAACATACGTGAATCCATTTGCTAATGTGAATGCCAATTGTGTAATGGGATTTGCCCCAGCCTCAGCAATGTGATATCCCGAAATAGATACAGAATAGAAATTTCTTACCCCGTTGTTGATAAAGTACTGTTGTACGTCTCCCATTAATCGTAACGCAAATTCTGTGGAGAAAATACACGTGTTTTGTGCTTGATCTTCTTTTAAAATGTCCGCTTGTACTGTTCCGCGAACTTGAGTTAATGTTTCTGCTTTGATTTTTGAATAAACATCAGCTGGCAATACCTGATCTCCCGTAACGCCCAATAGCATCAATCCTAATCCATCATTTCCTTCAGGTAAGGTTTCTTGATAACGTGGTCTTTCTGTTCCTTTTTCTTTGTAAATGGCTGCTATCTTCGCCTCAATATCAGCCTCTAAGCCATTTGCTTTGATGTACTTTTCACAATTTTGATCAATGGCCGCATTCATGAAAAAACCTAGTAGCATAGGAGCCGGACCATTAATTGTCATGGAAACCGAAGTTGCCGGATGACTTAAATCAAATCCAGAATAGAGTTTTTTCGCATCATCTAAACAGCAAATAGAGACCCCCGAATTTCCAATTTTACCATAAATATCTGGTCGAACATCAGGGTCGTTTCCGTACAAAGTTACTGAGTCAAATGCTGTTGAAAGTCGTTTTGCAGGCATTCCCAAACTCACATAATGGAAACGTTTGTTGGTTCTTTCTGGCCCGCCCTCTCCGGCAAACATACGCGTTGGATCTTCGCCTTCCCGTTTAAATGGAAATAATCCCGCCGTATAAGGAAATTCTCCCGGATAATTTTCTTGAAGTACCCAACGCAAAATATCCCCCCAACTTGAATAGTTTGGAGAGGCAACTTTTGGTATTTGCGAATGGGAAAGTGATTCAGTATGCGTTTGAATGCTTAATATTTTGTCTCTTACTTTGAACTGATACTCCGGATTTTTGAAAGATTGTTTCTTTTCATCCCAATTTTCAAGGATTGCCCAATTTTTCGGGTCAAAATTCAACTTTTCTTGTTCAAAAGCTTCGGTTAATCCTTTTATTAATCGATCTTTATCTTCAAGGCTATAATCACTTAAAGTTTGAATCGAAGTTTTCAATCCATATAGTTTCTCAGCAACATCCACTTGTTGGTTCACCCATTTATCATAGGATCTGTTGTTTTCTGAAATTTCAGATAAATAACGTGTTCTATCTGGTGGAATAACGAAGATCTTTTCAGACATTTCACGGGTAATCTCAAACGTAGAATTCAGTGGGACACTTGTTTTTTCAACGATATTATCCATAATCACTTTGTAAAGTGAATTCATTCCAGGGTCATTGAATTGAGATGCAATCGTTCCGTAAACCGGCATTTCGTCTACGTTTTTTTCCCACAAATTGTGATTGCGCTGGTATTGTTTTCTAACATCACGCAAGGCATCCAAAGCCCCCCGTTTGTCGAATTTATTTAGCGCTATGACATCTGCGAAATCTAACATATCAATTTTCTCCAACTGAGTAGCAGCACCGTATTCAGGCGTCATGACATATAAAGAAACATCGCTGTGATCTAGAATTTCTGTATCGGATTGACCAATACCAGAAGTTTCCAAAATGATTAAATCGTAGTTTGCTGCTTTCAAAATACTGATTGCTTCTGCCACGTGTTTTGATAGTGCTAAATTGGATTGACGTGTTGCTAGTGAACGCATGTATACCCGATCGCTTTTTATGGAATTCATTCGAATTCTATCTCCCAACAGCGCCCCACCTGTTTTGCGTTTGGAAGGATCTACTGAAACAACAGCAATTTCTTTATCTGTAAAATCAATTAAAAAACGGCGCACTAATTCATCCACTAAGGAAGATTTACCAGAACCTCCTGTGCCGGTAATACCAAGGACAGGAATAGATTTCGATTGAGCAATAGCTCTAATTTCATTGAGTACTTCAGTGTTTTGATCCGGAAAGTTTTCTGCGGCAGAAATTACTCGTGCAATAGCCGGAACGTTTTTATCCGCTAATTTCTCCGGTTCATTGGTAATGTTTGTTCCAACCGGAAAATCACATTTCTGAATCAAATCGTTGATCATTCCTTGAAGACCCATAGCTCTTCCATCGTCTGGATGATAGATTCTAGTGATTCCATACGCTTGTAATTCTTCGATTTCAGAGGGTAGAATGGTTCCGCCTCCACCACCAAAGATTTTAATATGGGGAGCTCCTTTTTCTTGCAACAAATCGCGCATATATTTGAAATACTCAATGTGCCCGCCTTGATAAGAAGTCAACGCAATTGCTTGAGCGTCTTCTTGAATAGCGCAATCCACAACTTCTTCTACTGAGCGATCATGTCCGAGGTGGATAACTTCACAACCAGTTGCTTGAATGATTCGGCGCATGATGTTTATGGCCGCATCATGCCCGTCAAAAAGCGAAGCAGCGGTTACAATTCTAATTTTATTAGATGGGATATATGGTGCAGCTTGTTCCATTCAAACGATTGTTTTTGTTGCTCAAAATTAAGAAAAAAACGGCAGTATTATCTATGTTATATCAATAATAAAGCGGTTTTAAATATAAGATTGAGGGTTAAAAACTGAGTTTATAATTTAACCGTAAAATATAGTTGGAATTTTAGTTCATATGAACATCCTTGAAGCCAAAACCTATTACAAACCGTTGTTTTTTGTTCAGTTCAATCTCTGTTCCAAGAAAATAGCGCACTTCCGTCGCTCCCCCAGAAATAAGCACGTCATCGTCAGCGTATACAACATCTCTGTTCCATCGGTAAAAGTGTTCCGCTGAAGCGAAAGGAGATAGGAAAAAGTTTTTTATATCATGCTTAAAGTTGATTTTATTTCTAAGCACAGAACTATTTCGTTTGAATTGGTAAGTGGTTGCTTTTTTCTGACTTAACCTTTGGAATTGACCAAGGCCAAAAAGTTTCTATCATCGCCAAAAATGGTTCCGGTAAAACAACTTTATTGCGCTGTTTAATGGATTATGAGCAATACGATTCAGGTCGAATAGTTTATAGAAATGATATTCGAATTGCCTTCATGGAACAAACGGAATTGATGAACGAAAAGCAAACTATTTTGGAAGCTGTTTTTGATCACGATTTACGATATATCCTCCGGTTAATTCGTTCTCCAAGGTGTCTTGCGGCAACACTGGGTCAATATTAACTCTTCCCGGATAAATTTTTATGCGGTCCATAAACACGTAAACACCAATATATTCGTTGTTTAGAACAACTTCGCACATTTTTGTTCTTGGGGCATAATCTCCCATTTCGTTACCGATGTGATAGGTTATTCAAATTGGGGGCTTTTATTTTTAAGAATTCTACACGATGTGGATGAAATTGTTACAATTGACAACACGCGTGAAGTTCAACAAGCAATTGCTTTTAATCTTAATACTTACGCGATTTCTACGTTTCATTTAGAAATTCCAAACTCAGAAAACCATAAAAACGACGGAATTTATGTGTGAAAAAAAGGAGTTTGTTTTGCTCCTGTTCAGTCGATTGAGGAATTTAAAAAGCTGTTATAAACTTAAAATCAAACACTTAAACTTTGATGAGTTTTTTTATTTGTTCACTTGAACCTTGTTTGATTTTTAGCAAATAACAACCGGTACTTAATTCAGAAGTTGGAATCCAAAATGTATTTTGTCCTAAGTTAAAAGAAGTTTCTTTCTCTGATTTTAAGACCTTTCCACTACAATCTGTAATAGAGAAATTAATTGGAGTTCCGTCGTTTGAAACAAATTCAATTTTAATCCAGTCGTGAAAAGGATTTGGAAATAAATGAATAACAAATGGTGCTACTTCTGAAATAGTGGCAAAGGGGTCAAGACATGCTTTTGGAGATTCAGGAATACTGAAATTTGGTGTAGAAACAATTCCTCCACTGGTTAATTTTCCTTCGTTATTTAAAACACGCCAAATTGATGCTGCAGACTCATTCATATTATGTGGATTTTGAATGTTTTGCAAAAACCAAAATTCATTTTGAGCACGCTCATTTTGCAAATCAAGCAATCCATAACCATGATTGTTTAAATCACAAAAACGAATGTGTGAGTTACTTGTTGTAATTAACGTTTGAGCAAGACTTGCATTTCCAGAACCTAAACCAAAATCATTTCCTTCATCAAAATTATCGGAAGATAAACTTGGAGGAATAAATTCAACAGCAAGTGACCCATTCCCATTTAATGGATTGTAACTTGTGAAATTATAGGGGTTTTTAGCCAAATTTGTAGCAAATGAGCAATGAAAATCTCCTGAATAAACGATTACGTTTTTAATTTCAGCTGTGTCAATTAAATTGAATAATTGATCTCGTTCATAATTATATCCATCCCAATTTTCAAAAACCAATGGAACACCAGCAACTTGTAATTGACCGAACATCAAACCATTAGCTATTACTTTCCACTTTGCGTTTGAATTATACAATCCATCTTTTAACCATTCTAATTGTTCAGGACCGCACATTTTAGCGTATTGAGAATTGTAAATAGTATCAGTTACTCCTGTAGCAAAAGAACTCCTGTCATAAAGTCGAACATCCAACATAAATAAATCCAACATGGAGCCGTAAGAAAATTTACGCCAGTTCTTAATTTGATCTGTTGTTGAAAGTTCACGAATAGGATTCCATTCTCTAAAAGCTTGAATCGCCCTATTTTTTCTTAATTGATAACTACCAAACTGTTCTCCATGTTGCAATGACGTGTCTGTGACGGCATCAACTACAATATCGTGATCATCCCAAATTTGTATAAAAGGATAAACTTGATGACAACGCGCCAAATTACTATCTAATTTATACTGAGAATAACGCATTCGGTAATCGTTTAACTCCCAAATTTCTGCATCGGGCTCGTGTTTACGTCCTTGTGGACCACCTCCTGTTTCGTAGATATAGTCACCTAAATGAACAACCGCATCTACATTATTTTGATTTGCTAAGGTTTTATAAGCGTTGAAATAACCTCGACGATAATCGTTGCAATTCACAAAAGCTAGTCTTACATTATCAATATTTCCAACGCTTGCTGTTTTGGTTCGACCAATAACTGAGGTATCTGAATCAGCAATAAATCGATAATAATAATAAGTGCCAGGTTCAAGATTTAGAACATCAACTTTTACTGTAAAATCTTTTAAAGAATCGGTTAAAACTGCATTTTCTTGAAGAATTTGCGTGAAATCAATCGTGTTTGAAATCTGATAATTTACTGTTTTTGAACCTTCAAAAGAAATAGGAGGTGTCCATCTTGTCCAAATAATTAATCGGTCTTCTAATGGGTCTCCAGAGGCAACACCGTGTAAAAAAGGTGCTCCACAAATTAATATTTTTTCATTTTTAGTCTGATGACGAAGCGATTCTTTATTAATATCTTCAATGATTTCAGTTGAAGGAATCGTATCATTTGAAACAGTTCCAAGATGAACAGAAAGTGCTTTTTTTAATTGGTAAATTGTTTCTTCGCTTTCAATGTGCTTTTGAGAAAAATTAAAACTTGAAGAAAGAAAAAATGAAACAAAAAGAATAATTTTGGAGAAAATGAGTGTCTTTTTCATAGTTAATAATAAATCAAGTAAATATAAAATTTATCAATTAGAAAATTAACAGTTCATTTAAAAATAATATTGCTTGAAGATTGATTCTATTCATTAAACCGCTGAAAAAGAACTAGATTCAGTTAGTTTGAAAAAGATATGTTAAATTTAGAAACACACCCAGCCTTGTGCATTTAATGTGATTGCAGATCCTAATTTGTCAATGAAATAGATTCCGTATTTTTCATCAGTGATATGACCAATGATTGTCATATTTGGATTGTTATTTACTTTCTCAAAATCTTCTTGTTTGACTGTAAAAAGTAATTCATAATCCTCTCCACCATTCAAAGCACAAGTACTTGGATCTAAATTGAAATCAATTGCCGGCATTGAAGTTTTAGCGTCGATTGGAATTTTTTCATCATATAAATAACATCCAACTTTACTCGATTTACAAATATGTAAAATCTCCGAAGCTAAACCATCTGAAACATCAATCATTGAAGTTGGAACTACTTCTAATTCTTTCAAATATTGAATAATATCAACGCGTGCTTCTGGTTTCAATTGACGTTCGATAATGTAGTCGTGGCCATCTAAATCGGGTTGTATTAGGATTTGCTTGAAAAACTTCTTTTTACCGTTCTAATAATTGTAAACTCATATAAGCAGCGCCCAAATCTCCTGTTACAACTAATAAATCGTATTCTTTCGCGCCACTTCTATAAGCGATTTTATCTTTTTGAGCACGACCAACAACTGCTATATTAATCATCATACCAGCGCGAGAAGAGGTTGTATCGCCACCAATCAAATCAATTTTATAATGATCGCAAGCTAGTTTAATCCCTTTAAATAATTCTTCTAACGCTTCTAAAGAAAACTTACTAGAAACAGCAATAGAAACTGTTATTTGATCTGGAATTCCATTCATTGCACAAATGTCTGAAACATTCACAGCCACAGCTTTATAACCCAAATGTTTCAAGGGCATACAAGATCCAATCATTATTACTTGGCCAATCAAAAATAGACACGTTGTAATTGGATGAATCCGGTCCCCTAGTTTCTAATCCATAAGATTTCATCGGAAAACCATTAGATGAGGATCCGCGAAGTTCAATACCGACTTCACCGTAAAATTCATTAAATGGATCTGAAAGTGAATTTACATTACCATCGCCGTTGAAAATAATCCCCATGGTTGCGTGGATTTTAGGTTCGTCTAGAATTTCAACATTATTGGTATTCAACACTACGATTGGCAGTGTTGATGTTGACAGTACCACAGGAGGAATAAACCAAGTAGGAGTTGGGTAATAACTAACATTAGTACTATTCCAGCCAACTGATAAAAATGGCCTACACGTTAAATAAGAAGAAGCGGCTGTTTGATTGTGAACCTCTACACAAATAACATTTATACCCTGCATAAGAGGTGCTGGAAAATCAGCAATATCAAAGTAAAACTGATCTGGATACTGATTCTGATACAATTTAGCCTCATGAGAAATTTCTCCCAATTGATTATAGGTTGGTTGACCTATTGAGGTGATTCCGTTTCGTGCGACTTCCACACCGTTGATATATGCTACAAAAGAATCATCATAATTTAGGTTAAAAATGACTTTCTCAACAAGGGAAAGGTCTGAAATGGTAAATTCTTTTCGCGCAAAAACAGAAATAGATGAGGTAGGAATAACAGTGCCATCATCGCCATCAGCAAACCCAAACCCACCATTCCCTGAATTCCTGGTAGCAGCATCGAATCCAGTTGAATCCAGTTCATGGAAGTACTTGCATTTGGAACTACATACCGCCATGTTGCAGTATCATAAACGAGGGTTTCCCAATGGTCAACTTGCCCCATAATATTACTAACGACAAGAAAAATAAATGCTGTAGTTAGTTTCAATACCTTTATAAAACCCACACTTAATTGATCTACCATCTCTTTTAAAGAAAGAATTAAAAATGATTTGTGAAATTAAGAATTTTATTTCAGCATTAATTGAATGTTAATTTTATTTAAACAAAGTGATATTTTATATGTTTATGTTGTGTAAATGTGCTCGCTGTTTGAATCCAAAGGAAATTGAGTTAGCAACCATTCTTTAATTGTTCATTCTTGCACTTAGCCCTGAGACTGCATAGAACCCCACTCGTTTGCACTTCATTTCATCTGTTAAACGTTTTAGGTTATTTATTTTTTATATTGTCTTTAAGGTTGATTGAAAGCACTCAGAGACAGTGTTTTTATTGTTTGAATTACTGCTGATTTATGGGTGAAAGCAGAAACATTCTTATCTTCGTTAAAAAATTAAACATGGCTTTTTTTACTACCGATTATCTCAATTTCTTCATGGAACTTGCCGCCAACAACAACAAAGATTGGTTTGACCTCAATCGAAAACGATATGAGCAAAACGTGAAGAAGCCCTTCAGTGATTTTGTTCAGCACCTCATTCATTCGCTTGCTGAGAAAGATGCTGCTTTTAACGAATTGGAAGTAAAGAATTGTATTTTTCGAATTAATCGGGATATCCGATTTTCCAAAGACAAAACGCCCTACAAAATGATGTGTTCTGCCATAGTTACGCCAGAAGGGAAGAAAAGTAAAGCTGTAAATAGTGTTTACTTTGAATTTGGCCCTGAACACATGCGGGTGTATGGAGGCGTTTATGAAATTGACAAAGATGATTTGGAAACGGTGCGAGACGCTATGGCACAAGATATTTCGAAGTTTCAAAAAGCATATAAAAACCCATTATTTGTGAAGACCTTTGGAGAAATATTGGGCGAAAAAAACAAAGTTCTTCCCGCTCATTTGCGCGAAGCAGCAGCAACAGAACCTTTGATGTTTAATAAACAATGGTATTTTTACACCCAATTTGAACCGGAAACGATTTTACAAGATAATTTAGATGAAATTGTATTGAATTGTTACGAATCCGGTCGCCCAGTTGAATCTTATTTTAACGAATTAATTAAACGACAATGATTAAAAAACTAGTTTTCTTTCTCCTATTTTCAACAAGTGCTTTGGCACAAAAAAAAGAAATTCCGTTAAATGATGCTGTTTTACAGCAAGGACGAAAATTTGCACCAGATCGAATTAATAACCTTCAGTGGATTCCTGGTGGAGCTTCCTATTCCTATTGCAGCAAAGATTGGACAACGCTATTCAAATCAGACGTTGCATCACAAAAAGAAATGGAACTGGCTAAAATAGCCGATATAAACATGGTGTTGACTACTGATTTTGGAAATTTCTTCGGTATGGAATGGATTAACGACCATGAAATCCGATTAAACGACGGAGCAAAAGTGTATTCTTATGATTTTAATTCTAAAACGGGCAAGAAAATTCTACGTGTAGAAGAGGGGGTTGAAAATCAATCATTTCATGCAACAAGTAATCAAATGGCTTATACCGTTGCGAATAATTTATTCCTGCTAAAAGTAGATGGAAAAAAAGTAACAATCACTAAAAATACGGATAAAAATATCGTTTCAGGTCAATCCATTGCACGAAACGAATTTGGGATTTCAAACGGAATTTTTTGGTCTGAAAATGGTGCCTATTTGGCGTTTTATCAAAAAAATGAGGCAAACGTTCACGGCTACCCTTTGTTAGACATCAATGCTACGCCTGGAGAATTAGTTTCAATAAAATATCCAATGACGGGTCAAAAATCAGAAGAACCTAGGGTTGGAATTTACAATATCAAGAAAAACAAAACGGTTTACATTACCCCACGTGGCGCTAAAGATGATTATTTCAGTAATTTATCCTTCACACCAGATGAAAAATTCATTGTAGTTGCGGAAGTAAATCGAGATCAAAACCACATGTGGCTGAATGTGTATGATGCCAAAACAGGAAAATTTGTAAAAACACTGTTTGAAGAAACGAATGACAAATGGGTGGAACCTGAGCACCCAGCTTATTTTCCAAATAAGACTTCAAACAATTTCATTTGGATGTCTGAAAAAAGTGGGTTTGATAATTTATACTATTACGACTTTGACGGTAAACTGATTAAACAATTAACCAACCATGATTTTGTGGTGAAAGATATTTTGACTACAAGTTCATTCGGTAAGACAATCTATTATTCCTCTACAGGGCCAAATCCCATGAATACCTTGATATATTCGGTTGATATGGATGGAAACTCAGAATTGATCACCAAAGAAGAAGGCACACATACTTTTTCTGTGTCCGCGGATGGAATTTACTTTTACGATGCTTTTTCAAGTGGAACCGTTCCACACAAAGCGATGTTGTGGACGAACAATGGAAAAATGGCCAAACCGCTTATTACTTCCAAAGAGAAGTTGGATGATTTTATCATTGGTCAGACCGAAATTGGAACATTAAAAGCCAAAGATGCAGCTGATTTATATTACCGCATGATCAAACCTGCTGATTTTGACCCATCTAAAAAATATCCGGTGATGGTCTATGTGTATGGCGGTCCACACGCACAAATGGTTACCAATTCGTGGTTGAACGGGGCTAATTTATGGATGCATTGGATGGCGAATCAAGGGTATATTATTTTCACGTTGGACAATCATGGTTCTGGTGAACGAGGCTTTGCTTTTGAATCTCAAATTCACCGTCGCTTGGGTGATGTGGAAATGGAAGATCAATTGCTGGGGGTTGATTTCTTAAAATCCTTGCCCTATGTAGACGGAAAAAGATTGGCGGTTCATGGCTGGTCTTTTGGCGGATTTATGACCACTTCATTGATGTTGCGGCAACCGGGAGTTTTCACCACTGGAGTAGCTGGAGGACCGGTAACCGACTGGAAATATTACGAAATCATGTACGGTGAGCGCTACATGGATCGACCGGAACAAAACAAAGAAGGATACGAAAAAGCGTCATTGTTGAATTACGCAGACAAATTACAGGGAGATTTACTGTTAATCCATGGAACAATTGACGACGTAGTGGTGATGCAACACAATTATGCTCTTGTCAAAAAGTTTGTTGAAGCCGGCAAACAAATGGATTTCTTTCCGTATCCCATGCACAAGCACAACGTGACTGGAAAAGACCGCGCGCATTTGATCGAGAAAATTTTGATGTATATTTTGGAGAAGAATAAATGATAATCTAAATCCTGCAGCGAAAAGAGAAATTAAAAAAATAATCTACCAATACTTTGATATAATTGTTGATTCTTGAAATTCCTACTTTAAAAAATAGTAACATGCAAGCAAAACACGAAATATAGGAAATCAATTTTGAAAACGATTATCTCTTAATGAAATTGGATGGGCATCTTTTTAAAATATCCCTTGAAAAGATTTCAAAGAAACTTCAGGAGGCTAGTTTAATTCAACGAAATTTTTTCAAAATATCTCCCTCAGGATATGGAATTCATTGGCCCCTTATTGACGAGGACATTTCGATATCGGCCCTTTTAACAGGAGACGCATGCTGAGTGATAGATAGCATTTTGGCCATGTATTTTAGAGATAAACCGCGCACTTTCCGCAAGAGTCTTATATTATCGCCAATATTACGTTCTTTATTCATTACAATCGGTAATTACACCAAATAAACAAATAATTGTATGTGTCGGGTTTTTATTTGTGAGATTAAGGTGTGCTGAATGAATTTTATTCATCAATCCCTTTTGCGTAACTTTGTGGTAGAATTTTAATAGTGATGAAGCAAACCACCTTTTTCTTTTACGCACTAAGCGTATATGTTATACTTCAATTTTCTTGGTGGGGCTACCATTTGATTGAGCTAACAAAGGCTACTGACACCAATGCTTCTATTGTTGACAAGAGAATTATGATGGTTGTTGGTGAGGGCGCTGTTTTCTTTTTAATGTTGTTAATAGGTCTATGGAAAATAAGATCATCTATTCGCAAAGAATTTGAGCTTTCACAGCGACAAAACAATTTTTTACTCTCTGTAACACATGAGTTAAAAACACCCATAGCAGCGAATAAATTGTATTTGCAAACCATTCAAAAACGAAATCCTAGTGAAGAAATGCGAAGTGATTTATTGAATAAAGCACTAAAGGAAAACCAACGATTGGAGCATCTCATTGATAATATTTTAAATGCTGCACGAGTTGAAAACCGAGCGTTGCAACCCATAAAAGAAGCCATTGACTTAACTCATTTTTTAAATGGACTTGTCGTTCAATTTAGAAAACGCTATCCGCATTCCACCATTGAAGTAATTCATGCTCTACATAAAACAATTCATATCGATATTTTTATGATTGAAACAGTGCTGAGTAATTTGGTAGATAATGCTGTGAAATACAGCCAAGGTAATGCCCAAATACAGATTAATGCATCCTTAACTGATACGCAAGTTTTACTTACCGTTTCTGATGTAGGTATTGGAATAAAACAGGAAGATCAAGCCGCAATTTTCTCCAAGTTTTACCGCATAGGAAATGAGGAAACCCGCACACAGAAAGGCAGTGGTCTCGGGTTATTTATCGCTCAAGAATTTTTAAAATTACATGGGGGATCTATTCAGTATAAACAAAATTCGCCAACGGGCTCTATTTTTCAACTCACTCTACCAATATGACAAATCACCTAGGATTAATTATTTTAGACGGTTGGGGTATTGGAGACGGCTCTCAATCGGACGCCATTGCTCATTCCCATACACCTTATATGGATACTCTGCTTAAGAACTTTCCCAACACTACTCTATTAACCAGCGGTGAGGATGTTGGCTTGCCAAACGGTCAAATGGGAAACTCTGAGGTGGGACATTTGAATATTGGTGCCGGTCGAATTGTATACCAAGAATTAACGCGCATCAATAAAAGTATTGGTGACGGTGATTTCTTTTCCAATTCGGTTTTGCTAGAAGCTATGCAACAAGCAAAAACAAGCAAATTACATTTAATTGGATTGCTTTCTGAAGGAGGAGTGCACAGCTCCCAATCTCATTTGCACGCTCTCTGCGATTTGGCGAAGCAACAAGGAGTGGAAAGGGTCTTTATTCATGCGTTTACAGACGGCAGAGATTGTGATCCAAAGAGTGGGCTTGGTTGTATTGAACGCTTAGAAAATCACTTGAAAACATCCGTTGGAAAAATTGTCTCTATAGTTGGTCGATATTATGCGATGGATCGAGACAATCGTTGGGAAAGGGTGAAAACAGCATATGATTTATTGGTTCATGGCTTAGGTGATAGGGCTAGTTCAGCTTCCGATTCAATTAAGTTTCAATATGAAAATAACAGAACCGATGAGTTTTTGGAACCAACAGTAATTATTGAAAACAATGAACCCATTGCAAGAATTGAAGAGGGAGATGTGGTATTGTGTTTTAATTTTAGAACCGATCGACCGCGGGAGATTTCACAGGCGCTAACGCAACGAGATTTCCCAGAATTTAACATGAAAAAATTGAGTTTAAGGTATTATACAATGACCAGTTACGACGCTACTTTTCAAAATGTTAAAGTGATTTTTGAGAAAGACAATTTGAATAAAACACTTGGTCAGGTATTGTCTGAATTTGGTATGACGCAGGTTCGCATCGCTGAAACTGAAAAATACCCGCATGTTACTTTCTTTTTTAATGGAGGTAGAGAAAAGGAATTTCCGGGAGAAAGTAGAATTTTAGTGAGTTCGCCAAAGGTGGCCACGTATGATTTATTACCTGAAATGAGTGCGCCAGAAGTGCGTGATCGGATTATTCATAAAATGAAATCGGACCAACCCAATTTTATTTGTTTGAATTTCGCCAATCCAGATATGGTGGGACATACAGGGGTGTATGAAGCAATTATAAAAGCAGTTGAAACGGTTGATTCTTGTTTAAGAGAAGTAGTTGAAACAGGTCGTAGTTTAGGATATGAATTTATTATCATTGCGGATCATGGAAATGCCGATTATGCGCTCAACCCTGACGGAACTCCCAATACGGCTCATAGTTTAAATCCGGTTCCAATGGTCTTAGTAACGAATGATAAAATTCAATTGAATGCTGGAATTTTAGCGGATGTTGTGCCGACTATATTGAGTAGATTCGGATTAAAACAACCGTTTGAAATGACGGGAAACGCGTTAATTAAAGCTTTTTAAATACTCAATTATTTCTGTTTCTTTACTAGTTTGTAAGGTGTAACTTACATTGATTTTTCTTTTTTCAAGTGCTTGGGCTGTTGTATTTCCCCATGCAATTACTCGTGAATCGGTAGGAATTTTGTTCTCTTTTAAAAAGGAATCAACGTTGCTAGGACTACTGAAAATATATATTGTGCCGGTAGGGATTTGTTTTGATTGATAATTTGTTTCGTACACTTGAATAAATTGCCATTGTTCGTGAGGTAAATTCCACAGCACATTTTTTTTTGCTAAATTGGATCCGACATACAAAACGGTTTTATTTCCCAACCATTTCTGAAAATCCACGCGAACGTTCTCTGTATTTCCAGCTTGATCAGCAATGAAATCAATCCGTTGCTTAGAATTATTTTTAAATTCCCTGGCGGTTCCTTCTCCCGCGCAGGCGATTCGTTTATCAGCTAATTTTTCTGGGTTAATTGTTTTAAAGAAAAAAGAAACAGAGCGAGGGCTTGGAAAAAAAATCACTTCCCACCCCGAAGGAGGTTCAAAAGTGCTTTCTGTAAAATGAATGAATGATTGGGCAATAAGTCCCCATTGTCGTTCTTTACAAAATGTCAATAAATCAATAACTTGTTCAGGTTCTCTGCTTATAAAAACCGATTGATTCATTTAATTATTTTTCAAAAAAGATACAATTTCTTCTGCTAATTCTTCTTTCTCAGAATAGCTAAAAACAAAATACTTCGACCCTGCTTCCCATTGTTTGGCGTAGGATACGTAAACATTTTCAGTATCACAATAGACACCTAGCGGCAATTGGCAGCCACCCTCCATTAAACTGAGTATTTTTCGTTCGATAGCAATTTGTTTTTCTACCCACGGATTATTCAATGGTTGAATTTCTTGAAACAATTCAGTTTCATGATGCCGAATTTGTAATGCCAATACACCTTGAGCGGGCGCCGGAACAATTATTTTAGGATTAAGTTCCACAACATGAAACTCTGACAAATCAATAGTTAGACGTGAAACACCTGCTTTTGCTAATAAAATAGCATCATATTGGCCGTCTCTTAATTTTTGAATCCGTGTGGGAACATTCCCTCTCAATTCTCTAATCTCTAGATCGGGACGATGTGCTTTAACTAACGATTTTCGTCGAGCTGATGAGGTACCAATGGAAGCATTTAGTTTTAAATCCCACAGTAAATTGGAGGCAACTTGCTTTTTGTTAATCAACAACAATTCAGCAGGGTCTTCTCGTTCCGAAACAGCAGCAATAATCAATCCTTCAGGAGAGGAGGTCTCCAAATCTTTGTGAGAATGAACCGCTAAATCTACTTCTTTGGTTAACAAAGCCGTTTCAATTTCTTTGGTGAAAAACCCTTTTCCTTCTAGCTTATCAAAGCTTAAGTCTTGAATTTTATCTCCTTGTGTTTTAATGATGGTAATTGAAACTGTATTTCCGTTTTTCTCTAGTTGTGATTTTACATGATTTGCTTGCCACAATGCCAATTCACTACCCCTTGTTCCAATGCGTATGTGCATAATTAGGTGTTTTTTATCAAAATATCTTTGGCTAATTTCATGGGGCCGCTGATGTATTTTTTTTCCATATAGCCCAACACCTTTTCTAACACTTCTTTAGAGTGTTCATCCATGGATTCAATTTCTTGTTTAAAAACCTCATTTACAGCAGTGGATTTAATTTGTTTAACCTGGTTTGGAACTTCGCGCATAGCCAACTCAACAGATCGTTCTTTTACGAGATAATCAAAAGAGAACATGGCTTCGGCCAAAATTTCTTCCACGTGTTGAACTTCTTTCGATCGTTCTTTTAGGTTTTGATTAGATTCTTTTTGAAGTACATCCACTGAAATATAATTTACAGGATGTTTATCAATGATATCAGGGTGTAAATCTTGAGGAATGGCTAAATCGATAACAATTTTGCGTGTGGATTCTTTTTGTAACAACTGTTCATACAAAGGCAAACCAATTAAATGATGGTCTGTTCCGGTGCAGGTTAACAAAACATCGAATCCTTGTGCGTATTGTTGCAATTCGGATAAGGGAAGCGCCTTTCCTTTAATTTCCTTAGCAAGCTGTTCAGCTTTTGAAACCGTTCGATTAAAAACAGTGAAATTCGAGAACCCGTATTTTTTTAGAAAACGACACAAATTAGTATTAGTCATCCCCGCGCCAACAATCACTATACGCGTGTCTAATGGAAGCTTAGTTAATTTTAATTTATGGTAGGCAAGTGATACAACTGAAACAGGCTTGGTGGCAATTGAAGTTTCTGTATATACTCTCTTAGCGGTTTCAATCGTGTGTTTAAGAACTAATCGAATAAAATCTCCTGTCAATTCGTGTTTATTAGATAGGTCGTAAGCATTGCGTACTTGAGTAATGATCTCTCGCTCCCCAACAATCATCGAATCAATACTAGAAGCAACTGAAAATAAATGATTTACGGCTTCTTCCCCTGAATAAAATTCATTATTTGAAGTAAACACGCTCTTTTTAGCCTCCTCCATCTGAGGATATAAAGTAGAAATGAATTGACTTATAAACTCATCATTAATTAATTGTTGAGTTATAAACATAAATTCTACTCGATTACAAGTAGAAAGAAAAAGTAGTTCATCTATCGCCAGTTCTGATTTTACTGTTTGCAAACGTTGCTTTTGATCATTACCATCAATGTGTAACAAACCAATTTGATTCACCTCCAATTGGCGATGGGTAAAAGCAATAATATGAAATGAATCCAACACAGCACGTTTCATTGAGTACAAAGGTCACCAACTGCCCAAAAAAGTTTGTCATGGTTTTGTCATATTTTTACCAACGTTATTATTTAGAATCGTTTTAAATTTTAAATTTTGTATCATGAGAACTTTTATTTAAGGGGAATCGGTTTTATCATTAATTTTACCCAAAAAGAAAGTATGCGGGATATTTTAGTTTTATTTTTCGTTGGCATTTGTTCTTTCCAGTTAAAAGCCCAAGTTCCAGTCAATTCATCATCAACAGATACAAACACCTATGTTATTACAAAATCCGATGGGACGGAGTATATTGGAAAATTAATTAGCGACGACGGCAGGGAAGTGTTAATAATAACTGAAACTTTAGGGAAGATATTTATTCCAAAATCAGATATTAAGAGTATTGTTAAAGTTACGGACAATAAATCTATCGTGCGAGGAGAATATTATGCATCTGGACCCTTTACGACGCGTCACGCATTCACTACCAATGCTTTACCAATTGCTCGGGGAGAAAATTATGCAATGGTGAATTTATACGGCCCTGAGGTTCATTTTGCGGTAACGGATCATCTAAACGTTGGAATAATGTCCACATGGATTGCAAGTCCTTTGGCCCTTGCCTTGAAATATACGTTCCCAACAAAATATGAGAAACTGAATTTTTCGATAGGTACGCTTCTCGGAACTTCTGGTTATATCGCTAATTTTAAGGGGTATGGAGGCCTTCATTTTGCCAATGTTACGTATGGAGACAGAAAAAACAATGTTACTTTTAGTGCAGGATATGGATACACATCTAGTTTGGGAACGAAAAGCCTTATTACGCCTGGCACATATACATCAACCAGTGCTGGTTTTAATTATTCTTACGGAATCTATTCTCCGGGTATTACCAAAGGACCAGTACTTTCTTTAGCAGGTGTTGTAAAAGTAGGGGCTAAAGTTAGTTTTGTTTTTGACTCCATGTTTGGAGCATTCGGTCGAACAGCTACAAAAAATGAGATAGGTGCGACAAATACAATTATTGAAGCTACTCCACCTGATTACAACAATGGTTTATACCAGCAAACGGTTGGTGTCACTAAGTCTAATTCGTTAAAACTGTATGCATTGTTTTTAATGCCAGGAATGCGCTTTCAAACAAAAGAAAACCGTGCATTTCAAATTTCCTTGGCAGGAGTTACTTTTTTTGGCCCTGCATTAGAAAACTGGGTTGACCTAAAATCTTTTTCGTTTCCCTTTCCAATGTGCAGTTGGTTTTATAAATTTTAGAAAAGAACATGAAACCGACTATTCAAAGCCTTATTTTTCAGGAAATCAAACTAAAGTTAGCCAATCAAGACTCAATTGGAAATGCACTTTCGGAAATTTTGCACATTAGTCCTGATGCCGTTTATAGAAGGTATCGAAATGAAACTCAGCTAATTGCAACAGAAATTCAGAAACTGTGTCAGCATTTTGATATTTCCTTCGATAAATTAGCCGATGTGGGCAAAGGAAAGGTGATGTTTGATTATCCCCCATTAAACACATACGATTTTAGTTTAGAATCATACCTAGAGGGAATTCTCGAACGATTTGTTCATTTAAAAAACCAGACAAATCCATCCATGCTTTTGGCCATTAATAACGTTCAGTTTTTTCAATTACTTAATTTTCCCCAACTTGTTCGATTTAGGCTATATTTTTGGGCTAAAACTCATTTACAAATAAAAGATTATGCTACTGAGAAATTTAAACATGAAAAAACTTCTGACAAAGCGTTTGAATTAGGCAGAGACATTCTTCAATTATATAACCAGATTCCATCTACAGAAATTTTTGATCCGGAATTGATGCGCGGGTTTATGCGCCAAATTTGGTATTACTATAAAGCCCATTTATTTGATGACCCTAGCTATGCTTTGTTTTTATGTGATAGGGCTTTGTTAATGGTCCAACATCTACATGATCAGGCCTCGGTTGGAAAAAAGTTCGTTTATGGCACTCAGGCACCCGCCGAAGGGAACATGTTTAATATGTATGTAAACGAAACCATCAACGCTGAGACCACATTTCTATATGAAACAAATGAAGCCAAAGGACTTTTTATTTCTCATAACATAATGAATTACCTGCATACTTCGGATGAGGTTTATGTCTCAGACACTAAGAAAATTTTGGACAAACAACTGGCTAATTCAAGTTTAATTAGTGTCGTTAATGAAAAAGAGCGCAATTCCTATTTTTTTGATCTCGAAAAAATGATCCGTTCATTTAGAGCACGAATAGAATCAGACTTAATGATGGAATAAATTTAATTTGTGAAATACACAAATGACTTTTCATGAGTTTTGAAATTTGCAATTTTTGATAGTAAAATTATTTGTATCATTGAATAAATAACGAAACTATGAAAAACATCTTATTTATTGCGTTTCTCTTGAGCAATTTGAATATGCTTTTTGCACAAACCACCCAGCCGGACACTAATTTATATTTATTTAAAAAAAATGATGGGTCCGAATATATAGGAAAGTTATTATCTGACGACGGAAGAGAAATATTGATTTTAACAGAAAAACTGGGTAAAATTTTCATTCCAAAATCGCAAATAAATAGTATTGTCGTAATAAAAGATAAAAATTCAATTGTCAGGGGAGAATTTCATAGTGAAGGGCCATTTACCACAAGGCATTCTTTTACTACTAATGCTTTACCTATAAAAAGAGGGGAGAATTACGCTATGGTTAATTTGTATGGTCCTGAAGTCCATTTTGCTGTTACGGATCATTTCAATATTGGAATAATGTCAACTTGGATAGCAAGTCCAGTGGCGATAGCAGCGAAATATACGTTTCCTTCAAATAATCCCAAGGTAAACTTTTCTATAGGCACATTAATGGGAACGTCAGGTTATTTAGATAATTTTAGTAGCCTGGGAGGATTACATTTTGGAAATCTTACCTATGGAGATCGCAAAAACAATATAACATTTAGTGCGGGGTATGGGTATTTATTAAATGCATGGGATGATCCATATGAGGGGCCAATAATTTCAATTGCGGGAATTGCAAAAGTTGGCGCAAAAGCAAGCTTTATTTTTGATTCTATGTTTGGTTCTTTCAAATATGGCCCTGATTATACCACTAATGCGTTCGTAATTATGCCAGGAATGCGTTTTCAAACAAAAGAAAATCGTGCACTTCAAGTTTCATTAGCAGGGGTTGCTACCATTGAAACAGGAGATTTTGTGTCCTTTCCTTTACCGATGGTAAGTTGGTTTTATAAATTCTAATTTCATACCACCACCCTAAATTTGCGATTTACGCAAGTAATAATCCCGCCCTTTTGAAATTCGATTAGTTTTCTAGCGGATTTTGCAACAATCTTTGTGTATAAAATTTATAACAATGAAAAAACAAAATCTACTTTTTTTAGCATTAGTGTTCTCACTAAATGTTACCGCTCAAACAACAGAAGTCAAATCGACAATTGCTGTTGCTAATCCAAACGTTACCTCAATAGCAATAAAACCAGAATCAGTTGCTAAAATGATGCGACTAGAGTTAATAAAACTTGATAAGTACAAAGTGTATGATGAGTTTGATATGGCGGATGTATTAAAAACAAATCCTGAATATACGCAAGGATGTTATGGCCAAAACTGTTTAATAAAAATGGGAGAAGGATTGAATACTAGTTACGTGATGTGCGGGAGTTTGGATTTATTAGGTAACAAAATAGCAATTACCTTAAAAATTATTGATGTCAATAATAAAACCATTTATATGTCAGCGGTGCGTGAATTTGACAATCAAGAGATAGAAGTTCAACGTATGATTGAAATAGTATTAAAAGAAATGCATGGATTGACCGTTGATAAAAATTTGGTAGATCGACTATCTTTTAAAAATGAATTAATTACGTCCAATAATATTGGAAAAGTAAATAATTCTGGGCCACGTATTGGTGTTGCCGGTTTAGTGGGGTCTATCAACGAATTTGCAACAAGACCTGAGGATCAAGGTGGTTTGGGAATTCAACCTTTGGTTAGTATGATTGGTTATCAAGTAGAGGGGCAATATGTGGGAACAGAGAATTTTTCAGCCTTGGTTGAAGGGGTATTCAATATCTCCGGACTTGAGCAAGGACAATTCATCCCGTCTTTTACCTTCATGAATGGATTTCGTTTTGGCAAAGGAAGTTGGGAGTTTGCTTTTGGCCCTGGGTTTGGCTTGAAAAAAGTTTCAAATGGTTTTTTGGACACGGAAAATAAATTTGGAGCCGATAGCCGTTATTTCTCTGAATCAGATTGGGCAAGCTATGCCTATGATAATTACCGAAACGATCCTGCCTATAATACAACTGGGTTTTTTGTAGCCCCAACACCAGAGCAAATTTCCGGGAATACCACCTATAATTTTGGTAAATCCTTCTATGATAAAAGGGGAACAACCAAATTAAACACCTCTTTTGTGTTTGCGTTTGGCCGAACATTTAAAGCAGGAGCATTAAATATTCCAGTTAACATCTTCTATTCTTCGCAAAGAGGTGGTGGATATACAGGTTTTAATGTGGGATTCAATGTGATAAAAAGTAAAAAGCAAATAAACCCATTATAATTCATATAGACAAAAGTAGAGAAGCTCTCTGGAATCCAACGATTCTGGGGGGTTTTCTACACTTAAAAGACCTTACTTTTTTAACATTCCTTTGATGAAGCCCATTATTTTTTCTCTAAACAGAAAAAGTAAAATCAAATAAGGCACAATCATTAAATACAAAATGCCTGAATTTATAGAGGTGCCAAAAGAATCTTCTTCTAATTCAGCTCCTTGCTCGGCTAGCATTTTACATTGCGAACACCCCTGAGAGAGCAAATCTTCAGTTAGTATGGAGAGGAAGAAAAACAATAAAATAATGGTAGATTTTTTCATCTAGTTTAAGATTAGGCACCAAATTTAATCAGAAATACAAGGAACCAAAACAAAAAGGGTATTTTTGTTTCACTATTTAATTTTTTATGAATAAAACAATTATTCTTTTTTCAATTCTCATTTCATTTTCAATTCTTTCTTGTAAAGAAAACAAGAGCAAACCTGTTGCAACCACCCAAAACCTAGATAGTTTGTTGGCCTTGAATCCGAATGATGTTAATTTATTGGTAAAAAGAGGAAATTTGATGCTCGACTCTTTTTTATTGAAGTACGACAAGGGTTTTTTTGACAAAGCGAAACCAGATGCAACAAAGGCTTTTAGATTAGATAGCACTCGAATTGATACACGAATGCTATATGCGGATGTGTTGACCAATGATCCAGCTCGATCTGTTAAAGATGTTTCTCGTGCTCAATATCATTACCAATTCATAGTAAAAAAACAAGCTAAAAATGTCAAGGCTTTGGTTGGTTTAGCGTCAACCTATGCTTATTTTGCTGATTTTCAAACTTCTTTGCAGTACGTGGATGAGGCCTTGCGAATTAATCCAAAATACAGAGATGCCTACATTATGAAAGGGACCATTTTTTTAATGCAAGACAAGCGTAGTTTAGCTATATCATCGTATGAAACGGCCATCCAACAGGATCCTAATTTCGAATTAGCCTACTTGCGTTTGGGTCAACTTTATACGGAAGATGAGAAATTTGATGTTGCCATTGAAAAATTTCGTAGTGCCGTAGCTTTGAATCCCAAATTGTCTGATGCGATTTATGGTGTCGCTTATTGTGAACAAATGCTCAATCGTCACGATGTGGCTATCAAAGAGTATAGAAAACTGATGCAAGTTGATAGTAAATATCATTTAGGATGGTTTAACATTGGGTATATAAAACAATTCAATACGGAGAACCAACTCGATAGCGCGATTATCTATTATCAAATGGCAACGGATATTCAACCCGAATTTGTGAAAGGGTGGCACAATATAGGTACGTGTTATGAAGAAAAAAATGACCGTACACGGGCACTTCAAGCCTATGCCAAAGCATTAAAATATAATCCAGATTACCTGCTAACCAAGGAACGCGTTGCTGCATTGAAGTGATGAATAAAAAAACACTATTATTCATTCAAATTATAGGTGAATTAGCCATTCCATTGATTGGGTTTTTCTTCTGGAATTGGTCTCTGTATTTTATTCTTTTATTCTACATGATTGAAAATTTATTTGCGACTTATTTTCAGTTAGAAACTTTTCGAAAATTTACGTTTTTGGTTGAAAAGAAAGAAAGCACCATAGAGAATAAAAAACTCTTTATTTACATAACTTTTTGGCTAATTGAAGTAGCATTAATTCATCTGTTTCTATTCCTTACCAACCCATCCATCCAATTTGGAAATGAGGTCCTTGATTTTTTTATGTACGAGGATATGGGAATTCCGCAAGGGTTTTTACTTATACCACTGCTTTATTTTGCTTCAAAAATGAAAATGAAGCAGGATATCCAAACGTTAACGATTAAAATAAAATCCATTGATGAGGTAAAAAACTTTAGCCCGAAATTTAATTACTATTGGGTTTCAATTTGTTTTTGGGTAAGTCTAATTCTAATTTCATTTTTTATTTCATTGCCTGAATTAGTTGCGATTAGTCTCCTGTTGGCGTTATTTATTTATCGTTCATTGAACAGAACTTAGTTAGTTGTGTTATTAACTATGAATTATGTAAAAACAACTCTTAAATTTACAAAAGTTCGATTGAATAGAAGTACCTTTACTAAAATTGATACCATGCAACATCAAAACATACGATTTACTGGCACAACTAATTCCGAGTTTTACAAAGTTCTTAGAACTCGTGTAAACAGTTATTTCAAGGAAAAAAACATTTCAAGACACGCTAACTCAAAAATGGTTATTAAGACGATAGCGATGCTTTCCATTTACTTAACTCCTCTTGTGGTATTACTAACGTTAGATCTTTCTTTTCCATTATATATGCTTATGTGGATCATTATGGGAATAGGTATGGCGGGAGTTGGTTTGTCTGTGATGCATGACGCAAATCATGGTGCTTATTCAAAAAATGAATCTGTTAATCGGCTTATTAGCAAGGTTATGATTTTATTGGGCGGAAGTGATGTAAACTGGAGAATCCAACACAATGTATTGCATCACACCTACACAAATGTTGCAGATGTGGATGAAGATATTAAACCACCTTCATTTATATTGCGTTTCTCTCCACATGCAAAACGTAATAAACTTCATAGATTTCAATTCATTTATGCCTGGTTTTTTTATGGTATGATGACCATGATGTGGTCTACTACAAAAGATTTTCAACAAGCCTTACGGTACAAATCTAAAGGCCTAATTGAAACTCAAAAAATTAGTTTCAGAAAGCACCTTTTTACAATTATTATTTCCAAACTGGCATATCATGCGGTTTTTATTGGGCTTCCTTTGCTTTTTAATGTGGCACCATGGTATTGGCTTGCCTTGGGCTGGTTGACCATGCAATTTATTTGTGGCGTAATTCTAGCCGCTATTTTCCAACCAGCACATGTTGTGCCTACGTCAGATTATCCACTTCCAGACGTGTCAGGAAATGTTGATGCAGATTGGGCAGTAAACCAATTGTACAACACTGCCAATTTCGCTCCGAAAGACCCCATTTTATCATGGTATGTGGGGGGGTTAAATTTTCAGGTTGAACACCATTTATTTCCAAATATTTGCCACGTACATTATCCTAACATTTCAAAAATCGTAAAGGAAACAGCTTCAGAATTTAATTTGCCATATCATTCTTACAATACTTTTTTTAAAGCTTTGAAGGAACATACCAAAATGCTTTATAATTTAGGTAAATACGACAACGCTCCAGCTATTCATTAATGGATTTAGAGAAAGTCCGTTTGCAGTGCCTTTCCAAATTGGGCGCATCAGAAAGCTTTCCATTCGATAATCAAACATTGGTTTTTAAGGTAGGTGGAAAAATCTTCGCACTGCTTTATGTTGAGCAGACCGAAAGTATTAATCTGAAGTGTGAACCTGAAAAAGCAATCGAATTGCGTGAGCGATTTATATCCGTAATACCAGGGTATCACATGAATAAAAAGCACTGGAATACTATTCAGTTTAATAAAGACCTAAGTGACCAACTTATATTTGACTGTATAGATCATTCTTATCAATTAGTTTTTCAATCTCTTTCAAAAAAAACACGCGGTGAAATTGAGATTGGATAAATATGTTTGGTGTGTTCGACTTACAAAAACGCGCAACGAAGCAACCACTTTAATTAAAAATGGTAAAATATTACTAAATCAAAATAGTGTTAAACCGTCCAAAGAAGTCACTGTTTTCGATTCAATTCAAGTAAAAAAACACAACGCCGTTTTTTCCTATAAAATCCTAGAATTGGTGGACAAACGAATGGGGTCGAAATTGGTTCAAAGTTACTTGGAAGATACCACAAAAGACCTTGAACGTGCTAAGTATAAAGAATATCAACTTGTTCAAAAGGAATACAATCAATTTGGTGTTGGTAAACCCACGAAGAAACAGAGAAGAACAATTACTTTATTCAAAAATGTAACAGAAACTGATTAATTGATTTATATTTTCTAATATTAAGCTTATGAAAACCGGGTTGTTTTTTTTATTTCTACTTTCCACTTCCTGTTTTTTTGCTCAAAACACTTATTGGCAACAGCAAGTAGATTATTCTATTCAGGCAAATGTTGACGACAAAAACAGTCAATTAATAGGTAATCAGTCAATTACTTATTTTAATAATTCACAAGACACACTGAAAGAAATTTATTTTCATTTGTATTGGAATGCTTTTAGAAAAGGAAGCCATGCATTTGAGAGACAAGCCAACCTAAGCAACGCTGAATTAATAGAATATAAACAGGAAGACTTGGGTGAAATCTCAGTTCAATCATTAACGATTGATAAAGAAGTGCATGTCATGAATGTGTTCGAATCAATAGGACAAATTAAATTAAAGAAATGGCTACTGCCTGGGAAATCGGTAGTGATTGCAATGCGTTTTGTTTCAAAAATACCTGCTTGCATAAACCGTGCGGGTAAAAACAATGTAGCAGGAACAGATTTTACTTTCACTCAATGGTATCCAAAGATTTGTAGATATGACAATATGGGTTGGCATACAGATCCTTATTTTGGAAGAGAGTTTGCAGGTACATTCGGAAAGTATTCAGTTCAGATTTTATGTGATTCATCCTATACCGTAGCAGGAACCGGTGTACTGAAGGACAAGTCTTATTTACACGAAGGATGGAAAAATAATCCAACTCGTTCGAGTAATGAAACGTTGGAGGAATGGAATTTTACTGCTGACAATGTTCACGATTTTGCATTTGCATTAGATAAAGATTGGCAGCATGAAGAATTGATTATTGATGATATTAGTTTCCATTTCTTTTATAATTTAAAACATAAAGACGCATGGAAAGCTTTAATTTTAAATTGGCCCAAAGCATATCAAACATGCAAAACGGACTTTGGAAAATATCCTTATGCACAGTTTTCATTTATTCAAGCAGGTGAGGGATACATGGAATATCCCATGTGTACCATGTTAGAAGCAGGTCGCAGTGATTTTTTTAACACGGCATGTCACGAGTTTATGCATAATTACTTTTATGGAATGTTTGGAACGGATGAAAACCTATACCATTGGATGGATGAAGGGTTGACCTCCTACGCAGAGGAACGAATTAGTAACGTAAATGAATTACCAATAAATCCTGCAAAAGGTGCAATTTCAAATTATTCTTGGTTAACAGATATGTATATCGAGGAGCCTATTTCAACCGCAGCAAACCATTTTTATGGGGATTATCCCTACTATAATGCAGCCTATTACAAGGGCCAACTTTTTCCTGAATTAATTAGGTATATGATTGGGGATTCGACTATGCGAGCAGGTTTTAAGAGGTATTATTCCAAGTGGAAATTCAAACACCCGGACCCAACTGATTTTGTTAAAACATTCGAGGACGTTTCCCAATTAGAATTAACGTGGTTCCAGAATTATTGGCTTAATACTACTAAAAAAATAGATTTATCCATCGATTCTGTGTACAAAACGGCAGACGGGGTTACTATCATTTTTAAAAACAAAGGAATTCCAATGCCTCTTGAATTTAGTGTTCAATTGAAAAATGGAGATAAAAAATATTTTTATGTGCCATTGGATCTTACCAATAATTTAAAAACAGATTTTTTACGCCCAACAAATACCCTTGCTAAATGGTCATGCGCCAGCACTAAATATACTGTTTTTTTAACCATCAAATGGAAGGAAATAGATTCAATAACAATAGATCCTGACGGGTTTTTACCAGATGTAAATTTGGAAGATAATCGATTTCAAAAAGAATAAGACTTAATTTATCTTGTAAAATTTCAATCGAGCAACGGTTTTTTCAAGATCAATTTCTAGGTAATAAATTCCGCTCGTCAGTTCTGCTGTTGATAATGAATGGCTAAAAGGTAATTTTTTTATCAATTTTCCGTTAACATCAAAAACCTTGATTTCTTTTCCTGTGATTCCGTTGATTGTGATAACGTCTTTCGCTGGGTTTGGAAAAACTGAAAAAGTGTTTGCTGTTTGGTCATTTAGACCTAGTATCCCAACGTACACAGAATCCGAATCTAAACATCCATTAGCGTCTGTAATAGTTGCTGTGTACCATCCTTCGTTCAAATAAACAGCTAAGCTATCAGATTGACTATTTGGATCATTCCATAAAATAGAATATGGGGCAATACCACCTTGTATTATTATACTTGCCGTTCCATCAAATCCGTCAATTTCTGGTGTTGAATTCATTATTAACGTAATCGCATTAGGTTGAGTAATGAAAAGGTTAGATGAGGTTGAATAACACTGTGCGCTATCGGAAACTGAAACGGTGTAAGAACCAGCAAATAAACCAACCACTAATGAGCTAGATTGTGTCCCATTGATCCAAAACGAATAGTTTTCATATCCTCCAGTTGCTTGCATATTAATAGTTCCATTTGCACCTTCAAAGCAACTTACATTTTCACTTGAATAAGAAAGAATAACTTCACTTGGTTCATTGATTTCAAAATTTAATGTATCAACACATCCTCTGGCGTCAGATACAGAAACCGTATAGTTACCAGCAGGTAAATTATTGTTTAGCGCTGTGGTATCACTTGTTGACCACAGATAATGAGTAGGTTCAAATGTTCCTGATGGGGTTAATTCAATACTCCCCGTTGAGTCACCAAAACAGGTATTATTAAAAATGGTTGTATCAATAATAATTGGCGAAGGTTCGGGAACTAATACAGAATCTACAACAACACAGCCACTTGGATGATGAATAGTTACTTCATGCCAACCACTTGTGAGCGAATTATTTGGTTTTGTTGTAATGCCATTGTCCCATAAAAAGGTGCAGCCACTAAACTGACAAGGACAGCCGGATGAACCGACCGTAGCCAATCCATTTGAACCGCTTGGACATACTGGAGCCACTATTCCACCGAAGCTAATTACATAAGGGTCGTTTAGGGTGAGCGTACGTTCTTCATAACAACCAAGCGCATCTGTAATTCTCACCCAGTAAGCTCCTTGTGTTAGATTTAATAAAATGCTATCGGCACTTCCATTATCCCATAAATACGTGTAGGGGCCATGTCCACTCACCAAAATTGGGTCGATAGAGCCATTTGCAAAACCATTGCAAGATGGTTGAACAATATTACCACCAGCGATTACACTTCCAACACCGCAATCAACAGCGTTGTACGTATACTCACCATCATTTATAGTACCTAAATAACTTCCCCAAGCAATTCCACTATTTGGGGTTGTAACTGATAATTCTTCTCTATTAACATAAATACCTTTCCATGCAATTGGATTTAAGCTGTCTTTTTTTACAACATAAACAAGGTCTAACTGATTATCATTGTCTAAATCAGTAATCAAGGGAGTTGAACCTAGATTAACCCCCCCCTTTGTGGTTCCAATTTGTGTAATTGCATTGGTAGTAAAATCAATTTTTTGTAATCGATGTTTAAATGAGCCATTTTCTGAATAAGTTACTGAAATCAATCCTTCATCTCGTCCGTCGTTATTAAAATCTAGTGCATTCGCCGATGCATAGTTAAGGGTTCCAATACTATCTTTAAATGATAATTGTCCAGTTCTACCATCAAGCATCACTTGGTAAAAATCGGAGTAAGAGGGTGAAATACCTTTGAATAAAATCGCGAGAACATCAGGAATATTATCTCCTCCAACAAAATTCCCTAAAACTGGTTCTGCACTTGATTCTGTGGATGGTAGCTGAAATTGCCAAGTCATTCCTAAAGTTGAACCTTTTATTTTTGTAATTTTTCCATTAAATCCTTGAATGATAATATCAAAACCGAGCGTTCCATTTTCAGCTAATGCCGCTGGAGCAATAAATCCTTTATTCGGATCGCTATCCAATTGAATGGAGTTAGCTAAACTATTAAATTGAATCAAGTCATTCAGGGGGCACGCCCAAAAAGATCCACCCAAATTTTCGCCGCCTGTTCCGTACAATACCCAAGGAGTTCCATTTCCTTGAATATCCGCTACTAACGGTGAGCAATATGTTTCAGCGCTATCTGGCACAACTGCTTTTGCTATTAACGATCCAGTAAGTGAATTAATTACCATAACATGACCAGGAGGACGATCTGTTTCCCAGTCAGGTGCTGCGTGGTCTCCCCCATTCGCTACCAAAACATCTTTAAATCCATCATTATTTACATCCGTAATAAATTGAGGATTGTAAAAATTATATAGCCCACTATCAGCAGGATTAATTCCATAGGGAAAATAGTCCCAAAGTAATTGACCATTTGCGCCATTAATTGCGAGTAATTGTGCTTGTCTTCCTGTGATAAAAACATCTTTTATTCCATCATTAGTAATGTCTTGAAAAATTGCGCTGCCAAAGACTTCATTCCGAGAGGCTCTGTTCCAAAGAATTGAACCATCTGCCCCATTAAACGCCATAATTCCGTGATTACTTGCAACACCATCCGTTCCACCACCAATTATAATATCTAGTATACCATCATTATTTAAATCACAAGCCCTTGGTGAAGACAAGGTTGGTATTGAATCTACAAATGCTTGCCAAGAATTTAATTGTCCTGAAACGGAAAGTGACCCTCCAATAAAAAGAATAAAAAACAAATATTGTCTCATGGTGAATTTTTTTATAAAGATAGGAGGAAAGTCACTATTTACAAAACATAGTTTTGGGCCTCCGCTTGTTTTTTAATTCGGACAAGATTTCCGTAGTAAAGTTGTTTGCCAGTGGTTGTATTCATCCACAACTCATTCAAACTAATTTGATTTTCTTTAAAATAAAGCGGTAATAAATCTCTTAAGAATTCAAAATCAACAGTTGGAGTATAGGTATTCATGATCATAATTCCATCTTCTGCTAAAAGATGAGCACTTGTTGAAACTAATGTGTCAATTTGGTCTTCCAGTTTCCATTTTTCACCTTTGGTACCAATCCCCCAAGCAGGAGGATCCATTACAATTGCCCGATAGTTATTTCCACGTTTTTCCTCGCGAGCAATAAACTTCATGGCATCTTCAAGAACCCATCTTATGTCCTTTAGACTGCTGTTCTCCATGTTTTCTTTTGCCCAAGAAATTAAGTTTTTTACGGAATCAACATGAACAACATCTGTGCGCAATTTTTTGGCAATAATTGATGCTGCTCCAGTATAGGCAAATAAATTAAGAAATTTATCGCCGGGTTCTAATTCATTTAATAGGAAATCCCAATTGGTTCGTTGTTCTGGAAACAATCCTACATGTTTGAATTGGGTAAGTTCTAGTTTGATTTTCACTTTTTTAAATTCAATCATCCAGTTTCTTGGAGCTTCTTGAATAGATTTCCAATTTCCCGTTTGTCCTTTCCCTTGAATGAATTCCCAATGAGCTATTTTTTTCCATTCTACAAAAGATAATTCTGTCTTGAAGTAAGCTTGTAATTCTGGGCGAATTGTGACTATTTTTCCCCACCGCTCGAGTTTTTTACCCCCGCCAGCATCTATAAGTTCATAATCTTCCCAGCCTATTGTAAAAATCTTTGGATTTGCGTTCATTAGGGATTTTTCATTTTTAAAACCGTCTCCACACCCAACCTAGATGACAAAAATAATCATACAAAATCTATGCTCGGGAACGATAACCGTCTTCTGTTTTGAGATTTATGAAAACAATTGTAATTATAGGAATCATTATCTCATTTTGGGTGTTTTTCTTCTGCCGCCCATCATTTGAGCCATGCGCATTTGATTTTTCGAAGGGGTTTGTTGAAGTTGTTGTTGCATCATTTTAATTTGGTCACGCATTATGCCATCTTTATCCATTTTTTTAGCTTCTCCCAATAATGTAACGGCTTCGTTTTTTCTTCCTGTTTGAGCACATATTCCAGCCAAATGCATTCGAGCAACGGCATTATCTTGTGCTGTTCTTAACCCTAAGGCAAGTGCTTTTCTAAGAATTTGTTCACTTTTTACAAAACCAAATTCTTGACTATTCATTACGGCTTGCAGGTACAACACATAAGCGTGTTGTTTTTTAGGGAGAAACTGCGGATGAGTGATTTTGTTTATATGAATTTTAGCCTTATCCGTATTTCCGAGTCTCATTTGATTTAACGCTAAAATCATTCGTTCATTCCTAAAAAAAGAAAGGATAATTAATGCGGTCACAAAAAAGAAAACAATACCCCACCCCCAATTACCGGAAACGAATAACCAAGTATTAAAAGAAAGTGCGGTAAGAGCAATAAAGCAGCGAATAATAAAAGAAATCATAATTTAATCAATTGTGGCAATACATTTTAATTCAATAGCAATCGGTGTAGGTAAAGAGTTTATTTCCACCGTCGTTCTACAAGGCAAATTATCTTTGAAATATTCCGCGTAAATTTTGTTATACACCTGAAAGTCACGCTTCATATTTACTAAAAAAACAGTTACATCTACTAAGTTTTTCCAACTTGATCCTGATTCTTCTAAAATAATTCGAACGTTATCAAAAACACTTCGGCATTGTGCTTCAAAATCAAATTCAAGGAAGTTACCGTTGTGGTCTAATTTTAAACCAGGAACAGATGAATCTGTTGCATTTGATCCAGCAACACGAGGGCCAACTCCAGATAAAAAAAGTAAATTACCTACTTTTCGAGCGTGCGGGTATAAACCAACTGGTTTTGGTGCTTTTGAAGTAGAAATTTTATCGGATGAACCCATTGGTTGAAAATTGAGTTGCAAATATAAAGAAGTAAAGCCGGATTAAAAAGAATGTAGGAATTATTTGGAACAAACTGGTGTTATCTCAATAAATTGACGAAGCCTGAAATTTTTATTTTATCATCAGTCGCTTTAGGCTTGAAATTAATAACCCAGGTATATATACCAGCCTGCGCCCCAAGGCCCTTTTCACCATAAGTTCCGTCCCACCCTTTGGTAGCATCAAAGGATTCCCAAATAATTTCCCCCCATCGATTAAAGATTGACATCTCAAAATTTTCAGGTGCAAATCCAGAGGTAAAAACGGGAGTAAATAATTGATTATGCTCATCTGCATCCGGAGTAAAAGAATTTGGAACATAATAAATTAATTGCTCCTCGTAACCAATAGGCATTGTAGTAGTATCAGAACATCCAGCAGGAGAAGTTGCTATCAATGTAGCGGTAAATCCAGTCTGTAAACTTGTGCTATAAGTATGTGCCGGCTCAATTTCGGTTGAGTTTTGACCGTCTCCAAAATCCCAATAGTAAGTATCTGCACCTTCAGATACATTGTAAAATCCAACAGAAGAATTTGCTGGACCAATCGAGCCTGGGTTTACATAAAACGCGGCAATTGCTTCTTCAATACAAACCACATCATCAAAAACAACTGTTGTATCACACCCTTGAGCATCAGTTTGCGTAAGACTAATGTCGTAACAACCAACCTGATCAAAAACAGTTTGTTGCGGCGTACAGCCATTACTAGTTGCGCCATTTCCAAATGACCAAATACAATTTTGTGCTTGAGGATCGTTGTTGGTAAATATAACTTGACTCGGCACGCACCCAGAGGTTATGCTTGGACTTATTGATGGATTTTGTGCATACAACACTGTTACCATTACATCATCTGAATTAATACAGCCATTAATATCAGTGCCGGTAACAGTATATGTGCCATTCGTGCTTGGGTTAAATGGAGTTGAATTTTGAATTCCACCACTCCATTGATACGTGGTTGTTCCTGATCCAGATAAAGTGATTGAATTTCCTAAACAAGTGCTAATATCATTGCCAGCAATAACAAGGGGTAATGGATTAATCAAAATATTTGTTGTTGATGTACATACATGGCCTGCAGCATCCGTTGCAGTTACTACAATTGGAAATGTACCAGCCGTAGTAGCAGGAATGTTTGTGAGGTTCTGTCCTGTTCCAATACTTGTCCCGGCCAAAGTCCAATCATAGGTTCCATTGGTAACAGAAGTTGCATTCAAATTAAAAGTAGATCCAATACAAACGGGGCCATTGTTACTAGCACTCACCGTACACCCACACAAAGGATCTGTAGAAGGTAATACAATTACTGTTGCCGTCGCTGTACCCACTCCCGTTGCCCCGTTTGGGGCTGGAGCAGAAACAGTTACAGTGTACGTAGTTGTAGCTGTTGGTGATACAGTTATAGTGGGAGTAGTTGCACCATTTGACCAAGAAAATGTTGTGGCACCTGGACTATTTGCAGTTAATGTTGCTGTTTGGCCAGGGCAAATAGTTACGTTATTCACAGTTACGGGCTGAACGGCCGTACAAGAAACGTTAGCCGTGCCAAAAAAATTCAAAGGTAAAATGGTAGATTGCGAGCTATAATTAGATAGACAAATCAAAAATTGTTGCCCAGCAGTCACCGTTAATTCGGGCTCAAAATTATTTGGGGCACCTCCTGGAGGTGGTGGGGTTGAAACACCTGTAAAAGATTCACACGCACCGTTCCAATTGCATCGCACGGGAGCAAGTTGATTACTAATGATTTGATTACACGAATTAGTGGTGTATGGCCACATGATCCAGTCTAAGCAACCAAATCCGCCATCTGCACCAAAAGAAAATTCCAAAGTACCAGTACTTGCAACATTAACTACCATCCAAGTTGGATTTAATTCGCCCGAAAGCAAGCAACCTGAGTTTCCAGATGCTGGATTTATTGAAGGGTTTGAAATTGGGCTATTCGCTAATTCTTGTATGGCACCGGATCCGTTCGGGTCAATTTGAAATGTAGCGTTTTGGCAAATATTTACAGCGTTTGAACAATCAGCTGCTGTAGTTACTTGAGACTCGCTATATAAGGCAAGAATATAAAAAACAAAAATCAGTAGAATTTGTTTCATGATAGTTTAGTTGGACAAAAACTGCCCAAAGACGAGACGCTTAAAAAAGGTATAAGTTGCTTTTACTTTAATTGATTTGAATCTTTGGAAGCTTTGTCATTGAATTTTCTTTGTTTATTCATCCAAAAAAAGAATCCAAAGAACCCAAGAACTATTGCAGAATAATTAAAAATATTTCCAACTGATTCAAAAAACACAAAGGAATCCTGAAGTAAACCACCAATTTTGTAAATGATATCTGTTGAGCTCATAAATGAATGTTTTTACAAAGAAACTATTTTTTTTTAATATCTACTAATGAAGAATCAAAATTCACCCAATAACTGTAATGTTTCCTTAGCCGCTTCTTGTTCTGCAATTTTTTTTGATCCACCCTTTCCTCTCCCGTATTTAATGTTGTTGATATTCGTTTCTATTTCATATTCCCACGACCCACCTTGATTTATTTCAGTAAGTACAATAAATTCGAGATTCAATTTTTTCTTTTGGCACCAAATAAAAAGTTTCGACTTAAAATCAATTTCTTCTTCTAATAACCGAGTGAGATTGACATATTTTTGAAAGACAAAATTTTCTACAGAATTTTGCACGGAATTATAACCACCATCTAAATAAATGGCTCCTAATATTGCCTCAAAGGCATTTCCTTCCAATGATGATAAGTTGATAGAGCGGGCTTGATTGTAACGTAAGATTTCTCGAATACCCATTGTTTCACCGATTTCAGATAGTGTCTTTCGATTTACAATTTTAGATTTTACCCGTGTTAAATATCCCTCGTCTTCATCCTTGAACCGCTTGAAAAGAAAATCTGCCACAAATGCATCTAGCATCGCGTCTCCTAGAAATTCTAAGCGTTCGTTTGTGATGGATGGATCTGAACTAACGAATGATTTATGGGTAATAGCCTTAATAAAATAGGTTAATTCTTTTGGTCTGTATCCAAATCTCTGAATAATAAACTTAATTAATTTAAGTTCTTCTTCTGTTTTTTTTTTTGTAAAAAGAGTAATTAATAAAGCCAATTTTAGGACTGATATTTTTTTACAATAACACTTGTATTGTGTCCGCCAAATCCAAAAGTGTTTGAAAGGGCGATATTTACAACTCTTTTTTGTGCTAGATTAAATGTTAGATTTAATTTATTGTCCAGCTCGGGATCGTCAGTGAAATGGTTAATTGTTGGTGGAACTATATCATTTTGAACAGCTAACACACAAGCAATGGCTTCAATCGCTCCTGCCGCACCCAACAAATGCCCAGTCATTGATTTTGTTGAACTAATATTTAACTTGTAGGCGTGATCACCAAAGACGGCTTGAATTGCTTTTATTTCAGCCGCGTCTCCTAATGGTGTAGAAGTTCCATGAACGTTGATGTAATCAATTTCCGTTGCATCAATTTCCGCATCTTCCAAAGCCGTCAGCATAGTGTTTCGTGCTCCAATTCCTTCTGGATGTGGTGCCGTCATATGGTAGGCGTCTCCTGACATCCCACCACCTATTACTTCAGCATAAATTATCGCTCCTCTTTTGATTGCGTGCGTATATTCCTCAAGAATAAGTGCGCCCCCACCTTCACCAAGTACAAACCCATCTCTATCCAGATCAAAAGGACGAGAAGCGTTTTCAGGAGAGTCATTTCGAGTGGACAATGCTTTCAATGCATTAAATCCCCCCATTCCCATTTCATTAACAGCTGCTTCAGACCCACCAGTTACAATTGCATCTGCTTTTCCCAATCGAATGAGGTTGAAACTATCAATAATTGCATTTGTTGAAGAGGCGCAGGCAGAAACGGTAACATAATTTGGTCCGCGGAATCCATATTTAATCGAAATATGACCCGCCGCAATATCAGCAATCATTTTCGGGATAAAGAAAGGATTAAAACGGGGCGTACCATCACCTGCAAAAAATTCTTTTGCCTCCTCTTGAAACGTTTTTAATCCACCAATTCCTGAGCCCCAAATTACCCCAATTCGGTCGAAATTCACATTTGAATAGCCTAACAAACCAGAGTTTTCAACAGCTTGAGTTGCTGTTACTATGGCATATTGGGAGAACTGATCAAGTTTTCGCGCTTCTTTTCTATCAAGAAAATCTTCAACATTGAAGTTTTTTACTTCGCAGGCAAATTGTGTTTTAAACTTAGAAGCGTCGAAATGGGTTATCGGTGCCGCACCACTTTTACCAGCCAATAAAGCACTCCAATATTCAGAAACAGTGTTTCCAATGGGAGTTAGCGCACCAAGACCAGTAACCACAACTCGTTTTAATTCCATACTTATTTAAATAATGAAAATCAGTTCAGAATAATCAATTAAATTATTAAGCGTTTTGTTCAATGTATGAAACAGCATCTCCAACCGTTTGAATAGTTTCCGCTTGATCATCAGGAATGGCAATATTGAATTCTTTTTCAAATTCCATGATTAATTCCACAGTATCCAATGAATCTGCTCCTAGGTCATTTGTAAAGCTAGCTCCATCTGTTACTTCTGTTTCTTCAACACTTAATTTATCTACGATAATAGAAATAACTTTTGATCTGATATCTGACATTTTTTATTTTTTAATTGGTTAACAAGGTGCAAAGAAAAAAACAATCACTCAAAAATCAAAATTATTCACCACTTAATTTGATAATAAAACGAATCGGGCTAATTAAAACTCTGTCAAAATCAGTTAAATGCGATTTTTTCATCACTTTTGAACTACTTGTTTTACTTTTGTGAATGAATATGGATGAAAAAATAGCTGTTTTTATTTCAGGAAAGGGTTCAAATGCAAGAAAGCTCCAAGAATTTTTTGCCTCGGATGAATTTATACGGGTTGTTTTGGTTCTCTCTGAAAAAGAAAATCCAGTATTGGAGAGTTGGTGTCGCGAAAAATCAGTTTCATTTTTAGTCATTGATCCAGGAAAGGCTTCAAATCATGAATATCTTCATACTATTTGTTTAAAAAACGACATTCAATGGATTATACTTGCGGGTTATTTGAAAAAAATTCCAGAGAAATTGCTCCTTGTATTTCCAAATAGAATTATAAACATTCACCCTTCGCTGTTGCCAAAATTTGGAGGAAAAGGAATGTATGGAGATCTTGTTCACAAAGCAGTCTTAGATGCAAAGGAAAAAGAATCTGGTATAACCATACATTTAGTTAATGAAGAGTATGATAAAGGAGAAGTTTTAGCTCAATATAATTTTAAATTAGATTCTTCAGAATCAATTGAAAGCTTGCGCATAAAAATTCAATTAACCGAACACCTTTATTTTCCAGCGGTTGTGCGAGATTTTATTATGAAAAATGCAATCATACAGTAATGAGAAAGCAATTATTTAAAAACATTAAGGGTCTTGTTTTAGCCGGCGAGGATTTACCAACTCTTTTGAGAGGTTCTGAAATGAATAATTTACCGGTGATTTATAATGCTTTCTTGGCTCTTGAAGATGATGAAGTGATTGCCTATGGTCCAATGACTGAATGGGAGGGGATTATTGATTGGAGAGATTTAGAAGTAATTGATGCCGATGGTAAATTCGTCTTGCCAGCTTTTTGTGATTCTCATACACATACTGTTTTTGCTAAAACACGAGAGGATGAATTTGTTGATCGCATTAAAGGATTGTCGTATGAAGAAATTGCACTGAATGGTGGCGGAATTCTTAATTCGGCAGTTAGACTGCAACAAATGGATGAGGATCAATTGTTTTTTCTAGCGATTCTGAGAATTGAGAAAATGATCGCATGTGGGACTGGAGCACTAGAAATTAAAACGGGATATGGACTTAGCGTCGATGCGGAGTTAAAAATGTTGCGCGTAATAAAAAGGCTTAAATCTCACTTTTCTATACCTATTAAAGCGACTTTGTTAGCAGCGCATGCTTTCCCTATTGAATTCAATGACAATCATCGAGGTTATATAGATCTAATAATAAACGAAATCATTCCGATTGTTGAAAGAGAGAAACTTGCAGATTATATAGATGTTTTTTGTGAACGCAATTATTTTTCAGTCGCTGAAATGGAAGAGATTTTATTGGCTGGTATTAGTGCAGGCCTGAAGCCTAAAGTTCATGTTAATCAATTTTCTTCTATGGGAGGCTTGCAAAAAGCAATAGAATTAAATGCGCTCTCTGTGGATCATTTAGAGGAATTAACCGATTTGGATATATCAACGTTGAAATCTGGGGTGAGTATACCCGTTTTTCTGCCTGGTTGTTCTCATTTTTTATCTATCCCATTTGGGGATGCAAAAAAGTTGATTCAAGAAAACATTCCTTTTGCATTGGCAAGTGATTTTAATCCGGGTTCTACTCCTTGCTATAATTTAAGTGTGATTTGGTCTTTAGCGTGTATTAAAATGAGGCTTACACCAGAAGAGGCATTGTCAGCGCTGACAATAAATGCAGCAGCAGCAATGGAGTTAAGCACAACGCACGGAACGATTTCATTGGGAAAAAAACCGGGGATTATACTCACAAAAGAAATACCTAATTTGGCATATATTCCCTATTCGTTTGGTGAAAATCTAATTGAACGAGTATTGGTTTAGCACCCCAACCTTCACCGCTCCGCACAAGCCGTTTTAGAGATTACTACCTCAATAAAGTAACGTGTCCTACCATGATACGATTACCGAGTTTGACGTCTTCATAGATTAGTTTCCAGGTATAAATACCATCTTGGCAATTTTTCCCAAAAGCTCTACCGTCCCAAGGTTCGTTGTAGTCATTAGTTTGCCAGATAAGTTCCCCCCATCGGTCATAAATAACGAGGCGGTATTTTTTAATTTGGGAGTAATCTGTAAATACGGGAAGGAATGATTCGTTCACATCATTACCGTCAATGGTAATTGTATTAGGAATATATACGCTAAAGTCTTCGTTGATTTGAATGATATTAACGGCGGTATCGATACATCCATTAGAATCTGCTGCGATTAAAATCACTTCATAGGTAGAGGCAAATTGAACGGGATAGGAGTGGGTTGGGCTAATTTCGGTATTGTAAGGAGTCCCATCACCGAATATCCAGGTGTAATCTGTAGCACCGAAAGAAAGGTTATTAAAAGTAACATTACCTGAGTAATAGATATCAGAGGCTAATGTTGTGGAAAAATCAGCTTGAGGACCAGAATTAACGCAGATTGCGCTATCAATGGTTAACGAACCGAAGCAACCATTAGCGGCGGTATTTGTAAGTGTAATATTGAAGCATCCTTCATTTTGGAATGTATATGTTGCGCTTCCACAATTCGGGTCAGTGACACCATTTCCAAAGCTCCACAAGCAATTAGTGGTGTTACCTTGCGAAGTGTTGTTGAATGTAACGGTTAAAGGTGCACAACCGCTAGAAATATCGTAGGTAAAATCAGTAATTATTTCTTCAGGCTGAGTGATAATTACTTGAAGATTTACTTGACATCCATTTGCATCAGTTACTTGAATTGGGTAGTTTCCTGCTACTAGATTAGATTGTGAATTTCCGTTAGAACCATCTGGCCAAGTAATCGTATAGGGTACCGTTCCACCGGCTGGAGTAACTAAAATTGAACCATTAGCCAGTCCAAAACAAGTAGCATTGCTTGAAATAAAAGTTGCTGATAAAGCCGAGGCAGGTTGAGTGATAACAAAAATGTTTGAAGTCACACAGTTGTTAGCATCTGTAACGGCCAGGGTATATTGACCAATAGGAACGCCTACTAAATCTTGTGTTGTAGCACCTGTATTCCAAAAATAGGTAAACGGACTAGTTCCACCAACCACTGTGATGTCAATTGCTCCACTTGATTCACCTGTACATTGTACGTTTGTAATTGTATTTTGGAGTGTTAACGGAGCACTAGGTTGAGTAATTGTTACAGGAAATAGAAGTACACAGTTATTGGCATCGGTAATAGTTGCAGTATATGTTCCTGCGATAAGTGTCGCAATATCTTGAGTATTTGCTCCATTGCTCCAAGAATAAGAGTAGGCTGGAGTAGCTCCGGTAACGGTTAAGTTAATCGATCCATTGTTGGCACCATAGCAAAGTATATTTTGATGAGTTTCTGTTGCAGTAAGTGCTTGAGCCGGTTGAGATATATTTGTAGCAAAGTTCAAGACACACCCATTGGCATCTGTAATCACAACAGAATAAGGCCCCGCGGTGATTGAAGATAAATCCTCCGCAATAGAACCGTTGTTCCAGGCAAAGTCATAGGGGAATACACCACCAATTACGTTGAGATTAATAGCACCTGTTGCATCCCCAAAGCAAGGCACGTTGGAGTTGGTAGAAGAAGCTGAAAGGATTATGGGTTGTGTAATAGCTAAGGCCGTGTCTAGTTGACACCCATTGGCATCTGTAACGGTAACTGAGTAACTACCCTCACTCAATGTTTGAATGTCTTCGTTTGAGGAGTTGTTAGACCAAGAATAGGTATAAGCAGGTGTTCCTCCAATGGTTGTGATATCAATTGCACCATTGTTTCCACCGAAACAAGAAACGGTATTTAGATTCGCTGTTAATGAGAGTGGAGCAAATGGTTGGGCAACGGTATAGGAAGGATTTAAAGAACAACCCGATGCATCTGTTATGGTAACGGTATAAGTTCCAGCAGTTAGATTAGTAAGGTCTTCGGTAATGGAAGTATTTGACCATAGAATGGTATAGGGTTGAACGCCCCCGTTAATGGTTAGATTAATAGCTCCATTATTTCCACCGTAACAGGAAACGGGAGTTATGTTGTTGGTAATAGTGATTGCCGAAGCGGGCTGAGTGAGCACATAACTTCCGACACTTGTACATCCGGCATCATCGGTAATTGTTACGGAATAACTTCCAGCAACTACGTTGATTAAATCTTGTGTTGTTGCATTATTTGACCAAAGATAGGTGTAGGGAGCTGTTCCACCGGATACGCTTAGGTTTATTTGACCGTTGGTTCCATTAAAACACGTCACATTTTGTGTAGTTGCGCTAAAAGTAATCGGTGCAAGCGGTGTATTTATGTTAATTGTTCCTGTAGTAGTACATCCGTTGGAATCAACGACAGTTACGGTGTATATTCCACCAATTAGATTTTGAATATCTTCGGTAATTTGTCCATTACTCCAATTGATTGTATAGGGTTGTGTTCCTCCGATAATTGTTAAGTCAATGGCGCCATTATTTCCTCCGTAACACGATACGTTTGTAGCAACCAAAGATAGGCTAGTAGCAGTTAGAGGCTGAGTTATTGTTATAATTGAATCAAAAGTACACCCATTATTATCGATAATATTGACTTGATAATTATTGGCCGTTAAATTGGAAATATCTTCTGCATTAATACCGTTTGACCAGCTGATTGTGTAATTTTCAATTCCACCGGTAGGTGTTATGTCAATGCTTCCGTTGTTTCCACCAAAGCAAGTTACATTCACAACATCTGCAACAAGACTTAGCACAACGGGTTGCGCGACGTTGAACACTTCGGTTTTGTTACAACCATTAAAATCGGTAACTGTAATAGAATAATTTCCAGCAGCAACATTTACAAGGTCTTGTCCAAACGTATTATTACTCCACGCATAGGAATAGTTGGTTGTTCCTCCAGAAACTACTAGGTCTATACCTCCATTGGAACCTCCGGCACAGCTCACGGGAATCATTAATCCAGCAAGTTGTAGACTATCATTGGGTTGTGTTACGTTGAATGAAGCACCTTGAGAGCAGTTATTTTGATCGGTAATAGTCACAAAGTACAGCCCAGCGGTTAGGTTTGTAATATCTTCGGTAGTAGCGCCATTACTCCAGTTAAAGGAGTAAGAAGGTGCACCACCAACGACAGAGAGATTAATAGCACCAGTGGCATTTTCAAAGCAATCTACAGGGGTAATGATAGCCGAAGTTGTAATAGCCGAAGCGGCAGCAACTTGGAAGGAAGCAGTTGTAGTACAGCCATTGTTATCTGTAACAGTAACGGCATAAAGATTGGCGGTAATGGCAGTAATATCTTGGGTTGCAGCTCCATTATTCCAGAAGTAAGTAAATCCTGGAGTCGGGCTATTTACCGTTAAGTTGATTGCGCCTGTTGGAGTGTTTGCACACGATTCATTGGCGACAACAGCTGTGAGCGATGTTGCAAAAGCAGGTTGAGACAAGGAGGTATTAGCAGAAGTGGAGCAACCGTTGTTGTCGAAAACAGTTAGGGTATAATTCCCAGCAGTTAACCCACTTAAGCTAGGAGTATTAGCGCCACTATTCCATAAGTAGGTGTAAGGTGCTGTTCCACCGGTAACGGATGAGAAAACTTGTCCTGAATTCCCCCCAAAACACAATACATTTTGCGGAGACAAACTCACGGAGTAATTTGTAGGTTGGTTAATGGTGTATGAAGCAAGTATTGAACAACCATTAGCGTCGGTAATAGTAACGGAATAGAATCCACTTGGAATATTGGATAAATCTTCAGTAGTTTGTCCATTTGTCCATAAATAGACATACGGTCCTGTACCGCCTGATATGATTTGATTGATGGCTCCATTGGAAGCATTAAAACAAGAGACTTGCACCAATGTTGCACTAGCAATTAGTGGCAATGGCTCGGTAATTACAAATGAAGCAGTGGCTGTACATCCATTGGCATTAGTAACGGTGAGGGAATAATTTCCAGCAGCTAAATTGATTTGGTCTTCAGTGGTAGAACCGTTGCTCCATAAGTATGTAAAAGGGCCATTTGGACCACTTGCCGTAAGGTCAATTGCTCCAGTACTTGTTGTGGCGCAACTTGCTGCGGTGCTATTACCAATAATAGTAATAGGACCAAGGGGTTGATTTACGGCGATTGTTTGCATCAATAAACACCCGTTGTTATCTACTACCGTAACAGTGTATTGTCCGGCAAGTAGGTTTGTTAAATCTTCTGTTACAAGGCCTGTGTTCCACAAATGTTGATAAGGAGCCGATCCACCAGAGATTGTAATATCAATTGCACCATTGGCTTGTCCAAAACAAATGTTATCCACCACTGTTGAAGCAATAGTAATTGAATTAGCGGGTTGGTAAACGGTATCAGAGAAAGTGGTGGTACACCCATTTCCATCGGTTATTTGCACAAAATAAGGTGCGGCGGGTAAATTATTGATAAAGGTTAAGGTCGAACCAGTATTCCATAGGTAGGAGTAAGGAGCTACGCCGCCATTTGCTACCACACTGATGTTTCCAGCAGTTTGGCCGTAACACAAATTATTGGTGTTTGTTGTCGTTGCAACAACAGGAGCGGGTTGTGAAATGAATGCATTTAAATTAGCGGTACAACCACCAGCATCTGTAACGCTAAGGCTGATATTTCCAGCCAAAAGGCTATCAATAAACGAAGTATTTTGTCCATTTGACCAAGCATAGATATAAGGAGCTGTTCCACCCGTAGCAGTAACGGTAGCGGTACCAGTTGCTCCGTTGTGACAAATCACATTGGTTACGGCTATTGAGGCTGTTAATTGGGTAGATGGTTGAGTGATTTGGTAGTTTCCAGAGGTTGTACATCCATTTGCATCTGTAATTATCACTGAATAAACTCCTGCTGCGACATTAATCAAGTCTTCTGAAGCACTTCCATTATTCCAAGAAAAGGAGTAAGGGGCAGTACCACCGTTTACAAACAAATTGATTGTACCTGTATTATTTCCAGCACAATTTACATTGGAAGTAAGGGCTGTATTAGTAAGGGGCAAGGCCGGTTGAGAGACCGTAATACTTAAGGGTAGATTACATCCACTAGCATCTTGAATTACAACGGAGTAGTTACCAGCAGTGATAGAAGATAAATCTTGGGTAGTAGCGCCATTATTCCAGCTATAGGTATACGGAGCAACCCCTCCAAAGACAGACAGGTCAATACTTCCATTGTTTCCACCAAAGCAAGAAACAGCTGTTTGAATGCTACTTGCTGTGATAGGGGAGGCAGGTTCGGTAATAGTTGCACTAAAATTAGTTGTACATCCATTGGCATCAGTAATCAGTACTGAGTAGTTTGCTGCGGCTAAATTGCCAATATCTTCTGTTGTAGATCCATTTGTCCAAGTATATACATAAGGAGCTGTTCCACCGGTTACTGTTAGGTTTATTCCACCGTTAGTTTGTCCAAAACACGCAACATTAGAAACGGTAGCATTAGCAGTTAGCGGAGCAGTTGGTTGGGTAATAGTAACAGCAAGGAATGAAGTACATCCGTTTAAATCAGCAACGTTGACAAAATAATTTCCAGCAGCAATCCCTGAAATATCTTCACTTCCCGCACCATTACTCCACGCAATTGAAGTGATTGGGTTTGGATTACTAATTGTTAAATCAATGCTACCGGTTAATCCACCAAAACAAGCTACATTTTGATGAGTCTCGGTTAAAACTAAATTATTGGAAGGGTCTGTTATTAGTATTGTTAAACTTTGGGTACATGCATTGGCATCTGTAACGGTAACAGCGTATGATCCTGCTCCAAGTGCAGTAAGATCTTGAGAAGTCACACCATTATTCCACAAATAAATAAAACCAGGAGTACCACCTGTTACACTAAGATCGATCGCTCCTGTTTGTGTAGAAATACACAGTGCATTTTGGTGTGTTTCGGTGAGTGTTAATGGGGCGTTTGGTTGAGAAATAGTCACTGAAGTTGTGGCTGAACATCCATTTGTATCAGTAATAGAAACAGAGTAAATTCCTGCCGAAAGTCCTGCAATATCTTGTGTTGTTTGTCCATTTGACCAAGTGTATGCGAAAGGGGCAGTTCCTCCGATAATACTTAAGTCAATACTTCCTGTACTTTGCCCAAAACAAGGGATATTGAATTGGGTTGTTGTAGTAGCGATTGGGTTATTGGGTTCAGTAATAGAAACGGTTAATTGAGCACTACAGCCGTTTGCATCGGTAATATCAACGGTATATGTTCCAAGGGTCAGCCCGGAAACATCTTCCGTAGTTGCTGCATTGTTCCATAAGTAAGTATATGGCGCCGTTCCATTTGAAACGCTTAGATCAATTGTACCATTATTTCCCCCATTACATGAAACATTTAGTTGTGTAGCGCTAACTTGAACAGGTAAAACAGGTTGGGTTATTGTAAAATTAGTTAGGGTTGAACATCCGTTTGCATCGGTTGTGGTAATGGAATAATTCCCTGCAATTAAATTAGAAATATCTTCTGATGTTTGCCCATTAGACCAAGTGTAGCTATAGGGAGGCGTTCCACCAGTAGTTGTTCCATCAATGCTTCCGGTTGTTCCACCAAAACACAGAACATTAGTTACGCTACCGCTGTATGCAAGCGAAGCTGGTTGAGTAATGCTAATAGTACTGGTTTGGGTACACCCATTGGCATCGGTCACATTAACAGAATATGTTCCGGCTAGTAGACTAGTAATATCTTCAGTAAGTGAACCATTACTCCAAGCAAATGAATAGGGCGCCGTTCCTCCTGTGATGGATAAATCGATAGACCCATTATTGCCACTATTACAAGCTACATCAATGTGTGTTTCAGTTAGGGTAATTGGTTGAGTAGGCTGTGTTACTTGAAAAGTAGAGGTTGTTTGACACCCATTTGCATCAGTAACAGTCAGCGTGTAGGTACCTGCAGGTAAATTCACAAGATTTGCAGTAGTCGCGCCATTTGACCAACTATAGGAATAAGGAGCAGTACCACCCTGGGTAATTGTACTGATGCTACCATCAGCGCCACCATTACACAAGACAGTTGTTACAGAGCCAGAGTTACTAAGGGCAAGAGCGGGTTGTGTGACGGTATATGATTGATTGAGTGTACATCCATTTGCATCGGTGATTACCACAGAATAAACCCCTGCGGTTAATCCTGAAAGATCTTCAGTGGTAGCGCCATTTGACCAAAGAAAGGAATACGCTGGTGTTCCACCTTGAACAGAAATATCAATGGCTCCTGAAGCTCCACCAAAACAAAGCACATTGCCAATGACACTTGTTTGACTAATTGGTTGGGCGGGCTCTGTGATAACAAAAGTACCCGTTGTTTGACATCCTTTTGAATCAGTGATTGTCAGAGAATATGTTCCCGCAGTAATATTCGATAAATCTTCACTGTTACTTCCGTTTGACCAAGAATAGGTATAAGGAGCCGTTCCTCCTGTGGTTGTAATATTGATGGCACCATTTGTTCCGCCAAAGCAACTCACATTTGTTTGAGTTTGTGTCAATGATAAAGCCAGTGTTGGTTCAGTAATAGTATACGACCCAATAGTAGAACATCCATTTCCATCAGTAATAGTAACAGCATAATTTCCAGCAGATAGATTAGATAAATCTTCTTGAACCGAACCATTTGACCACGAGTAAGTGTATGGAGTTACTCCGCCATTGGCCGTGATATTAATTGTACCATTGGCGCCCCCAAAGCAACTTACATTTGCTGAAATAACCGGATTTAATGAAAGAGCTGTTGGTTGAGTTAAAACAACGGTGGCAGGACTTGTACAGTTATTAGCATCTTTTACCGTTACAGAATAAGTTCCTGCCGGTACGTTAGTGATTGATTGTGTTGTTGCACCTGTTGACCATAAATAGGTGTAAGGAGCGGTTCCACCTGAAGGGGTAACGGTTGCTGAGCCATTACTTAAACCGAAACAACTGATATTAAATCCACTGTAATTAGATGTAGCAGTTGCTGAAGCACCAACAATAAGTGGTTGAGTGATTGTGTAGCTAGAAACAAGAGTACATCCGCTGCTATTTGTAATGGTAACCGAATACGTCCCGGGAGCTAAATTGGAAATAGAAGCAGTACTAGCCCCATTGGACCAAG
>Ga0247833_1001027_pt1 | contig 48002 bp, 55 predicted proteins | sample LaCruzMarch2015__7_FD_187117 | JGI IMG/M metagenome (GOLD analysis project Ga0247833, IMG submission 187117) | Freshwater microbial communities from meromictic Lake La Cruz, Castile-La Mancha, Spain - LaCruzMarch2015_8m | ecosystem: Environmental > Aquatic > Freshwater > Lake | place: Spain...
TCGAAACCGGGAGGCCATCCGCCTTGTTCCATAGAGCCGTGAAGGCCTTGGTAACGCCCCCGGGCGTTGCTGCCAAGGCGTCGCCGCCGTTCGGTGGACAACTCAGCTCCCGGCTGGAGTCTCCGTAACCTCGGGCAGGATCACCATGGCGTTGGCGATGGCGGAGTCCATCACGATCCGCAGGGCCAGACAGGGATCGATCACCTCCCGTCCCATGGTGATGGCCTTCTGGGCCAGCAGGCCGTACAGGATCGGCCATTCCGCCGGGTCCGGGCAGAAGCGCAGCACCATCGGCAACAGGGCCGGCCAGAGGCTCGGCAGCGACTGCAGGGAGTCCGGGGACGGCAGGTGCCGGCTGGGCACCTGCGGCACACCGAAGGTCTCCTGGCCCAGGCTGTCCATGCCGTGACGCCATAGTGCCAGCGGATCCGGCAACGCCGTGCAGCCCGCCTGCTGGGCGGCGGCGGCGGCCAGCCCCCAGGTGGAGTAGCGCTCCTGGAACAATCCCTGGGCCAGGCCCTCACCGACGAGAAAGGAGCCCCCGTCCCGGGTGCCGACCACGTGCAGTCCCTCCGGCTCCATCTGGCCCACCGCCCGGGCGCGGGCCCTCAGGCTCGCCTGCCAGGCGTGGCCCGCCAGGGCGCCGCACACGGCCAGGAGCGATTCGACATGCACGCCCCTGTCCGTGGCCATGGCCTGCAGCAGCCGGCGACTGACCTCTTCGGCGCCGATCTTGGCCCCCACCAGGGGGTCCTGCGCCCGGCGGGCGGTGATGGCCTCATCCAGGGGATCACGGGAGGGAGCTGTCATGGCCAATGACGGGGGGAAGGAGATCCAGCACCAGCATTCCCGACCGACGTCGGGGCCGTGGTGGCCGGGAGATCCCGTCGCGGGGGATGGACCACCACCGTGCCGGCGAGCTTGTCGTGCCAGGCCTGGCGGCGGGGATCCCACAGCACCCAGAAGAACCCCAGCAAGAGGGGCACGGTGGACAGGACATAGCCGACATAACGCAGACACCTCTGGCGCAGACTCGGCTCACCGCCGGAATCGGCATCCACGATCCGCAGGCGCAGCATCAACTTGCCGGGGGTGCCCTGCTTCCAGCGCCAGAAGAGAATCACCAGCACAGCTGAGAACAGGGTGCTGAGAGCAAGAACGGCCGTTTCGCTGGGAAGCACAACGAGAAGGAATGGAAACGGTGCCGTGATCAGCAGCATCAGCACCGAGTCGATCAACGTGGCGGCCGTGCGTATCCCGAATCCGGCATACACCTCGGCCGGGGTAGGGGAAGGAACACGGATCACCATGGCGCCATCTTCCCGTGGCGACAGCACGAACGGCCACAGCGGTGTTAGGACGGGTTCGATTTGCTCCCCTTGGCCCATGCGAGCCCTCTCCTTCTTTTTCGCCTTGATGGTGGGTCTGGCCCTCGCCTTTTTCGCCCCGGCGATGGCCGGCGGGCGTGCTCAGGCACCTGAAGCGATGATGGCCCCTGAGGCTGCCGAGATCAGCACCGAATCCAGCGATCAGCTGGCTGCCGATCTGCTGGCCGAACTGAGCATCGATCTGGCCCCATCCCTCGACGCCGCCTCCCTAGACGCCGCCGCCCTCGACGCCTCGGTCTGAGGCACGCCCACCCACCAACGCACCGGCCGAGCTGGCACCTGAACCCATGGCTCGCACCTTGTTCGACCCACGCGTTTCCTTGCTGTCCCTCCGACCGGCAACGGCCAGCAGCCCCGCCGAGGAAGGTCCCCAGGACCCACCCAAAAAAGGCTTTGCCATGCGCTCCGGTGGCAAAGCCAAGCCTGCTGGAACCAAGGGACGGCGCAAGAAAGGCACGGGCCTCTCCGCCGCCGACCACGGGCCTCTGGGCCGCAGTCCGGGCCTTGAGGCGATTGAAGCCCGCTCCAGACTTGGCTTGGCCCTGTCAGGACGTCTGCGCGAATCGGACGTCACCGTGGCCTGGAAGCAGGCCGCCGCCGAGCATCACCCTGACCGAGGCGGCCGCCACGACACGATGCAGGCCGTCAACGGCGCCAGGGACGTGCTGCTTGGTCGCGGCCTCAGCTGACGCCTAGATGACACCCGGAACCAGCCACCAGCTGCTCTGGCGGTAGGCCTCGAACCCGGGGTAGCGCTCTGCCATCGCGGCCTCCTTCTGGATCATCCGGGGCAGATACAGCGCCAGCACCGAGGCGGGCAGCAACCAGGCCCAGGGCGAACCGGCGATCACCGCAAAGCTGCTGTAGCGCAGCAGGTCGCCCAGATAATTGACATGGCGGACACGGCGCCAGGCCCCGTCCGCCACCAGGGTGGCGCCCAGCTCCTTGGCCGTTCCTTTCTGCACATCTGCTGCCGTGTTAAGGAGCGATCCGAAGATGTAGAAGCTGAGCCCCAGGGCGATGGTCAGCGGCTGCAGGGGCTGGTCGTTGGCCATCGCCAGCCAGCCCGGCAGGGCATAGAAGATCCCGACATAGAGCACCACCACGGCGGCCTGCAGCGGCCCGACCACCTCGGTGAACAGCTGGCGCGAACGCCAGGGGAACAGCTGCTCTTCGAGCAACCACCAGAGGCAGTAGCTGAGATGCAGGGAGAGGTAGATCACCACTCTGGGAGACTCCAGCCCCAGCACCAGGGCCGGGATCAGCAGCGCCACCATGGTGGTCACCTTGGCGATGTTGATGGCTTGCAGCTGGGTCATCCAGGGCCGAAGGGGGCCATCCATGCTGGCAGGGTGCTTCAGCGTCCGGGAGGGGCCGACGCAGGAAAGCGCTTCAGGTAGGTGCTGACCGGCAGGGGCCTGGTCTGGTTGTACCCCACCGGCAGCCAGAGGTCACCGGCGGCGGAGTTGTAGTGGATCTCCCAGTGGTAAAGGCCTGTGAACGCCTGGGGGTCCTGGCGAAGCAGCTCGGCGTAATGCAGAACACCCCGCACATAGCGGTTGCTGTTGTTGTACCCCCAGAGCCCCTGGCGGATGTCCTTGAGCCCGCCGCGACGCACCAGGTAGCGGGCGGCGGCATGGATCGCATCCTCCGGGTCGCGGATGTCTCCCTGGCCGATGCCGCGCTGGGCCCAGGTGCTGGGCAGAAACTGCATCGGTCCCCGGGCATCAGCGACGGACACCCCATCGATGCGGCCCATGCCCGTTTCCACCAGATTGACCGCAGCCAGCACCTCCCAGGGGATGCCGGTGGCGGCCGCCGCTTCTCGGTAGTAGCGCAGCAGATTGGCCGCGGGCTGCGGTGGAATGATCTGCCAGGCGGGCACGACGGCCGAACGCGGACCACCCCTGTGCATGGCCAGGAACTCGCGGCGGGCCGCCAGGTGACGGTCGAGGACGCCTTGCCAGCGGACGGGGAGGAACCCACGCACCCGGGCGGCCAGGGCCGGATCGGTGGCGAGCCGGCGGTAGATCACCTGCTGGCGGTGGGCCAGATCGGGCAACTGATCGGGCGATGGGGCCGTCGAACGCAGGGCCATCTCCAGGGCCGCCAGCTCGGCGGCAATGGCGGCAGGATCCTGCGGCAGACGGGGGTAGGCACGGGGCGCCACCGCAGGTGTCGTCGGCGGCGGGGGTAGTGGCTGAGAGGGGGCCTCAGGGGCACTGGCAGCGGGGCGGCGCTGCACCGTCACCGTCGTCACGGCCGCGGCGGCGGAAGCCAGCAGAAGGGCCAGCAGAACGGGGGTGGCGACGCGCATGGGCAGTGGAGCCATCGAGCGTTGGGGCTTCAGGATTTGGTTAGCCAATAGAACTGGTAAGCCTGCAGCACGATGCGACTGGAGGACTGGGACGGGCTGCGGCCTGAATGGAGATCGATGAGGCGGTCGTGGCTGCTGAAGACCGAGGGCACCAGGCTGTCGAGGTCGAAGAACTGCGGCTGGTTGCTGAAGTTGGCCACCACCAGGACCAGATCCGAAGGCCGCAGGTGATTGAAGCGCACGAAGGCCAGAAGGTGCTGATTGTCAAGCTGCAGAATCTCACGGTTATTGAAATCGGCGAAGGCAGAAATCTCCTTGCGGATGGCAATCATCTTCTTCATGGCCGAGAAGATGGAAAACTCCACCGTTCCCTGCTTCCTTCTGAGCTCTGCCTTGGCCCAGTTGATCTTCGGGCGGTGCACCCAGCGGCTGTCGTTGCACTTGCTGGGATCGTCGTAGAAGCTGTAATCGTTCAGGACGCCCAGGGCATCGCCGTTGTAGATCAGTGGAATACCACCGAAAGAAAGGATGATGCCATGCATCAGCAGGATGCGGCTGATGGCCGTGGCGATCAGCTTCTGATCCTTTGACTCCAGCGCCGACTCCAGGCCAACCAGGGAAGCCAGCGATCCACAGATCCGCGCGTCCCCGGTGGTGTCGTTGGGCATGAAGGCCAGGCCCCGGGGAATCGCATCGAAATCGCCCTTGAAGTAGTCGATCAGGAAGCGACGGTGGGCCCGGGGTTCATAGCCCACCTGCTCGATGTCCTGGTCATCGAAGCCGAAGCCGATGTCATCGTGACAGCGGACGTAGTTCAGCCAGGTGGCCCGCTCCAGCTTGTTCGGCAGACTCTTGAGACCCTGCGACAACAGTTTCGTGTTTCGGGTGGCCACGCTGTCCCACAGCAAGGCCATCAAGGTGGCGTTGTAGGCGATCTCACACTCCTTGGCCACGATCGCATCTTCGCCGAAGTATTTAGTGATCTCGGTGGGCGCCACGATGGCCTCGGCAATGAACAACACACCGGGCGCGGTCACCTGGCAGCAGTCCTTCATCAGCTGCAGGATCAGATGGGCCTTACGTTCGTTCTGGCAGGTGGTGCCAAGCTTTTTCCAGAGAAAGGCCACGGCGTCGAGACGCAACACATCCACTCCCTGGTTGGCCCAGAACAACAGCACATCCAGCATTTCAATGAATACAGCAGGATTGGAGTAGTTGAGATCCCACTGGTAGTCATGAAACACCGTCATGACCCATTGCCCCATCGCCTCATTCCAGGTGAAGTTGCCCGGGTCGGACTCCGGAAAGACTTCAGGCATGCTCTGCTCGAAGACGTCAGGGATGTCCCTGCTGTCATAGACATAGTAATAATCCCGGTAGTGCTGCTCTCCAGCAATCGCCCATCTGGCCCACTCGTGCTCATCCGAGGTATGGTTCAGAACAATATCCAGGACGAGCAGGATGTCTCGCTTCCTGAACTCCTCGGCGATGTGGCGTAGATCAGAGATGGTACCGACCCTCTCATCGATCTGGCGGAAATCACTGATCGCATAGCCACCATCACTTTTACCAGCCGGACACCTCAAGATGGGCAGGATATGCACCATATTGATCCCAAGTTCTTGAAAATAGCCAATCTTGTTTTCAAGATCTGATAGATTCTCCGCAAAACCATTGGAGTACACAGCCATCCCCACCCACTTCTGGGAGAGGAACCAGTTGTAGTCGTCCTCCCTCTGAATATCAAGTGACTCGAGATCCAGTGATCGATCAATATAGCCACGAGCCATGGTCTCAACCAGGCGCAGAAGCTGGAACTTGAAGTCGTCACGATGGCCGTAAAGGGTAACGAACAGGGAATGGATAGCGTAGAAGTTGGCACCCAGCCTTGTATAGAAGTGACGCAGATCCTGGCGCCGAATCTCTGGGCGGAGATCGTCGAGAATAGAATTCAGCAGAGAGTGGGAGATTTGTTCGTACATGGCTTCAGCTTGAGCTCCATGCCATCAGAAACTGCTCGTAAACGCTCACGTCGTCGATCGTGGCGCCCCTGCGGGACACCAGCTCAGCAGCAAAGTCACGGGCATGCTCAAGGCTCTCCTCCAGAGGCCACCGCTGGCCAAGACCAAGCAGAAAAACAGCGGAAAAGCCGTCCCCCGCCCCCACCGTGTCGACCACATGGCTGCAGGCGGCGGGTCCAACGGAGACGATCCTGCCGTCCCTCCAGACCAGGGCTCCCAGGGCACCACGGGTGAGGATCAGGGTCTCGAGATTGTGGCGGCGGGCGAAGCGATCCACCGACGACGACAGGCTGGCGTCATCCGCTGCAGCCAAGCCCTCCGACGACAGCAGGGCCAGTTCGGCAGTGTTGAGCTTGACGTGATCCGCATCCTCCACCAAAGGCAGAACCGATTCCGGCGACCACCAGGGGCTGCGCAGGTTGACGTCCAGGAAGATCTGGCCCCGATGCCGGCCCTTGAGAGCCGCCAGGGCCGCAGCCGAAGCGGAATGACGCAGGGCCAAGGTGCCGTGATACAGAAGACCGGAGGCTGGCAGCTGCTGGAAGCCCTCGGACTGGATGACGTCGTAGGCACTCCCCTGCACGATCGCGTAGTGGGGTTCGTCGTCCTCGAAGGTCACGGCCACCCGCCCGGTGGGGTGGGAGGCATCTGCCTGCAGGCATGACGGTTCCAGCCCCCAGGACGTCATGGCGGAACGAATCGCATCGCCACGACGATCCGTACCCACTCGGCTGATGAAGATGGGAGCCAGGCCAAAGCCCCTCAGGTGCCAGGCCACGTTGAACGGTGCACCTCCGAGGACCTCCGTGCCATCCGGGAAGCAATCGAAAAGAACTTCTCCGAAAATGGTGATCGGACAACGCTGCAGCATCAGATCAACCCAGCACCCGGAGGGCATCGGCGTGGAAGTGACCGATCCCTTCCAGGATGCCCGCACTGTAGTTGCCGTTCATGCCCAGAAACCCGCCTCTGGCAAGATACAAACGGTCCACCGTGCCGTTCCGCCTGACCTCCGCGCTAGCCAGCTCGACCACAGATGGATGGGCATTGGCCACCAGCACCGCAGGCAGCGAACTGGTGAGCACCGAAAGATCATTGCCGCTGTCGCCGGCAAACAGCGTCTGATCAGCGTTGAATCCCTGCTTCCACATGAGGAATTCGATCGCGTGCAGCTTGCTGGCCCGCCGCGGCAGGATATCCAGCAAACCGACGGCCGCCTGCTCATCCACGCTATGGATCAGGTTGGCCGTAAGAGCCCGTTCCTCCAGCCGTAGTTCGATGGCCTGCATCAAGGCGGGCAGATCAACATCCAGAGATACGAAGCAACTAAGTTTGTGGATGTTCTGCCTGTCGTCTGGCTGCAATCTCAAACCTGGAAGTCCTGCGAGAAGAACGGCCAGATCCTTTGCCGTGAGTCCCTGCCAATCAGCGGCAATGTGCCGTGACCATGGGGCCAGCAGGGACCAGCCAAGGCCAGCTCGCTGATAGACGGAGCTGCCCACATCAGCAAGAATCCAGTCAGGCTGAGGCAGCCCATAGGCCTGAATCGACTCTTCCACCAACGCCAGGTGGCGACCACTGACATAGGCCAGAGAAAGGCCCGGTTGCGCCACCACGCGGGCGAACATCACGCGGGCCCCTGGGGATTCCTGGGCCTCGCCGTTGGGGAGAAGGGTGCGGTCCAGATCCGTGCAGAGAAGCAGCCGTTGCTCCCATGCCACCTTGGTGCCCAGCTGATCAGTGAAAGAAGTCATAGTGCTCAATCGCCTCCAAAATGCCTGAGGCATGGGATCCCGAAGAGAAATAAACCCGTGCGGAATCACTCAGTTGGGTCAGCTCCTCTCGGAATCGGCAATCCACCACCACGCCCAGGGTTTGGCCCCGCAACATGTCCTCGTCACCGCGGGATCCGCCGTTGACCAGAACACGCTCCAGGGGGATCTTCCATTTGTTGACGACATAGCGCAGCGCCTGTCCTTTGGAGGCACGGGCAGGGACGAAGTCAAGAAAGTGCCCGAAGGAGAGGCTGGTATGGGCCGAAAGCTCATGCTGACGCAACAGCGTGAGAATCTCCTCCATGGAAGGGGCCTGTTGGCCATCGTAGAAGTACGACAACTTGAAACGGCTCTGATGCTCCTTGGACTGCAGGATCAGTCCCGGTAGAGGATCCATGAGCCGCTTGATCACCTGCGGGGTCCACAGATGGTCGATGTGATACGTCCAGGAGATATCTGTCGTCAGCTGCGGTGGGGTATAGATCTCTGTGCCCAGGTTTGTGATCAGCACATCGGGCATGGGAATCGAATGAACCTTCAGGATCTTGAGCACCGAGTTCAGGCGTCGGCCGCTGGCAATGCCAAACAGAACCCTGCGATGCTGCTGCCGCAGCACCGCCACAAGCTGGGCAAGGGCCTGGGGATCGCCAAGCAGGGTGTCATCGATGGCCGTGAAGAGGGCGCAGGTTCGTGTCTGGACAGCCGGAGGCTTGGACAGGGGTGCCGGTCGGGAAAGATCCTGGCTCTGAAGGACCAGAGTCTGCAATCTCTCAAGATACTTTTGTGCATGAGCTTCCCAGGAATAGAACCTGGCGACATTCTTCACTCCATTGGTAGAAAACATTGTCCAAAGCTCTCGATCTTCCAGAATCTGGAGCAAAGCATCGGCAATCGATGCCTCATCAAGAGGATCAACCAGTAGACCATTTTTGCAGTTTCCAATGATGTCCACGGGTCCGCCTACCTCCGTCGCCACAAGCGGCAGTCCACTGGCCGCCGCTTCCAGCAGGGTCAGGCCAAAGGGCTCGGTAAGGGCAGGATTGACGAACACACCCTTCGAGAAAGCTGCCAGCCGATAAATGTCCGCCACATCACCGGAAGAATGGTGCTTGGGCAAAGCCACAAGTCCGTTCAACTCGTGGCAGTCGATGACAAGAAGCAGCTCCGTCAGGACAGCCTGTGCGCCCTCATTGAGCTCACGAATGTCGTTACGATTCCCCGCAACTATCACAAGATTGGCTGCCTGTTGAAGACATTTTGACTGCCCGTAAGCCTCCAGAAGTGAGACGATGTTCTTGCGTTGATCCGGCCTGGAAAGTGCCAGGATCATCGGCTTATCAGGCACCCTGAGATGCTTGTCCAGAGTACTGGCGAATGCGACAGGTCCATCCCCGAAAGAGGGGGGATGGAATTGATTCAGATCGGTTCCCGGTGGAATAACCGACATCTTGTCTGGTGTGTAGCAGTCATACAGCTCGTATTGATCTTCGATCTCATTGTGCGTGCTCGTGATCACGAGATTGGCACTATTCAACACCTCCTCTTCCGCACTGATCCGTTCAGCCATCCTGTAGCGCTGCTGGATCTCCTCGACGGACAAGCCGAGGGCAAGCAGCCGGCGAACCTTGTCCCGACCGAGGGAGTGGCCGGTGTGGATGAGTGGCAAACCCATGAGGTGAGAAAGGCGGACTCCCACATAGCCGGCATCGGCGTAGTGACTGTGCAACACGTCCGGCAGGCGCGGCTGACGATGGAGCCAGGAAAACAACTCATCGGTAAACGTATCGAGATGGCCCCAGAGCTCTTCCTTGGGAATGTAGGCATCCGGTCCGGCAGTGATGCGAATCAGGCGTGCTTTGGGATCCAGCAGCTCCGTCGGCATCCCATAGTCTGCAGAAACGCCAGCATCACGTACGCATCGGGTGACAAGATCCACCTGCCCAACAGAGGCTTGACGGGCCAAGGCCCTTGTTAACTCCACCACATATTTCGTCTGTCCTCCGGTATCAGCATCACGTCCCAATTCAAGATCCTCTCCACGGATCAGGCCATGAATGCTGATCATCAAAATGTAGAGAGAATGGCCCTTGGCACCCATCGTCATGTCTCACTTGCCGTCCTTCCCCCTTCCAGTGTGACCAGGTATGGCCTCATTGGGCCTTGCCAAGGGACTGCCACGCCATTGGTGGTGGCCGATGGCAACGGAAGTGGACGCCCAGCGATTCAGCCCTCAGCCGAGCAGCCAGCGCAGCATCAGGGCCAGCTGACCGAGAACACCCTGTCCAGTGAGCTGCTCACCGATCAGGGCCGCCACGAACCCGAGCATCGCCGCCCGTCCATTCAGCCGTTCCACCCCTGTCAGGGCCGTGAGGTTCCAGGGACGGGAGGTGGTGAGCCCTTCCCCGAAGCGCTCCAGGGGCTCATAGAGAAAGGCCTGTTCGCCGCCTTCCTTGCTGCCTTCCTTGCTGCCTTCCTTGCTGCCTTCCTTGCTGCGTTCGTCCATCGTTTCAGCCCCGCAATGGCTGCACCCTATGCGGCGCCTGGGCGCCACTGCGTTTTCAAGCTACAGTACAGATGTACCAGAGCTTGGCCATGGCACCCGGTCAGATCGATCCCGCGGTGGCTCCCCTCCGGCGGGCCAACCCCCAGCGCTTCCGTGAGGCCCGCCCGGGCCATCTGGCCGTGGTGGCCATGGCCGGCCGGCCCTGGTTCATCGGCCGCATCTGCGACCTCAGTGGCCCAGCCCCGACGGACTTCGCCCGGGTGCTGAACATCGACACCGGTGACATCGAGCGGATTCCAGCCCCCTGGATCGTTGAACTGATGGGGGAAGGGGGACTCGGGATCAGCCGTTCTCTGCACCGATAGCCACCCCGTTCTCCAGCAGATTGATGCGGTAGAGCACCTCCTCGAGGGCATCGGCGGCACCGATGGCGCTGTAGCGCTGGGGATGATCGGGCCCGCAGCAGGACGGCACCGGAGCCAGGATTGTCCAGGGCCTGGCGTGGCAGAACTGGACAACGCTGTGGCGCTCACCACTGGCCCCTGCCGGTGCCACCACCCGATGCCAGCCGGTGGGGATGCGACCGTTCGAGAGACGCTCCAGCATCAGCCCCGTGTTGATGATCACCCGCCCCTCCGGCGGAGCCGCCTCCACCCATTCCCCGGCCACGCGCACCTGCAGTCCCGGCCCGGTGGCCCGCGGCAGGGCCGTGATCAGGTTGATGTCCCCATGGGCCGCCGCCCAGACATGGCCCTGCGCCGGGGCCTGGGCCATGGGCGGGTACCGCAGGGCCCGGGTGAGGGTGGGGGCCTCCGACACCATCTCCTCGAAGAAGCCTTCGGCGCAGCCCATGCCCAGGGCGATCACCCGCAGAAAGCGCCGCTGCAGATCGGCGATCGCCCGGTGGAACTCCCCCAGCACGGCGGTGATGCCGGGCACGGCCGCCTCCGGCAGGAGCTGCTCGGGATAGAGCTCAGGGAACCGGCGCCGCAGGGGATGGCCCAGCGGCAACGGGGCCGACCAGTTCAGCATCTCCTTCCAGTCGGGATGCGCGCTGCCGGCGGCGGTTTCCACCAGCAGCTCTGTGTAGCCGGTCTGGCCGTTGGCGCCCGGGGCGCGGAAGCACCGCTTGGCCCCAGCCTCCAGGGCGAAGAACCGCTGCAGGAGGCCGTAGGCGGAATCGAGCAGATCGACGGGGAGATCGCTGTTGGTGTAGACGAAACCGGTGGCCAGACTGCATCTGACTCCATCGACCACGGCCTCCCTGGCCCGTTGGCTGCCCCGCTCGAAGGCCAGCAGATCCACGTCGAGAATGGCTTCAGCCATGGGGGCGGATTCAGCGGCGACCGTTGACAATCACGGGATTCCCACCCCCGGCCGCCCCGGGCAGGGCGGGCACCACCGACGTCTGACCGTCCCACTTATCCAGGAACAGCTTGTAGAGCACCTGGTCGTCGAGGCTGGAGTTGAGGGTCTGGTAGCGCTTGGCCTCCTGCTCGGCGATCAGCACCTCCGTCTGGGCCCGCAACAGTTGCTGTTCGGCGATCTGCTTCTGCTCGATCGCGGCGCGATACTCCTCGGCGATCTGCAGGCCGGTGAGATCCAGTCCCTGGACGGTCACGTAGTCGAACTTGCGCAGCTCTTCAGCCACCTTCTCCTGCACCAGTTCCGAGATGGAGTTCCACTCGGTGGCGATGGTCACCAGTTCGTACTGGGAGAACACCGACTTGAGGGCCTTCAGCAGGGACGGCTGGATCACCCGCGGATAGATCTGCTGGTCGTCGGTGGCGATCGTTTCGTAGATGCGACCCGCCTCGGCGGGCTTCATGGCGTACTTCACCGTCGCGGTGGCCTGGATCACCTGCAGGTCCTTGGTGAGGGTGGAGAACTGCTCCGGCCGCACCTGGGTGCGCACATCGAAGAGGGAGGTGTTCTGGGCCAGGGGAACCTTGAAGTTGGCCCCCGGCTGCCGCGGCGCGCCGGTGACCTTGCCCAGGGTGGTGACCACGGCGACGCTGCCCGCCGGCACGATGAACACCGTCTGGGTGAGCAATACCAGCCCTCCCAGCACGGCGGCGAAGATCAGCTGCCAGAGGCCGCCGAAGCCGTTGTCTGCGCCGGAGCGCATGGGGGATTGCATCGGGTGACTGGGAACCATGGGGGTGCCACGACCCTAGGCAGCGTTGGTGGCCCGGGGCCGCCATCGTGGGATGACCAGCAGATGGGGGAGGGCTGGTGCTGCGCTTCATGCTCGAACTGGTGCCGGCCCTGGGGATCGGAGTGTTGCTGGGGCTGCGGTTCCCAGGGCTGCCGGGGAGGCTGGCCCCACCGCTGATCTCCTGGGGCATCCCGATCGGCCTGGTGGCCCTGCTGCTGCGCTCGGGCTTCCAGGCCAACCTGCTCACGGCGGCGCTGATGGCGGTCGCCGCCTCGGGCCTGGGCCTGCTGCTGCTGCGTCTGCCGGCCCTGAGCCGCCGGATCCCCGACGGCAGCCTGCAGCTGGGCTGCATCGTGGGCAACACCGCCTATTGGGGACTCCCTGTTGGGTTGGCCCTGCTCCCTGCCGAGGCCATCGGCTTCACGATCGCCTTCGATCTGATGGCCACCCTGATCACCTGGAGCCTTGGCCCGCTGCTGGTCGACCGGCACGCCGGCAACCTCCGCCAGCAGCTGCGCGTCCTGGCCACCAGCCCGGCCATCCGGGGGCTGCTGCTCGCCTTGCTCGTGTACCAGACCCCCTGGAGCGCCTCCCTGGCCCAGTGGCTCTGGTGGCCGGCACGCCTGGTGATCCTGGTGGCCCTGGCGATGGTGGGGATGCGGCTGGCTCTGGTGCTGCGGCGTCGCCATCCGAGCCCTGAGAGCCCCCCCGGGCTGGGGGTGGCCCTGGCGGGCAAGCTCCTGGCGTTGCCCCTCGCCGTGCTGCTGCTGGCCAGCCTGCTGGGTTTGCCCCCCCTGCTGCGGGATGCGGTGGTGCTGCAGGCGGCGGCTCCCACCGGCGTCTCGGTTCTACTGCTGACGGAAGCGGCCGCCGTCAGGCAGCCGGCAGGGGCCTCTGCCAAGCAACAGGGGGCGGCGGAAGCGGTGGCGGCTCTGGTGTTGTGGAGCACGGGCCTGGCCCTGGTCTCGGTTCCGCTGTGGTGGTGGCTGCTGAGCGGTCCGCTGGGGAGCTAGGACTGGCCCGGAACGCTTTGCCCACCCGTCGGCGGCCATGGCCGGATCTCTCTCCCAGCGTCTCGACCGCAGCCTGTCCCACCTCAAGGGTGTGGCCGTGCTGCCCCTGCTGATCCTGGCGGTGCCCTGGGTCCAGGAGATCATCGACCAGCTGGTCTTCGGGGGGCGCTGGAACCTGCCGATGGTGCCGGGGGGCCCCTTCCTCGGCGTTCTCACGGCCCCCTTCAGCCACGGTGGCTTCGGGCACCTGATCAGCAACAGCCTCTGGTTCCTGCCCCTCTCCTGGCTGGTGCTGGCCAAGAGCCGGGGCGACTACCTGGCGGTGTGGCTGGGGGTCTACGCCACGGCCATTCCGGTCTGGCTGTTCTGGCACCAGGCCAGCCACGGGCTTTCCGGGCTGATCTACGGCCTGCTGGGTTACCTGCTGCTGATCGGCTGGCTGGAGCGCCGCCCAGTTTCGATTCTGTTGTCGCTCACGGCCCTGTTCGCCTACGGGGGTGCCCTGCCCAGCCTGTTGCCCTTCCTGAGTCCCCCGGGGGTGAGCTGGATCGGCCACGCCTCCGGTTTCGCCGGGGGGGTGCTGGCCGCCCTGGTGATCCACCGCGAACGGGGGAGCTAGCGACTTGTTGCTCCTGCCACAGCCGTGGCTGAGGCGGCCTCCCCAGCGCCGCCGCCGCTGGCCCGTTCTCCTGCTGGCCATCGGCGCCATGGCGCTGCTGCTCCTGCCCCTGGCCAGGGCAGCCCTGACCCAGCCGGCCCCACGCCCCCCCACCAGCTATGACCTGGCCTGGCGGGCCCCCTTCAACCGTCCGGCGCACTATCCCCTGGAGCGTCGGCCGGATCTGGCCCTCTACCGCCCCCATGGCGACTGGTTTGGACGGCTGATCCTTCCCCCTGCCGCCGCCATGGCCCAGGGCGGCGAGGACTGGGTATGGCTGGAGGTGGAACAGGCCCCGGCCGGCCATGACGACCTGATCGGCCGGCGGCTGCGCCTGGGCTGGCAGGACGACCCGAGGCTGCGTGCCCTGGTGGGGAAAATGCAGACGCCGGTACGGCTCGGGGCCGAGGCCCGCCTGGCGGCCCAGCAAGGCAATGTGGTCCCCACCCGCCTGGACGGCCGTGATGACGTGGGGCCGCTGCAGTCACTTGCTGGGGCCCACCCCCACGACGACATCACCGTGGCACTCGAAGCGGTGCAGCTCGAGCAGCGGGACGGGGAGCCCATGCTGCGCATCGGCCGTCCGCCCCTGCAGAGCACGGGCCGCTGGGTGGGCCTGGTGCGACTGCTCCGGCGCGATCCTGCCGACCCTGAGCGTTTCCGGGTGCAGCATTACGACCGGCTCCGGGGGGGCTTCAGCGGCGCCATCGAAACCGTCAGGCTGCCCCGCCAGCCACCCGATCGCCACGGCCGGCGCTTCTTCGATCCGGAGGGGCTGCTGGAGACGCCTGCGGGCGACGAAGGCTGGTACCTCTACGGAGCCCCGGATAGCGCCGGGACCTTCACGGCCCAGGCCCTGGAGCCCCGCCTGCTCACCTCCCTGGCAAGCGACCGGCTCCTGCGGGGCACCACCGCGGGACTGAACCACATCAACCGGGTCAACTGGAGCCGCGACCAGACCCGGCGCGGCCGCTTCACCCGGGTGGACCTGGTCCCCGACGGTCCCCACACCCCGTGGCAGCCCAGCGACCGCTCCCTGCTGATCCACAACTTCGGCGGCATCGGTGGCCCGGAGGGCGAGCCGATCAGCGGCTTCACGGTCACGGGTCATTTCGCCTTCGGCGCCGCCCGGGTGGTGATCGATCCCTTCACGGGCCAGCCCCGTTTTGACATGCGCTACCACCAGATCTATGCCAACAACCCCAATGGCATCGTCTCCGGCAGCCAGGACTGGAGCGCCTACACCGGCAACCTGCAGCGGGGCTGGCTGGGCACGCGTCCGATCTCCGACGTGCTGGTGCGCACCGAGCCCCTGCTGCTGGAGGAACTGGCGATCCAGGCGGAGGTGCTGATGGCCCGCTACCGCAGCGGCGACGGCAGCGGGGTGTCCCTGGTCAGTCCGGCCATCTCCTGCGTGCAGGATTCCAGCCAGGCCCTCTGGATCGCCATCGACCAGCTGCGTCGCCGTCGCCGGCAGCTGGACGGCCGCGAGCTGCCCCGGCTGGCTTCACTGGCCCAGGCTCTCGATGCCCTGCTGACCCCCTTCGGCATGGTGCGGTCCGACTGGCGCCACAACGCCTCGCTCATGGACACCCCGGGCGATGGCCCGGACCGGTTCAAGGCCAACCCGAGCCTGTGGGACGGGGTGCTCAGCTGGCGCTCCATGCTGCCCCGCCGGGCCCACGATGAGATGGCCGGGGTGTTCCTGCGCCATGGCGACCCCCTCCATGTGGTGCGCACCAACCAGGTTCCCGGGGTCGACGAGCGCCTGGCCCCCCTGGCTCCAACCCAGCTGCTGGGGCAGTTGCCTGTGGTGGGGGTGGTCCTGCCCCGGCTGATGGACGCCTTTTTCGCCCCTCTCACCGGCCGCGGGCTGGCCCTGGGCGCCCTGCTGCTGGGGGCCTACGCCGCCGCAGCCCTCGCCTTGGGGCGTGGCACGGGATTCCTGCCGGCGCAGCGGACCAGGGCGAGGCCCCTCGTCATGGTCCGCCAGGCGATCGTCCTGTTGCTGACCCCGTCCCTGATCGAGGAAACCCTGTTCCGCGCGGCCCTGCTGCCCCACCCCCTCGAAGGGCTGAACGGATGGGACAGCCTCGCCTGGGGAGCCCTGAGTGTGGGGCTGTTCGTGGCCTGGCATCCGTTGGCCAGCCGGCTCTGGTATCGCCAGGGGCGGCGCCTGTTTGACGACGGCCGCTTTCTGCTCCTGGCCAGTCTGCTGGGGGTGGCCTGCGTGATCGCCTACCAGGCCACCGGCTCGATCTGGCCGCCGGTGCTGATCCACTGGCTGGTGGTGCTGATCTGGTTGGAGCTGCTGGGGGGCCGCTCGCGGCTTGGCCAGGCGGTTCAGGGATAGGCGTTGGGGACGAAGAACTGCTCGTTCATCGGGGGCCGCTGATAGTCGCCGCCGCTCTTGCGGGGGGGCAATTCGATGGCGGCCGGGGTCATGTCCTCGTAGGGGACCTTGCTGAGCAGGTGACGGATGCAGTTGAGCCTGGCCCGTCGCTTGTCATTGGCCTCCACCGTGAACCAGGGAGCCTCAGGGATGTTGGTGTGGGCGAACATTTCATCCTTGGCCCGGGAGAACTCCACCCAGCGATCTCGGGATTCCAGATCCATCGGGCTGAGCTTCCAGCGCCGGGCGGGGTCTTCGAGACGGGAGCGGAAGCGGATCTCCTGCTCGTCGTCGCTGACGGAGAACCAGTACTTGATCAGGGTGATGCCGCTGCGCACGAGCATGCGCTCAAACTCCGGACAGGACAGCATGAACTCATCCACCTGCTCCGGTGCGCAGAAGCCCATCACCTTCTCAACGCCCGCCCGGTTGTACCAGCTGCGGTCAAACAGCACGATCTCCCCGGCCGAAGGGAAGTTCTCGACATAGCGCTGGAAGTACCACTGGGACTTCTGCTGGTCGGAGGGGGTACCCAGGGCCACCACGTTGCAGCCGCGGGGGTTCAGGGGCTCGGTGATCCGCTTGATGGTGCCGCCCTTGCCGGCGGCGTCACGGCCTTCGAACAGCAGGATCATGCGGTAGCCCACATGTTTCACCCAATACTGCATCTTGACCAGCTCCACCTGCAGCCGGACCAGTTCCTTCTCATAGAACTTGCGGTCCAGCTTGGTGGGACGGTCTTCTGGAAGGCTGGCGAGGTCGTCGAAGATGGGAGAGGGGCGGTAGAGATCCGACTCACTGATACCGCTGGATCGGTAGGAATTCGCCGTCTTTTTAGCTGACTTGTCCTTGCTGCTCAGGTCCTTGGATTTAGCTGCCGACCTGTCGGCCTTGATCTTGGAACCGCTTTTGTCCTTTTTTCCCATGCCACTGCGGAAGGTGAGCTGCTTACGGAATAGCCCATCCTCGGCCAGGGGACGGCAACAATGGTCACCCTGAGACAAACAAACAGCTTGACGGCGCTTTCCTCAGGAACGGCGGCCCGGGTCCACCCCAGCCTGTGCCGTCACTGCCGCTCCATCAGTTGGGAGCATCGGAGCTCTGGACCCACTGGGCGATCAACTGCTCCTGGCGCACCAGCCGATAGCGGCTGGTCTCGCAGGGGCTACGCCGGTACTGATCCCTGAGGCTTTCAAGCCTGGAAACCAGGTAATGGTAGACGGGATGATTTTTGTGCATGAGTTAGACCGAGAGGCAGCAACTTCTTAACAAGAGTTAACCGGCAGAGGGGTTGGGTCGCCGGTTTCTCAGGCGGCGAAACTAAAACCAGGAGCCCACTGGGCGATCAGCCGCTCCTGGCGGACAACGCGGTAGCGGTTGATTTCGTTGGGGAACTGGCTGTACTGCTCGTTGAGGGAGCGGAGCTGCTCCAGCAGCGCATTCAGAACGGGATGGTCAGCATTCATGGCTCGTGTCGATCTGTTGCCAAAATCTTAACTGAATCGGAAGGGGTGCAGCGCCGGCGCTGCGGTCGGGTCAGCGAACCCCCATGGCGGCGCCCAAGCCCGAATGTCCCCGTTTGGGGGGGGGCGCGATGGTCGGCCATGGACGACAGTGGATGGATCTCTGCGGGGCCTGCCCCGAAGGATGGCCGATGAGCGCCCGATCGCTTCCAGCGTCCCTACCGAAGGCCACGATTCCGAAAGTCACCATCGGTGAACTGGAGGCCAACTATTCGATGTACTGCAAGGCCCTGCGCCTGCTGGTCCGCGAAGGACGAACCCTGAAGAAGATCCAGCGCACGGTCTGCTGGCACCGCCTCGAGCAACTGCACCAATGCCTGCCGAGCCAGTACAAGGACCCTGACTACCTCTTTCTGTTGTTGCGCCGCGAAACCAACCGCAAGGCGGCAGGCCTCCCCTGCCCCACCTGAGTCGACCAGGGGGTTCCAGTAGCAACCGTCACAACGGTCAGCCCCATGGACCTTCACCATGCCTGAGCGGACAATGCTTCTAGGGTTCCGATCCTCCTTTGCAGGCTCTGCCGGCAAAGAAAAGGATGTCTGGTCCGAGAGAAGCACATTCACTGTTCTGGGGCCCATGTCCCCAAAACAGTGAATGGCACGGAGGGACAAAAGCCCGGGAGACCGCCCCATTCCCACCGTGCCCAGAGGACTGAATGAACGAACCGTCCAGCGGCAGCGCAGCTGATGCGGCCGAGGCATTTGCGCGGGGTGGTCACCCTGCCGGCAGTGAAGGGGCCCGGGCCCTGGAGAGAGAAGCCGCCCTGCCCCTGACCGGCTGGCAGCAGGAGGTTGACCAGGGCCTTCGCTATGGCCTGGAGGCGGCGAGCAGCATCGTCGATCGGCGCATCTCCACCTTCTCCCGCGGTGAGCTGCCCCACTACGCCGGCATCAACACCTTCATGAAGGCCCCGTACCTGGAGGATGTGAACCGGGTCGGGGACTTTGACGTGGCGGTGGTGGGCGTGCCCCACGACAGCGGCACCACCTACCGCCCAGGCACCCGCTTCGGCCCCCAGGGGATCCGGCGCATCTCAGCCCTGTACACCCCCTACAACTACGAAATGGGGGTCGACCTGCGCGAGCAGATCACCCTCTGCGACGTGGGGGACATCTTCACCATCCCCGCCAACAACGAAAAGAGCTTCGACCAGATCTCCAAGGGCATCGCCCACGTGTTCGCCAGCGGCGCCTTCCCGATCATCCTGGGCGGCGACCACTCGATCGGCTTCCCCACCGTCCGGGGCGTCTGCCGCCATCTCGGCGACAAGAAGGTGGGCATCATCCACTTCGATCGCCACGTCGACACCCAGGAGACCGACCTCGACGAGCGCATGCACACCACGCCGTGGTTCCATGCGACCAACATGGCCAACGCCCCGGCCCAGAACCTGGTGCAGCTGGGCATCGGCGGCTGGCAGGTGCCGCGCGAAGGGGTGAAGGTCTGTCGCGAACGGGGCACCAACGTGCTCACCGTCACCGACATCTGCGACATGGGCCTGGAGGCGGCGGCCAAGTTCGCCATCGAACGGGCCACCGACGGTACCGACTGCGTCTACATCTCCTTCGACATCGATTGCATCGACGCCGGTTTCGTGCCTGGCACCGGCTGGCCCGAGCCGGGCGGGTTGCTGCCACGGGAAGCCCTCAAGCTGCTGGAGCTGATCGTGCGCAACGTGCCGGTCTGCGGCCTTGAGGTGGTGGAAGTCTCCCCCCCCTACGACGTCAGCGACATGACCTCCCTGATGGCCACCCGGGTCATCTGCGACACCATGGCCCACCTGGTGGTGAGCGGCCAGCTGCCCCGCAAGTCGGTGCCGGCCTGGCTTCACAGCGACTGCAACATGCAGGTCGACCGCGCCTGGAGATAGGGGCGTGCACGAAGTCGACATGACCCGCTGCCTGCTCCTCTCCATGCACGAGTGGAAGCAGCAGCACGCCCCCCGGGAGCCCCACGTGGACCGGGTCCACCTCGAGGTGGGCACCTTCACCTGCGTCGAACCCGACCAGCTGGTGGTCACCTGGTCCGATGCCGTCAAAGGCACCTGGCTCGACGGGTCCGAACTGGTGATCGAGTCGGTGCCCCTTGTGGGTCGCTGCGTCCGCTGCCAGGCCACCTACAGCCCCGATGCCGCCGACGGCTTCCGCTCCCCCTGCTGTCAGCACCCGATGGAGGAGATCGTCAGCGGCCGCGAGCTGCGGATCCGCTCGGTCGCCTACGGCTTCGAGCCCTCTCCCGCCCACGTACCGCCCACCACTCCCCGTCCCACCGCCGCCCGCTGATCCGCCATGCACATGCCCCTCGAAGACACCCTCGGCCTCAACCTGCTGGCGGCCAACCAGCACCGGGCCGAGCACAACCGCGAGCACTTCGACGCCTGGAACCTGCTCTGCCTCAACGTGATGAGCAGTCCCGGGGCCGGCAAGACCTCCCTGCTGGAGCGCAGCCTCGCCGCCCTCTCAGGCCGCTGGGCCATGGCCGTGCTGGAGGGCGACATGACCACCCTGCTCGATGCCGAGCGGCTGGAAGCCGTGGGGATTCCGGTGGTGCCGATCACCACCGGCCGTGCCTGCCACCTCGATGCCGCCATGGTGAGCGGCGGCCTGAAGCTGCTCCACCAGCGGCTCGATCCCGCCGCCCTGGACATCCTCTGGGTGGAGAACGTGGGCAACTTGGTCTGCCCCGCCGAGTTCGCCATCGGTGAGCACCGCAAGGTGGCCCTCCTGAGCGTCACCGAGGGGGACGACAAGCCGCTCAAGTACCCGGTCATGTTCCGGGAGGCCGATTGCGTGCTGATCACCAAGGTGGATCTGCTGCCCCACCTGCCGGTGGATGTGGAGCGGATCGAGGCCCACATCCGCCAGGTCAACCCCCGCACCGCCGTGTTCCGCCTCTCCGCCACCACCGGAGAGGGCTTCGAGGCCTGGCACGACTGGCTCGACGCCCAGCGCCAGGCCGTTCAGACCTCCCCCACCCTGCTGCACGCCTGATGAGTCACCAGCATCCCGCTTCCGATGCCACCACGGCCCTGCAGGCCGACCTGCGCTCGAAGGGGGTCCGCTACGCCCTGGCGAGCTTCGTCGACCTGCACGGGGTGAGCAAGGCCAAGGCCGTACCCCTCGCGCACCTCGGCCAGATGATGGCCGGCTCCGAACTGTTCACCGGGGCGGCCCTCGACGGGGTTCCCCAGGAGGTGAGCGACGACGAGGTGGCCGCCGTCCCCGATCCCGCCAGCGCCACGGTGCTGCCCTGGCAGCGGGAGGTGGCCTGGTTCGCCAGCGACCTGCATCTGCACGGCCAGCCCTTCGACGCCTGCAGCCGCCACATCCTTGGCCGTGTCCGCCAGGAGGCCGCCGCCATGGGCTTCCGCTTCAACCTCGGCATCGAGACCGAGTTTTTCGTGCTCAAGAAGGGCGCGGCGGGCGGCTGGGTGCCCTACAGCGATCGCGACACCCTCGACAAACCTGCCTACGACGTACGCGGTCTGCTCGACAACCTGCCCTGGCTGGACGAGCTGGTGCAGGCGATGAACGATCTGGGCTGGGGGGTCTATTCCTTCGATCACGAGGATGGCCCTGGCCAGTTCGAGACCGACTTCGATTACGCCGAAGTCCTCACCATGGCCGATCGGCTGACCTTCTTCAAGCTGATGGCCAAGGAGATCGCCCATCGCCATGGGCTCCTGGCCACCTTCATGCCCAAGCCGTTCGGTGACCGCACCGGCAGCGGCGCCCACTTCAACATGTCCCTGGCCGATGGGCAGACGGGTGCCAACCTGTTCGCCACCCCCGAAGCCACTCCGGGGAAGGTCACCCGGCTGGCCGAACACTTCATCGCCGGCGTGCTCCGCCATGCACCGGCCATCTGCGCCGTGATCGCTCCGACGGTCAACAGTTACAAGCGGTTGGTGGCCCAGGGGAGCATGTCGGGATTCACCTGGGCTCCGGTCTTCGTTTGCTACGGCAACAACAATCGCACCAACATGCTGCGCATTCCCTCACCGGGGGGACGGGTGGAATGCCGGGCCGCAGACATCTCCTGCAATCCCTATCTTGGCGCCGCCCTGATGCTGGCGGCCGGGCTGGAAGGGATCCGCGAAGAACTCGATCCCGGAGCACCCAATCTGGTCAATGCCTACACACTCAGCGCGGCGGAACGGGCCGAACGGGGCCTGACCATGCTGCCGCGGACCCTCGGTGAGGCCGTCGAGGCTTTCGCCCTGGATCCACTTGCCAAAAGCGTATTCGGTGATGCCATGTTCGAGGCGTTTATCACCTACAAACGTGAAGAGTGGGAGTCCTACCACTCTGCGGTTTCCGAATGGGAGCAGCAACGTTATCTGGAGTTCTTCTGACGACCTATCCGACGATCAGCGACCTTCCACGTGATCACTCGGAACACCGAAGTCAGCCCTGATTCCCATCTCCAGACGCCATCCTTTCCCCGATTTCCCTGATGTTTAAGTTTTCCTCGATCCGTCGTCAACACCGGGCCCTATCCCTTGTTCTCGTAGCCAGCCTCGGGGGAGGATTGCTGGCCGGTTGTCAGCAACCAGCCAGCCAGGAAGCACCGGTAAAAATCGGTTACAGCGCCTGGCCAGGCTGGTTCCCGTGGAAAGTCACGGAAGTCAAGGACCTGTTCAAAGCGCAGGGCGTATCGGCCTCGATGCAGTGGTTTGACGGCTACCTCGACTCCATCAACGCCCTCAACGCCGGTCAGCTTGACTGCAACAGTCAGACCCTGAATGACACCATCAGTTCCGTGGCTGGCGGAGCGGATCTGCAGATCGTGCTGCAGAACGATTTCTCCACGGGCAACGACCAGATCATCGCCGCAGCGGAAATCGCCTCCATCCCTGGTCTGAAGGGCAAGAAGGTGGCCGCCGAAGAAGGCACGGTCGACCACTTCCTGTTGTTGAAGGTGCTCAAGGACGCAGGTCTCTCGGCCAAGGACATCACCTTCGTCCCCCTGGAAACCGGCGCCGCCGCAGCGGCCTTCGCTGCCGGCAGGGTGGATGCGGCGGGTGTCTATGCCCCCTTCACCACCCAGGCCCTGAAGCGACCGGGCAGCCGGGCCCTGGCCACCTCCAAGGATCACCCCGGGGCGATCAGCGATCTGCTCGTCTGCCGCACCGATTTCGTCGCCAAGAATCCCGAGAAAGTCCAGAAGATCGTCAACGCCTGGTTCGCCACCTTGAAGACCATCGAGGACGATCCCGCCGGCACCCTGCCAATCCTGGTGGAGCGCTCCGGTGTCAGCGAGGCGGAGTTCAAGGAGTACAACGCCGGCACCACCATCCAGACCCTCGCGGAAAACCGCAGCAACTTCAAACTTGGCACCACGATGCTGTCGCTGCCCTATGCCGCCGAGCAGATCAGCGCCTTCCTGGTCGAAACGGGCCTGGCCAAGACCAAGCCTGATCTGACCAACCTGCTGAATTCCCAGTTCGTCGACAACGCCCCTTGACCGCCATGGTCCGGTCTCCTGCCCTGCGCCGCTTCTTGCATCATCCCTGGGTCCTGGGGGTGCTTGGCCTCCTCACGGTCTTTGTGATGTGGTTTCTGGCCACCTCCAGCGGCATGGTCGACAAGCTCTTCCTGCCCGGGCCCGGGGCGGTGTGGCTGGCGGGCAGCGACCAGTTTCAGCAGGGGATTCTGGTCAAGGACGCCATCGCCAGCATCCAGAGGGTCTTCCTGGGATTCGTGATCTCCGCGGGGCTGGCCTTGCCGATCGGCATCGCCATGGGCACAAACCGGACGATCTGCTATCTGCTCGAGCCGCTGATGGGGTTGATCCGGTACATGCCGGCGCCGGCCTTCATTCCCCTGCTGATCATCTACTTCGGTCTGGAAGAGCTGCCCAAGGTGATGCTCATCTTCATCGGCACCTTTTTCTTCAACACCTTGATGATCATGGACGCGGTGAAGTTCGTTCCCTCCGAATTGGTGGAAACGGCGCTGACTCTGGGGGGCCGGGGTCTGCCGATCCTCACCAGGGTGGTGGCCCCCTTCATTGCCCCCCAGGTGCTCGACACCTACCGGATCAACATGGCATCGGCCTGGAATCTCGTGATCGTTGCCGAACTGGTGGCAGCCAACGAGGGCCTGGGCAAACGCATCAGCCTGGCCCAGAGATTCCTGCGCACCGATGAGATCTTCGTTGGCCTGATCGTGATCGGCCTGATTGGCCTGATCATCGATCTCGGCTTCCGGTTCCTGATGCGCCGGGCCTGCTCCTGGGCCAACTGAACCCCATGCATCTTCAGGTTTCCAACGTCTCCAAGAGCTTCGGTGAGGGGCGCGATTGCAAGCTCGTCCTTGAGAATATCAGCTTTGAGCTGGTGTCCGGCCAGTTCATGGCCCTGGTGGGAAGCTCGGGATCGGGCAAGTCCACCGTGATGCGCTTGATCGCCGGTCTGGAGCGCCCCAGTGAGGGCACCATTCACCTCGATGGTGAGCGGGTCCAACGCCCCGGCTCCGACCGGGGCATGGTGTTCCAGAAGTACAGCCTCTACCCCTGGCTGACGGCGGCCCAGAACGTCGCCTTCGGCCTGTCGCTCCAGGGCAGGGACAAGGCGGAGATCCGGGAGCGGACCGCTTACTTCCTCGACGTGGTCGGCCTGGCGGATGCGGCCCGGCTGCTGCCGCGGGAACTCTCCGGGGGCATGCAGCAGCGGGTGGCGATCGCCCGGGCCCTGGCCACCGAGCCGAAGGTGCTGCTGCTGGATGAGCCCTTCGGGGCGCTGGATCTGCAGATCAGGGAGTCGATGCAGGAGTTCCTCCACGATCTCTGGAAGACCACGGGACTCACGGCCCTGCTGATCACCCATGACATCGAGGAAGCCCTGCTCCTCGCCGGCACGGTCCACATCATGGCGCCACGGCCCGGCAGGATCGTTCACACCGTGGCCGTGCAGCTGGATCGCTCCGATCTGCGCCACCTGCGGGTGTCCCAACCCTTCCTGGAACTGCGCGAGGAACTGGCGAGCCGCCTGCGCAGCCTCGACGGCTCCCTGCTCTGAACGCCCTTCGATGCCGTCCGCCTCAGCCGCTTTCCTGCCGCCGGAGCTCTACCGCTCCGAGGCCGTCGCCGCCCTCGAGCGGGAGCACGTCGCGTCGCGTTTCTGGCATCCCGTCGTCGTCGCCGCCGATCTGCCCCCTGGCCATGTCCGGGCGGTGGAGTTGCTGGACCTGCCGGTGCTGCTCAGCCATGGCCATGACGGCGTCGTCCGGGCCTTCCGCAACCGTTGCCCCCACCGGGCCGTGGCCTTCCGGGAGCCAGCCGACGGCAGCGTGGCCTGCCGCAGGCTGGTGTGCCCGTACCACGGCTGGACCTACGACCTGGGCGGAACGCTGCTGGCGGCCGCCCGGGAAGCGGAGTTCGTCGAACCGTTCGATCGCGAGGCCTGGCCGCTGGAGGTTCTCGGCTGCCGGGTGCGGGCCTCCCTGATCTGGGTGGCCCTCGGGGCCGATCCGTTCCCGCTGGACGATCAGCTGGATCTGCCGCTGCAGGAAGCCCCCGACGCCCTCGCCCGAACCCTGGTGCCCCTGGCCTTCCACAGCCAAGCCCTGACCTGCAACTGGAAGATCGCCAACGACAACACCCTCGACGACTATCACGTCGCCATTGCTCACCCCACCACCCTGCACCGGATGCAGGGCCCGGTGCGCCACTACAGCCATCGCTTCGGCACCTGGGCCAACGTGCTCGCCACCCCCTGGCTGGACGGGGACAGCGAATTTCTCACCTTCGGCCTGCCGCCCTGGAACCACCTGCTGCTGTGGCCCGACGGACGCCTGGCCCTGATCCAGTTTCTGCCCGCTGCCGTGGACACCTGCACGATGCAGGTGTGGCTGCTGGGGCCGGAAGAACGCCAGGGCGAAGGGGAGGCCCTGATGGCGGAGATGGTGCAGTTTCTCGCCGAGGACCGCGCCCTGGTGGAGTCGGCCCAGCGGGGGTACGGGGAGGGGTTCCGCACCGGGCCTCCCCATCGGCTGGAGGCCCGGATCCTGCACCAGCAGGCGATCTACGCCGCGCTGCTGGTGCCCTGGTACGCGTCGGGGAGGATCCCCAGATAGACAGCCTCTTTGAACAAGGCCCGTTTGGCCTCCGCATCCTGGCGCTGGTCCGCAATGGCGTAGCGGGCACGCAGCGAAGCGATCAGAGCGGCCTGACGGGGGTCCGGTCCCTTGGACCCATGGCTGCCAGCCGGGGCGGCGTCGGGGACGTCAACGGAGTCCATCACGGATTAATTCTGTTCTGTATCAAGACATCCTATCGACGGCCATGGCTGAAAACTGTCGGCGCAACCACTGCGCCATCGCTGTGTTGATCGTCAGCAGATCGGCCACGGGCTGGTCGGTGAACGGGAGCGTGGGCATGTAGCCGTCCGGGCCGAATTCAGGGGTGAAGCTCGGCGGCGGCGCCCCCCGCTTCTCAGCCCGCTCGGAGAACAGCTGCCAGCAGGCCAGGTGGGCCGCCAGGGCGCCGGCATGTTCGGGGGCGAAGGGGTGGGACACCTGCGGACCCTGGGCATGGCCGACCCGGGCGTGGATGTGGTCCACGCGATCCGCCATCACCTGCACCGGCTCCAGGTCAGGGGTCATCAGCCGCTCGGCCACCACGCACCAATGGCTCAGATCTGCCGTGAGCCGCAGCCCGGGCAGGGCCTCCAGCAGGGGGGCGATGGTCCAGGGCATCCCCAGGCAGCGGGATCGGTGGGTTTCGAAGCTCACCGACAGGCCGGTGGCCTCCGCCAGCGCCAGCGCCTCGGCCAGGAAGGACATCTGCCGCGCAAGCGGCCAGGCATCGCTGCCGGTGAGCACGGTCACCCGGTGGGGTTGCAGCCCGACGCAACGCTGCAGCAGCTCGCCCAGTTCCTCCAGGTGCTGCTCCGGCGTGCAGCCCAGCTGCGGCACGTAGCCGCCACCGGTGACCACCTCCAGCACCAGGGGCCTGCCGCGGTCCCGCAGACGGGCGGGGCCATCGGCGTCGGCCAGCAGGCAGGGATGGCGGATGTTCAGCTCCAGGCCATCGAAGCCCCCACGCTCGGCCGTCTCCAGGGCCAGGGCCAGGGAGCCTTGGAAGCCCCAAAGAGAAAAGAACAGAAGGGACGTCACTGGACCCGCCTCAGGCGGCTTCCACTCTTCCCTGCCGCAGGACGGGGACGGGTAACCAGCTGCACCGGTTGCCACGCCCGGGGCAAATGTTCAGCGCGAACGGTGTTGGGTCGACCGCGAGCGGGACAGTGGTTGCAGGCCTTCCCTTTTCGCAGGCCAGCTGCCCCAGCCGTGACCGTTTCACCCTCCTCCGCGCCTGCGGCGACCGGCCCGGGAGCTGTCTCGCCGCTCCTGTCCGGTCCCCTGCTGCAGCGTCTCAACGAACGCCGCGATGGCCCCGGCTGGCGGCGGCTGGCCTTCCATCTCTCGCTGCTGGCGGTGGGCGCCCTGCTCTGGGGCTACCCGGCGTTGCCCGCCCTGCCCACCGCGGCCCTCTGGGCCCTTCGGCTGGTGGGTCTGCTGCTGCTGGGCTGGGGTCTGGCCTTCGGCTTCTGCGCCATGCACGAATGCGGGCACCGCACCGCCTTCGCCAGCAAGGGCGCCAACGACACCGTGGCCTGGTGGGCCGGAGTGCTGAGCTTCTACAACGCGGATTACTACCGCCGCTATCACCAGTGGCACCATCGCTTCACCCACCAGCCGGGCCTCGATCCCGAGCTGGAGCAAGCGCCCCCCAGCACCCTGGCCGGCTACCTGCTGGAGCTCAGCGGCCTGCCCTGGTGGATCGGCAAGCTCCGGGGCCATGCCGCCGGCCTGCGCGGTGACTTCGGCGGCAGGCCCTACATCCCCGCCGAGGCCGCGGCGGCAGTCACCCGATCGATCCGGCTGCAGTTCGCCGTCTACGCCGTGCTGCTGGTGGCCTCCCTGTGGCAGGCCAACGGCGCCCTGTTCTGGTTCTGGCTGCTGCCCCTCGCTGTTGGGCAGCCGCTGTTGCGGTTCGTGCTGATGGCCGAGCACGGCGGCTGCAGCACGGACACCGACGGCCTCAGCAACACCCGCACCACCCGCACCCTGGGGCCCCTGCGCTGGCTGATGTGGGAGATGCCCTTCCACGTCGAGCACCACCTCTATCCCTCGCTGCCCTTTCACGCCCTGGCCGAGGCCCACGGCCATCTGGCGCCCCATCAGGTGCACACCGGCCAGGGCTACCTGGCGGTGCACCGCAGCTTCCTGCAGGACCCCTCCCGGCTCGCCCTCCCCTGAGTCCCGATCCCTTGCCACCCACCCCCGCGCCCCCGCGCCGCTTCGCGCTCGGGGATTTCCCCCTCGCCGGCGGGGGTCAGATGGCCGCTGCCGGGCTCGACTACCGGGTCTACGGAACCCTGGCCGAAGACCGCTCCAACCTGGTGCTCTACCCCAGCTCCTATGGCGCCTGGCCGGAGGACATCGACTGGGTGGTGGGACCGATCCTCGATCCGGAGCGCTGGTGCGTGGTGCTGGTGAGCCAGTTCGGCAACGGTCGCTCCAGCAGCCCGAGCAGCGGTGATCCAGGGCTGGCCGGCGGCCGCTGGCCCGTGGATCACCGCGACAACGTGGCCGCCCAGCGACGGCTGCTGGAGGAGGTGTTCGCGGTGACCTCCCCCGCCCTGATCTATGGCTGGTCGATGGGCGCCCAGCAGGCCTACCACTGGGCGGTACTGGAGCCGGAGAGGACCCGGCGGATCTGCTGTGTCTGCGGCACGGCGCGCACCACCCCCCACAACCGGGTGTTCCTGCTCAGCCTGCGCCAGGCCCTCACCGCCGACCCCAGCTGGGATGGGCACCGCTTCCGGGGCGTGCCGGAGCAGGGATTGCGCACCTTCGCCCTGATTTACGCCAGCTGGGCCGCCAGCCAGCCCTTCTACCGCCGCGGTGCCCATCGCCAACTGGGTTATGCCAGTGTCGACGCCTACGTGGAGGAGTCCTGGCTGCCGGCCTACCGCCGCCATGACCCCCACGACCTGCTGGCGATGCTGGACGTCTGGCTGGCGAACGACGTGGCCACCGCCGCGGGGCTTGCTTCGGGTGACGCCGAGGCCGATCTGGCCGCAGCCCTGGGCCGGATCCGGGCCCGCACCACCGTGATTGCCGGCCGCCACGACCTTTACTTCACCCCCGAGGACTGCGGGGCCGAGGCCGCCCTGATCAGCGGCGCCCACTTCGAGGTCCTGGAGTCCGACCTGGGTCACCGGGCCGGGAATCCCCGGGACGCTCCGGCTGAGCAGCGCCAGCTGCGGGCCGCCATCGACCGGCTCTGCACCGCCTGACGGCTCTGCCCCCACTGACGTTCCCCGGGCCCCTGAGCCCCATCCACCTCAGCACCGACCGATGACCGACCTGGCCCGCTTCGCCGCCACCCATGGCATCCGGCACTTCCTGTTCTCGTTCTGCGATCTGTTCGGGGTGCAGCGGGCCAAGCTGGTGCCGGCCGCCGCGGCCGCCGAACTGGCTCGCTCCGGTGCCGGTTTCGCCGGTTTTGCCGCCTGGCTCGACATGACGCCGGCGGACCCGGACGTGCTGGCGATCCCCGATCCCACCAGCTTGATGGTGCTGCCCTGGCAGAAGGAGGTGGCCTGGGTGGCCACCGATCTGCAGGTGGAAGGCGTGGCACTGGAGCAGTCACCCCGGCGGGTGCTGCAGCGGCAGATCGCCCGGGCGGCGGCCCTGGGCCTGCAGTTCCGCAGTGGCGTGGAGGCGGAGTTCTTCCTGATGGATCCGGAGCGGGACGCGATCGCCGACGGCCTCGATCGGCAGTCGAAGCCCTGCTACGACCAGATGGCCCTGATGCGCCATTACCCCCTGATCAGTGAGCTGCTCGAGGGCATGGAGAGCCTCGGCTGGGGGCCGTACCAGGCCGATCACGAGGACGCCAACGGCCAGTTCGAGCTCAACTGGACCTATGCCGAATCCCTGCTGACCGCCGACCGCCATGCCTTCTTCCGGGTCATGGCGGCCGCCCTGGCCGAACGCCATGGCGCGCGGGTGAGCTTCCAGCCCAAGCCGATTGCGGCCCTCACCGGCAACGGCGCCCACCTGCATGCCTCCCTCTGGGATGAAGCGGGCCACAACGTGTTCCACGACCCGGCGGGGGAGAAGGGCCTGTCGGAACTCGCCTATCAGTTTCTCGCCGGCCTGCTGGCCCACGCCCCGGCCCTGTGCGCCCTCACCAATCCGGTGGCCGGCAGCTACCGGCGCCTGGCCCGGTCCGTCACCAGCTCCGGCGCCACCTGGTCGCCCTCCTGGATCAGCTACGGCGGCAACAACCGCACCCATATGGTGCGCATCCCCGACGACCAGCGGATCGAACTGCGCCTCGGTGACGGCGCCGCCAACCCCTATCTGCTCCAGGCCGCGGTGCTGGCGGCGGGGCTCGACGGCATTGAGCGGCGCCTCGACCCCGGCCCCCGCAGCGATCGGAACACCTATGTGCAGGCGCCGGAGGGTGCTCCCTCCCTGCCCACCTGTCAGGCCGATGCCCTGGAGGCGTTCCGCCACGACGGACCGCTGCGGGACTCCCTGGGGGAGGCGTTCTGCACGGCCTACGAAGCCCTCGTGGCCCAGCGCAGCGATGGCTGAGATGGCCAGGGGTCCCTCATCTCCGGGGCCGTGGAAGATCGGCAGAACTGCCTATAGCCAGGACACTCCAGAAGGGAGAGAGTGAATGCATCAACCAGGAGGCTCCAGCGATGGAAGAGACACCACCCGGTCAGATTTCAGGAGTTCGTTGACGGCAGGCCCCTGCTCCAACAGTCTTGTCCCTATCACGGTTTCCCGTTCTCTTGCAGATCACCCGATGCATCGTTCAGGTGCCCACGGGTCTATGGAAACCAGCTCCTGGATGCCTCGGCCCCAGGTGCCACCGCCCGCAGCTCCGACTCCGAAAACCACCCCCCCGGGGACTCCCACGGATCCCCAGCCCAGCTGACCTCTTTTCGATGGCGCGTTCATGACGGCGTGGGCATCCTCGGCCCCCTTTCCTCATCACCCATCAACGGTCCCCAAGGACCTGATTGTCAGCCCTTCTGATCGTCCAATCACCCATCGACATCAGACCCACCAACACAACACAGGAACGTTCGCCGTTCCACCCCAAGCCCGGCTCACCTGGAAGCCGGGCTTTTTCATGGGCGTTGCTGGCAGGGAGCGGAGGCCGCGGCCGGGCCCCATGGAAACCGCCTAGGTTTGCTTAACAATTGGACAGGGTCGATGACGCGCTTGCCCTGGGCCGTGTTGCTGCTGACGGTGCTGGGGGCCCGCTACCTGAGCTGGCGCCTGGGCGCGAGTCTCAACCTGGCCACCCCCCTGTCCACCACGTTGAGCCTGCTGACGCTGGCAGCGGAACTGGTGCTGCTGGCCGGCTTCTTCCTGCAGCTCTGGTTCACCCTGCTGCCCGAGCGGCCCGCGCCACCCGCCGGCCCGATCCCGATGCCGGCCCCGGCGGTTGATGTGCTGGTGCCCAGCTGTGGGGAACCGGCCGATCTGGTGGAACGCTGCCTGCGGGGCTGCCTGGCGATGGACTACCCGGCGCTGACGGTCTGGCTGCTGGACGACGCTGGTCGACCGGAGCTGGTGGAACTCTGTGACCGCCTCGGCTGCCGCTATCTCGCCCGCCAGGAGCACCCCCACGCCAAGGCCGGCAACCTCAACCACGGCCTGCGCCACTGCCATGGCGATCTGGTGGCGGTGTTCGATGCGGATGTTGTGCCCCTGCGGCCGTTCCTGAGCCGCACGGTCGGCCTGTTCATCGATCCGTCCGTGGGGTTCGTGCAGACCCCACAGAGCTACATGAATGCCGATCCGGTGATGCGCAACCTGCGCCTGGAGCGCTGGCTGCTGCCCGATGAAGAGAGCTTCTACCGCTGGATCCAGCCCACCCGTCAGAACCTGAATGCGGTGGTCTGCGCCGGCACCTCCTTCGTGATGCGGCGCGAGGCCCTCGATCGGGTGGGGGGCTTCGAAACGGCCACCCCCTCGGAGGATCTCGCCACCGGCATCCGGATCACGGCCGCGGGCTACCGCAACCACTACCTCCCGGACAAGCTCAGTGCCGGCCTGGCCCCGTTCACGGCCGCGGCCATGGCCCGGCAACGCTGCCGCTGGGGCAGTGGTTCGCTGCAGACCCTGCGCACGGGGGCCGATCCGCTGCGGATCCCCGGGCTCAGTCCCCTGCAACGGCTGGCCTACAGCGAGGGCATCCTGCACTGGTTCAGCTTCCCGGCCCAGCTGGTGCTGCTCTGCACGCCACTCAGCCTCGGCCTGCTGGGGATCGCCCCGATCCTCATCAGTGGCGAGGCGCTGGTCACCGTTGCCCTGCCGTTCTTCCTCTGCCAGTTGCTGCTCACCCGCTGGCTGAGCGGCCACGCCCGGGCGGCAATCCTGCCGGAGCTCTACCGCTGGATCTTCCTGTTGCCGATCTGCGCCGCCGTGGTGTCCACGGCCCTGGGGCGGCCGCGCCGGTTCAGGGTCACCCCCAAGGCGGTGACCGGCCAGGGGCCCACCGGACCCGACGCGGGCCTGCTGCTGCCGCTGCTGGTGCTGCTCACCCTCCAACTGCTGGCCCTGGGGAACCTGGCTCAGGGTCGGCAGCCACTGCTGGTCAGCCAGGGGTCGGCTCTGCCGGTCTCGGCCGCCACGCTCGGGGTGCTGCTGGGCTGGAGCCTGCTCAACGGCCTGCTGCTGCTGCTGGCGATCCGGAGCTGCTGGGATCGGCCCCGGAGTGATGGGGTGCCCTGGTTCGCCCTGTCCCTGCCGCTCCGGCTGCACCACCGGGGGGAGATCGTGCTGGGACGGCTGCAGGCGATCAGCGCCACGGGCGCCGAACTCAACCTGAAGAGCAGAGACGCTGCCCGCGCTCTGGAGGCCACCGCCCCCCTGGCGCTGGAGGGACTGCTTCCGGGCCAGACGCTGCCCTTCCTGCCGATGGCCCAGCGCGCCGCTGCCGTGGGCGGAAGCTGGGGACCACTAACGCCCCTGCAGCGGGATCAGCTCGAGACCCTGCTCTACCGGCGGGAGGGGCTGTGGCCCACCCTGATTGCTTCCTTCGAGCTGCGTACCCTGCCGCTGGTGCTGCTGCGATCCCTGCAGCGGATCGGGCCGGAGAGCTGGTTCCGCCGCAGCCTCATTCCCCAGCTTCCACCCCTGGAGGCGCTGCCGCTCCCCAGGCATGCAGACCGTCCAGCACGGGCAGGAGTGCCTGACCACGCTCGGTGAGTCCGTACTCCACCCGGGGCGGCACCTCGCTGAAGACGCGACGCCAGACCACGGCATCCGCCTCCAGCTCCCGCAGCTGGGCCGTCAGCACCTTCTGGCTCACCCCCGCCAGCGACCGCTGCAAGGCAGAGAAGCGGTGCCCACCACCGGTGAGCTCCCGCACGATCATCAGCTTCCAGCGGCCGCGCATCACCAGCAGGGCCAGCTCCGCCGGGCAGACCTGCGGATCACCGCTGCTGCCGAGATCGTCGAGAAAGGTCGTCACGGGTGGGCGGTTACCCGCGGGTGACCCAGGCACCCATCGGTGCGTTCTTGTCAGGCACCGTGCACGTCCGCCAGAGTCGCCCCATGACCTTAACGATCCCTTCCGGTCCAGGGCATCCCCACTCCCCCCTGCCGATCTCCGCACGATGAACGACCTGTTCACCCCCCTGACGGTCGGTCCGCTGGAGCTGCCCAACCGGGTGCTGATGGCTCCCCTCACCCGCGCTTGCGCCGAACCTGGCCACGTCCCGGGGCTGCTGATCGCCGAAGCCACCATGGTGATGGAGGGAAACTCCGCCTTCTGGCACGAGCCCGGCATCCATTCAGCGGCCCAGGTGGCGGGCTGGCGGCTCACCACCGAGGCGGTGCACGCCGCCGGTGGCACCCAGCCCGATCGCCATCACCGGCGACGAGGTGCACACCCCCGAAGGGAAACAGCCCTACGTCGTGCCACGGGAGCTGGCCGATGACGAACAGCCGGCGATCGTGGCCGGGTTCTGGCGGCTGCTGGAAGCGCTGGAGGCCGTGCAGAACGAATCCCCCCTGGTGGGCCTGCGGATCTCTTCGTTGAACAGCTCCAACGCCATACTGGACAACGACCCGATTGGACTGTCCAGCTGGCTGGCGGAACGGCTGAATGGAACCGAGCTGGACAACCTGCACGTGATGCGGGGGGACTTCCTCGGCCAGCAGCACGGCGACGTGCTCACCCCGATCCGGACGGGCTTCCGCGGGGTTCTGGTGGGCAACATGGGCTACAGCGCCGAGGAAGCCAACGGCGCCATTGCCACCGGCCAGCTCAATGCGGTGGCCTTCGGCAACGCCTTCCTGGCCAACCCCGACCTGCCCGAGCGGTTCCGCCGCGGCGCCCCCCTGCAGGATCCCGATCCAGCCACGTACTACACCACCGGCCCAGCCGGCTACACCGACTCCCCCTTCCTGGAACCCGCTTGACATGCCCCCCGATCTTCTGGTGCTGAGTGCCAGCAGCGGTGAGAACCTGGCACTCGCTGAACGCTTTGCCGTCGCGGCTCGCGCCCGCGGCATGGGGGCGGAGGTGCTCGACCTCACCACCCTGTCCCTGCCGCTCTACAACCCCCGCACCCACGCCGAAGCCGGCCTCCCCGCCGCGGTGGGCTCGCTCAGCGAGACCCTCGGGGCCGCCCCCCGCTGGGTGATCTGCGCCCCCGAATACAACGGCTCACTGCCCCCGGTGCTGACCAGCGCCATCGCCTGGCTTTCGGTCCAGGGGGAGAATTTCCGCAGCCTGTTCAACGGCCGGCCGATGGCGATTGCCACCCATTCGGGCGGCCCCGGGGTGGAGGTGCTGGCCGTGCTGCGCATCCAGCTGGCCCACCTCGGGGCCCATGTGGTCGGTCGCCAGCTCTCCTGCAGCCGCCAGAACCCCGCCAAGGACAGCAGCATTGACGACATCGTGCACCGCCTCCAGCGGATGGACCTGATCCAACCCTGACGACCCCCACCCCATGACCCTCGTCTTCCGACCTGCCGGTGAGCGGTTCCACAGCCAGCTCGACTGGCTGGACAGCTGGCACAGCTTCTCCTTCTCCCACCACCACGATCCCGCCTGGATGGGCTTCGGGCCACTGCGGGTGATCAACGACGACACCATTGCCGCCGGCCGGGGCTTCGGCATGCATCCGCACCGGGACATGGAGATCGTCACGGTGATGGTGGAGGGCCAGCTCAACCATCGCGACTCCATGGGCCACAGCAAGGTGCTCCGGGCCGGTGAGGTGCAGGCGATGAGCGCCGGCACCGGCGTGGTCCACAGCGAAATGAACCAGGGTGAACACCCCTGCCGTCTGCTGCAGATCTGGATCGAACCCAGCCACGAGGGCCATGCCCCCGCCTATCGCCAGGAGCCGTTCCAGATCCGCCCAGGCTGGACCCCGCTGCTGGATCCGGACGAACGGCAGGGCGCCCTGGCCATCAACCGACCGGTGCGCCTCTGGCGAGCACGACCGGCGGCAGGGGTGCAGCTGGAGCTGGCCATCGCCCCTGGTGCCAGCGGCTGGCTGCAGCTGATCGATGGCCAGGGCACGGCCTTCGGGAGGCCACTGCAGCGGGGCGATGGCCTCGGCTTCCCGGCGGCCCCAACCGAGCGCTTCGAGGCCAGCGCCGATGGGGCTGATCTGCTGCTGTTCGAGCTGCGCTGAGCGGAGCTGGCCGGAGGCGGTGGTGTACACCACCCGCCGGACCCAGGATGGGGGGAACAGTCGGACATCATGGCCCGTTTTCTGCTCCTCTTCCGGCCCCGACAGCCCCTTCCGCCACCCGAACTGATCGGTCGGCTCGATCCCCTGATCCAGCGCTTCCACGCCAACGTGGAGCATCGCTCTCCCGCCCACCTCAGCGCCATGGTGCGGGGGGAGCACGAGACGCTGCGGCTGCAGCTGATCGCCGACGTGCAGGCCAAGGCGGACGGTCCCGTGCTGGAGCTGGTGCTGATGAGCCGAGAGGCCATGGGGGCCGGGGCGCCCCACACCAAGCAGCTGTTTGAGACGCTGGTGTCGATCGCGGGCCAGGTGATGCCGGACCTTGACCTGGTGTTTCGATCCGACCGGGACGGCGCCCTGCCCGACCGCAACTGAGACAATGGCCGCGATGCAGACCCTCCTGTCGACCCCGGCCGCCCTGGCGGAACTCCAGCCTCCGCGCGGCTACCGCGTGCTCGCCTGGCTCGGCCTGGTGGCCAACCTGCTGGTCCTGCCGCTGGGCCTGGCGACGATCCTGCTCACCAGCGTCTGGAGGACGGCCAATGTGGTCGTCTATGCAAGTGCCGTGCTGCCGGCTGTGGCCCTGGGCGTGGTCGCCTGCGTCGCCCTGCTGAAGTGGCGCCTCTGGGGTCAGGTGCTGGCGATCGTGGCGCTGTCGATCGATCTGGCGATCGAGATGGCCTACGGCATCGTGCGGCTGGCCCTGATGGGTGAAGAACGGCTCCTGCTGGCGGTGGGCGCCCCCCTGGCCTGGGGTCTGACCCTGGCGGCGCTGGTGTTCTGGTGCCGGCCTGGAATCCGCTCCTACCTGCGCTGAGGGCCGCCGCAGGCCTCCGGCCAACCTGCCGTTCTGTATCAACGGCACCACCCATGGGGCAGGACACAAGGATTGGATACCCCCCAGCCGACCCAAGCTGTTTCCAATGCCCAGCCCCCAACGCTTCGCTGCCATTCAGGCCATTCACCAGCGTCCTCCGGTGGTGACCCCCCCCATCGAGTCGCTGGATGAGCTCTGGGGCAGTGACGTGTTCAGCCTGGCCAAGATGAAGGCGGCCCTGCCCAAGGACATCTTCAAGTCGGTGCAGCGCACCATTAAGGAGAACGGCAAGCTCGACGTCTCGGTGGCCAACGTGGTGGCCCAGGCGATGAAGGAATGGGCCACCGGCCGCGGCGCCCTCTATTACGCCCACGTCTTCTACCCGCTCACCAACGCCACCGCCGAGAAGCACGACGGCTTCATCTCGGTCCAGGGTGATGGCTCGGTGATCACCGAGTTCACCGGCAAGGTGCTGGTGCAGGGCGAACCCGACGGCTCCTCGTTCCCCAGCGGCGGCATCCGCACCACCTTCGAGGCCCGCGGCTACACCGCTTGGGACATCACCAGCCCGGCCTTCCTGATGGAGACCCCCAACGGTCTCACCCTATGCGTCCCCACCGTCTTCATCTCCTGGACCGGCGAGGCCCTCGACAAGAAGACCCCCCTGCTGCGCTCCAACGCCGCCATGAACAAGCAGGCCCAGCGCCTGCTGCGGCTGCTCGGGGAAACCGAGGTGGCCCCGGTCAACTCCAGCTGCGGCGCCGAGCAGGAGTACTTCCTGGTCGACAGCGCCTACGTGCCCCTGCGTCCCGACCTGCTCCTGGCCGGCCGCACCCTGTTCGGCAAGTCCTCCGCCAAGGGTCAGCAGTTCGACGACCACTACTTCGGCGCCATCCCCCAACGGGTGCAAGTGTTCATGCAGGACGTGGAACGCCAGATGTACAAACTGGGCATCCCCGCCAAGACCCGCCACAACGAGGTGGCACCGGGCCAGTTCGAGATCGCCCCGTTCTTCGAGGCGGCCAACGTGGCCACCGACCACCAGCAGCTCACGATGACCATCCTCAAGAGCACGGCACGCCGCCACGGCATGAACTGCCTGCTCCACGAGAAGCCCTTCGAGGGCATCAACGGCTCCGGTAAGCACGTCAACTGGTCGGTGGGCAACCCCACCCAGGGCAACCTGCTGGATCCGGGCAGCACCCCCCACGAGAACATGCAGTTCCTGCTGTTCTGCGGCGCGGTCATCCGCGGGGTGCACAAGTTCGGCCCCCTGATGCGGGCCGTGGTGGCCACCGCCGGCAACGATCACCGTCTCGGCGCCAACGAGGCCCCTCCGGCGATCATCTCCGTCTACCTGGGCAGCCAGCTCGAAGACGTCTTCCGCCAGATCAAGGAAGGGGACCTGAAGGGCTCCAGCCATGCCGGCGTCATGCAGCTCGGCGTCGACACCCTGCCGGAATTCCCCAAGGATCCCGGCGACCGCAACCGCACCTCCCCCTTCGCCTTCACCGGCAACCGTTTCGAGTTCCGGGCCGTCGGCTCCAACCAGTCGGTGGCCGGCCCCCTGGTGGCGATGAACACGATCCTGGCCGATTCGCTCGCCTACATGAGCGACCAGCTGGAGCAGAAGATGGCCGCCGGCGAAAGCCTCCCGGGTGCCGCCTTCTCCGTGCTGAAACAGATCATGACCGACCACGGCAACGTGGTCTTCGGTGGCGACGGCTATTCCAGCGAGTGGCACCGCATCGCCGTGGAGGAGCGGGGCCTGGAAAACCTGCCCACCACCGCCGATTCCCTGCCGGTGCTGCAGCGGCCTGAGGTCCGCGACCTGTTTGCCCAGCAGGGTGTGCTCACGCCCCTGGAACTGGAAAGCCGCTTCGAGGTCTACGCCGAGCAGTACGTGCTCGCCATCGACGTGGAGGCCAAGCTGGCCGTGCAGATCGCCCAGACCCAGATCTACCCAGCCGCCATGCGCTACCTGGGTGAGCTGGCCAGTTCCCTGCAGCTGCAGACCGCCATGGGCCTCCAGGTGTCCTCGGAAACCCAGCACAAGGTCGCCTCCCTCAGCGCCAAACTGATGGAACTGAGCAGTGCCCTCGAGAGCGCCATCAGCAACGCCCCCCATGGCACCATCGCCCACATGCGCTACTCGGCCGACACCCTGATGCCGCTGATGCACGAGCTGCGGGAGGCGGTGGATGGTCTCGAGGCCCTGGTGGACGACAACCTGTGGCCCCTGCCCTCCTACCAGGAGATGCTGTTCATCCGCTGAACGCCCCCGTTCCGCCCCCACAGTCCGCAGCCAGAAGGGCCCTTCGGGGCCCTCTTTTTTTGGGCCTCCCGGCGGGACGGACCTCACGTTCTGCGCGCTTGGTTCCCTTTGGCACAGTCGACCCGTGGCGGAAGGTGCTGGAGTCATTGGATGATCCCTCCAGCCGACCAGCTCCCCGCCGCCGACGGATCCCCCGAACTCCGGGATCTGGAGGATCGCTACGGCTCCTACTGCCGGGCCATGCGCATGCTGGTGCGGGAAGGGAAGAGCCTCAAGAACGTGCAGCGGACCGTGTGCTGGCAGCAGCTGGCCCGCCTGCACGACAGCCGCCCGGCCCGCTACCAGGAACCCGATGCCCTCTATCTGAAACTGTGCCGGGAGGGCGGCAGCGGCGGGGCTGCGGCGGCCAGGCGCTGAGGCCCAAAGGGCGCCGCCGGGGTGTCTTTCGTGGATTTGGTCACATCGGCCACTGACAGGCACCCCTGGAGAGAACGATGACGGGTGTTCCTTGCTTTTGACGCGATCCATGGACGCACCAACGGCCTTCGCCGCGGTCGCACTCGCGGCCGTCTCCTGGGATGGCGCTCTCACCATGGCGGGCACACGGGCCCTGCGCCACGCCCTTGACTACCGCGCCCCCTTCAAGGGTCGCAGTGACAAGGACATGATCACCCTGATGGACACCCTGCTTCAGGGCCTGAGGGCCAAGGGGTCGATCGGGCTGATGGAGGAAGCGGCCGCGGTGCTCGATGACCGCCAGCGCCACACGGCCTACGCCGTGGCGGCGGAGATCATGCGCTCCGACGGCCCCCTGCAGGACCAGGAGCAGAAGATCCTCGCCGACCTGGCCACCACCCTGCGCCTGGATCCAGAGGAAACCACCAAGGTCCTGGAAGTGATGGACGTCCTCCATGCCAGCATCCTGTAGCCCGCCGTGAGCGCATGAGTTCCGCCCCCGCCGGGCTTCGCATCGCCGTGGTGGGGGCCGGCAGCTCCGGCCTGCTGCTCTCGGTGATCCTGCAGCGCCAGGGCCACAGGGTCACCCTGTTCGAACGTTCACCACGGCTGCGCACCGAAGGCTGCGGGATCCTGCTGGTGAGGAGCGGCGTCGAGGCGGTGGCGGCGGCCGCCATCCCCGGCCTTCTCGACGACCTGCTGGCCGGCGGCCATCCGGTTCAGCGGTTCGTCTTTCGCAACCTGAGGGGCGATCTGATCGAAGCCAGCCCGGCCGAACGGGAGGCAGGCGACCTGCCATCGCTGCTGATTCACCGCAGCGCCATCCTTGACGCCCTCTGGCGCCAGCTCGACCAAGCCTGCTTCCAGGGCGGTCGCTCCCTCGTCAGCTGGAGCCAGACGAACGAGGGCGTGGAAGTGAGGTTCGCCGAGGGCCCTCCATGGACGGGTGATCTGCTGATCGGGGCCGACGGGATCTTCTCCAGGGTGGCCTCCCTGCTGCGCCCCGACCGGCGCCTGCAGTACCTCGGCGACCGGGTCTGGCGTGGGGTGGTGACGGACGAGAGCTTCTGCGCAGGCGGGGATTTCTTCGTCTACGCCCGCGGCCGGGGCATCTACGCCAACTTCTTCGATCTGGGTCCCGATGGGGACGGCAACGGGCGCACCCACTGGGGCTTCTTCCAGGAGGAGGAACTCCCCGATGACCGCGACACCCGGCAGAGGCTGCTGGCGGAGGGGGTGCCGGCCACCGCCCTGGCCAAGCTGCCCGCTGACGCGGCCGCGATCATCAGCGCCACGCCTGCGGAAGAGGTGATCGCGAACTGGTCCTACGACATTGATCCCCTGCCGGCGTTCGTTGCCGGGCGGGTGGCCCTGATCGGCGACGCTGCCCATGCCATGAGCTCCTCCCAGGCCCGGGGGATGACGGCGGGACTGGAGGATGCGGTGGCCCTGGCCGCCTGGCTCGCCCCTCGCGTCGCCGCCAGCCCCGAGCTGGCCCTGCAGCGGTACCAGGAGGAGAGGCTTCCGGTGGTGCACCGCTACCAGGAGCGCAGCCGCCAGGTGAGCCATCGCACGGGGCGGAAGCGCCCGCCGACCCGGGATCCCGCCGGGCCCCTATAGCGGGGCAACACTGAAAGATGTTGTGAAGGTGACAGTTCCGATCTGGCACAGGGGGCAGAATGCCAGCTCTGTATACGAGGCAAGACGTGGCGATCTCCTTTCCTCAGACCCGTCAGCGCAGCAGTTCCAACTCCTGCCGCACCTACCGGCTGGTGGATCAGCAGGGTGACCCCCATCCCATCCTCGACGACCTCTACGACTCCCTGGATGCGGCCTGGAGTGAGGCGCTCCACTGGTGGCAGGAAGAATTCGGCCCCGTGCAGGGACCCGTGGGCATCGGGGTGGAGGTGAGCACCCTCAGCGGTGAATGGCGCACCCTGCGCTACCCGGGCACCTGAGGGCTCAGCCCACCGTCACGCCTTTCCAGAACGCCACCCGGCCCCGGATGTTGCTGGCGGCCTCTTTCGGCTCCGGATAGTACCAGACGGCATTGGGGTTCTCCTTGCCATCCACCACCAGGTCGTAGTAGAGGGCTTCCCCCTTCCAGCCGCAGAAGGAGCGGTGGCTGGAGGGCCTGATGCAGGCGGCGTCCAGCGACTCCGCCGGGAAATAGGCATTGCCTTCCACCGTCACGATGTCGTCGCTGCTGGCGATCACCGTTCCATTCCAGCTGGCCTGCATCGTTGATGCCGTCGAAGTGGATTCATTCTGGCGTCCCTCGCCAGGCTTACCAGTCGTTGGGCTGGTAGATCCGCAGGGTGCCCACACCCACCGGGCTGGCCACAGGGTCCGGGCCGGCCGGACTGGCTGTCACCTGGAACAGGTAGGTGTCGGCCTGGTTGGGGTTGAACCAGGGCCGCAGCGACACGGTGACGGTCGCCCCGGGGGGAACGGGCTCGGGGAAATTCAAGGTGAAGCGCCGGGCGCCAGGGTCGAAGCTTGTCTGCACAGGGATCGGGCGCCCCTCGCGGCGGGGGACTCCCAGGAAGGCCCTGGTCCGCTCGACGGAAAAGGGAAACTGCCAGTCGGCACCGCGGGTCTGCTGGATGGTCAGGCCGCCGAGGGAGGCACCCGCCAGCTCATCGAGGCTGAGGGTGAAGAAGTACTCCGCCGGGGATTGGCCCACGTTGGTGGTGTAGCTGGTGAGGGTCACCTTCCAGGGGGCCCGCACGAACGCGGTGCGGCCTCCCAGCTCCAGGGCTCGGGCGACGGGCACCGCGCTGGCCAGCAGCAGCGAGAGCGCCGCCAGCGGCAGGAGGGCGGCATTCCTTGCCGGGGGCCTGGGCCACGAAGGATGGGCCATGGCCACCTCCAGCTACGGATCCAACGCTAGAGGGACGCCCGGGCGGGGAGGGGCGCACCCGACCAGGAAAGGGGCCGGATCCTGGTCGCGGCGATGCTGGACCGAAATCGCGTCCCCCTGGGCGCCTGGATCGGCAGGATCCAGGCAGGCGGTGGTCTCCAGGGCGCGGCGCAGCCGACGGGCGGCATGCAGGGGCATGTCCCTCGGCACGCTGATGCGATCGCGCAAGTAGCGCAGCCCCTTGGCCGATCCAGCCGGCGGCGGGCACTCCCGGCCCTTGATCAGCAGGGTGAGCGCACAGCGCAACGGCCGGTCCAGCCCGTCCCGGCCGAGGGGATTACGTGCCATCAGGGTGTCCCGGTGACGCAGCACCCTGGCCAGGGCCACCCCGGCCGCATCCGGGGGCTCGCTCTGGCTGGTTTCGGGGTCGGACCAGGGCGAAGCCACCACCGGCCAGGGGCCGGCATCGATCCGCTGCGCCAGATCCCTCTGTTCCGCCGTGCCACTGGCATGGCAGCCCCCCATCTGGGGGGGCAGATCGTGGGCGTGGGTGTGGAAGTCGCTCTGGGTGCCCAGATAGGTGGATCGCTGCTCAAGGGCGTGGAACCAGCGATCAATGGCCGGGAACCGCTCCCTCAGCAGGTCACCCTTGTAATAAGCCAGGCTGGCATTCATTCGTTCCAGGTAGGGCACGAAGACCAGATCCGCCGTGCCCAGGTCCCCCAGCAGAAACGGTCCGGGGTTGGCGATCAGGGCGCTGGCGAAGCGTTCCGCGAAACGATCGAAACCCTGCTGGCCCCTGGCCTCTTCAGCAGCCCCACGACTCGGGACGCAGAGCCACTGGCACCAGGCCCGGAACAACTGTCGTTCGAGCTGGCGCAGGGGAAGCACCTCCCGGGCGTTCATGCCCTGGCCAAGCGGGCCGAAGGCGGCCTCCAGGGCTTCAAGAATGCGGTCGCTTTCGGTGATCAGCCGGCCGTCCAGCTCGAGCGCCGGCAACATGCCGCCCCGCACCAGCTCGGTGTACCAGGGTTCCTTCTGCCCGTAGCAGTACATCGTCACCTTGCGGGTCCGGTACGGAACCCGCCGCTCCTCCAGCCACAGCCAGACCTTCTGGCAGTAGGGGCACCAGGCGTGGTGATCCCGGTACAGCGTCACCCGGATCTCTCCTTCGGGACGGCCGAACGGACGGCACAGGGCCTGGGGGTTGGTGGGCCCTGAGGCCGGATCCGTGAAGGCGGGCGTCGCCAGCGCCGGCGCCGCCTCCGAGGCCAGCTCCTTCCAGTTCAGCGGCTCGAACAGCACGGTGGCGGAGCCGGCCATGGAAGGGCGAAACGGGAGTTCAGCCTAGACAGCTGCGATGGGGAAAAAACCATGCCGGGACTCGCACCCTCACGGACGACGAACCTAAGGTTGGGGCACCCAAATTCCCCAGCCACCCCCATGTTCGACGCCTTCACCAAGCTCGTCGCCCAAGCCGACGCCCGCGGCGAATTCCTCAGCCCCGGTCAGATCGATGCCCTGGGAGCCATGGTGGCCGAGAGCAACAAGCGGATGGACACCGTCAACCGCATCACCTCCAACGCCTCCAAGATCGTCACCAACGCCGCCCGCGATCTGTTCGACCAGCAACCCGCCCTGATCGCCCCCGGCGGCAACGCCTACACCCACCGCCGCATGGCCGCCTGCCTGCGCGACATGGAGATCGTGCTGCGCTACATCACCTACGCGATCTTCACGGGTGATGCCTCCGTGCTCGAGGACCGCTGCCTCAACGGCCTGCGCGAGACCTACCTGGCCCTCGGCGTCCCCGGCGCTTCGGTGTCCGAAGGCATCCGCAAGATGAAGGACGCCGCCATCGCCATCGCCAGCGATCGCAACGGCATCACCCAGGGGGACTGCGCCGCCCTGATGTCCGAAGTGGGGACCTACTTCGATCGCGCCGCCGCCGCCGTCGCCTGAACGGCAGAGGCGTCGGGTCAGCCGACCCATCCAGGCCGGGCCCAGTGCCCGGCCTTTTTTTTGACCGATCGCAGGCCAACCGGAGGCTTTGTTCGTTTGGCTACACAGCAATGGACCCCTGAAGTGGATGGTAATCCTATGAACTTTTCATAGTTCCTTCCTCACCCCTATGACACTGTCTTCCACAGGTCGAGGTCGGTCCGCAGAGGCCACCTTTGACCGCTTCCGTTCCCTGGCTCTGGCCCGCCTCCAGGACCCCCAGTTGCGGAGCGCCGCGTTCTGCCTGTTGGCCCTGGGCGCCGGCATCGTCCCGCTGCTGGCGGGTTCGGCCAAGGCTGCTCTGGCTGCGGCACCCACCGATGGCGCCGACACCCTGCTGATGCTGGTGGGCTCGGCCATGGTGCTGCTGATGACCCCAGGCCTGGCCTTCTTCTACGGCGGCTTCACCCGTTCCAAGAACGTGTTGAACTGCATGATGATGAGCTTCTTCCTGATGGGGCTCATCGGTGTTCTCTGGGTGGTGGTTGGCTACAGCCTCGCCTTTGATGCTGGCTTCGGCAGTCCCTTCATCGGCGGCCTCGGGTCGATGTTCCTGCATGGCGTAGGGGGCGAACTCGGAGACAAGGCACTGGCCCCGGGATTCCCGATCAGCGCCACGTCGTTCGCCCTCTTCCAGGGCATGTTCGCGATCATCACCCCGGCGCTGATTTCCGGGGCCCTGGTCGAGCGGATCAGCTTCAAGGCCTGGTTCTGGTTCTGTCTGATCTGGAGCCTGCTGATCTACTCCCCCATGGCCAAGATGGTCTGGGGTGGGGGCTTCATCGGACCCTTCGGATCGATCGGAGCCATTGATTTCGCCGGCGGCACGGTGGTCCACATCGCCTCCGGTGTGGCGGCACTCGTCGCGGCCGCGATCATCGGCCCCCGCACCACCTGGCCCAACAGCAAGCGCCCGCCCCACAACGTGCCCTTCATCCTCCTGGGTGCTGGCCTGCTCTGGTTCGGCTGGTTCGGCTTCAACGGCGCCAGCATGTTCGCCTCCAAAACCGCCGGCTTCCCCTTCCTCACCACCACCACGTCAGCCTCTGCCGGCCTGCTCACCTGGTGTTTGATTGAATGGCTCAAGGACGGCAAACCAACCGCCGTCGGTGCGGCCACCGGTGCCGTGGCGGGTCTGGTGGGCATCACCCCCGCCGCTGGCTTCGTCTACATGGAGCAATCCATCCTGATCGGCATCCTGACGGCAGTCGCCTGTTTCGTCGCCGTGAGGATCAAAGCGGCCATCCAGTTTGATGATTCCCTCGACACCTTCATGGTCCATGGGGTGGGCGGAACCGTGGGAGCCTTGCTCACCGGCATCCTCGCCTCGAAAGCTCTGGTTCCTGGGGATTACTTCCCGCTCTCGGCGAAGATCATGGAGGAGTCAGGTAATTTCGGCCTCTTCATTGCCCAGCTCAAGGCCACACTCGTCACCTATGGCTTCGTGGCCCTTGGCACAGCCATTATTCTCTGGGTCCTCGGCGCCCTGATGCCTCTCCGGGTCAGTGCCGAAGATGAAGAGCGCGGTCTCGACTTCGTGGCTCACGGCGAAGAGGCTTACGATCCAATGACCAACTGACGACCAAACCTTCCATGAAAATGATCACGGCCATGGTCCGCCCCTCCAAGGTGGATGCCATCAAGACAGCCCTCGTCGCCCTAGACATCATCGGCATGACGGTCACCGACTCCCGCGGATTCGGTCGCCAGAAGGGCCAGGTCGAGCGCTACCGGGGAACCGAGTTCACCGTCGAGTTCCTTCCCAAGGCGAGGATCGAGATCGTCGTCACCGATGAAAAGGTCGATGCGGCGATCGCCGCCATCACCGAAGCGGCCCATACCGGTGAAATCGGAGACGGCAAGCTCTTCGTCACCCCGGTGGAAACGGTGATCCGGATCCGCACCGGGGAGACCGGCGAAGTGACGCTCTGACCACTCGCTCCCGCCTTCAGGGGCCCACCACCCTGAGCTGACCGTGACGGTCAGCTCTTTTTTATGGGTGGCCCGCTGACAGACCTGTCGAGCACATCCCGGCCATGGAACAGGGCCGCGCCATCGCCGAACGGGCCCTGGCCGAGGGGCATCGGCTCAGCCTGGGGGTGCGGGATCCCGCCAGGCTGCCGGCAGGTCCGCTGCTGGAGGCCGCCCGCAAGAGCCCCGAGCGGGTGCTGCTCCATCCCTACGACGCCCGCGACTCCAGCCAGGCCAGCACCTGGGTGGCGGCGACCCTGGCCCATTTCGGCGCCATCGACGGACTGATCCTCTGCGCAGGGGTGTTCTCCCGGGTGGGACTGCTGTTCAAGGCCGGTCAGGAGCAGGAGATCGAAGCGCTATGGCGGGTGAATCTGATGGGTCCGTGGCGGCCCTGGTGTCGATGAGCGGCCAGCGGGTGAAGGGCCCCCTGGCGGCCTACCCCTGCAGCAAGTTCGCCCTGATGGCCCTCTGCCAGTCGATGCGCAACAAGGGCTGGGATGCCGGCATCGGGGTGACGGCGATCTGCCCGGGCTGGGTCAACACCGCCATGGCCTCCCAGGTGACGGCCCTTCCCGCCGGCGCCATGACCCAGCCCGAGGATCTGGCCGCCCTGGCGGCCCAGCTGCTGCGGCTGCCCGCCAGCGCCGTGCCCTTCGAGCTCAAGATCAACTGCGTGCTGGAACCCTGAGGCCGGCTCAGATCAGCCGTGATCCGGAGGCCGCCCGGCGCTGGGAGGGATCGAAAACGGCGGCCACGGTGCGAATCAGCCAGCGCCCCGAGGCTGTCACCTCGACCAGGCCCTGGCCATCGGCCTGGCTGAGCCGCACCAGGCCGTCAGCGGCGAGGAGCGTCAGATCGGCCCATTCACGGCTGTAGCGCCCAGGGTCGATCGCCACCCGGAAATGGCACATCACCTCCCGGATCAGTTCCCGCCGCTCCAGCACCCCCGGGTCGGTGACCAGCAGCCCCCGCTCCACCGGCAGCTGCCCGGCGGCGAGGCTGGCCCCATAGGCCTTCAGATCCCGCTGGTTCTGGCTGAACAGGCCGGGGAACTGGCTGATGGCCGTGGGGCCCACCCCCAGCAACTCCAGCTCCCCGCCGGTGGTGTAGCCTTGGAAGTTGCGGTGCAGGCACCCCTGCCGCGCCGCCACGGCCAGGCTGTCGCCGGAGAGGGCGTAGTGATCCATGCCGATGGCGTCGTAGCCGCACCCGCCCAGCCGGGAGGCGGCACCGTCCAGCATCTGCAGCCGCTGCCGCTGGGTAGGCAGATCCTGCGGCGCGATCTTGCGCTGCAGGGGCAGCTGGTCGGGGAGGTAGGCGAAGGAGAACAGGGACACCCGATCGGGGCGCAGGTCCTGCACCAGGGCCAGGGTGGCGTCGAACCGCTCCGGGGTCTGGAGCGGCAGACCGCAGATCAGATCGACGTTGACGCTGTCGAAGCCCGCCTGCCGCATCCAGGCCATGGACCGGCGCAGCTGCTCCACCGGCACCACCCGGTTCACCGCCTGCTGCACCAGGGGGTCGGCATCCTGGATGCCGAAGCTGATCCGCGTGAAGCCAAGCCGGCGCAGGGCGACCACGTCCTCCCGGCTGAGGGCCTCCGGATTGACCTCGATGGAGGCCTCCAGGTCCTCCTCCAGGTCGAAGTGACGTTCGATCAACCGCCAGAGGCTCTCGCGCTCGGGGATCGTCAGATAGTTGGGGGTGCCGCCGCCCCAGTGGAGCTGGGCCAGGCGGCGCCGCTGGGCGGAGTGGCGCGAGATCAGCTCCAGTTCAGCGGCCAGGGCCTCCAGGTAGGGGCCCACCACCTTGGAACCGGCCCCTGTGGTGACACGGTTGCAGCCGCAGAACCAGCAGGCGTTGCGGCAGAAGGGCACATGCACATACAGCGACAGCGGCTCGTCCGTGCGGCGGGCCAGCTGGGTCTCGAGGTCGGCCGCCGTGACGCCCCCGTGGAAGGCCGCGGCCGTGGGGTAGCTGGTGTAGCGGGGTACGGGCCGGTCGTGCTTGAGCAGCAGATCGATCGTCGTGGCGCCGGGCGCTGAAGCGGTGGCCGCTGGGGTCATGGGAGGCAGGGAGGGTGGAGCGGAACGGTCGGGGTGATCAGGCCTCGGAG
>Ga0247833_1001028_pt1 | contig 47867 bp, 49 predicted proteins | sample LaCruzMarch2015__7_FD_187117 | JGI IMG/M metagenome (GOLD analysis project Ga0247833, IMG submission 187117) | Freshwater microbial communities from meromictic Lake La Cruz, Castile-La Mancha, Spain - LaCruzMarch2015_8m | ecosystem: Environmental > Aquatic > Freshwater > Lake | place: Spain...
GACGCCACTCATCACTCGGGGACCAAACCCCAGCAACCTACAGAGACAACGCCCTACAGAGTAAAAACAAGGAGGAACTCTACTCTTAAAAACGTTCCTCAATTTGGGGGCAGGTCAGGAGAGGCATACGGCGAAAAGCTCGCAGCGGCGGGCGTTAGCGCGATTGAGGATTTGCTTGAAAAGGCAGCAGGAAAAGCGGGTCGCGAGGCGTTGGCCGAGGCAACCGGTATCCCTGAGAAGAACATTCTTCGATTCGTGAATCACGCGGATCTCATCCGCATCAACGGCATTGGACCGCAGTACTCTGAGCTTCTCGAAGCGGCTGGCGTCGACTCGGTACCAGAACTCGCTCAGCGAAACGCCGCGAACCTGACCGCTAAGCTGGAAGAAGTCAACGTAGCTAAGAACATCGCCAACCGTGTTCCATCGGAATCGGAAGTCGAAAAGTGGATCGAAGAAGCTAAGACGCTTGAGCGCGTTGTGACCCACTAAGACCGTACAAAGTCAGCTGAGTGGTTCGAAGTACGCATGTGCGGTTCGGACCACTTCGGCGAACCATTTTCCGTTGGGCGATACCAGCGGGAACCACCAGGCCGAGGGTCGGTGGTTTGCACTCTTGAGCCCCTTGGAGCTGATCACGGCTTCCCGTATAATGCAGAGTCGCTTGAGTTCGGCTTCAAGCTCAATCTGCTGCCGACGTTGGTGAATTTGCACTACTTCCTCGGATCGGACGAGCAGGTTTTGCCTTTCCCGTAACCGAACAAACTCTGCACGATTTTCGCGGATGGCCAAGAGCACGGAATCGCGAGCGGCCATGAGCTTGTGCCGAGTCGCGTGCGCACTCGGCGATGCCGACTTCTCAAAAATTTCTGTTCGCCATTGTTCACCCAGCGCGATTTCGGCTTGCACCCGCTCCGCTCGAAGCGCTCGGCGCTGTGTGTAAAGTGCGTCACGTTCAAGTCGAAGCTGCGCAATTTCGGCCTGCAATTGGTCAAGGGTGCGCCGAAGGTCCAAATACTCTTCGCCTAGCCTGCTCCACGATCCGCCGAACTGCGCGTTCAAGAACTCGATCAGATCCACAGGTCGCTTGAGCCGACCAAGCTTCGTGAGAAGGGCGGATTGCTCCTCGCCAACAGCTCGCCATCGCTGAGCAAAGCTTGGGCTGCACATCTCGTCCGCCCCAAACGGGCGACGTAACGGAGCGGGAAGCTGGAACCACGCGCAGGTGGCCTGCAGGCTGTCCCACACTTCGTAGCGCAAACGGAGAATCGGGTGTACCGGAACACCGATTCCCAGTTCATTGAGTTTGGCGTGAAGCTTGCGGCTGTGCCGGACGTAGCTGCTCGCACCTTCGTGGAAGACAAAGACGAACTCGCGCGCAAGCATGCCGATGAGGGCGACGGCTTTTCCTACCACGGCACAATTCGGCCCGAACTTGGCTTCGACGAGTGCGGCCAATTCTTGGACTCCCGAAAGTGGCTTCTTGAGCGTGAGGAACTGGGGGGTCTTGGTCATGATGACCACGCCCCGGTGGCCGATGCGGATGGTGCCGCGGCCAAGGCCCGGGATTACGAGATCAAACGGAATTGCGCCAGTACCAAAGCGGCTGAGTTCGTACTGCCCGGAACCACCAATGAGGGCCTCGTCGTATGCCGCGCAAGCTTGGGCCCTCGTTTGCGGATTGACGAAACGATCCAACATTTCGAAACGAGGTAGGTCGGCAGTCTCGTTTGCGAAGCGCAGTAGGTGCGTGGTGGCGGTGACATCGATGTCTACTGGTTCCCCGGCCACGAAGTCGTAGATCGGGCGAACGAGACTTTGATAGAGCTCCGAGAATTTGCCGTTCCGGGCATCTTCGATGTCACAGAGTAGACGATGGAGATGCTCGCCCTGCTTTTGGCCCTGATCTTTCGTGACTCCAGAGAGTGAGCTTTCGCTGGCATCGATCGCCCAGTCAAGTGCTTCCACAAGGGCAGGAAACAGTCCACGCAAGGGTAGATCGGCCGCGATCGGCGGCGATTCGTCGAGCGAAACTACCCCACGCCAGCCGAAGGCCTCGGTGGCTTGGTCGAGCATTTCGGGTCGCTCGCGTTCGATCATCGCGATGCGCAGACCTGCAGTCTGGAGAATGTCGCGACTAATAACGGTTTCTGAACCAAACAGAGAAGAGAACTCGGCGGCGGCGCTCCAAAGTCCCTTGGTCGTGGTGTCGTTGTGCGGGAAAACCTTGAACGCCCCGGCCTTTCGGGGGCCAGAGGGCAGCTTGGCAAAGTAGTCGGTGTCATGAACCCCGGCGACAAACTTTCGCGACGATCCCATCTCGCGCAGGCTCAAAGCCACGCCCGCCTTCATGGGCTCATCCCAAAAAATGGTCTGTCCTAAAGCGAGTAGGGGAACTCCTGGCGCGGTCTTTTCTAACTCGGCCAGTGCCTCAGCAAGGGTCATACAGTCGGGTTCTGACATTCGATTCTTTTGCAGTCTACGATTCTATCGGGTTTATTCGTGCAGATTTCCTCGGCTTTTCCACAATAGTGCTGACGGCGGGTTCGACTGACGATGGGCTCCACCTGTCAAAATGAACCTATGAGCTACCGAACGGAAAGCGATTCGATGGGTGAGATTCAGGTTCCGGCGGATCGATATTGGGGCGCACAGACCCAACGCTCGATCGATAATTTCCCGATCGGCGTCGAGCGATTCCGCATGACGAACTCAATCGTACGGGCGATGGGCATTCTGAAAAAGGGCGCAGCGCTTGCGAATCGAGACCTAGGACAGCTCGCCCCGGAAATCAGCGATCTCATCGTTAAGGCCGCAGATGAAGTCATCGCGGGGCAGCTTAACGACCATTTTCCGCTCGTCGTTTTCCAGACCGGCTCGGGCACCCAGAGCAACATGAACTCGAATGAGGTCATCTCGAACCGCGCGATTGAACTTGCCGGCGGCGAAATGGGTTCGAAGAAGCCAGTCCACCCAAATGACCACGTCAACCGAGGACAGAGCTCGAACGACACCTTCCCGACCGCGATGCACATCGCAGTGGTTGAAGAGCTCCACCGGCAGTTGTATCCCAAGGTTCAGAAGCTGCGAGATACGCTGGCCACGAAGGCAGCGGAGTACGTCGATCTCGTAAAGGTCGGGCGAACGCACCTACAGGATGCGACCCCAATTACCTTGGGCCAAGAGATTGGCGGCTGGGTAGCGCAGTTGGACTACTGCTTGGCCGAAGTTCGACATGCCGAAACCGGCTTGTACGAACTCGCGATTGGCGGGACGGCCGTGGGCACGGGCTTGAATGCTCATCCCCAGTTTGGCGATCTTGCGGCGAAGTACTTTGCCGAAGAAACCGGATTCCCGTTTGTTTCGGCAGGGAACAAGTTCGCCGCTCTTTCTGCCCACGATGCGCTTGCAACCACGAGTGCGTCCTTGCGAACCCTTGCTGGCGCACTGATGAAGATGGCGAACGACGTTCGCTGGCTGGCTTCTGGACCACGCAATGGCATTGGGGAAATCACGATTCCCGAGAATGAGCCAGGAAGCAGCATCATGCCGGGCAAGGTGAACCCGACGCAATCGGAAGCGCTGACGATGGTAGCGGTTCAGGTGTTCGGAAACGACGCGGCGGTCGCTTTCGGCGGATCGCAAGGCAACTTCCAGCTCAACGTCTTTAAGCCCGTGATGGTGCACAACGTCTTGATGAGCATCCAGCTTCTGGGAGACGCCTGCAGTGCGTTCAACGATAACTGCGCGATCGGGATTCTGCCGAACTACGAGCGCATTCAGGAGAACTTGGACACGAACCTCATGCAGGTCACCGCGCTCAACCGGCACATCGGTTACGACCGAGCGGCGGCGATTGCGAAACACGCGCACAAGAACGGGCTGTCCTTGCGAGAAGCGGCGACCGGCTACGGCGAAGTGGCCGATGAGGACTTCACGAACTGGGTGAAGCCGATTGAAATGACCCGGCCAAGCTGAAAATATGACCTTTGTTATGGCTAAAGCGGGATTGGCCCTAACTTAATGCAACAACGTCTGAAGCCAGTCGTTGTAGGCTTCTACATAACCGGCGTCTTTACCGATGCCATCAAATTGAGGCTGCGAAATGATGCCCTCGAGTGTAGAAGTTGTAGCATTAATTTCTGTCAGCACGTTAAATGCAGCAATAAATTCCCTTGTTCCTAGTAACGCCTTAAACAGAGTTAGCTGATACCGCGCTTCTAGGTCCTGTTTAGTACGCCTCGCCAGCTGTCCACATTTCTGCACAAGAGCCAACGCTTCTTTGAACTTAGAGCGCTTGATTAGGTCATCAGACCAGTTCATGTAAACATTTTGTGTCTCTTTGAGTTCCAATGACATTTCGTACGATTCATCACTCCGCTCGAAGTCCTGCGCCAGGTGATACGCAAGACCTAGAACGTTGTACACAAGTTCTGAACTTGGCACACGCTCTAGGGTTCGTTTCGCACGCACAATGAGATCTAGCATGCGCTCGCTAAAGGTATATGGCAGACTCCGCCAGATACCTGATATTATCCAAGTAACTTCTGGAGCTAAATCATGTGCTCCAATCCAATCGTCATAGGAAGACATAGCTCCATGCCAATCTTCCTTACAGTTTGCATACCAGGCAAGGTACAGGCCGCTCTCGCGAAACCGGTCACGATGTGTATGGAGATACTCATACTTCTCTTGTTTCGTGTTAAGAGTCCGGATATGATCTATTGCTTCGTCGACTGTCGTTGGCCAGTTAAGGCAGCTGCTCAGGAAGCTCATTTTGGCATCTTCATCCGCGATGATCGTCTTAACTTTGTCAGCGAGGTCCGCAATTGAACTATCCATCCTCGATTCAATTTGGGATCTCTTCTCATAGAGCTTGACATCCAGCTTCAATTTGACTGCTAGGTTAACCATTAGTTCGTCAAAGCCAGCTATCGGTACAAACACGATTCCATGCTTCAGCCCAAGCTCAATAACCTCGTTTGAAGGAATTCCGCTACCTTCGTGATACAACCAGAAAAAACCCCACTCAAAGCTTTTGTCGCGCATGTTGCTCAAGAAGCCCATCAAACTACCATCGTTTCCTGCATAACCTATAACAATTGGGATATAAAACGGCAAACACCTTTCCAGGGCATTTCTCCAAGAGTTAGCCAGATGGCTAGTAGAGTCTTGGTCGCTCTGCGGCAGAAATCCGGCATCTCGGTGCAGTTTTGCGATAGTGGGATTTGAGTCGATTGGGCGAACTAGGTCTGCCAATGCTTCATGAACAAAAACTCTTGGTCGCTTCTTTGACACATAGAAATGGGCTTCATGCACTAAATTATCAAAATTTGTTGTTAAAACAAAATTATGTCTCGAATGATCAAGTAGGGTCGCTAGAATGAGGTACCCCACTGACGGCGTTGAGTCTGCCACGATTCGATTGATTTCGGCATATCCTTCCGCTGGCCCGTAACCAAACCGTTTTGAATAAATCTGTGAATCTTTCCGCAGTTTTCAAATGTTAGGTCAGGTAAATCATAAAATGGAGTTGAAGAAAGCCAGGCACCAATTCCTTCTTCATTACCATATCGAGCATACAGGTCCTCTAGCCACCCTTTTGCCAATGTGTAACCTGTTGGAATGCCGGACGAGACAGATGCTCCGGCCCCGAGCATAAACATGAATCGAATGTCGTTCTTGTTAAAATGGATCTCAGCAATATGTGCTAGAAATGCGTCAAAATTCCATGCATCTACTGCTTTCTCCTTGACTAAAGCGGCCGATGAAACTGCAGGCTGGTTGGTTGAGGATTTTCGTCCCATTATTATAACGATACAATATTTTTGTTGATTGTTTGGCACTTTCATCCGGGAAAAAGTTGATGGCTCCATCGGTTGATGACATTAGATTAACATTCGATGCGTTTTTGAGTTAGTTCCATGCCAGCCTTTGCCTTTCTTCCCGCGCCGAAGTCCAAGCCCGCCCCGAACCAAAAGGTTCAACTAGCTCCGCTTGTCGCGGCGATCTATTTCTGCGTCAGCGGCGGGCCCCACGGGTTGGAGCCGCTAATGCAATCGGGTGCGGGGATGGGGTTGTTGCTCATCTTGATCACCCCGCTCATCTGGGCGATTCCGACCGCCTTTATGACCGCCGAACTCGCGAGTGCCATTCCGGCGGAGGGTGGCTATTACGTTTGGATCAAACGGTCCCTGGGCGACCGCTGGGCGGCATGTGCGGCTTGGTGGATGTGGCTGTATTCGTGGGTCGATGTCGCGATTTATCCGGTGTTGTTTGCCAGCTATGTCTCAGCACTACTGAGTCAGCTCGGCCTGGCGAACGGATTTGCCGACGACCCGCTGCGGAAGTGGCTGGTTGGGTTGGTGATCATCGTGCCGATGACTTGGCTCAACGTGCGCGGGGCGAAGTCCGTTGGGAAAACGTCGCTGGTTTTGGGCGGTGTTTTGTTGCTTCCTTTTGCCGTGATGGTGGCACTCGGATTGCCGAAGGTTTTGGCGAATCCAGCGGCGGTGACGCAGCCGTTTGTACCGACCGGCACCACCACGCAGTCGGCGCTTGGAGCCGGACTCTTCGTAGTGATGTGGAACTACCTGGGGTGGGATTCGCTGAGCACCGTGTCGGCAGAGGTCGACCGGCCATGGAAAAACTTTCCGAAGGCGATCTTCATCGCCATGCCGCTCATCGTGCTTTCGTATCTGTTGCCGACCCTGGTTGGGCTAGCAGTTGTCCCGGAGCTCGGCCGATGGGAGGAGGGGCTATGGCCGGAAATCGGAGAGGCGATCGGCGGCACGGGGCTTGGAATTTGGATTGCCATCACCGGCATGGCGAGCGCAGCGGGGCTGTTTGCAGCAACGATGCTGGGAGCGACTCGGATTCCGCTTGTCCTAGCGCGGGACCACTTACTGCCGGAGATTCTGACCCGCACCCATCCCAGGTTCGGCACGCCGGTCAACGCCATTCTGGTTTCGGCTTGCGCTTACACCTTGTTTAGCTATTCCAGTTTCGAGAATCTGGCGGTGGTGGACGTGGTTTTGTATTCCAGCGCGATTCTCGTTGAGCTCGCGGCGCTGATCGTGCTCCGCCGGAAAGAGCCTGAATTGGAGCGGCCGTACCGGATTCCGGGTGGCTATCCGGTTCTGGCTTTGTTCTTCCTGATGCCGGCCGCAATCATCGCCATCGCGGTTTACAGCCACATTCAAGAGGAAGGTCGCCACGTGATTTGGTGGTCAATCGCGGCGATGGCTCTGGCTCCAATTTTCACGTTTTCGGCGATGCGGAAACGGGCTTAACGCTTCTTGGGCTTGGTCTTCTTTCTCAGCGCAACCGCGACCGCGTCGTCGATAGCAGTCGCAAGTTCGTCGGGGTTTTCGAGGGTAGTTTTCGGTACCTCTCGGTATGGCATCACCTGCGGGGATTCGCCCTTGATGATCCATTCTTCGGTCTGGTGTTCGTCGTAAAACGCGCGGTTGTTATCGTCGACTTTGAAGTACAGCCGATCGTCGTCGAGAACGGCAAAGAAGACACCGTCGGCATAAATACCGAGACCCCCGAACATCTTTTTGCTCGTGATCTCGCGGACGGCGGCGAGTTTGGGGATGAAGTGATCAATCGCGGCTTGGGTGACGGGCATGCCTGTGCTCCTCCTGGACGAGCTTTTCGAGTAGCCAAAGGGCAACGGAGAGTTTGGATCGTTTCCCGCTGTGATGCGGTTCGCCTTCGGCTTGGATGAGGGTCAAGTCGTTGTTCTCAGACCCGAACCCGATATCGTTGCGTGAAATGTCATTTGCGGCGATGGCGAAGACTCCCTTCTTGATGATCTTTTGGCGTGCCACGGTGAGATCCGAATCTGGCTCTGCCGCGAAGGCCACGACGCGGGCGTTTGGCCGCGCGGCGGCGAGGGTGGCGATGATGTCGGGGTTTGGCACCAGGCGCAACGTGAGCGCCTCTTCGGACCGACGAAGCTTGCCCGAGGTCGCCGTCTCTGGTCGGTAGTCTGCCACGGCGGCAACGCCAATGATCCAGTCAGCATCCTCGCTGGCTTCCAGCGCCTTTGCGAGCATCTGGTTCGCCGTTTTAACCGGGTGGACAGTTGCGGTGAGAGGCAGGGTAGCAGCTTGTGGACCGGCGATGACGGTGACCCGAGCCCCCATAAGCAACGCTGCGCGGGCGACGGCGGCGCCCATTTTTCCGGAACTTCGATTGGTCAGGAAACGGACATCGTCAATCGGTTCCTCGGTTGGGCCGGAGGTGACGACAACGTGCTTTCCGGCTAAAAGCTGGGTTCGAGCGAGCACGGTTTCTACCGCGTCGAGAATCTCAGGATTCGGGGCAAGCTTGCCGAGCCCGACTTCGCCACTCGCGACATCACCTTCTTGCGGGGTGATGATGGTGGCGGCGCGGGATTCTAGAATTCCCAATGCCCACTGGACCTGATCACTGGCGTACATCGACGGATTCATTGCCGGAGCAATGAGCAGCGGAGCGGTGGACGCGACGACGATGGTCGTGAGCATGTCGGCCGCGACACCGTGGGCGAGACGGGAAGTCGTGTTTGCCGTGCAGGGAGCAATGAGGATAACGTCCGCTTCCCGCGCCCAGTCGATATGCGCCATCTGCCCGATGATCGGCTCCTCAAACGTATCGGTAAGACACGGGTTTTCGGTGAGGGTCTCAAACAGGATGGGTGACACGAACTTTGCCGCAGAGTCGGTGAGGCACACGCGAACGTCGTGCCCGGCACGCATGAGGTCGCGCGCAATGTCGGCAGCGCGGTAGCAAGAGACGCTGCCGCTGACTCCGAGAAGGACTTTCACTTTGCCTCCGACACGATGACCTCGATGATTGAGATCGTCGTGGTCAAATCCTCATTAATGACCTGATGATGGTAGCGGTGGGCTTGGGCGATTTCTTCGAGGGCGTTTCGGAGCCGCTTGTCGATGGTCGCCAGATCTTCGGTTCCCCGCTGCCGAATGCGGCGCTCGAGCTCTTCTGCAGATGGCGGAAGTAGCATGATGGACAGCGCATCCGGTCGCTTTTCCATCGCACTGATCGCGCCCTGGACGTCAATTTTCAGGACGGCGATCTTTCCTTGTTCCAGCAGTTTGATCATGTCCGTGAGAGGCGTTGCGTAGAAGTTTCCGTGGACTTCCTTGTACTCAAGGAAGTCGCCCGCTTGGGCTTTGCCTAGAAACTCGGATCGGTCGGTGAAGTGATAATCGACGCCGTTCACTTCGCCCGGCCTAGGGGCTCGGGTTGTGTAGGCGACCACGCGCACGACGTTTCGGTTTCGCGCTTGCCAGCCGTCGATGACGGTGTCTTTGCCGACCCCGCTTGGGCCGCTAAGAATGACGAGCTTTCCGCTCATCTTCCCTCCAGAAGCTTCATCAGGCGGGCGGCGACCTTGACGGGATCGTGGCGCACGAAGTCAGATTCGCTGATGTAATCGCCGGGCAAAGGTCGGAATCCGTTCTTTCGGAGTTGGTCGAGGTCGGCTTCTACGAGATGTTGGTTCACGGTTTCGTAACGTTCAATAAGGTCGGCGCTGGGCTGAGCGACGTTGACAAGGACGTAGTCGATCACCCGCTTTTCAAGGATGCGGAGGATCGAATTGGCGTGGGCGGAGGCGCTGAGACCTTCGCTTTCACCGGGCTGAGTCATGACGTTGCAGATATAAACCTTCGGCGAGGGGGAGGCCATGATGGCTTCGGCGAGGCCAGGGACCAAGAGGTTCGGAATGACACTCGTGAAGACGCTGCCCGGACCGATGCAGATGAGGTCGGCTTGGCGAATCGCCTCGATCGTCTTCGGGTGCGGTTCGCACATCGACGGATCAAGATAGAGGCGGTTGATGCGTTGTCCCGACCCGACGATGTTTGTCTCTCCAGAGACCACAGAGCCGTCTTCAAGCTCGGCCATGAGCTTGACGTGATCGAGGGTGGACGGGACGACTTGGCCGCGGATGTTGAGAACGGCGGAGGCAATTCCGACGGCGGTATCGAAGTCTCCGTTCGCTTGATCGGCGAGGGCGGCGATGAGAAGGTTGCCGATGGAGTGCCCGCTGAGGGAACCGGAATCATCTCGGAATCGATGCTGGAAAAGGTCCGTCATGGTCTTTTCCGCATCGGCAAGGGCGACCATGCAGTTCCGCAAGTCTCCGGGCGGAATGATGCCTTTCTCGCGCATCAGGCGGCCGGAGCTGCCACCGTCATCCGTAACGGTCACGATGGCGGTGATATTGCTGGTGTAGTTTTTGAGGCCCCGGAGGAGGGTGGAGAGGCCGGTGCCGCCGCCGATGGCGACGATTCTTGGCCCTTGCGCGAGCTCTAATCGGCGGAAGTAAGCATCCACCTTGCCGGATTTTGTTTCGGGAGTAAGCGTGTCGACAACGTGGCCAAGGCCGCGGACGATGGCCCGGATGCTCACGAAAACTCCGACAACGATGAGTGCGCCGCCGACAAGGTGGGCGGTCACGGCGACCCGCTCTTCGTCAACGAATCGTCCGAGGAGCCGGTCGGTGGTGCTCGAAAGCCCGGCGAGGGTTGGCCGGATGATGTTCTTAAAGCTCAGGCCGAGGCCCAGAATGAGGGCGATTTGGCCCAGCAAAAAGCCGGCCAATGCGGTTTGCAGGCCCCGGGTGGGCGCAAGGAGTTGCCGGAGCCGGTACCGCTTAATCATCCTTTTTGTCGGGCAGCGCGGTTTGGAGGGCGCCGTTTATCATGCTGATGAGCACGCTTGCAACGAAGGCGGCGACAAACCCTTCCACGCCGGATTTTGTAATTCGGAATCCAAGTTCCAGAGACGCGGCAAACCAGAGGACGATCGCGTTAACGACCAGTCCAAAGAGGCCAAGGGTCAAACAACTGATCGGGAAGGTGAGGACCTTCAGGATCTTGCCCATGGTCGCGTTGAGCAGGGCGAGCGCGGCGACGCCGATCAGCAATACGATGACTTCGCTTAGCGTTCCCGCTTGGGCGCGGAAGCCAATTTTAAGCGCTTGGGTGATCAGCGAGGTCGCGTAAACCGCGACTCCCAAAATCACCCACTTCAATAGCAGTCTTTTCATCGCTGATTGGAGTGTATGCCCAAAAAACTAGATCGCAAGATTTTCGGGATTCAGTCCTAGGAGGTCTGGGACCACGAAGATTCCGTCCTTACGGATCAGGACATCGTCAAACCAGATTTCGCCGCCGCCGTATTCCGCGCGCTGGATAAGAACGGTGTCCCAGTGAACCGCGCTCTTGTTGCCGTTGCCCCCTGGTGGATCGTAGGCGTTTCCGGGCGTGAAGTGGAGCGATCCCGCGATCTTCTCGTCGAAGAGGGTGTCCTTGATTGGGTGGAGGACCTTCGGATTGAAACCGAGGGACCATTCGCCGAAGTATCGGGCACCTTCGTCGGTGTCGAGAATCTCGTTCAGCTTTTCGGTGCTGCCTCCAGCGCTAGCATCAATGATTTTTCCGTCCTTGATTTCGTACCGGATGTCCTTGAACTCCATGCCCTGGTAGAGGGAGCTGGTGTTGAACTGGACGGTGCCGTTGACGCTATCTTTCACCGGGGCGGTGAAGCACTCGCCGTCGGGGATGTTGCGCTCGCCCGTGCAGGGGACACAGCCGATGCCTTTGATGGAGAACGAGAAGTCGGTTCCGGGCGAGATGACGCGAACACGATCAGTTCGGTTCATCAGGTCAACCAGCGGCTTCACGGCTTCGGCCATGCGGATGTAGTCCACCGTGCAAGCATCGAAGTAGAAGTCCTCGAAGGCTTTGCTGGACATGGAGGCTTGCTGAGCAACCGAAGGGTTTGGCCAGCGAAGAACGGCCCACTTCGTCTTCGGGATGCGCGTTTCGAAGATGACGGGCGTCGCGTATTCTCGCTGCCACATGGCGGTTTGGGTGCCGGGTACGTCGGAAAGCTCGAAGGCGTTGTCGGCTCCGCGGAGGGCAATGTACGCCGTCGCGTGCTCCATCTCGAACTTCTCCAGTTTCGCGATCAGCTGAGCGTTCTCTACGGTCATGCCGTGGAGCATTTGCCGACGGATCGGATTCGATTCGGACCGGACGAGGACCTTTGCGGATTGAGCTTGGGCGACCCGGACGAACTCCGCGATGATGTCGCTCGGAACGTCAAAGGCATGGATCAGAACGCAATCGTCGGCGGAAAGCTGTACCGAGTGCCGGCAGACTAAGTCGGCAAGCCGAGTTACACGCGCATCGAACATAGCTCAGTTTAGCCGTTCGAACCGTGGCGGCTTCAGAATCCGATGAGATCGTTGACAGCGGACTCTTCCATTCGAATGTCAACAAGCTTCCATCGGGAAACCGGAATGATGCCGTAAGCGCGATCCGATTCACGCTGGAAAATGAGGGTGACCTCGGAGATTGTCCGCTCGCCAAACGGAGCCAGACTCAGTCCCACGGGCGAGACGATGCGGGCTTCATCGCCGAAGACTTTCGCGGTCTTATTTTGAACGTCGAAGCTCGGCTTGCTGTTTTTGATGAAGTCGGCAATCTGTCGCCGGTCAGCTCCGACGTTTGCTTGATTGAGGGTGATTTTTTGACTAAGCAGATCAAGGACACCGCCCGGTTTTCCTTCGCGGCTATCTCGGATGGAGCGATCCAGCGCACGTTCGATCTTGACTTGGTCGGGTTCGTTTGGCGAGACCGACTCATATAGCCGCCAGCCGCCCCAGGCAAGAATGAGCACGATTGCGGCAATCACGAACCCGTTGAGCTTCATGCCTTACTAGACGCGAACAACTCGCGAATATTGAGGACGTCCTGGGCCATTTGGTCCGTGAGGGCGGTGAGCGATGGGAAGTTGAGTTCTGGGCGAAGGAAGTGATGAAGCTTCAGCCGAACGGAGGTTCCGTACAGGGAATGGCTCGGATAGTCCATCAGAAATGCTTCGATGGTGCGACTTTTGCCTTCGACGGCGGGGCGCATGCCGATGGCCAAGGCAGCCGGATACTCACCGTGAACGGTTTCCGCAGTTGCGGCATACACACCGTCTCGCGGCAGGACTTGGTCGAAAGATCTCGCGAGGTTGACGGTCGGGAAACCTAGGGTTCGCCCAAGTTGCTGGCCGGAGATGACGAAGCCGGTGATCTCAAACGGTCGGCCGAGCATTCGGTTTGCGGATTCGATTTCTCCGTCTTGGACGAGCTTTCGGACGATGGTTGAGCTGACTCGCTGGCCGTCGATCTGGAACGGCGGGACTACCGTGGTTTCGACCCGGCTTTCCAACCACTGCGTGGTGCCTTCTCGCCCGTTGCCGAAGGCGAAGTCGTGTCCGACCACAAGGTGCTGAGCGTTTAACCCGCGCACGAGGACGGCCAGGAAGAACTCATCGGCCGACATTCGGCTGAGGCTTGCATCGAACGGGAGGACAAGGGCGAGGTCGATCCCAAGACTTTTCGCAACCGCGAGATTGGCTTCGAGCGATGCAATCGGGGGTGGCGTTTTGCTCGGGGCCAGCACGGCGGCGGGGTGACGGTCAAAGGTTACGAGAGTCGCGGGCAGCTCTTTGGTGTGAGCCATTTTAACCGCCGACTTGACTACTTCTTGGTGGCCAAGGTGGAACCCATCGAAGGTGCCGATGCACGCAACCGCGGCCGTCCACTCGGGGCGCAGGCGCCCAAGTCCAAAATGCACCTGCATAAGAAAAGTTTACCGATCTGCCGTCGCGGGTCTTCCGCGGGACCAGATCCTTTGCATGGCCTCAATTGTTGCCCACTGTAAGAGAAACATCGCGAGAAGCAACTTTGGATCGCGGAGCTGGGTGGTTCCTCGGATGAGGTCATTCGGGCGTTCGACGCCGGTTTGTGGGGTGAGCCACAAGACATGAGCCAGGGCGAACAGGCCGACGAACGAAAGGCAGGCAAGCATTCGGCCCGCAACGCTGGCGGCAAGTTCTTCGCTGCCGATGTGAGCGGCGCGCAAGAGGATGAGCAGCATCGCGGCGGCGTTCGCGCTGAGCGCCAACGTGATCATGACCATCGGCGTCACGGTTTTTTGATCTGGGCTGAGGGAGCCCCAAGACATGCTTGCGGCGAGAATTGCCAAGATGAAGACGACCGGGACGTTACGAAGCATTACGTGCTCGGAGTTGGCTCTTCAGTTTCACCGGTTGAAATCTGTTCGTAGATTTCCTTTCGGTGAACGGTTACGTCCTTCGGAGCCTTGATTCCGATGCGGACTTGCTCGCCTCGAACCTCGAGCACGACAACTTCAACCTCGTCTCCAATGACGATGCTCTGGCCAAGTTTCCGTGTCAAAACCAGCATGTTACGTTCCCATCCTTAGGACAATCTCGGGATTAACAAGATTTCTTCCGATGAGTATACGACGGATACGGATTTCGGGAATCGAAAATGACTCGGTATTCTCGGCGAGTGTTCATTGTGCTGGAAGGACCGGAAGGTGGCGGCAAATCCACCCTTGCGCGGAACCTAGCTCTGCGGGCCAGCGAACACGGCTTCACCCCACGTCTCACGCGCGAACCCGGCGAGGGTGAGTTTGGTCAGCGAATACGACAGATTCTGTTGGATGGGGACTCGATGGTGCCAGCGGCGGAGTTGTTCTTGTTCCTGGCCGATCGCTCGCAGCACGTCCAGACTTTCATCAATCCGGCGCTTGCGCGCGGAGAGTGGGTGATTTGCGATCGCTTTGCCGATTCGACGTTCGTTTACCAAGCCATTGCACGCGGTCTGGATGCGGATTTCGTACGGTCAGCCAATGCCTTTGCCATTGCGGGAATGGAGCCGGACCTGAAACTGCTCGTGGATGTGCCAGCAGAAGTCGGTTTGGCGCGGAGGGCAGATCGGAACCGAATTGATAACGAGCCTATCGCTTTCCACGAACAAGTCCGCCAAGGATTTTTGCAGGTCGCTGGCGAATCGCCGGCGTGGTGCCTGATTGACGGGACTCAGCCGATAGAAAAGGTCACGGAAGCCGCGTGGGAAGCCATACAAATCCGGTTGAACGGCGTACCATAAGCGAGACGTGCTTATGATCGCATTGCTGGCCCTCCCACTCGATGATGTTTCTCAGGTCTTAGCGCGTGCCGATGCCTTTCTTGCAAAGAACGTTTCGTTCGAGGCCGAATACAAGTTCTCCGGCTATCTGATCAAGCGCGAGCCGGTCAAATTACGCATTGAAAAGCCAGACCGGGTTCGCTTTTGGGCAAACCTAAGCCTGTCGAACTACGAGGTTTCGAGCACAGAGAAGGGCTGGTTGGACGTTGAGCACCGAGACAAGGTTTACGATGATCCGGGCGTTGCCCAAGGCATTGGACTTCGCGATTCCAGATTAAGCCAAGCGTTTGCGCTCGCCTTTCCAAGGTTCCTCATCTCTCCAAATTTCAGCTCGACGGTGCCGGGCGAGAAAGAACGTGTTCTTACGCGGAACGCAAAGATTGGCAACCTCACCGGCGACCAAATCACTTACGACATGAAGCAACCCGGAACCTCGGTGCAGTACAAGGTTCTGATTGGTGCGGACGGCAATGTCCTCTATTACATGTTCAAGGTGACGAGCATGAGCGGAAACCAAGAAGGGACTTGGGAGCTCTCGAAGTTCACGGCAAAGAAGTTCCAGATAAGCGACTTCGTGCTGCGAATACCCGACGACTACTCGCCCGTTACCGTTCCGGGCGCCGGCTCGCCATTGGATGTCGAGAGCAAGTTCGACTTTGGAAACTGGAAGCAGGGATCAAAGTCGATCAATTTGACGGATCAGTTGAGCAAGCAGACCACCTTGATCGCGCTGCTTGATTCCAGCAAGCCGTCCGTGGACTGCGAGGCGGCGCTCAAGTCGCTCGAAGCAAAAGGAATCAAGGTCGTTCGATTGAACGGACTCGTTGGCGAGGGTCCAGCAAAACTGCCTTATGATCCGACCGGGGCTGACCTTCGAAAGCTGAACCCACCGGCCCTGCCGTTCTTCATGCTTCGAAAGAAAGATGGTCTGCTGAAGCAGTACTGGATGGGCTACGACCCCGCGGAGAGCAAGGCCTGGCAAGAAGACGTGGTTTCTGCAACCAAACGGGCCAGCGCCAGTAAGGACTAGAACATGAAGAATCCGCTACCAGCGATCTTATGGTTCATTCTGTCTGCGATTGGACTCGCAATCCTGAAGCCGGGCGGCTCGCCTGAAGCGTTTGGCACCTTCGTGATTTGGAGCGCGGCAAGCTTGCTCCTTGCGAACATCTTCCGAATGGCCGCGCAGTGGGAAAAATCTCTGGTTTTTCGACTTGGAAAGTTTCAAGCGGTCAAGGGGCCGGGCGTATTCACGGTTATCCCGTTCATCGACTCCACCCGGACGGTTGATACGCGAATCCAGACCATCGATATTCCGCGGCAGGAAGCAATCACCAAAGATAACGTCCCCGTCACGCTCGACGGCGTTATCTTCATGCGGGTGGTTCATCCCGAGAACGCGATCATCCAGGTTCAGGATTACATTCACGCGATTCGACAGTACGCGTTGACCACGCTGCGAGACGTCGTTGGTACGGTCACGCTCGACCAATTGCTGGCCGACCGCGAGGCGCTCGGCGAAAGGATTGAGAAGATGGTCGAACGGGAAATCGACGGCTGGGGACTTGAGGTTCCGGGCATTCGAATCCAGGACATCATTCTTCCGGAAGACTTGAAGCGAGTTATGTCGCGAGAAGCTTCCGCCGAGCGAGAAAAGCGTGCCAACATTACGAAATCGGAAGGTGACCGCGATGCGGCTTCCAACCTCGCTGCGGCAGCGGCAACGATGCACGCATCTCCGGGTGCGCTTCAACTTCGAACCTTGCAGACTTTGGACAGCCTGGGAACATCCTCGGCAAACACCGTCGTTCTCGCGGTGCCCGTGGATGTGATGCAAGCGATCCAGTCGGTACCGAGCTTGGCAACTGCCGCCACCAGGGCGCTTGACCATATCGATAAGCAAGTCGCGCTGCCAGAGGCGGCAAAGGCGGTAGCCCCCGTGACGGTACCGCTTGCCGACAGCTTCTTCAAGGCGAAGGCAGAAGTCGCCACCGACGTGGAAACCGTCACCGAGTCCGCGTAGTTTCCTGAAAGCTCATAATAGGAAATGACCCCGCAGACGCCCATGCTCCGGCAGTACTTTGCCGTAAAGGCGGAGCATCCGGGCGTCTTGATGGCGATTCGGATCGGGGACTTTTACGAGTTTTACGGCGAAGACGCGGAGCTGGCCGCCGCCTCGGCGGAGATCACGCTGACCGGGCGAGAAGACGGCAGTAACGGCCGAATCCCCATGGCCGGGGTTCCTTTTCACAGCATCGAAAAGTATCTGATCCGGCTGATCCAAAAGGGGCACAAGGTCGCCCTCTGCGAGCAGTTGGAGGACCCGAAGCAAGCAAAGGGACTCGTGAAGCGAGGAGTGACTCGGGTGCTCACTCCGGGCACTTTGGTCGAGGACTCGATGCTTTCGAGCGGGCAGAACAGCTACCTCGCCGCGATCTGCGTTCAGAAAGATCGGACCGGGCTGGCCATTCTCGACCCCAGCACGGGCGAGTTTAACGTTACGGAAGTCTCGAATGACCGCGCGCAGGAACTCCTGTTTCCAGAACTGGCTCGCATTCGGCCAGCGGAGTTGCTGTACGGTCCGGACGCGGACCCGTTTGCGGAGATGGCGCAGCAGGCTTTGGGGACGGTGACTTCGGGGCAGCCGTCGCTTGCCTTGGAACGAGCCACTCGAAAGCTTTTGCAGCAGTTTCAGGCCGGAAACCTGGCCGGATTCGGCTGCGAAGACAAACCAGGGGCGGTCATTGCCGCATCGATGGTACTGGCTTACGCGGAGAAAAACGGGCTCCCGCTGCAGCACATCGAACAGCTTTCCACCTACTCGGTGGATGGCTTCATGCGGCTCGATCCCTCGACCCGTCGTTCGCTGGAACTGACGCAGAACTTGCACGACGGCTCGAAGCGCTTCACGCTTTTGGCGGCATTAGACCAGACACTAACTCCGATGGGTGCAAGGTTGATCCGGCGCTGGATTGAGCAGCCGCTGCTGGATCAAGGCACGATTCAGGCTCGACTTGATGCAGTTGAGCGGCTCATCAACAATCCGATGGCGCGAGGCGATTTGCGGGATCTGCTCAGCAAGGTCGCGGACTTGGAGCGACTCGTTGCTCGGTGCAGCACCGGGCACGCAAACCCTCGCGATTTGGTGGCCCTGCGGGCATCGCTTTTGGCGTTGCCGTTTCTGGAAGATCCGCTGGTAAAAGTGGCGCTCGGTCGGCTCTTTGAACTGAAGCAAGACCTCGCGGACCACCGAGAGCTGGCGAGCTATCTTAGCCAAGCCCTGGTCGATGATCCGCCGTTCTCCGTGCGCGAAGGCGGACTGATTCGGCCCGAGTTTGACTCGGAGCTCGACAAACTGCGCGAACTTGCCCGGGACGGAAAATCATTCATTGCGGCGCTTGAGAAAACCGAGCGCGAAAAGACCGGCATCAATTCGCTGAAGGTCGGATTCAACAACGTCTTTGGCTACTACCTGGAGGTGAGCAAGCAGTTCTCCGCCAACGTGCCAGACACATACATCCGGAAGCAGACCACCGCAAATGCCGAACGGTACATCACGGCGGAGCTTAAAGATCAGGAGTCGCTCGTACTCGGCGCGCAGGAAAAATCGTCCGAACTCGAGTCACACCTGTTCTTCCGGGTTCGGCAACGGGTGGCGGAGAACGCCGGGAGCCTTTTACAAACGGCACGGGCGCTGGCCGAACTTGACGTGCTTGCGACGTTTGCCGAAGTTTCGGTGCGCAATCGCTACGTGAAGCCGGCCTTCTCGGAGAGTGACGAAATTCGGCTCCGGGCTGGGCGACACCCCGTTGTGGAACTTGCGAGCGCCTCGTTTGTGCCGAACGATACTGACCTTGGCGAAAAGCGGATCATGATTCTGACTGGGCCGAACATGGCCGGAAAGTCGACCTTCCTGCGCCAAAACGCCCTGATCCAGCTCATGTCGCAAGTGGGGTGCTTTGTGCCCGCAGAGTCGGCAATGTTGAGCCTCTGCGATCGCATCTTTGCAAGGATTGGCGCGAAAGATGAGCTCGCGCTTGGACAAAGCACCTTCATGGTGGAGATGCTGGAGAGCGCCAACATCCTCAACCATGCCACGCCGCGCTCGCTGGTGATCTTGGACGAAGTCGGCCGGGGTACGAGCACGTTTGACGGCCTCGCGATTGCCTGGGCGATGATTGAGCACTTGGCGGAGATTGGGGCGAAGACGCTTTTTGCAACGCACTATCACCAGCTCAACGCTTTGGCCGACCAACTACCCAGCCTTGCCAACTACCGGGTTGCGGTGGAAGAGATTGGGCAGGACATCGTGTGGACCCACCGTGTTTTGCCGGGTGGTACCGATCGGTCTTACGGGATTCACGTTGCGCAGCGCGCGGGGGTTCCAGCCAGTGTTCTCCGCCGCGCACGCGAGGTACTCGCCGACTTGGAGCAAACCAACGACGCGCCAAAATCGGTGCCGTTGCAGCATCAAAAGCTTCAGTTAACGCTGTTCGACGTGGAGGAGCCTGCGGTGGTACAGGCGTTGAAAGACCTCGACGTTAACCAGCTAACGCCAATTCAGGCACTTCGTCTGCTGGATGACTGGAAGCGTCAATTCGGGACTGGGGGATAACCGCCACGGCTTCCGGGTGCTCCTCGGACCATGCGGCCAGAGCGGCGAGCGGCGCCTTGAGCGAATCGCCGAGAGGAGTGAGGCCGTACTCAACCCGGGGTGGCACTTCGGCATAAACGGTTCGCGTGACCAGACCCCGGAGCTCAAACTCGCGAAGGGTGCGCGTAAGTTCCTTCTGGGTCACCCGGCCGATGCTGCGCCGGAGTTCGCCAAAGCGAATTGGGCCCTGTGCACGGTGCAGATGAAAGAGGACCGGTAACGCCCAGCGTCCAGACAAGAAATCCAGGAGGCGCACCATTGGGCAACCGGAACAACCAGTTTCGGACTTGATATCCACTTGATCTACTTTACGCCGACGCCTAAGATTAATGTGTATGTCATACACATTTGCGGGAGATGATGCAATTATTTCCGCAACGAACGGCTTATTTGAACCTACGTAATCGAGATTCGTGGTCGATCATCCAGTCCCCGAGTTGCGCGCTCCATTGGTAGCCCGTTGCCTCAATACGGATGTCCCCGGTTTCCAAGCCGAGTTGGGATAGCTCGCTGGCCCAACGTCCAGACTTCGAACGGAATCGATGTTGAGCGTGATATACCGCCATCAGCTTTGCTCGCTCGGGCTCTAAAGTTGGTGTTGGCAGGGGTGTTCCGTCCGAGAATTGTAGAAGTCCCCAATGCTCTGGCTGGTGCATATCGACGACGCCCTGCGGGGACCAGACCCAGTTGTCTTCGGGCAAACCGGGACGCTTCACGTACCTGCCTTCGATGATGTCGGTGATCCATTGGACGCGGGAGAAGTTGATGCGCCAGACGTCTCCGGGCTTTGGAGGGCAAGTTGTTCCGGCGATCTGTTTGAGCGCGGCGAAGGGAATGGCCACCTCTAAGGTCCAGCCCTCATCGGTGTCTCGGGAGTCGTTGAGGGTGCCACGAATGTGGACAGCGGAACGGAGTCCGGCGAGCTCAAAGCCATCCACCGGCGGACCGCCATCGCGGTACGGCTTCACGAGAAGGAGGTCCCACGTCGTATTCAGGGCGTTCATTTCGAACTCGGCGTAGAGGTGGTTATCGCCGTCGGGGTCGAGGAAAATCTCGAAATCGTTGTCCTGAAAGATGACAGAATCGTGCTCGGTGAGGGTGCCCCAAACGTGCGGTTCTTCGAGTTCCGCCCCGACGTACAGGTACTGCGAATCCCAGAGCATTTTCGCGCGGGTACGGAAACGAGGCTTCTTCGCTTCTGGGCCAAGGATGTCGACAAAGTCCTCCGTCCAAGGTGCATTCATCCACACCGGATGGTCGAGCCGACCGTTGATGCTGAACGGCACATCGAGCTTTGGGCAAACGTAGTGGTTCGGCATCTTAGGTGTGATATTCGGCGTTGATGCGGACATAGCCGTAGCCAAAGTCGCAGGTGTAGACGGTCTCGGACTCGCCGGGTCCCAAATAGAGATCAACGATCACATGGTCGGACTTGAGGCCACTCGAGACCTTCTTAGGATCAAAGGGCGCAGGTGATCCCGCTTCGAAGAGCACATGGTCTTCGCCGTTCGATTTGAGGGTCAGGACGATGCCGTCCATTTCAAACGGAATTTCTGCTTTTCCAGCGGCCATAAGGATGCGGCCCCAGTTAGGGTCACACCCGAACATCGCAGTTTTGACAAGCGGCGAGTTCGCAATGCTCTCGGCAATCCGGCGGGGGTTTGCGGAACCGGTGACCTGAATCTCCAGGAGCTTCGTCGCACCTTCACCGTCGCGCGCGATTTGGCGAGAGAGGGAGTCGGCGACTTCGAGCAAGGCTCGTTCGAACTCCGCTTCGGATGGCGTTTCGCCGGAGAGTCCATTTGCGAGCAGCAGCGCCATGTCGTTGGTGCTGGTGTCGCTGTCGACGGTGACGCGGTTAAAGGACCGATCCATGACGCGCTTCCACATGGCTTGGAGGTCATAGTCACCAATCGCAGCGTCCGTGACGACAAAGGCGAGCATTGTCGCCATGTTCGGCGCAATCATGCCGGAGCCTTTGGCGACGCCGAGGATTTGGGCTCCGCCGATGGTCGCCGAAGCGTGCTTTTCGACCAAGTCGGTCGTGAGAATGGCGTCCATGAAAGGGCGGACGTCCGCGCCAAGCTGAGAGGCGGCGCTGAAGACCCCGCGCTCGACTTTGGCCATATCGAGAAGCTGGCCGATGACTCCGGTGGAGGCAACGGCGACGGGCTGATCTTCTAAGTTCAGCGCAGCAACGGCCAGTTGGGCCATGCGAGCGGTGTCGCGTGCTCCTTGCTCACCGGTGCAACAGTTGGCGTTACCGCTATTGACCACCAAGGCGCGCAGGGTGCCGGTGCTCAGGACGGCGCGTGAATGGTCCACGCAGGCCGCGCGGACGACGTTCTGGGTGAAGACTCCAGCCGCTCGGGCGGGAACATCAGACACCAACAAGCCGAGGTCGTTCCGCTTGTTCTTTAACCCGCAACGCACCCCCGCAAATTGAAATCCTTTTGGTCCCGTTAGCAAACTCATGAGCTTAGGAAGCTACCGCAATTTCGCGGCGATCTTTACGGCCAGAGTCCGTGGATCGGCAAACCGGCGGTTTCAGGAAGCCCAAAGGCGAGATTGAGGTTCTGGATCGCATTGCCGCTGGCGCCCTTGACCAGGTTGTCAAGAACAGCAATCGCGATGACAAAACCAGTGTGGGGATCGTGGGTTGCGTAGACGTCGCACCGGTTAGAGCCGAGGACATGCTTGGTTTGCGGCGGCGCGTGAACTACGCGAACGAACGGTTCGTTTTCATAGGCTCGTTCCAGTACGGAAATTGGATCGGTGCAGGTGGATGGGAATTGGATCGTGGCATGGAGGCCGCGGGGCACGGGGACAAGATGCGGCGTGAACCGAACGGCACGCCCGATGTTCTGTTCAATTTCGGGAATGTGCCGGTGACCCGTGATCTTATAAGCGGAGACGGAGCCGTCAAGTTCGGAGAAGAGATAGGCGGTTTCAGCCCGTGATCTTCCTGCTCCAGAGACACCCGTTTTGGTGTCGATGACCGGTGTGCCGCTGACCAGACCGGCTTTGGCGAATGGGTTAAGCGCAAGGGTGCTTGCCGCGACATGGCAACCGGCATTTGCGATGATGTGCGCTTCGCGGATGCGGGAATGATCGGTGATCTCGGGCAATCCGTAAACCGTACGAATTCCTTCCGGAACGGTGGCCGGTTCAAGGCCGTAGGCGGCGCGGAAGGCATCGGCATCTTTCAATCGGAAGTCGGCCGATAGGTCGATCACGCGCATTCGCTGCGCCAACTCGGCCGCATGGTGGAGGGCGAAACCACTTTCTTGGCAAAGGAAAACCGCATCGACATCGAGGCTGGCTGGATCGAAACTTGAAAGGACAAGCTCGGAATCGAGCCATGGACAGTGGGCGGAGAGTAGCTCGCCGGCATGTCGGCCAGACGTGACCACGGCGATCTCCACGTTGGGGTGGGTATTCAGGAGCCGCACGAGCTCCGCGCCGGTATATCCGGTTGCGCCGACAATCCCGATGCGAATTTTGGTGGGCATCATTCCATCATCGTGTCACAATAACGATGTTATGAAGATGTTCGCCGGTATCGTTCTCGTTTCCCTCGCCGCCGCGGCGATGGCCGATGATAAGGCTTGCTGCCAGAAGGCCAAGAACCCAGACGCCGAGTTTTTGGCGATGGCGCAGGAAATGACCGAGAAGGCAGAAGGTAAGAAGGCTTGCTGCATGGCCAAGGCCGTGCCAGTTGCAAAGGCGGAGAGCAAGTGCTGCATGGCAATGGGCACCCAGGCCAAATTCAAGGTCTTTGTCGCAGGCGAAGGCTACAAGTTCTTTGGCTGCCAGGAAATGGCCGGTTCGGGCCGCGCCGCATTGATCGCTAAGGGCGCGAAGGTCGGTCCAGTCCAGCCTCGCCTTTCCGTTAAGAGTCTCTAACCAACAGGTGCTTCCTCCGACTGACTTGGTTGGAGGAGTCTTTCCATGAAGAACATCAGAATCTCACGCGGAGTGCAGTTCGCTGCCTTTTTCCTCGGTACAACGCTCTTAGCCGGGTGTGCCGAGGAAGGCATTTCGGCAGGAGCGATCGCGCCTGACTTCGAGGTGGATTCACTTGCGATCAACGGTAAACCGAAGACCCTCAGTAGCCTCAAGGGCAAGGTCGTGATCGTAGATTTTTGGGCGACGTGGTGCGGGCCGTGCCGCCAGTCCTTCCCCCACATGCAGGAAATGTACGAGAAGTACAAAGATAAGGGGTTTGAAATCGTCGCGATCTCGGATGAGGACGAGGGCAAGATCAACGAATTTATTCGGAACAACAAGTACCGTTTTGGTTTCTACCGAGACTCGTTCCGAACCGCGTACAGCGCATACAAAGTCAGCGCGCTCCCGACGACTTTTGTTGTGAACCGAGATGGAAACATCGTTGGCAGCGTCATGGGCTTTTCGCCGAACGAGCTGCAAAAGATGGTCGAGTCCGCGCTCTAGTGCGCTGGCGAGACGCGTACGAGCCTATTGTTGCCCACGATATCCCCCGTCCTGCCTTGATTCCGGACGACATTTCTCGTAGCGCCTGGCTCGGCGGATTTGACCTTCGATGCATTTCTGAGCTCGGGGTGTGGCTTCGGCTCTTTGAGGATGCTGGCTGTCAACCCAACATTCGTTTCTTCTTGGATTCTTCCCAACCGCTGGACACCGTTCTCCCGCCTTCGGTTTTCGCTCGGACCACGGCGTCGGAGCCAGTCGCCGATTGGCGAAACTTGATTCAGCCGGACCGGCCCGAGCGCAGCTTTGCCGTTCTCGGAAACGGCACGACCATTGAAATGCTCGTGGTCGGGCCGCCGACCGAAGACGTGTGGGAAGAGTTTGAGAATCGCCTTAAGCGATTATGATCCGTCGCGGACTTGTCGAACGGTTGACCAGGGCACGGTTTTCCAACCGGCAACGGTGTTGTTTGGCCACGGGCGGAACGGCACGTACGAAACGAAATCGTTGTCGACCGTGAGCCCCCAGGTGATGCCTCGAATGATCGTTCCGAGGTTCCGAGTTTCTTGATAGCGGATGTCAATCAGGGCCTGAGTGTTCGGATTGAAACGAAACTGGAGTTCGCGAGACTTAGGCACGCCGAGCGAAAAGCTCAGCATATATTCGTTCGAGAGTCGTTCGTTGCCAGGGAGCCATCCGCTGTAGGTCGCGGCATCTCCGCCTTGAATGTCTTGCATCATCCGCGCGCCGAAGGAAACGTGTCCGAGCGGGGTGGAGTTGACCAGGTCTAGGACATTGGCAACGTATTTTTGTGGCTGATTTCCGGAGATTGATCCGTATTGCTTGGCGGAAATTTCGCGACTCAAGGGGTCAAATCGGTAGATGTTGACTCCGTCTCCGTAAATTCGGTTTACAACGCGGAAGGAACCGTTTGGCTGCTGAGCTTGCTCGAGTACTTCTACTTTGACGATGGTGCGACCATCGACGACGACTTTCTGCCAGTAGATATCGGCAGTAAAGGCGCTGATTTCCGGCCCCCGGTTCATTTGGCCAGACATGCGCAAGTGAAGCTGCGGATAGTCTCGAAAGCCTTGGAAAGATGCCTTGACGGTGTCTTCGTTCACGATCACAATCTGATCTTGTGAATTTGCGAGCGACGGAACGCAGGCGATGATTACCCCGAGGGTAGCGAAATGCGTTCTCATCTTCATTCGACACGATAGTGTGCTGTACATGTTCCGACGTGCTTCGTCACACAGATGCGTGTCCACCTAAAGACTTCCTCCTGCGCTACCATAATACACGGTTTAAGATGAGATTCCAAACCGTTGCACTTTGTGTTTGTTTGTCGGCAGTTTCTGCAGCGCAGTTGCGGGTCGGAACCTGGAACGTCACGAATTATTCTAGCGGGCGGGTGTCCGCATTCCAGACTTCAATTTATGGCGAGTTTCAGGGGCGAAAATTTGCTCCAGACGTTTTTATTGGGCAGGAGTTTCTTTCCCAGGCCGGCGTAAACGCGTTCTTATCTATCCTCAACACGGCGCCGAACAGCCCGGGTGATTGGGCCGCGGCGAGCTTCATAGACGGTCCAGATACCGACAGTGCCTTTTTCTATCGAACCTCGAAGGTGACATTTTTGGGGCAGGTTATTGCCGCAGCGGGAACGGCTGGAACCAGCGGTCAACCTCGAAACACGATGCGTTACGACTTCCGACTCAAGGGGTACTCCAGTGAGAGAGCCACAATTTCGGCTTACAGCGTTCACCTCAAGTCCGGAACCGGATCCACGGATGCCAACCGACGGTTGCTGGAAGTCAACAATATCATCAGTAATGCCTCCGGTTTGCCCGCGGCTCGGTCACGCATGGTCGCGGGCGATTTGAACATCCAGAACTCATCTCAGGCCGCCTATCAAACGCTGACGCGATCTGTAAACAGCTTCGGTCCGTTTATTGACCCCATCGCCTCTCCCGGCAGTTGGGACAACAACAACGCCTATCGGTATATCCACACGCAGGATCCGGTTGGGCAGATGGACAGCCGATATGACCAGATTCTCTTGTCGCCCGACCTCGTGGACGGCGTGGGAATGGACTACATTGGCGTCCAGAACCTTGTTTACAGTACGACCACGTGGAATGACCCGAACCACTCGTACCGGTGTTGGGGCAACGATGGCTCAAGTTACAACGTGCCGATGACCGTCACTGGAAACACGATGGTCGGCGACATCATTGCGCAGGCACTGAAGGATTCGGCACCCTCGACGGGACACTTACCCGTTTATTTAGATATCAAAGCTCCCGCGAAGATGCGTCTCTCTGACACCAGCATCGACTTTGGAAAGATGGTGGTCGGCGAAACGGTCTCCGTGCCGCTAGACGTTTATGATGACGGCGATCGCGTACTGTGGGGGCCGAACGGGATTGCGGCGCTAACCCACAACGTGACGGTGCCTTCGGGAGTCGTTCGGGATGGCGGACGCCGAATCCTATTTGCGCGGGGCAAGCCGATTCGGTATCAGATTTCTTACACGGCGACGAGTGCCGGCACAAAGTCCGGGACGGTTACCGTTACCAGTAACGACCCGGACCAGCTCACGGTGAGCTTGCCTTACACCGCTTCGGTTCGCTAAGCGAGGCCCATCATTTTGGCCAGGAGGGCCTTTTGGGCATGGAAGCGATTCTCTGCCTGGGGGACGACTCGGCTTTGGTGGCCGTCGATGACACCGTCGGTCACCTCATAGCCCCTGCGCGCGGGTAGGCAGTGCAGGAAGATCGCTTCGGAGTTCGCCATTTCCATAACGTCCTCGTTGACTTGATAGGCCGCGAAGACCTTCATGCGGTGCTCTTGCTCGTGCTCGTCGCCCATCGAGATCCAGACGTCGGTGTAGATGACGCTGGCGTCTTTCACGCCTTCCTCGATGTTGGCGGTCTGGGTCAGGCCTTCCATCGGCTCCAGTTGGAAGTTTGCGGGGCCGGCGACGGTGAATGGGTATCCGAGTCGGGTGGCCAGCTTGGCAAGCGAGCGAGCGACGTTGTTTCCGTCTCCGACATAGGTGATCTTCACTCGTTCGTCGCCGAAGCTTTCGCGCACGGTCTGCATGTCGGCGAGGGCTTGGCAAGGGTGCTCCCACTCGGTGAGAGCGTTCACGACCGGAACGTCCGAAACATCCGATAGCTCGACCAACTGGCGGTGCCAGTAGAGTCGGGCGATGATGAGAGAGCACCACTGAGAGAGGTTGCTCGCGACGTCCTTGACCGACTCGCGCGATCCCATGCCGATGTCGTTTCGGCTGAGATAGACGGGGTGACCGCCGAGTTCGGAGACGGCGCTTTCGAAACTGACGCGGGTTCGCAAGCTGGGCTTCTCGAAGACCATCGCAACGGTTCGGTTTTCGACGCGCTGAATCGGGGCCGGAGCGACTTTACGGCGGTGCTTTTGCGCAGCAGCGAGGGACAGGACCTCTTCCAGCTGATCGTTGGTCAGGTCGTCGATGGAGAGGACATCGTGGAACGCTGGCTTGGATTCGGTTCGAACTGCGAGCGGCGTAAGGACGGGGCGCGCGGTTTCCATAGCATCGGCGATGATGTCGAGCGCACGGCGCGCTTCCTCGTCGGTAAGGATGAGCGGCGGAACGAGGCGGAGGGTGCTGAGGTCGGTGGCGTTGATGATCAGGCCGTTCTCAAAGCACTTGGCAACGATCTCCTTTGCAACGGGCGTGCGGAGCTTGGCGCCGAGCATGAGTCCGAGGCCTTCCACCTTGGTTACTCCGTCGAGTTGCTTGAGTCCGGAAGCAAGCTGATTACCGACTCGCTCTGTGTGCTCAAGAAGCCCCTGGTGCTCGATGGTGTCAATGACGGCCAGAGAAGCAGCACAGGCAAGGGGATTACCACCAAAGGTGCTGCCATGGTCGCCAGGAACAAGCATCGTCGCGGCGAGGCCCCGAGCCAGCGCGGCACCGATCGGGATGCCGCCGCCAAGGCCCTTTGCTAGGACGAGGATGTCTGGAACAACTTCGGTGTGCTGGAAGGCGAACCAGCGGCCCGTGCGGCCCATTCCGCACTGGACTTCGTCGAGGATCAAAAACGCGTTGTGCTCGTCGCAGAGGCGTCGAGCCTCGGCGAGGAACTCCGACGAGAGCGCGTGGACTCCACCTTCGCCCATGACGGTTTCTAAGATGACCGCGGCGGTGCTGTCCGAGAATGCGGCTCGCAACGCTTCGATATCATCGGGCTCGATGTGGCGGAAACCGGGAACGAGCGGGAGAAACGGCTCGTGGTAGCGCGAGTTTCCGGTTGCCGAAAGAGCACCCATGGTTCGGCCGTGGAAACTGCGGTTCAGCGCGATGATTTCGTAGCTCTCGTCGCCGGTCTTTCGGCGACCGTGCTTCTTGGCAATCTTGAGGGCGGCTTCGTTGGCGGTCGCGCCGCAAACCCCGAAGAAGACCTTCTCCATGCCGCTGATTTGGCAGAGCTTTTGGGCGAGCTGAGCCTGAGGGGCGGTGAGAAAGTAGTTGCTGCCGTGGATGAGCTGCTGCGATTGTCGAGCGAGCGCGGCGGTGATGGCAGGGTGGCAGTGACCAAGGGCGCAAACCGCGATTCCCGAGAGGAGGTCGAGATATTCCTTGCCTCGGTTATCCCAGAGCTTGGCTCCGGCGCCCTGGACGAAGAGGGCCGGGAGGCGTTGGTAGGTTCCCATCACATGGGAATCGTCGAGAGATTTGATGACGTCGTACTTGAGCATTCAGATTCTCGATGGACCGGGCGTGGAGAAATGAAAGGACAAGGAAATTTCGGGGAGGCAGGAAGGTTCAGAAGGCAAGCCCAGCTCCCCTAGCTCCGACGAGACGTCCGAAAACGGCGGCCGTTTTCGCTCGGAATTAGGTTTGTTGGGATGTGCTGCCCGCCCATCGAAACCGTAAGTTACCCAGAAAAAGCGGGACATATGGCGGAGAAATTTAACTCACCGTTGCGGATATCAGAATTCTTGTCTATAATCTCGGTGCAATCCAGTCTGGTTAGGTTCGAATGTTCGCAAACGAAGTCCTAGGCTGAATCAAGCAAGAGGAGATTAGTTATGACCAAGAAGATTTTCGCATTCGCATTCGCATTCGCCGTTATCGGTGGCATTCTCGCTGGCTGCAGCCAGCCAGCAGCTGAGGGCGAAACCAAGCCAGCAGAAACCAAGACCGAAACCAAAGCCGAAGGCGAATAAGCCTTTCGGTTCAACGACCGGGTCACCAGAGCTTGCTCTGGTGACCTATTTTTGTTTGTCTTGACCTGATTTTGAATTCGGGAGAATGGCACCGGCCGTTTTGAGCCGACCCCAGATTTCGTTCATCGTGTTCTCGGCGGCCCTGTAGTTGCTCTGGCCCTCTTCGATCTCGGCCATCAATGACTGGACCTGATCGTCCGTTTTCTCCAGGATTTGGCGAACTTGAGCGCTCGATTTTTTTAAGTTTTCCGGCCAAGACTTTGCTTCTTTCAGTCGGCGGTCCAATTGTTGCTTCGCCTCGTCCACTTGGATGGCCGCATCCAGCTTCGCGATGTGCTCCTCAACGTATGCCAGTCGCAAGTTGTCCATCGACTTCGGCTTTCGCGTGTTTGCAATTTGGGCCTGCAAGTCAACGAGCTCGTCTCGCGCAACGATTTTCGCCTGGAGCGAGCTCGCAGTGGACAGCCGCAAGGCCTCTTCGTTCGCATTGAGCCACGCCGCCCGGAGAAGGGCTTCTGTGCGATCAAGCTCGCGCTGCCCGGTGATCCGATTTTGGAGCTGGCAACCGGTGAGGGCCAAGATGCCAGCCAGCAGAAATCCGCTGAGCGCTTTATTCGCCTTGATAGTCACCATGCAATATTTGGCTCTCAACCGAACCACTGGAATTGACCGTGCCGCCAATGAGCGAGTGCCGGATGACGCCGCTCACTGAGACTTTTGCCCCAGGAAGAATGACGGAATCCTCAATTTTTTCGCAGGTCAGTTCTGCACCCTCACCGATAACTACGCCAGACCCAATTTCGCCGTTCACCGTTCCCGCGATGAGGTTTTCACCCTTGGCGAGGTAGGCAGTTGTTTCGAGATAGGAATCCAAGGTTCCGGTATCGAACCAAGCATCATCGAACTCGCCCGCGAGAACCATGTGTCCTCGGTTGATCAACATCTGAATCGCATCGGTGATTTCGTACTCACCTCGTCCGCTTGGCTGCAGGTCGGGCAATACCGACCAAAGCTCAGGACCGAAGAAGTAGAGCCCGGCCATAGCAAGGTTCGACTCGGGATTCTTAGGCTTCTCCACGAGCTTGACAATTCGATCGCCTTCGACATTGGCAACGCCAAATCGGGATGGGTCCGGCACGGGCTTGACGATGTTGAGGTTTGCCGCCCCGGATTCTTCAAACTTCTTCTTGTGTTCCGCGAAGCCGGAGCCGTAGATGGCGTCGCCAAGGTACAGCGCAAAAGTGTCATCGCCGACGAACTCCTTCGCAAACCCGACCGCATGGGCAAGGCCCTTGGGTTCGGTCTGGCGGACATACGAAAGGTTCACACCGTAATCGGAACCATCGCCGAGGGCAGCCCGCATTTTCGGTTCATTCTCGCCAACGACGACGCAGATGTCCTTGATGCCCATCTCGGTCAACCGATCCAGGGCGTAGTGCAGGGTGATCCGGTTTGCCATCGGCAACAGCGGCTTGGGCACGATGTGCGTGGCGGGATACAAACGACTTCCTTTTCCGGCAGCAAGAATTACACCTTTCATTCCATAGGTCTCCAGACGAAACTTCGGCTAGTCTAACCCCCCAACCGCTCGGAAGGGAACGTTCGGGCGGCTGGCGTACGGTAGATTCTCGAAATGCGACGCGCATTGCCATGGATGGTAGGGCTGGCGACTCTTGGAATTGGGACCGGATGCCAGTTCGGGGCGAAAGCGACGATGCCAACGTTTCCGGCACCCGAGACGCTGAGACAGCCGGTTGCGGGAACGCAAGATGCGTTTGATCGGTACGGTTTAGCAGCCCTTGAGGTCCAGCGGTCGCTCCCGAATTTGATCACGTCAACCAAGTTTTACGAGACCCAACGCGCCACCGCAACGACCAAAGGGGCGAAAGCGATAGCCATGGTTCGTAGTGGTACGAAGCTGAAATGCACTTGGGATTACAGCGCTCAGGGCTCGGTCGGCAGTCCGGAGATGGTTTCGCGCCGAGCGTCCTGGCGGCTACTTGGCCGGATCTTTACGTGGCAGATTGCCGATGCCATCGCGGCCGGAAAGCTTGACGAGGCACAGGCCCTCAGCATCGATGGAATGAAATTTTCCTTCGACCTTATGGGCGGAGACGCGATTGATCTCGACTTGGGCTCTACGATTGCGGACGAGATTCGCGTTGCCAGCATGCCGTTGCTCAACCGACTCACCGTTTCTCAGCTTTGGAAGTACGTTGGGGGACTAAAAGCCGTGCTTGCCCGCTCGCAGAGTTTGAAACCGACGATTGAAAACGAAGGCAAGAACCAGTCAGTTTCGCTTGGGTTGCTCGCGAGCCAAGTGCAGAAAGACGACTGGGCAACGATTGAGAAAACCTTCTTGCCCGATGGCGATACGATTGCCAAGTACCTGAAATCGAACAAGGGCGGAGACAAGAACGCGGCCTTCTTTGCCGGATTAGAATCGGAACGGCAAGAGCGCGTCAAGCAAGCGCTAGAGCATTCCGAGAAGGGCGCAAGCAAGCGGAAGCCGAAAGAGTTTGACGACAAGCGCGTGTGGCGAAAGGTGGCAGCGCATTATCTGGGCACGTGGACTCCGATGTTCAGCAAATATGACCGGACGGTTGCACGTACTCGCTTGCTGATCATTGCGACGATGCTTGAACGAGCACGTTTGCTAGATCAGAACGCGCCGGTTTCGATTACGAAATTCAGCGAGGCCGTTCGAACTGACCCGTTCAGCGGCACCGACTTCGGATTTTTGCCCGACGGACGATTTACGCGGGTGTACAGCGTGGGAGCGGATGGGCAGGATAACGGGGGCGAGACCGACCAGTCGGGCCTTGCCCCAGATTTAGTGCTCGAACCGATCCCTTAGTCCGCTTTCGCGACATCGAGGAGCAGGCTAAGGGCGGTCTGGGTGGCACGGCGCTGGATGTCTTCTCGGGTTCCGCGTAGCTTCAATTCCTCGACCTTGGTTCCGGTCTCCGTGGAGGTCGAAATGAAGACTAAGCCAACCGGTTTTCCGTCCACGTCCGCTGTCGGTCCAGCATTGCCAGTGATGGCGATTCCGAAAGTGGCACCCGATCGAATTCGGGCAGCGATGGCCATCTGACCGGCCACGGCGGCGCTCACGGGTCCGTGCTCCGAAATCAGGTCTCCAGGAATACCAAGGGCGTTCTCCTTCATCGAAACGGTGTAGGTGACCCAGCCGCCGATAAACACTTTCGAAGCGCCAGGGACGGCGGTCAACCGCCCTGCAAGTTGTCCGCCGGTCATGCTTTCGGCAACGGCAACGGTTTGTCCTTTCGACTCGAGTACCCGCAGCAAACTCTCCTCGAGGGTGGTGTCATCGGTGCCGTACAGGTGATCGCCCAAGATCGATCGAATCTGGGCTTCTACAGGATCGATCAGGACATTGGCTTCGGCCTTTGTCTTTGCCCGAGCGGTCACACGCAGGTGGACCTCGCCAGTGTGCGCATACGGCGCCACGGTGGGATTCTCGGCATCCATGAGTTCCGCGAGCATTTGCTCAACCATGCTTTCGCCGATCCCAATTACGCGCAGAACTCGCGAGTGGATCACCCCGCCGCCGAGGGTCTCGAGAAATTCTCGGACCGGCCCTTGCGCCATCGGAACGAATTCGCCTTTGGGTCCAGGGAGGGCGATGACGACTTTGCCATTCTTTTGGCAAAGCAGGCCGGGAGCGGTGCCGAACGGGTTCTTTATCGTAATGCCAGACTCGGGTCGATCGGCTTGCTTCGCATTCGACTCGGCAAACTCATAGTTCCGGCTTGCAAACCAGGCGCGAAGTTCGGCCTCGTAAGCTTCGTCTCGAACCAGGCTATCGCCAAGCGCGGCCGCAATGGCATCGCGGGTGAGGTCATCCATCGTTGGACCAAGACCGCCGATGGTCACCAGAACATCTGCCCGGCTAAGGCTCTCACGCAAGGCATCGGTCAGGCGGCTAAAGTTATCGCCAATCGTGGAGCGCCGTTGGCAACCAATCCCGCACTCCGCAAGGATTTGCGCCATTACCGGGGCATGGGTATCGATGATTTGCCCTAGCAGGAGCTCGGTGCCTACAGAGACGATTTCGGCGGTCTTCACAATACGATTGTGCGTGATCCTTCTTGCATGACGAATGGGTCTGGTACCCTGCCATTCGATGAGCTTCAGCGTCCTCCTGAGTCAGGACGTGGTGCCGGTGGAAGCGGGAACCACGACTCCACTGTCTATCTCCATCACAAATCGCGGCGCCGAATCGGACCGATTTGAGATCGAGATTGAGGGCATCGACACGGTCTGGAAGGCAATTCCCGTTCCAGAAATTGAAGTTCGACCCGGCGAAACCGCCGAGGAAAAGGCGTTCTTCAAACCACCGCGAGAGAGCGAGAGCCTAGCCGGTCACTATCCATTCGTTGTCAAAGTTCGAAGCCTCGGGACTGGAGAGACGCGACAGGCGCAGGGCATCCTGGAAATCAAGCCGTTCCATACCCTGAGCATGGAGGTGAACCCTCGCAAGGGTTACGTATCGCCGACGACGAAGCGGAACGTTTTCGAGCTATCGGTCATGAACCTCGGCAACACGCCGCACACGGTTCAACTGGTGGGTAGCGATCCCGAAGATGCCTGCGCGTATGAGTTTAGCGACGAGCGCATCCAACTTGGCCCGGGCCAGACGAAAACCGTTTCCGTCGAGGTCAAACCGCGCAAGACAAACGTGATCGCGCAGAGCCGATTGATCGGATTTAGCGTCACCGCACGAAGCGTGGAACACGGCTCCGTTTCTGCGGTGACACAGGGTCAGCTCGAGCAGCGGTCACTTTTGACGCCCGGCAGCCTCGCCGCGATTGTCATTGCGGCGTTGCTCGCGTTCCTTTGGTTTATCAATATGCCGAAGCCGCCGGCGGTGGGTTTGCGCGCCGACCTTTTGCAGGTCACCCGCGGCGATGAAGTTAAGCTGAGCTGGGAATCCTCCGAGCGCAGCCGCGTGAATCTGGTTCTTGAGGATGGAACCGTCTTGCTTGAAAATGGCAACCCGGAAGGCGTTTTCACGTTCAAGGTTGAGCAGAAAGACTCGGTAACGATTTTTGCCCAAGCTAAGCGGGACAACATGACCACGAAGTCGGATCCGGTAACGATCAAGATCGCGGAGCCGGAGGTTGTTCCCGAACCGCAAGTCCTATCATTGAAGGCGTCGGCAACTCGCGTTCGGGTGGGCAGTTCGTTCTTCTTGAATTACAAATTCAGTTCCGCGGTTGTTTCGGCAACCCTCGGACCTGGGAACAAGGACATTGACACCACGCTCAGCCGCGTTGAAGTTGCAATTCCGACCGACACAGTTCCTGGGCCTTACACGTACGAGATCAGCGCCAAGAACAAACTAGGGATCGCCACGGTGAAGTCGATTCAGATTCAGGTTTACGATGAATCAGAAGCGCAGATTCTCGAGTTCACCGCGAATAAAACGAGAGTTGAGCCGTTTGACAATGCCGTTTCGATTTCTTGGCAGGTGACACGGGCCGCGCGGGTTGAGCTGAAGTCTTCTACCGGCGAACAATTTGAAGTTGAGCTCAAGGGTGAGCGCGAATTTACGATCGACGCGAAGACCACCTTCACGTTGACCGCGATCGATGATCGGGGACGGCGATTGCCGCGCCAGATCACGATTGAGTACATCGATAAGCCTGATGTACCGCCACCGGCAACCGACGGCGGATCGCCGGGAGTTGGCACAACCCCACCGGGAGATATCACTACCGGCGGCACAACCGGACCTTCCACGGCCGGACGATAACCGTTCCACGCATAGCTATGACACGCGCGCTTCTTTCCGTTACCGACAAAACCGGCATCGTCGAATTCGCTCAGGCCCTCCAAGGTTTGAACTTTGAAGTTATCAGCACCGGCGGGACCGCAACTCGCCTGCGAGAGGCTGGTTTAACCGTTGCCGACGTTGCGCAAGTCACCGGCTTTCCGGAAACCCTTGACGGGCGAGTCAAGACCCTACACCCACTGATCCATGGTGGGATTCTCGGCGACCTCCGGCTGGCCGAGCATCGGTCGGCGATGGAATCCCTGAAGATGGTTCCGATTTCGGTCGTCGGCGTTAATTTGTACGCTTTCGAGCAGACCGTTTCCGGCCCCCACACTTTTGAAGAGGCAGTGGAGTCGATCGACATCGGCGGTCCAGCCATGATTCGTGCGGCCGCGAAGAACCACGCGAACACTTATGTTGTGGTTGATCCCGCGGACTATGGACGCGTCGTTGAAGCATTGGCCGGTTCGATTGACGGTGAAGGTTTACGAAGAGAGTTGGCCGCGAAGGCTTTCCGACACACCGCGTTCTATGACTCGATGATCGCCCGATACATGACGGAGAAGGCGGGCCTCGATGCGTTCACGGAGACCCTCACCGTCGGATATCGACGCGCTCAGCCGTTCCGATACGGAGAGAATCCACACCAGCGTGGGGCACTTTATCTGGATCCTTTATCCGGAAAAGGGCTCGCGAATGCAACCAGCCTGTGGGGCTGGGAGATGGGTTACAACAACTGGAACGACGCGGACGGCGCTTGGGAGTTGGTCGCGGATCTTCCGCCGATCTCTTGTGCGATCACCAAGCACGGCAATCCGTGTGGTGCGGCGACGGCGGCGACTTTTGGCGAGGCATTTGAATTGGCCCGAGTGGCTGATCCGATCAGCGCATTTGGCGGAGTCGTCGCAATCAACGGGGTTTTGGACGCAGAAGCCGCAACGGCGATGACGGCAAAGGGCAATAAGCTCGATGTGATCGTGGCGGTTGGCTTTACGGACGAGGCGCTGGCAATGTTTAAGGAGCGCAAAGGTTGGGGGCAGGAGGTTCGGCTGCTGACGGCACCTTTGCCAGAGCCGAAGTCCGGCTTGACCGTGCGAACGATTCGGGGCGGGGCCCTGATTCAAGATTCCGACGAGGATCCGGGCAAGGATTGGCAAGTCGTGACCGAAGTTCAGCCGACGGAGGAGCAGATGGCATCGCTCCGGTTCTTGTGGAGAATCATCCCGCACGTCAAATCGAACGCGATTGTAGTTGGCAAAGCTGATCGGTTGCTCGGCGTTGGTGCAGGGCAGATGAATCGAGTCCAATCAGTTCGACTATCGTTGGAGCAGGCAGGCGAGGGAGCGATCGGCGCAGGACTCGCGAGCGACGCGTTCTTCCCGTTTCCGGACAGCATTGAAACTGCGGCGGCGGCGAAGATTGGTGCCATTGTGCAACCGGGCGGAAGCAAAAAGGACCCAGATGTGATCGCGAAAGCGAACGAACTTGGGATTCCGATGGTCTTTACGGGAACCCGGCACTTCCGGCACTAATCTCGAGAAAGTAGAGGAATGTGACACAGGAACCGCAAAACTGCGTCAGAATAAATCAAACCAGCGATGAAAAATCAGAACGACCTCATCATCTCCATCGTGTGCGGAGTTCTCGCAATCGGCGGAATCACCACTCTGTATTTCACGAAGCGAGTTCCAGAGACTCCAGCGGCGGTCACCAAGGCTAACGTAACCGCGCCGGTGCTCCCTGCTGGCTCTACAAAGATGACCAACGGACTGGCTGGCGGCGGAACGGCAGCCGGCGGATTTGCTGGACTGGCTGGCGGCCCTGGCGGTCCTGGCGGAGCCCGACCAGGCGTAAGCGTTGGTGGCGGTAGCGGCGCAACTCGGCCCGGCGTCAGCGTCGGCGGCTCCAAGTAAGCATAGTCCCGAATTAACCACGCGTACGTGTAAACTGTAAGCTTCCAAGGAGCTTACGGAAATGCCGGCGCCTGCCGTACTCAACGTCGGTTTTTATAACTTTGTTCTCACCGATAAGATCGTTGCCCTCGTGAGCAGCGAATCTGCGCCAATGCGCCGGGCGGTTCAAAACTTACGAAAAGAAGGCAACGTGATTGACGCCACGCAAGGTCGGCGTACGAAGTCAGTCATTTTTACTACGGGCAGCACGGTCATCCTCTCAGCGATTTCGCAAGAGACCCTAGCCAAGCGCCTAAGCACCGGGGAAATCGTAGTAGAAGATGAGTAAAAATTCGCTGTTTAGCGGCTTCATGAAGCGGTTCAGTCGAGATATCGGAATTGATCTCGGAACCGCAAACACCCTGGTTTACGTCGGCGGGCGAGATATCGTACTGCACGAACCGAGTGTCATCGCGATCAACAAGGAAACCGGCGAAGTCGCGGCGGTGGGTGAAGAAGCCAAGCGAATGTTGGGGCGAACACCAGGCCACATCGTCGCGAGTCGTCCGTTGCGAGATGGCGTGATTGCCGACTACGAACAAACCGAAGAGATGCTGAAGCACTTCATCGGAAAGGTCAGCAATAAGTTTTTGCTTCGACGTAGCGTCGTTGTAGGGATTCCGAGCGGCGTCACGGAAGTAGAGCGGCTGGCGGTTTTGCAAGCGACACGGAAGGCAGGAGCTACCCAAGCGTTTGTCATTGAAGAGCCGATGGCGGCTGCGATCGGCGCCGGGCTACCCGTTGAAGAACCTTCGGGCTCAATGATCGTTGATATCGGCGGAGGAACCACCGAGGTCGCGGTGATCTCCCTGGGTGGGATTGTCCACAGCCGATCCATCCGGGTTGCGGGAGACGAGCTTGACGAAGCGATCATCGCTTACGTTCGCCGTGCATACAACCTGTTCATTGGAGAAAAGACGGCCGAGATCTGCAAGATTTCCATCGGAAGTGCCTATCCTTTGGAGCAAGAGTTGGAGATATTGGTTAAAGGCCGTGACTTGGTCAGCGGCTTACCGCGCAGCGCGACGATCACCAGTGAGGAAGTTCGGACTGCCATCCAAGAGCCGTTGACCGCAATTGTCGAAGCGATCAAGCTCACGCTGGAAGCTACGCCGCCAGAACTGGCAGCCGACGCAATGGACCACGGGATTGTGCTTGCCGGGGGCGGAGCGCTTTTGCGAGGAATTGATCAACTGATTTCGAAAGAGACCATGATGCCGGTGCGAATTGCGGATGATCCGCTGAGTTGCGTGGCATTTGGAACCGGTCGCGTGGTCGAGGCGATGCACGAAAATGAAGTGATTCGCAAAATGCTGGAAAGGTCTTCTCGGTCCTGAAACAACGCAGCAACAACCTTACAGAAATCATTCTGCTCGTGGTCCTGTTCTTCGTTGCCGGAGGGCTGGATCGAATGCAGGCCGAGGCGAGAACTCGAAACCGGGTCGACATCGTGACGAGCTTGTTTCAGTCAATTGTCCAACCCCTCGGGGTTGGAGCGAACAACGTAAGTAGCTTCTTTGGCAATGTGCAAGCCGGAATCTTTAGCGGGAAGCGACTGGTGGATGAGAATGTTGCTTTGAAGTCGCAGATTCAGCAAGCCGAACTGTACACCGAGACCGTTACCCGACTCGAGACCGAGATCAGTTCTCTTCGAAAATTGCTGGCTCTTCCGACTAGCCCAGGCCAGCGGGCGATTAGCTCTGAGATCATCGGCTTCTTTCCAAACCAGAACCGATTGACCTTGGCGCGTGGCAAAAAGGACGGCGTGAAGCCAGGCATGCCAGTGATCACCGCCGAAGGCGTGCTTGCGATTGTTCAAACGGTGGAAGATGTTCGATGTCAGGCCCTGATGCTGACAAGTGCTTCGCTGAAAGTTGGCGCGATGGACAGCAGCCGAAATCCGCCGCAGGTAGGGCTCTTGCAAGGGGTGGATAGCAACACGTTGAACCTGACCTTGTTTGATCCGAAGAGTCCGGTTGTCGTTGGCGATACCGTGGTCACGAGCGGTTTTGGTCCCCAAATCCCACGTGGCCTGATCGTTGGGAAGATCATCCAAGTTCAGGACAACCTTGAGCTCGGCACCCGCCGGGCGATTATCGTGCCTTCGGCTAGCGTTGGCCGAACCAAGGAGGTGAAGATTCTCTTATGAAATGGTGGGTGACTTTTGGATTCCTGCTATGGCTTTCTGCCGGGTTCCTCGGCGTACCAGGGCCTGTTTCGAAGCTGACCTTGTTGGTGCTGGCCATCATGACGCTGTTTGGCTCGCGGATGCAGGGCTTGCTGGGTGGGTTCTTGGTTGGGTTAGTTGAGGGGGCGGTCATCGGCTCGAACATTGCGGCGTTTGCGGCTTCGCGGATGATCGTTGGCTACATTCTTGGGTCGCTGCGATCGCTAGATTTCGATGCGAACTTTATCGTGGCGGCGGTGTGGGCGTTCCTGACTTGCATAACGGCGCAAATCCTATTCCGGATCGGAGTGCCCGGCGGCAGTTTTGTAGAGGTCGCGTTGGCTACACTAGGAACAGCTTTGCTCAACGCTGCGCTGGCGATACCACTCTATTGGCTCGCTTCCAAGGTGTTCGCGAGCAACAACTGATAGCATGAGCAGTCAATTTGATGTCCTAAAAATGGCCCGACAGCAACTTGCGATTGCTGCCCAATACTTAGACCTGGATGAAGGGCTGCACAAGGTGCTCGCTCATCCGCAACGGGCTCTAGTTGTCAACTTCCCGGTGGTCATGGACGATGGCACGGTTGAAGTTTTTGAGGGCTATCGAGTCCAGCACAACGCGTCTCGCGGCCCAACGAAAGGTGGAATCCGCTATCACCCGCACGTTGACTTGAACGAGACATCGGCGCTCGCCATGTGGATGACCTGGAAGTGCGCCGTTGTGAACATCCCCTACGGCGGAGCGAAGGGCGGCGTACGGGTTGACACCAAGCGACTTTCGAAGCGGGAAATTGAAAAGCTCACCCGACGCTTTACGAGCGACATCAGTTCGATGATTGGCGAGCGAAGCGACATTCCGGCTCCGGACATTGGAACGAACGCTCAGGTCATGAGTTGGATCATGGACACGATGTCGATGTCTGCGGGCTACACGACCCCTGGCGTGGTCACCGGCAAGCCGGTCGAGCTCGGCGGATCGGAAGGGCGTGTTGAAGCAACCGGGCGTGGTGTAGTCGTTGCCCTTGAGGAAGCGGCGAAGGTTCGGAACCTCGACCTCGGCAACATGAAAGTAGCCGTTCAAGGGTTTGGAAACGTTGGTAGCACGGCTGCTCTTCTCGTGGAAGAGGCTGGTGGCACGGTCGTTGCCGTGAGCGATGCCACGGGTGGCATTTATAACCCAGAAGGCTTGCCAATTCGCGAACTTTCAACCAGGTTCTCTGGACGAGAAGGCGGCATTCGCGAGTTTAAAAACGCCGAAAAGGTGAGCAACTCAGAGCTTCTTGAGCTTGATTGCGACGTTTTGATCCCAGCCGCAATTTCGGGACAGATCACCGAAGAGAATGCTGGCCGAATTAAGGCGGGCTTGATCGTCGAAGGTGCAAACGGCCCTTGCACACCAGCGGCCGACGTGATTTTGAACGACAGCGGGAAGTTGATCGTGCCGGACATCCTTGCGAACGCGGGCGGCGTGATCGTGAGTTACTTTGAGTGGGTGCAGGACCTGCAGAACTTCTTCTGGGAAGAAGACGAAGTCAACAAGCGGCTCACCCGAATCATGCGGGCAAGCTACGCATCGGTCGATTCCACGATGCGAGCGCATAAGACCGACATGCGCAATGCGGCTCTGATTATCGGCGTGAAGAGAGTGGCCGACGCTACGATCAAGCGCGGCATCTTCCCTTAAGCACGTTATCGTCATCCAGCTGATTTGGGAGGGGCGGGTACCCTCCCAAATCAGCATTATTGAGGCCTCACTTGACTCTGAACTTACAAGAAATTCTCGGCGTTCTTCCGCATCGTTATCCGATGATCCTCGTAGATCGGATTCTGAATATTGCAGAAGACGGCGCCACGATCAAGGGGCTAAAGAACGTTACGTTCAACGAGTCATTCTTCCAGGGTCACTATCCCGGTTTTCCCGTGATGCCTGGCGTCCTGATCGTGGAAGCCATGGCCCAAGTTGGCGCGGTTTTGACGATGCAACGAGACGACGCGAGAGGGCGAATCCCGTTGATCGGCGCCATCGACGATGTTAAGTTCCGCCGAATGGTTGTTCCGGGCGATCAACTGATCATCGACTGCCAGCTGATTTGGATGCGCGGCTCGATTGGTCGGATTAAGGGCCAAGCTTCGGTAGAGGGCGAGCTTGCGGCGAGCATGGAGCTCACGTTTAAGCTGGTCGAGAGGGAATTCTGAGTTGGCCCAGATTCACCCGTTCGCGATTGTTGACCCCTCCGCCGAAATTTCAGATGATGTCGAAATCGGCCCGGGCTGTATCGTGGATGCCGGCGTAAAGATCGGCGCGGGTTGCATTCTTCAATCGCATGTTCGGATTTGCACCGGGACGACTCTCGGAGACAGGAACTTTGTTGGCCACGGTGCGATTCTTGGTGGCGACCCGCAGGACCGAAAATACAAAGGCGAAAGGACCTTTCTCGAGATCGGAAACGACAACGTTTTCCGGGAATACGCCACGGTTCATCGGGCAACTGGCGAGGGCCTGACCACGAAGATCGGCAGCCATTTGTATATGATGGCCTACGCCCACATTGGCCATAACTGCGAAGTACATGACCACATCACGATTGCGAACAACTCCGCTTTCGGCGGGCACGTGGCGGCGGAAGATTACGTTACGGTTGGCGGGTTTACCGGCGTTCACCAATTCTGTCGGCTCGGCAAAGTGGCCATGGTCGGTGGCTACTCGAAGATCGTCAAAGATGTTCCGCCGTTCATGATTGTCGATGGCATCGAGCAAGAAGTCATCGATATCAATGCGGTTGGCTTGCGGCGGTACGGAATCACGCCGGACGGCCGACTCGCCCTTCACCGAGCCTGTAAGTTGTTATTCAAGTCTCAGCTCGGATTGCGGAATGCGGTAGAGATCGTGCGTCGAGAAGTTCCGATGACGCCAGAAGTCGAATACCTGCTCGAATTTGAGGAGCAGCGCGCGTTTGGTCGCAACGGACGAGCTCGCCAGCGCTAGTTCAGGATCTCGAGGTCTTTCAGGGCCTCGCGCATTTGGGCCACGGTATCGCCGTACGGATCGATTCGGAAACTGAGCCAGCCAACCTGATTCGCGGCCTCGACGTTTTGTCGGTTATCGTCGAAGAAGATGATTTGATCTGGTCGGAATCCGGTTTCGGCCTCGAAGCGACGGTAGATTGCCGGGTCTGGCTTGCCGAGTTGAAACAGGTGTGAAGCGCAGCGAAACTCTAGGTTCGCGACGGTTGGGAATTTCTCGGCATTCATCAGGTCTTCCCAATGCGGAGCGTTGGTGTTAGAAAGACAGGCTGTCCGAAATCCGTTTTCTCGAACCTCGGCGACAAACTCAGGGATGCCGGCATATTCGTGCTGAAGGATGGACAGGTGCGCCTTCTCTGCGTGCTCGCTCGGGCAACCCATCAGCTGGCCCATTTCATGCAGGTACGTGGCGTAGTCAATGTGCCCGGCCTGATGCCGATTCATGATTTCTGCATCGGCCAAGAAGAGGGGAGGGGTATCAGCAAGCGTGACGTTGACGCCAGCGTGTTTGGCGGCTTCTTGCCAGGTTTGCGAAATCCTCACCAAAACGCCGCCAATATCGAAACAAATGAGTCGATCCATGAGCCCCAAGTTGAACCTAAAGTTGGCTATATGTCGGACAAATGGCAATAATCGCCAGTGCGCAAAACAGCAAACTTGCCGTAACTTTACCGGGGGTTCACTGTGTCACGCTTTTTCGCAGCCAAAGGCGCGCTGATGATTTCAGCGCTTGCAACGTTCAGCGTCGCTGCGCCTGCTATTCAAGACCCGATTCCGGCCAGTGCTTCCAGCTTTGAGTCCTATATTTCTTCGATCGAAGCCAAGCTCGCGCGTGGAGAACACGAAGAGGTTGCCCGTTACAGTAAGGCGTTGATTCCGAACGGAAGGTTCCGCATCTTTTTGAAGAAGTTGCCAACGGGTCCTTTAAAACCTGGGATCGAGGGTTTCCTCGCTGGGCTCAACGTTTGGGAAGCTGAGACGAACGGTCTCGTGGCGTTTGAACCGGTGCCGACGGCGCGCGATGCGCATGTGGTGTTGGAGTTTAAAGACGACCTCACGTATCAGGGAGCGCCCGTTGCGGGCCACGCTAGGTGGCTACTGACTCAAAATGGGTTGAACGTGCGCATCCAGATTAGAACCAAGGCACCGAACGGAAAGCCGCTTTCTGCTGGTTGCATCTTGCAGTCGGTCGCCCATGAACTTGGGCACGTGCTAGGCCTTGATGACGGCACGGATGGGGTGATGGGACCAGTTGATGTGCGGAATCCGCGCGTAAAGCCGTCGCCCAGCGAAGTGGAGCGCGTGATCCGGATTCGCGATCGGATTCGGGCGATCACAACCGAAGCTATAATTTCTAGGTGACCCTGCTCGAAGCAGTCCGAGACCGTGTCCTGATTGCGGACGGGGCGAACGGAACTCTCCTTGGCCAGTACGGCTACCAGCATCAGCCCTATGACCTGGCTAACCTCGATGCTCCTGAACTCGTTCTGCGTGTTCATCGCGAGTACTTGGCTGCCGGCAGCGATGTTATTGAAACCAACACCTACCAGGCGAATCGCTTTCGGTTGCCGGAACAAGTCAGCGTTCGCGAAGTAAATCGGCGAGGAGCGGAGATTGCGCGCCAGGCTGTTTCAGAAGTTGGCGGAGAACGCTTTGTGCTCGGCGCGATTGGCCCGTCGGGCAAGACGGTGGAGCCTTTTGGACAGCTTTCCAAAGAAGAAGTGTTTGCTTCGGTCACTGAGCAGGTTCTCGGGCTGATCGAAGGCGGGGTGGATGGGATCATCTTGGAGACTTACAGCGCGATGCACGAGCTTGAAGTCGCGATCCGGGCGGTGCGGGCGGTTACGGATCTTCCGCTGATTGCGAGCAAGGCGTACATCGAGGACGGCGAGGCGCTGGCCGAAGGGCTGCCGATTCGGTGCGCGCGGGAAATGGCGGTGCTGGGCGTTGATATCGTCGGTGCGAACTGCGTGGTGGGGCCTCAGCGAATGCTAGACATTATTCGGCAGCTGGTGGAAGCGACCGATTTGCCGGTGCTGGCGATGCCTACGCCGGGTCTGCCGCAGTTGGTCAAGGGTCAGGTGACCTACGACATTCAGCCGGAGTACTTCGCGAAAGCAACCATGCGGTTTGTGGAAGAAGGCGCGCGGTTGCTGGGCGGATGTTGCGGAACTTCTCCGGCGCACATTGCTGCCTTGCGCCAACTGCTCGACAACACGAAGGTCAAGGTGCGACCTCGCGGCGAGGTCGTCCGAGAAGGCCAGGCGAAGAAACCGGTGCCGGTGACCGAGCCGAGCGAATTGGGGCAGAAGCTGGGCAAGCAGTTTGTGATTGCGGTTGAGCTGGACGTTCCGCGTGGGCTTAGCCTGAAGAAGCTGACGGAAGGGGCGATGGCCCTGAAGGCAGTTGGGGTGGATACGATCAACATCTCCGACGGTGCGCGGGCGCGGTTGCGGATGTCCCCGGCGGCGGTGTCGACCATTCTGCAGCGCGACGCGGGGGTTGAAGTCACGATGCACTTTGCTTGCCGAGATCGGAACCTGCTCGCGGTACAGAGCGATTTGCTGGGAGCGCATGCGCTGGGGATTCGGAACATCTTGGCGGTCACTGGCGATCCGGCGAACATTGGAGACTATCCGAGTGCGACGAGCGTTTTTGACATCGACTCGATTGGGCTTTGCCGGATTCTGAAGCGGTTCAATGACGGGATTGACTTGGCCGGATACAGCATCGGCGTGAAGTGCGGGTTCACGATTGCTTGCGCGTTCAATCCGCTTGCTTTTGATGCCGCCGAAGAACTCGACCGGTTGGGGCGGAAGGTGGAGGCGGGGGCGCAGGTGGTTTATACGCAGCCGGTGTTTGATGAGGCGCAGGCGGAGATTTGCTTTGAGGCCGGAAAGCGGTTTGGGGTTCCGATGTTGGTGGGGGTTTTGCCGCTGAAGTCGGCGCGGCATGCGGAGTTCATGCACCACGAGGTTCCGGGGATTGTGATTCCGGACGCTTTGCGGAAGCGGATTGCGGACGCGGCGGATGATGATGTGGCTTTGAACATCGGGATCGAAGAGGCGCAGAGGTTGAGCCAGTTCATTCGGGCTTCGGCGGAGGGCTTGTACTTGATGCCGCCGTTTGGGAGCGCGGTGATTGCGCAGCGGGTTATTGAAGCGGTTGCTACTTCAGCGACGCGATAAATTTCAGGACGCGCGCGGTTAGGCCGGGGAGGTCTTGTTCGATGGCGCGGGCGTGTTCGGCTCCGGGGACTTTCCAGAGTTCGGCCTTGGTGGCCTTTTGCAGCTCGTCGGTGATTTCGGGGGTGACGAGGGTGTCTTCGTTGTCGTGGATCAGCAGGGCGGGTTTGCCGAACTTGGGGGCGAAGTCGACGGGGTTTAGGGTGTTTGGGTCGACGTTGGCCATTTTTTGGCCGATGAGGACGATGGGCTCTAGGATGGGGCTGGCGGCGGGGAGTTTGAGCGAGAGGTAGCGGCGGCTGGTTTGGTTTAGGTTCGCGTAGGCGGCTTCGGTGATAACGGCGTCGGCGATTTCTGGGTTCCGGCCGGCGGCGATCCAGGTGGAGGCCCCGCCGAGGGAGACGCCGTATAGGACGATTTTTGTTTCCGGATTCTTTGACCGGACTTCGGTGGCGACGTCGGTGATGATGTCGGCTTCGATTCCGCCGAAGCCGACTTGGGGCATGGGGGATTCTTCTTGGCCGGGCATTCCGATGGCGACGGAGGCGATTTGCTTTTTGGCCAGGTTTTCCATCAGCTTGGGCCAGTGGAGGCGGGTGCCGCCGTAGCCGTTGGCGAAGATTACGATCGCCTTTGGACTTTCGACTTCCTTGCTCCAGATCGGGGCTTCGCCGTGGGGGCCTTTGATGGTGGTTTCGACCAGTCCCGCTGGAGTGTCCAACTTTTGACGCGAAGGTTGGACGTACTTGTGCGCTAGGTACACGACGGCGGTGGTGTACAGGAGCACCGTGCCCGCCGTGTAGATCAGGACCCGCTTTTTAACGTTTGGGTTTGGCACTTGACGTTATACGAGCCGGATGGACGACTTCGATTCGGCGGACCTAAGGACGGCATCGATGATGCGGATATCGCGGAGGCCCATTTCGCCGGGGGTTCGGAGGGTCATTTTCGGGTCGCGGATGCATTCCGATAGGTGGTCCATTTGGAGGGCCCATTGGTTGGCGGGGGCGACTTCGATCTTCTTGTTGTTCAGCGTGAACACGTGGCCGGTGTAGCCGGTGGCGGGTTCGGCGGTGATGTTGCCGCGGTCGCCGTAGACCCGGAAGTTGTTGGCGTTCCAGGAATAGGCGGTGGCGCCGAAGCCTTGGACGCCGTTCGGGAAGATGAGGTTGAAGTGGTTGACGTCTTCCACTTCTTTGAATCGGTCGACTTTGAGTTTGTCGCGGGTTCCGTAGACTTCGACCGGGTCGGCGCCGGCGAGGTAGCAGAGGGCCTGGATGGCGTAGATTCCGATTTCGCTGATGGCACCATAGCCGCCGAGCTTTCGCTTGGAGTGCCATCCGTTGTCCCAGCCCATGGTGAAGCCGTGGTCGCTGCGGACGGTTCGGAGGGTTCCGAGGGCGCCGGAGCGGCAGAGGCGCATAGCTTCAAGGTTGTGTGGCTCGAAGTGGCAGCGGTAGCCGATGCCGAGTCGCCGGTTGACCTTCTTCGCCATGGCGACCATTTCCTCGGCTTCCTTCAGATCGCCGGTCATCGGCTTTTCGCAGCAGACGTGCTTGCCGGCGGCTAGGGAGCGCATGGTGAACTCGTGGTGCGTTCCGGGCGGGGTGATGACGTAGACGACTTCGATGTCGGGGTCGTCTTTGATCTTCTCCAGATTTTGGTAGTTGTAGATCTTGCTTTCGGGGATGCCGTATTCGGCGGCGATTCCCTTGGCTTTGTCCGGGCTACCGCTGATGACGGCAACGGGCTTGCTGAGTTTGCAGTCCTTAAAGTTCGGCAGGATGTTCCGCGTGGCGTATCCGCCGAGGCCGAGGATGGCCCAGCCGACGGGCTTTGTCGGCTCTTGGAAGAGGTTGAGGTTCGGAAGTCCGGCCAGCGCCAAGCCGCCAACACCCGCCATCATTTCGCGCCGAGAAAGGTCTGCCATGAGCGGAGTTTAGCTGAGTTTTTGGGGGATTGGGCGGAATTAATTAACGTTCCCCCCCAGATGGTATGTCGTTCTGTCAACCGGTTTTCGCCTCTAAAACCCATCCGGTGCGTCTTTTAAGAACCGCAACGGCGCGGATCAGTAGCCTTCGCATTACGGCCACGGTTGCCGTTTGATGAGATTTTTTGTCGCTTCTGAGTCTTTGGTAAAGTTCTTTCGCCCATGCTTCGTGTCGAATCGCGCACAGTGCTGGCATGTAGAAGGCGGCCTTCAGTCTTGCGTTACCGTGCCCTAAACGAGATCGACCAGTTCGCTTGCCCGAGCTATTGTCAATCGGGGCGAGTCCGGCGTAGCTGGCAATTTGGCCCGTGCTTCGCTCCATGACGTCTTCTGGAAGTTCGCAAACGCACCGACGTGCGGTGAGCTTTCCTAATGACGGAACGGTCTGAATGA
>Ga0247833_1001030_pt1 | contig 47782 bp, 43 predicted proteins | sample LaCruzMarch2015__7_FD_187117 | JGI IMG/M metagenome (GOLD analysis project Ga0247833, IMG submission 187117) | Freshwater microbial communities from meromictic Lake La Cruz, Castile-La Mancha, Spain - LaCruzMarch2015_8m | ecosystem: Environmental > Aquatic > Freshwater > Lake | place: Spain...
CACTCCCCGTACCCCCTCCATGGCCCCCACCATCCACGGCATCGCCCTCGGTCTGATCGAAACCCGTGGCCTGGTGCCGGCGATCGAAGCGGCGGATGCCATGACCAAAGCCGCCGAGGTCACCCTGATCGCCCGCGAGTTCGTCGGCGGCGGCTACGTCACCGTGATGGTGCGCGGTGAAACCGGTGCCGTGAACGCGGCCGTGAGGGCCGGAGCCGATGCCTGCGAGCGGGTGGGCGACGGCCTGGTGGCCGCCCACATCATTGCCCGTCCCCACAGCGAAGTGGAGCCTGCCCTGGCGGCCTCCGGCGTCGGCCGCAGGGGCTGATGCCCATGGACGCCGCCCATCCGCGCGTCCTCGGCTACCTGGGCCGCGCGTTGAGCCTGGAGCTGTCCGCCGTGCAGCAGTACATGACCCAGGCCTCCCTCGTGGAGCTCTGGGGCGAGGCCGACGCCGCTGAACAGTTTCGCCAGGAAACGGTCGAAGAACTGCGGCATGCCGAACGGCTGGTGCAGCGCATGCTTCAGCTGGGGGTGGCCCCGGCCGCCTCCCAGCTGCGGCCCGTCGGCCACGCCGCCGATCTGGTGGGTCTGCTGCGCCTCGATGCCGACCTCGAACAGGATCTGATCCAGCACTACGCCGAAGCCACGCGCTTCTGTCTGCTGATCGGCGATCGCAACAATGAGGCCTTTTTCCGAACCCTCAGGGACGAAGAACAGCAGCATGGGGAAGCGCTGGCAGCCTGGCTGGACAGCCTGGGCAACGCCCAGTCCCGTTCCCTGCAACGGGCCACCTTCTGACGTCCCTCCCTTTGCCGGACACCCTTCCCCTGTCGATCCAGCTCAGCTGGCTGATTCCGCTCTACGGATTCAGCGGCATGGTGCTCTCGCTGCCCTGGGCGACCGGCTGGATCCGACGCAACGGTCCCCGTCCGGCCGCCTACCTCAACCTGCTGGTCACCTTGCTGGCGGTGTTGCACGGCAGCCTCGTCCTGCGTGACGTGCTGGCCCTCGGCCCCCAGCACCTCGACATCGCCTGGTTCGCAGCGGCCGACCTGGACCTGCGCATCGGCTTCGATCTCTCCCTCACCAACCTGGCGGCCCTGGAGCTGGTGACGTTCATGAGCCTGGTGGGGCAGGTGTTCGCCCTCGGCTACCTCGACAAGGAATGGTCCCTGGCGCGGTTCTATGCCCTGGTGGGCTTCTTCGAAGGGGCCATGGCAGGGGTGGTGCTGAGCAGCAACCTGTTCATGAGTTATTTCTTGCTGGAGATGCTCACCCTCTCCACCTATCTGCTGGTGGGCTTCTGGTACGCCCAGCCCCTGGTGGTCACCGCCGCCCGTGATGCCTTCCTCACCAAGCGGGTGGGGGACGTGCTCCTGCTGATGGGCGTGGTCACCCTGTCGGCCTTGGCCGGATCGCTGGAGTTCAACGACCTCTACGCCTGGTCGGCCCACCAGACCCTGCCGGCCCTGGGGGCCACCCTGCTGAGCCTGGGGCTGATCGCCGGACCGATGGGGAAATGCGCCCAGTTCCCGATGCACCTCTGGCTGGATGAGGCCATGGAGGGGCCCAACCCGGCGTCGATCCTGCGCAACTCCGTGGTGGTCACCTGTGGTGCGGTGGTGCTGCTGAAGGTGATGCCGCTGCTGTTGATCTCGCCGGTGGCGATCGATGTGCTGCTGGCGGTGGGCACCATTAGTGCGCTGGGCGGTGCCCTGGTGGCGATCTCCCAGGTCGACCTGAAGCGGGCCTGCTCTTACTCCACCACCTCCTACCTGGGGCTGGTGTTCGTGGCCATCGCCCTGCAGCAGCCCTTCATTGCCCTGTTGCTGCTCTTCTCCCATGCGGTGGCCAAGGCCGTGCTGTTCATGAGCGTGGGCAGCGTCATCGCCACCACCAACTGCCAGGACCTCACCGAACTGGGCGGCCTGGGCTCCCGCATGCCCGCCACCACCAGCGGATTCCTGGTGGGGGCGGCCGGCCTCACCGGCCTGCTGCCCCTGGGCTGCTTCTGGAGCTTCGGCCTGATGGTGGAGGGGCTGAGCTCCAGGGCCCCCTTCTTCGCCGCCGTCGTGCTGCTCACCAACGGCCTGACGGCCCTCAACTTCACCAGGGTCTACCGTCAGGTGTTCATGGGGTGCCCCCACCCCAAGACCCGCCGGACACCGGAGGTGAACTGGCTGATGGCCCTGCCGATGGTGACCGTCGCGGTGCTGGTGCTGGTGACCCCGCTGGTGATGGCGCGCATCGACCGCGTCCCCGGCATCGGTGCCTTCTCGGGCGGCACGGCCCTGGCGCTGGTGGGCAGCGGCCTGGCCGGCCTGCTGGCCGGCAGCCTGATCCCCCTGGACACCTTCTGGTCCCGCTCCGTGCGCCAGCCCCTGCGTGTCCTGCAGGACCTGCTCGCCTTCGACTTCTATACCGACCGCATCTACCGGGCCACGATCGTGGCCTTCGTGGCCGGCCTGGCCCGAATCACCAATGGCTTCGACCAACTGGTGGTGAACGGGCTGGTCAACCGCATCGCCGACGTCTCGATGGCCTCGGCCGAAAGCCTGAAACTGGGGGTGAGCGGCCGTCTCCAGACCTACGTCTTCACCGTGGTGGCCGCGATCGTGGTGCTGATCGGCAGCCTCTCCTGGCTGGGGGGCTGAGGCGGAACCATGCTGAGCGCCCTGCTGCTGATTCCCTTCGCCGGCGCCCTCGGCCTGCTCTGCTGGCCCGGCGAGCTGGCCACCGAGCGCATCCGCCGCGCCGCCCTTGGCCTGCTGGTCCTGCAACTGCTCTGGAGCCTGCGGGTGCTGCTGGTCTTCGATGTCAGCGATCCGGGCCTGCAGCTGCAGGAGTCCTTCGCCTGGGTCGACAGCATCGGCCTCGATTACCGCCTGGGGGTCGATGGCCTGGCCATGCCGCTGGTGTTGGTCAACGCCGCCCTCACCCTGGTGTCGGCGATCTGCACCCGCGACCTCAGCCAGCGTCCCCGGCTCTACTTCGCCCTGCTGCTCGGGATCAGCGGCGCGGTGAACGGGGCCTTCCTCTCCGAGAACCTGCTGCTGTTCTTCCTCTTCTATGAGCTGGAGCTGATTCCCCTCTGGCTGCTGATCTCGATCTGGGGCGGCGCCAACCGGGGCTATGCGGCCACCAAGTTCCTGATCTTCACCGCCATCTCCGGCGTGCTGATCCTGGGGGCCTTCCTGGGCCTGGCCCTGGTCACCGGCCAAGCCGATTTCGGCATCAACCCGGTGACCACCGCCCAGCTGGGCATGGGCACCCAGCTGGTGCTGCTCGGGGCGCTGTTGATCGGTTTTGCCATCAAGATCCCCCTGGTGCCCTTCCACACCTGGCTCCCCGATGCCCACACCGAGGCCTCCACGCCGGTGTCGGTGCTGCTGGCGGGTGTGCTGCTGAAACTGGGCACCTACGGGCTGCTGCGCTTCTGCCTGGGCCTGTTCCCTGAGGCCTGGGCCTTGCTCGCGCCCTGGCTGGCGGGCTGGGCGGCGGTGTCGGTGCTGTACGGCTCGCTGGCGGCCATCGCCCAGCGGGACATGAAACGGATGGTGGCCTACAGCTCCGTGGGCCACATGGGCTACATCCTGCTGGCCGCCGCCGCCGCCACCCCTGTGAGTCTGCTGGGGGCCGTCTTCCAGATGGTCAGCCACGGGCTGATCTCTGCCCTGCTGTTCCTGCTGGTGGGCGTGGTCTACCGCAAGACCCGCACCCGGGACCTGGAGGTGCTGCGCGGCCTGCTCAACCCCGAGCGGGGCCTGCCCTTCACCGGCACCCTGATGATCCTGGGGGTAATGGCCAGCGCCGGCATGCCTGGCATGGCGGGCTTCATCTCCGAATTCCTGGTGTTCCGCGGCAGCCTCGCCGCCTTCCCGCTGGCCACCCTGCTGTGCATGGTGGGCTCCGGGCTCACGGCGGTGTACTTCCTGCTGCTGGTGAACCGGGCCTTCTTCGGCCGCCTGGCGGTGACCCCACCCAGCGGCGATCCTGTGGCCGATTCCCGCCTCGAGGTGCGCCTGCCGGCGGTCGCCCTGCGCGAAACCCTGCCTGCCCTGGCCCTGGCCAGCGGTGTGGTGGGCCTGGGGGTGCTGCCCTGGGGGCTGGGCAAGCTGAGCGAACAGGCCACCACCGCCATGGCTCAGTTGCCGGCCCTGGTGGCGGCGATTCAGGGCGGAGGGCTGCTGTCATGAGACCGATCCCCCGTTCTCCAAAGCCGCCCCTCACCTTCAGCGGCGGGCTTCCCTCCAGTGACGACCTGGTGGAAACACTGCTGGCCGGACGCACCCTGCTGGCTGAGTCCCCCGATCACCTGAGCCAGGTGGTGGACGTGCTGGAGAGCTACGGGGAGGTGCTGGATGCCTACAGCATCAACCTCATTTACCAGGCCGAGAAGCAGTTCCTGAATCCCTTCCCGGTGTTCCGCTTCCTCGACGGTGACCACAGCCCGGCGAAGATCTGGCGCCATCTCCTGCACGACCGGATCAACTTCGAATATGCGGAGTACTGCCAGAAGGCGATGCTCTGGCACGGCACCGGTGGCCTCGATGCCTACCTCGACAGCGAGGCCTTTGCGGCCAACTGCGCCGCCATCGTGGCCCGCAAGACCCGGCGCGACCCCCTGCTGGCGGCCCTCAACCCGCTGTTTCCCCAGTTCCTGGGCGAACTGATCCGCTCGGCGGCCACCACCCATGCCCTGGGCCAGTTCTGGCGGGTGATGAGCGATCTGTTCATCGATCTGGCCAGGGCCGAGCGGGACGGGCGGGTGGACTCGATCGCCGCGGTGGTCACGTTCATCAAGGAGGGCCTGGTGGCGGCGGCGGGGGCCCCGATCACCTACGCGGTGGAGATCGCCGGCAGCCGCTTCTGGGTGCTCCCCCCCGAGGCGGGCCTCACCTTCCTGATGGATGTGGCCGTGCCCTACGTCGAAGCGGTGTTCCTGCGCGGCACGCCGTTCCTGGGCACCGTGTCCTTCAACGCCCAGGCCCAGCAGATTTCCCCTGACCAGGCCCAGTTCATGTATGGCGCCCTCTACGCCGACCCGCTGCCCACCATGGGCTCGGGCATCCCGCCCAGCCTGCTGATGCAGGACATGTACCGCCACCTGCCCGACCGTCTGCACCAGACCTACCTGGCCGGCATCCGCGGCGCCGGGGACGTGCGGGTGAAGATCTGCATGACGTTCCAGAAGGCGATGTTCTGCGTCACCAACGCCGCCATCGCCGGCACCTTCCCCCATCCGCTCGACAGCGACGTCCCGGCGCAGCAGGCGGCCAACCGGGCCTACGCCGCCGCCTGGGCCGCCCGCCTCTGCGTGGCCCGCACCGACTGTCTCGATGATCCGGGCTGATCTAAGGTCGGGTCCATGGATCAGCCCTGGACCCGACGGCCCCGACCGGATCGGCTCGAGCGCCGCATCGAGTTCGATGACTACGAACGCACCCGCACCTTCCTGGAGCGCCTGAACGGCCTCTCGGAGCAGGAGGGCCGCTTCCCCGACATCAGCTTCGGGCGCACCTACGTGAACCTCACGCTGCGCGCCGAAGCCGACGAGGACCCGATCGGCGAACCGGAGGAAACCTTCGCCAAGGCCATCGATGGGCTCCTCTAGCGACGAGGCTGCCGACGTGGCTGGGGAAGCCGTGCCCCAGGAGTCGACCCTGGTGGACCTGCGGGCGGCCTACGACGCCGCCGGCATCAAGGAGGTGCTCGACCAGCTCGACCGGGAACTGATCGGCCTGCGCCCGGTGAAGGCCCGGATCCGGGAAATCGCCGCCCTGCTGGTGATCAACCGGGCCCGCACCCAGGTGGGGCTCGACACGGCACCGCCCAGCCTGCACATGTCGTTCACCGGCCGGCCCGGCACTGGCAAGACGACCGTGGCGGAACGCATGTCGAAAATCCTGCACGGGCTCGGCTATGTGCGCAAGGGCCATGTGGTGACGGCCACCCGCGACGATCTGGTGGGCCAGTACATCGGCCACACCGCCCCGAAAACCAGGGAGATGCTCAAAAAAGCGATGGGCGGCGTGCTGTTCATCGACGAGGCCTATTACCTCTACAGACCCGAGAACGAACGGGATTATGGCGCCGAGGCGATCGAGATCCTGCTGCAGGTGATGGAGAACAACCGCAACGATCTGGTGGTGATCTTCGCCGGCTACAAGGAGCGGATGGACATCTTCTACCAGAGCAACCCGGGTCTCTCCTCGCGGGTGGCCAACCACATCGACTTCCCCGACTACACCGCCCCGGAACTTCTGGCGATCGCCCAGCTGATCCTGGCGGCGGAGAACTACCGCTTCAGTGCGGAGGCGGGTGCGGCCTTCGCCGAGTACATCCAACGCCGCATTCAGCTGCCCTTCTTCGCCAATGCCCGCTCGATCCGCAACGCCATCGACCGGGCCCGGATGCGCCAGGCCAACCGGCTGTTCAGCGGCATGGGCCACGCCCTGACCAAAACCGACCTGATGACGATCGAGGCCGACGACATCATCGCCAGCCGGGTGTTCCACGGGGAAGTGGAGGGGCTGGATCCGGCCCGGCCCCTCACCGGCGCCGGCTGAGCCTCAGCCTCAGCGGCGCTGACGACAGGCAATCTGCAGCAGGTCCCGCACCTGCTGCACGCGGCGGGCCAGGGCTGGGTCGGAGCTGAGCTTCTTCTCCACCTGCTCCACCGCGTACATCACGGTGGAATGATCCTTGCCGCCGAAGGCTTCGCCGATGCGCGGCAGGGACAGGTTGGTGTTCTGGCGCATCAGGTACATCCCCACCTGACGGGACTGGCTGACGGCCCGTTTGCGGCTGGGGCTGAGCATCTCGTCGATGCGCACCTCGAACACCTCCGCCACCTTCTCCAGCACCTGCTGGGGGGTGACCGCCACCTCATTACCGACCGGATCGAGCATCGGCGCCAGCGATTCCACGGTCATCGGCAGGCCCGTGATCGAGGCGAAGGCCACGGCCCGGGTGAGGGCGCCTTCGAGTTCACGGATGTTGGAGGTGAAGCGGCCGGCGATGTACTGGATCAGTTCCCGGGGCAGGGACACCTGCTCCGCTTCGGCCTTCTTATGCAGAATCGCCATCCGGGTCTCCAGGTCGGGGATCTGGATGTCGGCGATCAGTCCCATCGAGAAGCGGGAAATCAGCCGCTCCTGGAGCTTGGGAATCTGGCTGGGGGGCCGGTCGCTGGCGATCACGATCTGGCGACCGGCCTCATGCAGGGCGTTGAAGGTGTGGAAGAACTCCTCCTGGGTGTACTCCTTGCCCTCGATGAACTGGATATCGTCCACCAGGATCAGGTCGGCCGCCCTGTAACGATCGCGGAAGGCCTGCATGCCGTCCTTGCGGATCGCCTGGATCAGGTCATTGGTGAAGGTCTCGGTGGAGACGTAGAACACGCGGGCGTCCGGATCAATCTCCAACCGGTAGTGGCCGATGGCCTGCATCAGGTGGGTCTTGCCCAGGCCCACCCCGCCACAGATGAACAGGGGGTTGAACTCCCGGCCGGGGGCCTCCGCCACCGCCAGGGAGGCGGCATGGGCCATGCGGCTGTTGGCCCCCACCACGAAGCGGTTGAACACGTAGCGGGTGTTCAGGCCCGCCCCGAGGCGCAGGGGGGCCGGCACCGTCCGGGTGGCGCCACCACCACCGGCACCACCGGCCGGGCCGGCCGCCCGCAGGGGGGGCTCCAGCACCGGCTGCGGCAGCGGGCCGCCGTTCTCAGCGACGACCTCCGGCAGCTCGCCCAGGGGTTCGGCATCCGGGGCCACCTCCACTTCCACCCGCACCTGCCGGCCGGCGTGCTCGCTGGCCACCGCGGCGATCATCACCAGATAGTTCTTGCGCAGCCAGCCGCAGGCGAAGCTGTTGGGGGCCTCCAGGCGCAGCAGGCCATCGGCGAAATCCCGGCAGCGAGCCTGCCGGATCCAGGTCTCGTAGGTCGGTTTGCTGAGCCTGCCCTGAAGATCCTGGCTCACCCTGTGCCACAGCTGATCACCCTGCTGCACCAGGAGCCCACGACGCGATGGCCGAATATAGGCATCCCGGGCCCGGAGGTTCGTCTTTAATGAATCCTTCAGCGACGCCCGTCCGCCACCGATGGTTCAGCCCCGTTTCCTGTTCCGCCTCAGCCTCCAGGTGGCCACGGCAGGCCTGCTGACCTCCTGCACCGGCACCCGTCTGGCACTCCCGGGCCTGCCCAAGCCCGAGCAGGCCCCCATCAGCGATGCGGCCCCAGCGCCGACGCTGCAGCCCAGCAGTTCCGTGATCGTCGACGCGGTCGAGAAGGCGGGCCCGGCCGTGGTGCGCATCGACACGGTCAAACGCACCGTGAACCCCCTGGGCGGCATCTTCGGCCGGGGTCCGGCCATCCAGCAGCAGCAGGGCCAGGGATCGGGGTTCATCACCCGTTCCGACGGGGTGCTGCTCACCAATGCCCACGTGGTCGAGGGGGCCAGCGAGGTGAGCGTGACCCTGCCCGACGGCCGCAGCTTCACCGGCAAGGTGCTGGGGGCCGACCCCCTGACCGACGTGGCGGTGGTCAAGGTGGTGGCCTCCAAGCTGCCGGTCGCCACCCTGGGCGATTCCAACAAGGTGCGGCCGGGGGAATGGGCGATCGCCATCGGCAACCCCCTCGGCCTCGATAACACGGTCACGGCCGGGATCATCAGCGCCATCCAGCGCACCAACGCCGTGGGTGAGGGCCAGCGGGTGCCCTACATCCAGACCGACGCCGCCGTGAACCCCGGCAACAGCGGCGGGCCGCTGATCAACGACCGCGGCCAGGTGATCGGCATCAACACCGCCATCCGCCAGGCGCCGGGCGCCGGGCTGAGCTTCGCGATCCCGATCAACACGGCCCGCCAGATCGCCGCCCAGATCCTCGAGCGCGGCTACGCCAGCCACCCCTACATCGGGGTGCGCCTCCAGGCCCTCACCCCCCAGCTGGCCAAGGAGATCAACGCCACCACCAACGAGTGCCGCCTGCCGGAGGTGAACGGCGTGGTGGTGGTCGAGGTGATGGCCAACAGCCCCGCGGCCCTGGGCGGCCTGAAGCCCTGCGATCTGATCGAGAAGGTGGGCGACAAGGCCGTCCGCAACGCCTCGGAGGTGCAGCTGGGGGTGGATCGGGGCAGGGTGGACGAGCCCCTGGCGATCACGGTGCTGCGCAACGGCTCCCGGCAGAACCTCACCGTCCGCCCCGCCGAACTGCCGCGCGAGGGTTGAGGCCGCCGAGAGGTCGGGGGACCCGACCAGCGCAACTGGTGATGCTGGCCCGCTGGCCGGCGCCGGGCCGCTGCAAGAGCCGGCTGGTGCCCGGGGTGGGCAGGGCCAGGGCCGCCGCCATCCAGGCCCGCCTCACCCAGCATGGGCTGGCCGCCGCGGCCGAGGCCCGCAGGGCCCTGGCGTCGGCCGCAGGCGCCGGGGGCCAGGGCGGTGGGCTGGAGCTGGTGCTGGCGGCGAGCGGCCTCGGCCCCCGGGCGGCCCTGCGCTGGGGACGCCTGCTCGGCGTCGACCGGGTGGTGGCCCAGGGCAGCGGCAGCCTGGGCTTGCGGCTGCAGCGTCAGCTGCTGCGCGGCTGCCGCGAGGGGGCAGCGGCGGTGGTGCTGATCGGCAGTGACCTGCCGGCCCTGGCGGCCGAGGATCTGGTGGAGGCCTTCCAGGTCCTGGAGCACAGAGCCCTGGTGCTGGGCCCCGCCGGCGACGGGGGCTACTGGCTGATCGGCCGGCGCCGGGCCACGCCCCAGCTGTTCACGGGCATCGCCTGGGGCAGCGACCGGGTGCTGGCACAGACCCTGGCGCTGGCAAGGCAGGCCGGCCTGGAGGCGGCCCTGCTGGCGGAGCGCCACGACCTCGATCGCCCCGCCGACCTGGACCCCTGGCGATGAGGCCGCCCCTGAGCGTGGTGATCGCCGCCCGCAACGAGGCCCGGGGCCTGCCGGCCCTGCTGGCGGATCTGGCCACGGCACCGGAGCTGGTGCGGGAGGTGCTGGTGGTGGATGGCGGCAGCCGGGACGGCACCCCGCGGCTGGCCGCCCTGGCCGGCGCCGGGGTGCTCCACGACAGCAGCGGCCGTGGCGGCCAGCTGGCCGCCGGGGTGGCCCGCAGCGCGGGCACCTGGCTGCTGCTGCTGCACGGGGACGTGCGCCTGCCGTCGGGGTGGGCCAGGGCCATCTCAGCGGCGATCGCCGCCGGCGAGACCGGCGCCTGGGCCTTCCGGCTGCGCATCGCCGGCGATGATCCATCCCTGCGCCTGGTGGAGCTGGCGGTGGAACTGCGCAGCCGCTGGCGCCAGCTGCCCTACGGCGACCAGGGGCTGCTGCTGGCCAGGCGGCTCCATGACGCCGCCGGCGGAATCGCGCCGCTGCCGCTGATGGAGGACCTGGAGTTCGTGCAGCGCCTGCGTCGCCAGGCCAGGATCGGCCTCCTGGCCCCGGCCCTGCGGGTGAACAGCCGGCGCTGGCAGCGGCTGGGGGTGTGGCAGACGGTGCTGGCCAACGCCCGTCTCAGACGCGCCTGGCGCCGCGGCACACCGGCGGCGCAGCTTGCCCAGCGCTACTACGGGCCGGGCCCTCAGGGGGCATACCAGAAGGCACAGCGGCGCTGCAGCGGCTCCAGCTCCCAGCCCTGAGCGGCGTAGAACCCCACCACGTCGGGATCGGCGAACAGGCTCACCCGGTCGATGCCCATGGCCCGCAACTGCTCGAGCACGTAGTCCATCAGCTCCTTGCCCAGGCCGGCGCCCTGGTAGCGCGGATGGACCGCCACATCCCAGACGGTGGCCTCCACCACCCCGTCACCGGTGCAGCGGGCGAAGCCCACCAGCCGGGGCAGACGGGCGTCATGGCGCCAGAGCCCCACCTGGAGGAGGCTGTTCTGGAGAGCCTTGCGCACGCGCCGCAGGGGACGACGGCTCCAGCCCACCGCATCGCAAAGCGCCTCAAGCTCGATCAGGTCGATCGGGCGTGCCTGGCTGAGCACCAGCTCCAGACTGGGATTGGGGGTGGCGCAGAGGCGGTGCCCGGACCCATAGAGATCGGTCATCAGCGGCAGGGTCTCGGGCACGGCGTGGGGGCTACGCGTTCTGAAGATCCTGACGGATGCAGGCCGGACTGCGGCAGGGTAGGGACTCCAGCCAGCGACTGTCCTGAGCGTCTCCTCCGCCAACTCTGATTGGCCCCTGCTGGTCGGCGTCCATGGCTGGCTGCTGGCGGGCCGGCTGTGGCATCCTCTGCGGCGGGAACTGGCGCCGCGCTGGTCGCTGTGGTGCCCTGATCTGCCCGGCTTTGGCGGCACGCAACGGCCCCGGGGACTGCAGGCCAGCCTGGCCAGCTACGGCCGCTGGCTGGCCGAGGCCGTCCAGCGGGAAGCCGCCGGGCGACCGGTGGTGCTCCTGGGTCACTCGCTGGGGGGCAGCGTGGCGCTGCATGCAGCGCCCCTGCTGGGGGGGCAGCTGCGGGGCCTGGTGCAGATCGCGGCGGGGGGCGGTGTTTTCCAGCCCCGCCCCTTCGCCCGGGTGCGCAGCGGCGGGGCCGCCTTCCTTCGCTGGCGGCCGTCCTGGCTGGCCCGTCTGCCGGGCACGGAGGCGATCCGCAGCCCGCTGCTGGCGGACGGCCGCGCCGCCCAGGGGCTGCTGGCCTGCAGCACCAACCGGGGCGCCGTTCGCCAGCTGCCCAGGCTCACGGCCGAACTCCAGGTGCCCAGCCTGTGGCTCGCCGGCAGCCGCGACCGGGTGATGCAACCCCGCTACGTGCGCCACCTGGCCGGCTACAGCCCCGACCACCAGCTGGCGATCCTTCCAGGGCTCGGCCACCTGCCGATGGTCGAGAACCCCCGCGAGCTGGCGGCCCTGATCGACATGTGGCTGGAGGAGGAGCTGGAGCTCCCCGCCCAGACCCAAGGGCCTCAGAGTGTGGCCAGCCCCTTTTCCTGCAGCTCCGCCAGCTGGGCGTAGAGCCCGCCGACGGCCCGCAGTTCACGATGGTTGCCCTCCTCGATCAGGCGGCCGCGGCGCAGCACCAGGATGCGGTCGGCGGCCTCGACGGTGGCCAGGCGGTGGGCGATGACGATGGCGGTGCGGCCGCTGAGCAGGGTGTCGAGGTCCCGCTGCAGGGTGGCCTCCGTGGAGGGATCCATGAAGGCGGTGGCCTCGTCCATCACCAGCACCGACGGGTCGCGGATCGCCACCCGCGCCACCGCCAGGAGCTGGCGCTCGCCGGAGGAGAGGTTGCCGCCCCGCTCCCGCAGCTCGGAGGCCAGCCCATCCCCCAGCCGGGCCAGCAGGGGGCCAAGGCCGAGGTCCGCGCAGAGGCGCTCCAGATCCGCATCGCTGATGGCCGAATCAAGGCGGAGGTTCTCCGCCACGTTGCCGCTGAACAGGAAGGTGTCCTGCAGCACCACCCCCAGGCGCCGCCGCAGGGTGGCGATCGGCAGTTCGCGGATGTCCACGCCATCGAGGCGGATGGTGCCCTGCTGGGGTTCGTAGAGCCGGCAGAGCAGCCGGATCACGGTGGTCTTGCCGGACCCGGTGGGGCCCACGATCGCCACGTGCTCGCCGGGGGCGATGCGGAAGGAGAGATCGGTGAGGATCGGATCGTCAGGGCGGTAGGCGAAGGAGACGTTCTCGAACTCCACCTCGCCGGGGCTGAAGCGTTCCGCCCCTGACACCACAGCGGCGGCGCTGCGCTGGCTGCTGGGCAGATCGGCGATCTCGATCGGCTGCTCGAGCAGTTCACCGATGCGTTCCACGGCGGTGAGGCCCCCCTGGATCTGGGTGAAGCGCTCCGCCAGCTGGCGCAGGGGGTCGAACACCCGCTGGGAGAAAAGAATGAAGGTGGTCAGGGTGCCCAGGCCCATCGCCCCACCGGTGACCATGGCGCCGCCGAGGGCCAGCACCATCGCCACCGCCGCCAGGGCCACCCACTCGATGAAGGCGGAGATGGCGCTGTCGTAGAAGATCGTGCCGGTGACGGCCCGGCGATAGGCGTCGGTGGTGTGGGAGAAGCGCTCGCCGTTGACGGCCTCGCGGCGGAACATCTGCACCACCTCCAGGCCCTGCAGATTTTCCTGCAGGTCGGCGTTGAGCTGGCCCAGTTCCTCCCGCACCCGGTAGTTGGCCTTGCGGTAACGGCCCTGCAACCACAGCACCCCCATGGTCACGGGCACCTGGCTGGCCAGCAGCAGCAGCCCCAGCCGCCACTCGATCGAGAGCATGGTGAGGCCGATCACCAGCAGGGTGACCAGATCGGAGAGCACCCCCACCGCGCCGCTGCCGAACACCTCGGCCAGGGCATCCACGTCGCTGGTGAGGCGGGTGAGCAGCTTGCCCACCGGCGTGCGGTCGTGGAAGCGCAGCGACAGGGCCATCGCATGCCGGAACAGGTCGTCGCGGATGCGGGCGGTGAGGCGCTGGCCCACCACCTGCACGTTGTAGGTCTGGGTGCCCTGCAGGGAGAGGCGCAGCAGCACCGCCGCCAGCAGCATCGCCACCAGCACCCGCAGGGCCGTCGGCACCGGCAGGGGGGTCAGCCAGGGCAGCACCTCCTCGCCCCGGAGCTTGGAGATCACCTGGCCCACCAGCAGCGGCTGAACCGAGGCCGCCAGGGCCAGGGGGATCAGCAGCAGCAGGGACAGCAGCAGGCGCTTGCGATCCCGGCCCAGGTAAGGAAGCAGTCGCCGCAGTCGCTGGCCATCGAGGCTGCTCATCGGACCGCTAGCGGGACGGCAGCGACGCGCTCCACCAGGCCCTGAAGGGCCCCGTCATCGAGACGCAGGGCCAGGGGATGGCCGATCAGCCGGGCCGTGCTGGTGAACAGATCCTCGATCGCCACCAGGCCGTTGTCGCGCAGGGTGCGGCCGGTAGCCACCAGATCGACGATCGCCTCGGACATGCCCGTGATCGGACCGAGTTCCACCGAACCGGTGAGGTGGATCAGCTCCACCGGCAGATCCAGCTGCTCGAAGAAGGCTTCGGCGCAGCGGGTGAACTTGCTGGCCACGCGGCAGTGGGCCGGCAGATCCGCGGCGCGGCGGTAGCCGCTGCTGGCTTTCACCGCCACCGCCATCCGGCAGCCGCCGAAGCCGAGATCCACCAGCTGGGCCACCGGCAGCTGGTGCTCCCGCAGCACGTCGTAGCCCACCACCCCGAGCTGGGCCTGGCCATAGGCCACGTACACCGGCACATCGGCGTTGCGGACCAGCAGGGCCCTGGCCCTGCCGCAGCGGCTCGGCACCATCAGCAGGCGGTTGTCCTCCTCCAGTAAATCGGAGAAATCCAGCCCGGCCGCCTGAAAGCGGCGCACCGAATCCTTCAGCAGGGCGCCCTTGGCCAGGGCGACGGTGATCGGGGACCGCTGGTTGGCGGTGATCATGGAAGCCAGCTGCAACCTGGACTGTAACGATGCCGGATCATGCCCAAGCCGGACCCCAGGCCCCGTTGCAGGTGGCGCTGCTGCCGGTGCTGCGGGACAACTACCTGTTCGTGCTCCACGACGGCCGGCAGGCGGCGGTGGTGGACCCGGCGGTGGCCCCCCCGGCGATCGCCTGGCTGAAGCAGCGGGATCTGGAGCTGGTGGCAGTGCTGCAGACCCACCACCACAGCGATCACATCGGCGGCACCCCCGGACTGCTGGAGGAATGGCCCCGGGCGGAGGTGGTGGCGGCCCGCTCCGACCGGGAGCGGATCCCCTTCCAGACCAGGGGGGTGGCGGATGGCGATCGCTTCACCCTGCTGGGCCAGCCGGTGGAGGTGCTGGCGGTGCCGGGCCACACCCGCGCCCACATCGCTTTCCACCTGCCCCTGCAGGGGGAGCTCTTCTGCGGCGACACCCTGTTCGCCGCCGGCTGCGGCCGGCTGTTCGAGGGAAGCCCCGAGCAGATGCACCACTCCCTGGGGCTGCTGGCGGCGCTGCCGGAGACGACCCGGGTGTGGTGCGCCCATGAGTACACCGCTTCGAACCTGCGCTGGGCCGCTGCCCAGCAACCGGGGGATGGGGCCATCGCCGAACGGCTGGCTGCGGTGCTGCGCGCCCGGGCCCAGGACAGGCCCACCATCCCCAGCAGCATCGGCGAGGAACGCCGCACCAACCTGTTCATGCGAGCGGCGGATGGCCAGGAACTGGCCGCCCTGCGGCGCAGCAAGAATGACTGGTCGGACTGAACCGGCGACGGATTAGGGCGAGAAAGGTGACGTCTCTGGACAGGAATGTATTGCACAACACAACGCAGAGCCCGACTTGTCGGTCAGCGGCACAACCCAGGTCATGTCACTTGGTTCAATTTCCAGGGGTCATGATGCAGACGGCTTCGATCCGTTCGGACGATGTCCTGGAGGCCGATGGCTCCATCAAGCTCCGCAAAGTTGTTCTGGCAGATCGACTCGACATGCTGGGCATGGAAGACATTGCCCTGAAGCTCACATCGCTGACGGCCATCAAACCATTGCCGGTGATTCTTGACCTTCGCGACGTCAGCTTTCTGGCCTCCATCGGCATCCGCAACATCATCTCCAGCGCCCGTGCCCTGGATCAGAAAGGCGGCCGCATGGTGATCCTGCTGGGCAACAATGAGCTGGTGAAGGCGTCGGCCTGAGGCTTGATCGATGGCGCCACCCCAGCCCGACGCCCCCACCCTTTCGGTCCAGCCCAGCCCCCTGGAACTGCGGCGCTGCTCCGAGTGGCTCGCAGAACGCTGTCAGGAAGAGGCCGTTCCCCCCGGGCCCACCGGCAAGCTAGACCTTTGCCTCAACGAGGTGCTGGCCAACCTGATCGACCACGGCGGGGCCGCCGACGTCAACTGTCCGGTGGATCTCACCCTGGAGCTGGCCGATTGCGGCGATCGGGGTCTGGCCACCCCCACCATCGTCGATGCCGGCCCGGCCTTTGATCCCCTCGGCGTCAGCCGCGGGCCCCTGCCCCGCACGCTGCAGGAGGCCGAACCCGGCGGTCTCGGCCTGCTGCTGGTGCATCGCTTCATGGATGAACGCAGCTACCAGAGGGCCGGGGACAGGAACGTGCTGAAGCTCGGCATCTACTTTTCCAAAGACCCCTGATCGGGAATGTGCGTCGAGCCCCCACCCACCCTGGACCCCTCGACCACCACTTCCCTGCCCTAACAAGGACATTCCCCTCTTCCGGGATGTCAGGGAGGACGTGTTGCTGGCGGCGGTTCAACGCTGCCAGCTTCTGTCTCTGGCAGCGGGTCAGGTGCTGCTCAGCCTGGGGCAAAGCAACGAGGACATCTTCATCATCCTGGCCGGAACGGTCACGGTCCACCTCGGCGGCGACGGCTACCGCAGCAAGGGATGGCCATTCCCATCGGTCAGTGCATCGGCGAGTTTTCCGCCATCGATGGCCGGCCCGCAACATGATGATTTCCCTGGTGGAGCGCACCCGGCTCACCAACCAGCTGACACTGGAGGCCCAGCGGGAAGCCCTGGAGCTCTCCCACCTGCGCAAGGATCTCGACCTGGCGCGGGACCTGCAGCTGAACATGCTGCCGCCCCAGGGCTGTCTGTTCTCCGGGCATCCGGACATCGAGGTCGCCACGTTGATGGAGTCGGCCACCACGGTGGCGGGGGATTTCTTCGATGCCTTCTTCGTCGACAGCCACCGGCTGTTCGTCTGCATCGGGGATGTGTCCGGCCACTGTCTCGGCGCGGCCCTGTTCATGGCGCGCTCGGTGGGACAGCTGAGGATCCTGGCGAACACCGAAACATCGCCGGACGCCGTTCTGCGCCGCCTCAATGACAGCCTCGCCGATGAGAACGAGGCCGCGCTTTTCGTGACGATGTTCTGTGGCTATCTGGATGTGACCTCCGGCCTGTTCACCTATTCCAATGGAGGCCACTGCCCGCCCCTGCTGCTGCAGGACGGGGAGGTGCCTCCGATTGCGATGCCGAAGGGGGCGTTGCTGGGCGTCTTTGCCGGCCGCACTTCCCAGAGCCTGTCCCTGCAGCTCACCCCCGGCGACCTGCTGATGATCTACACCGACGGAGTCACCGATGGGGAGCCCTTCGGTGTGCAGGGGTGCCAGGGCCTGCTGGCCGAAGCGGATCAGGCCCACCTGGACACCCTGATCCAGGGGCTGCGCCAGAGCCTGCGGGGCTTCACCAGCAGCCAGCACCTCGAGGACGATTGCACCCTGCTGCTGCTGAGGCGCCGCCCCTTGGCCGGCCTCAGGGAGGGGAGCTGAGGCTCTCGGCGCTGCGTCCCTGGGGTAGGGTCACCAGCGACCGCCCACCCGGGAACAGCAGCGCCGACTCACCGGCGCGGAAACGCAACCGGCCCCGACGGCCGTGGGGGTGGTCGGCCTCCAGGGGCGCCCGCCAGCGCAGCCGGTGGTCACCGAGCTGCACCTGGTAGAGCCATTCCCGGCCGAGGAATTCCCGGCCGGTGATCCAGGCCGGCCCCTCCTCCTCGGGCAGGAACTCCAGGGCCTGGGGGCGGACCATCACCTCAACGGCCTCCGGTGATTCGCGGCCGTCTTCCCCCCTGGAAAGCAGCTCCAGGTCCCCGAGCACGGTCTGCAGCCGGCGGCCGCGCCAGCGGGCCGGCAACAGGTTGGACTGGAGCACGAACTGGCCCACGAAGGCGGTGGCGGGCTGGTCGACCAGCTCCCGCGGCGGGGCGCACTGGTGCAGCACCCCGTCACGCAGCACCCCCACCCGATCGCAGATCGCCAGTGCCTCCTCCGGATCGTGGGTGACCATCAGACCGCTGGCGCCGCAGCGGGCCAGCACGGCTGGAAGCTCGCTGCGCAGCCGCAGCCGCACCTCCACATCCAGGTTGGAGAAGGGCTCATCCAGCAGCACCACCGAGGGGGACGGCGCCAGGGCGCGGGCCATGGCCAGGCGCTGGCGCTGGCCGCCGGAGAGTTCGTGGGGGTAGCGGCGTTCCAGCCCGCCCAGGCCCAGCAGATCGAGCAGCCAGGCCACCCGGGCCGTGTCCTGGCCGCGGCGCAGGCCGAAGCAGGCATTCCGCCAGGCATCCAGGTGCGGGAAGAGGGCATCGTCCTGGAACACCATGCCGACACCCCGCCGCTCGGGGGGCAGCAGTCGCTCCGGACCCGCCACCTGCTGTCCGCCGATGCGGATGCTGCCGCGGCCGGGGCGCTCGAAGCCGGCGATCAGGCGCAGCAGGGTGGTCTTGCCGCAGCCGGAAGGGCCCAGCAGACCCACCAGTTCTCCCGCACCAAGGACGAGGTCGATCCCCTTGAGGGTCCAGGCAGAACCATCGCGACCCGGGTAGCGATACCAGAGGTCATCGATGCGGACGTGGTCGCGGGGGGCGCGGCCGGTGCTCTCCCCGGGGTTCGAAGCCGTGGTGGCAGGAGTGGCAGCAGGCGTGGCGATGGTGGTGGAAGAAGCCATAAGATCCCAGTCCTGCATTGTCACCCGTCATGAGTTCCAGCGCTGGCGGTAGTGACGAAAGGCACAGGCCCTTGTCTCATCCGGTCCATACCCAGGCCGCCCCCGCGCCGGTGGGCCCCTACAACCAGGCCGTGGTCGCCGGTGGCGTCCTCTATTGCTCCGGCCAGATCGCCCTCGATCCGGCAGGCGGCACCCTGGTGGGGGACGGCGACGTGGAGGCCGAAACCGTGCAGGTGCTCACCAATCTGCAGGCGGTGCTGGCCGCCGCCGGCTGCGGCCCTGAGCAGGTGGTGCGCACCACGGTGTACCTCGTGGATCTGAACGACTTCGCCCGGGTCAACGCCCTTTATGCCGGGGTGTTCGGCGCGGGGGTGGCTCCGGCGCGGGCCTGCGTGCAGGTGGCGGCCCTGCCGAAGGGGGCGCGGGTGGAGATCGACGCCATCGCCGTGCTCGCCTGAGGCGGTGCTGGTGGGGGGGGCCGGACTGCGGCAACCTGGGGTGATGGAAACCCCCTTCGGCACCTGGTTTCACGAGGTGGTGGTGATGACACCGGGCCGCTTCGAGGAAGCCGTCGATGCGGTGCTGGCGGTGCAGCAGTTCAAGACGGTGGTGCTCCACCTCAGCGCGATGGCGCCGGAGGAGGCCCAGCGCACCATCGACTTCGTCTCCGGTGGCGTCTTCGCCATGGACGGTCAGTCGGAACGGCTGGGGGACACGGTGTTCCTGTTCGCTCCGGCCCTGGTGACGATCAGCCGGGATGGGGATGGGCGGGACTGAGCCTTCCAGGACCGGCTGCCCCGCCCTTGTGGCACCCGTGCCGGGGCAGTAACACGGGCACCGGTCCCGTCCTGCCCATGAAGCGATCCACCGCTCTGGCCCTGCTGACCCTTCTCTGGGGTCTCGTGGCGCCCCCGGGTGGCCCCGCCACCAGGGCCCTGGCGGCTGGAAGCGGCGGTCAGATGGTGCTGGTGCGCACCGAGCGGCAGCTGCCCATCAGCGGCGATCCGATCTGGGAATTGCGGCTGCTTCTCCCCGGCGAGCCGCCACGGGCCTACGAAGCCCTGGTGGGACGCGCGCGGCGACAGGAGGGCGACCGTGACCGCCTGGGCAGCAAGGCGCCTTTGCCGCTGGGGCGCTACTCCGTCACCGAGATCACGCCCGTGGACCCGACCGATGAGGCCGAGCTCGGCCGGTTTCTCTGGATCGGCCTGGAGCCCGACTTCCCCACCGCCCGCCGGGGCCTGGGGATCCACCACGATCCCAGCGCCGGACGGGGGCGGGGCAGCGGCACCGACGGCTGCATCGGCCTGATCCACGGCAACGACCTGCTGGTGCTCGGCGATCTGCTGCGGCGCAGCGGCACCACCGAGTTGCTGGTGCGGGACTGAGCGGTGTTCGAGCGTGGCCGCTGGTCAGGTGCCGCCCGCCAGGGCCTCCTTCAGCCGGGGCTCCAGTTCCCTGCGCTGGGCAGGATCGCCCACCAGGATCAGGGTGCCGGTGCCGGGCCACCAGTTGAGGCGCAGGTTGGAGACACCGTCCTCAATGACAAGCCTCTCAAAGGCCCCCCTGATGCACCCAGTGACCGAGGCAGCCGAGGTCCGCGACCAGGGCCTGTAGCTCCTCCAGGGTTCCGTTGAAGGTCACAGGTCCATGGTGGAGTGCGAGGAGTTTAGAGATATTGACTGGATCGGCTCTGCCGCCTCCGGTACGTCCGCTGGCGCCTGCTCCTGCGGCAGTTGCTGCCAGCCCGGTTGCCAGGTGTCGCGGTCACGCAGTTCGGCCAGGGGAACCAGCAGCCGGTAGCCGGGATCCAGCACCGCCTGCAGCTCCACACGGCACTCGCGGCCCCGGCCCCGCTGGCCCAGCACGGCGAAATGGCGATAGCCGGCGCTGCGCTCGGCCCGTTCGGGCTGGGCGGTCCAGGCGGCGGGGAGCTTGATCACTCAGGAGGCGGGGCCGGGGCGGGGGACGGGCTGGGGAGTGGCTCGTCGATCAACGGGTTGCGCAGCACGCCGATGGCTTCGATCTCCACTTCGACCGTATCGCCGCGGCGCAGCCAGCGGGGCGGATCGGCCGCCATGCCCACGCCACTGGGGGTGCCGGTGAGGATCACGGTGCCGGCCAGCAGGGTGGTGCTGGCACTGAGGAACTCGATGATCTCCGCCACCGTAAAGATCATGTCGCCGGTGCTCGCCGCCTGCACCGTTGTGCCGTTGAGGCGGGTCTGCAGGCTGAGGGCCTGGGGATCGGGGATCGCCGCGGCACTCACCAGACAGGGGCCCAGGGGCGCGAAGCTGTCGAAGCTCTTGCCGCGGCACCACTGGCCGCCGCCGAGCTGGGGTTGCTTCTGCCAGTCGCGGGCGCTGACGTCGTTGGCGCAGGTGTAGCCCAGCACCACCTTCAGGGCCTCGGAGCGTGGCACGTTGCGGCAGGTGCGGCCGATCACCACCGCCAGTTCCCCCTCGTAGTCCACTTGGTGACTGGACGCGGTGGTGGGCAGGGTGATCGGCGCCTCCGGGTGCTGCACCGCCCCCGGCGATTTCATGAACAGTACCGGGTAGGTGGGGATCGCCGCGCCGGTTTCGGCGGCATGGCGGCGGTAGTTGAGGCCGATGCAGAGGATGGCCCGGGGCTCCAGGGGGGCCAGGATTCGCTCCACCGCGGCCGGCTTGCCCGTGGGCACCAGTCCGCCGAACAGGTCGCCCGCCAGGCGCTCCAGGCCGCCGTCGGGATCCAGACGGGCGTGGTGGATGCCGCCTGCCGACTCCCGGTAGCGCACGATCTTCATGGGGGCTGCACGGAGGACCTGCCGGGGGGCTGCGGAGGGGGGTGCCGAAGGCCCGGATGGACCACTCTCGCCCGGCAGCCCGTGGATGATGGGGGCGCCATCGGACCGAGGAGCACGCCGTGGTCGCCGAACCCCGTCGCCAGCGGAGCACGCACCTCCGGGGCGCCGAGCTGCTGAACGATCCCCTGCTCAACAAGGGCACCGCCTTCAGCCGGGCGGAGCGCCGAGCCCTGGGGCTGGAGTCCCTGCTGCCCTGGCAGGTGGAGAGCATCGAGACCCAGGTGGAGCGCTGCCGGCTGACCTTCGGCGCCATGGGCAGCGACCTGGAGCGGTACGCCTACCTCCAGACCCTGCGGGAGCGGAACGTCACCCTCTTCCACCGCTTCCTCGCCGACCACATCGAGCTGGCGATGCCGATCGTCTACACCCCCACGGTGGGGCGGGCGATCCAGCACTTCAGTCACACCTACCGCAGCCCCAGCCAGGGGATCTATCTGGCGGCACCGCAGCAGGACCGGCTCGAGGAGCTGCTGGCCCAGGCCTGCGGCGGCCCGGGCGGCCACACGCCGCACCTGCTCCTGGTCACCGACGCCCAGGGGATCCTCGGCATCGGCGACCAGGGGGTGGGGGGCATCCAGATCTGCCAGGGGAAGCTGGCCGTCTACACCCTCTGCGCCGGGCTCGATCCAGCCAGGGGGCTGCCGGTGATGCTCGATGTGGGCACCGACCGGCCCGAACTGCTCGCGGATCCCTGCTACCCAGGCCTGCGCCAACCTCGGCTGCAGGGGGAGGCCTACAGCACGTTCCTCGAGCACTTCATCACGGCGGTGCAACGGGTGTGCCCCGGCGCCCTGGTGCACTGGGAGGACTTCGGCGCCACCCATGCCCGCCCCGTTCTCGAGGCCTACCGGCACCGGGTGCCGAGCTTCAACGACGACATCCAGGGCACCAGCAGCGTGGCCGCCGCGGCGATCCTCGCCGGCCTGCGGGGCCTCGGCAAGCCGCTCGCCGACCAGCAGGTCGTCATCTTCGGGGCGGGCAGTGCCGGCTGCGGCATCGCCGAGCGGCTCTGGCGCCTGCTGCAGCGGGCGGGACTCAGCGCCGCCGCCGCAGCTGATCGCCTCTGGCTGATCGATCGCGATGGGCTAATCCACGCCGCCACCCCGGGCCTGGCAGGCGGCGCCCGGCCGTTTGCCAAATCGCAGGAGCTGCTGGCGGCGCGGTTCGGTGCGGCGGCCGGAGCCGATGGTCGGGGACCGGGGCTGCTGGCGGTGGTCGAGGCGGTACGGCCGGGGGTGCTGATCGGCACCTCCACCGCCGCGGGGGCCTTCGACCAGGCGGTGGTGGAGGCCCTCTGCGCCGACGGCGGGCGGCCGATCGTCCTGCCCCTCTCCAATCCCACCCCCCTGGCGGAGATCACCCCGGAGAACCTGCTGCGCTGGAGCCAAGGCCGGGCCCTGGTGGCCACCGGCAGCCCCTTCCCGCCGGTGCTCTGCACCGGCAGCGCCGGCCAGCCGATCGAACGGGTGATCGGTCAGTGCAACAACTGCTTTGTGTTCCCCGGCCTGGGCTATGGGGCCGTGGCGGTGGGCGCCGCGGAGGTGAGCGACACAATGATCGACGCCAGCATCGAGGCCCTGGCAGGGGCGATTCCGGCCGCCAGCGATCCTGAGGCGCCGCTGATGCCGCCCCTTTCGGCGGTGCAGCAGGTGTCCGGCGCCGTGGCCCGGGCGGTGGCCCTCGCCGCCGTGGAGGAAGGCCTCGCCCGGAAAGCCACCAGCCCCGAGCAGGCTCTGGAGCGGCTGGAGGACTGCCGCTGGATTCCCGCCTACGGGGAGCTCAAGGCTGCGGATTGCGTGGGCGAAGATTTTGCGAGATAAGAATAAGGGATGTCGTGATAATCTTTCGTCCACAGTAAATTGAATTAAGCCATGCTGGCTGGCAGGTTGGCGTCCATCGTTGGCTACACGATTGCAGGCACCACCCTGGCCTACGTGTTGTTCTCCCTGGCGCTCTATGCCTTCCCCGAGCTGCGGGAGTGGCAATCGCAGGCCTTCGGGCCCATCGACAACGTGGCGATGCGGCAGACGCCCTTCGCCGATCTGGCGATGCTCACCAGCAGCGCCCGCTGCGACGCCAGCCTCGATGATCTCTACACCGGCCGTGTGAGCTGCGATCCCCACGGGCGCCTGTTCACCTATCCACCCGTTGCCCTGGGGATGTTCCAGGTCCTGGGTCTCTCGGCCGGCAGCCTGGGCTCGGTGGGCTTCCTTCTGGGGGGAGCCGTGGCCCTGCTCGTGGGGGTGCTGTTCTTCGCGGTCATCCCTTCGCCCTTGGTGGCCGGGGTATCCCTGGCGGCGGCCTATCTCTCGCTTCCCTTCCAGTTGGGCCTGGAGCGGGGCAACAACGACCTGGTCGTGGTTCTGCTGATGGCGTTGCTTGCTCTGGCCCTGGCCGGACGGCACCGGCTGGCCCCCGCCGCCACCGCCTCGCTTGCTTTGCTGGCGGTGGCCACCAAGCTGCTGCCCCTTTTCGGTGTGGCCACCACCTGGCTGCTGCAGCACCAGGGCGCTCCCCAGCCGCCCGCCCGGGCCAACAGCCGCTGGGCCCTGCTCGGAGCGGTGGCAGGCCTGGGCCTGGTGCTGCCCTGGCTGCCGGTGATTCTGAGCAACTCTCCCAGACCCCCCGGAGGCGTCCTCAGCCATGGACTGTTGGCGCTGCAGGTCTGCTACGACCTGATGGTGAGTCAGAAACTCACATTGATCGCCTCAAGGTTGCTTCTGGTTGGCTCTGTTGGCCTCAAGCTCATCTTCCTTCTGGCTGGACTCCTGCTGGGCCTGCGAACGGGACTGGCGGCGAACCTGCGGGTCTTCCTCTACTCGGGCAGCACAACATTGCCGCCGCTACTGGTGGCCATCACCTTTTCCCTGTTCTCCGCCACCTGGATCGGCACCTACCTGTTCACCCGCTCCTACGACTACAAGTTCATCTTTCTGCTTCCCGCCTTCGCCATCACCGTGGCGCTGCTGTCGCAGCCGGCCTCAGCGCCCCTCCGGCCAAGCTGGGGCCTGCTGGTCCTGGCACCGATGCTCTCGGCCTGGTTCGTGCCCTACCTGGCGGTGAGCTTCAACCTGCCAGTGGGGGTGTGGCTGGAAGGGATCAATGATTTCGCCCTGATCCCCCTGCTGGCGGGAGCCCTCGTCGCCGCCCTGCCCGGCACCTGGCCGCCGGAGCGGCAGCTGGCCTGAGCTGGGGATCAATAAGACCTGTGTCACCCGCTCGCACAGGCGACGCCCCTCGCCTTAGCACCTTGGGCACCAACCCCCCGCGCGATGGGCTTCTTCGTCCAGCTCACCGACGCCATCGCCGCCCGTCAGTCGCTCCTGGTCACCGGCCTCGACCCCAACCCGGAGATGCTGCAGGCCTGGGCCCACCGCCGCGGCATGGGCGGCCGCTCGTTTCTCTCCCAGGCCCGCCACTGGATCAAGGCGGTGGTGGAGGCCACCGCCGACCACGTCTGCGCCTACAAACCCAGCCTCGGCTTCTACCAGGCCCTCGGCCCGGTGGGGCTGGAGCTGCTGCGGGAGGTGCGGGAGCTGGTGCCGCTCGACATCCCCCTGATCATCGATGCCAAGCACGGGGACCTGAACAGTTCGTCGGCCCTGGCCCACTACCTGTTCCGCGAACTCGGCGCCGATGGCGTCACCCTCTCCCCCCTGGCCGGCCAGGACATCGCCGCCCCGTTCCTGCTGTACCCCGACAAGGCGGTGGTGATCACCTGCCACAGCTCCAACGCGGCCGCCCGGGTGCTGCAGCACCACCCCGACGAGAGCGATCCCCTCTACCTGCGCATCGTGCGGGAGTGCCAGCTGTGGGCCACCCCCGACCAGCTGCTGCTGGAGGTGGGCACCAGTGACCCGGAGATCCTGGCCCGGGTGCGTCAGGAGGCACCGGAGCGCTTCCTGATCCTGCGCAGCCTCTGGGGCGAGGAGGACCGGCTCGATGCCCTGCTGGAGGCCGGACTGAGCCCGGCCGCCGACGGCCTGCTGATGCCCCTGCCCCAGAACCTCCTGGTGGAGGACGACATCGCCGAGCGATCGGCCGCCCTCAAGCAGCGCATCAGTGAGCGGCGCGACCGCTGGCTGGAGGGACGGTCCCGGGACCAGAGCGATATCTGCAGCCTGTGGCTGCCGGGGCGACAGCCGGAGGGCGGGGCGGGGATCGGTGCGGCCTCGAATGGCGACGGCGGCGGCGATGGAATCGACGATCCCCTGGCCAGCCTGATCCTCGACCTGTTCGACATCGGCTGCCTGCTGTTCGGCGACTACGTGCAGGCCTCCGGGGCCGTCTTCAACTACTACGTGGATCTGCGCCAGATCATCTCCGATCCCAACCTTTTCCACCGGGTGCTGCATGCCTACGCCGGCCAGCTCGGCGAGCTGGTCTTCGACCGCATCGCCGGCATTCCCTACGGCTCCCTGCCCACCGCCACGGGGCTGTCCCTGCAGTTGCACAAGCCCCTGCTCTACCCCCGCAAGGAGGTGAAGGCCCACGGGGCGCGCCGCCTGATCGAGGGGGACTTCGAGGAGGGGGACCGGGTGGTGGTGGTCGACGACATCCTCATCACCGGGGGGAGTGTGCTGGAGGGCATCGCCAAGCTGGAGAGCTCCGGCCTGGAGGTGGAGGACGTGGTGGTGTTCATCGACCACGGCGGCAAGGCCGACACCAGCGCCCGCCAGCGGCTCGCCCGGGCGGGCTACCGCTGCCACGCGGTGCTCGACATCGAACGCATCACCAACGTCCTGCATGGAGCCGGGCGGCTCAGCGATGGGCAGGCCGCGACCCTTGGCCACACCCCTCCGGGCAGGGCTTTGGGCGTCGAGGGGCTGCTGGCCAGCTCGTAGAGTGGACCGGCGCCCCTGAAAAACCCGGGTGCCCCCTTCCGCCATGCCCCAGGTCCAGGGTCAGCCCCCCACGATCGGCGAGCTTGAGGCGAAATATTCCCTTTATTGCAAGGCGATGCGGCTGCTGCTCAAGGAGGGCCGCACCATGGAGGCGATTCAGAAGACGGTCTGCTGGAGCCGGCTGGAACAGCTCCACATCTGCCTTCCCAGCCGCTACAAATCTCCCGACTACCTCTACGCCGTGCTCAAGCGCGACCTGCGCTGACCGCAGGCCGCCTGACTCCCCTGCCAGGATCGGCGGGCAAGAAGGGTCGGTGCCCACCCAGGCGATTCCGTGAAGTCGATCTCCGACCCCTTCCTGCGTCGGCCGGTGCTGACGCTGGTCGTCAGCCTGCTCATCCTGCTGGGGGGGCTGGTCAGCCTGCCGGTGCTGCAGGTGGAGAACCTGCCCCCGATCGCGCCGGGCCGGGTCACCGTGCGGGCCAGCTATCCCGGCGCCGGACCGGAGGTGGTGGAGCAGGGTGTCACCGCCCTGCTGGAAAAACAGTTCAACGGCTTGGAACGCCTTGACACGATCCGTTCCACCAGCTCCGCCAACGGCAGCACGATCACCCTGGGCTTCGAGGGCGGCAGCCCGGAGCTCAACCAGATCAACACCCAGAACGAAGCCACCGTGGTGGCCCGTCAGCTGCCCGCGCCGGTGGCCCGCTTCGGGGTCCAGGTGCGGCGCAGCTCCGATGATCTGCTGATGGTGCTGAGCTTCAGCGCCAGCCGCGGCACCTACTCCGACACCTTCCTCACCGGCTGGGTGGATCAGGTGGTGCGCGACCGGCTGCGCCGGGTCGCCGGGGTGGGTGATGTCAATCTCTTCGGCGGCAGCAGCCTGGCATTCCGGCTGTGGCTGGATCCCGACCGGCTCCAGGCCCGCAACCTCACGATCGCCGAGGTGCGTCAGGCCCTGCAGCAGCAGAACGTCCTGGCGGCCCTGGGGCAGACCGGTGAAGCTCCCGTTCCGGCCAGCCAGATGACCACCCTGCCCCTGCGCATGGAAGGCCGCCTGCGCTCGCCGCAGGAGTTCGAACAGCTCGTGGTGGCCCGCACTGGCGACGGAGGGGTCACCCTGCTCAAGGACGTGGGCCGGGTGGAGCTCGGCAGCGAGACCTACGACACCATCGCCACCAACCTGGACGGCAACGCGGCCGTGGCGATGGGGATCTTCCAGCGTGACGGCAGCAACGCCCTCGAGGTGCGGCGGGGCGTGGAGGAGGCCCTCGATGCGCTGGCCCCCCGCTTCCCACCCGGGGTGGCGATGGAGGTGATCGTGGACGAGGCCGAGAACGTGCGCGCCAGCATCGATGGCGCCGTGGAGGCCCTGAGGGACGCGGTGCTGCTGGTGTTCCTGGTGCTGCTGCTCGGACTGGGCAACAGCCGTCTGGCCCTGATCACCGCCGGCGCCGTGCCGGTGGCCCTGATCGGCTCCTTCAGCGTGCTCAAGCTCACCGGCAGCTCGATCAACACCCTCACCCTGTTCGGCATGGTGCTGGCCTCCGGGCTGGTGGTGGATGACGCCATCGTCGTGAGCGAGGACATCGGCCGCCGCATCGAGAAGGGTCGCCCGCCCGTCCTCGCGGCGCGTGAAGCGATGGCGGAACTGGGCAGTGCCGTGGTCGCCACCTCCGTGGTGCTGGTGGTGGTGTTCCTGCCGGTGCTGACCATGGAAGGAAGCGTGGGCCGGCTGTACGCCCCGATCGCCATCGCCATCAGCAGCGCGGTGGTCTTCTCCACCATCAACGCCATCAGCTTCACCCCGGTGGCCGCCAGCCGCCTGCTCCACGCCGAACGGCGCGAACCGGCCTGGCTGCGGCGCTGGATCGACCCTCCCCGCCGGGCCCTGGAAGCCATCGAAGCCCCCTATGGCCGCCTGCTGCAGGGGGTGCTCAGCCGGCGCCGTCTGGTGGTGGCGCTGCTCCTGGCGGGCCTCCTGCTCACGGTGTTCAGCCTGCAACGGTTCCCCACCGCCTTCATCCCCCAGGAGGACACCGGCCAGCTGCGCGGGGTGGTGATCCTGCCGGAGGGGACGGCCCTCCCCCAGACCCAGAAGGTGCTGGAGGAGGTGCGGCGCCTCGCCACCAAGGAGCCGGCGATCCGCAGCGCCAACTTCTACGCGGGCCGCTCCTTCGGCGACAGCAGCCCCAACAAGGGGCAGTTCTTCCTGCGGCTGCGGCCCATCAAGGAGCGCCCCGAGGCCGATCAGACCAGCGTGGCCGTGGCCGAGCGGATGAACGCCCTGCTCACCAAAGGCATCCGCACCGCCGTGGTGCAACTCAGTGAGGCGCCCAGCGTGCGCGGCTTCAGCAGCGAAGGTGGGCTGGAACTGGAACTGCTCGACACCAGCGGCGGCCTGCTCAGCCTGGCGGCCTTCGAGCAGGAGGCCCGCTCCTTCATCGCCGATGCCCAGGCCAGTGAGATCCAGGGCCGGCCAGCCTTCCAGAGGGTGTCCACCCGCTTCAGCGCCGGCGCCCCCCAGCTGACCTTGCGGCCGGATCGTCTGCGCATGGCCTCCCTGGGGGTGGATCTGGCGACCGTGGTCGACACCCTGGGAGCCAGCTTCGGCAGCGATTACGTCAACGACACCTTCGAAGGTGACCAGGTCCGCAAGGTGATCGTGCAGCTCGACGGCCGCTCCCGCACCGGTACGGAGGACGTGCTGGCCCTCCAGGTGCGCAACCGGGAAGGACGGCTGATCCCGATGGCCGAGGTGGTGCAGGTGGAGCAGGGTGCCGGCCCGACAACCATCAACCACACCCGCCTGGTGCGCTCGATCAGCGTCCGGGCCCTGCCGCGCCGTGGCGTCAGCAGCGGCCAGGCGATGGCCCTGCTGGAGCAGGTGCATCGCAGCCGCGATTCCGGCGCCGTCGATCTGGAATGGGCCGGGCTGGCCCGGGAGGAAGCCCGCGCCGGTGGCGGCAACGTGCGGGTCTTCGCCCTGGGGATCCTGGTGATGGGCCTGGTGCTAGCGGCCCTCTATGAGAACTTCATCGATCCGCTGATCATCCTGGTCACCGTGCCTCTGGCCATGCTCGGCGCGGTGATGGGCCTGAGCCTGCGGGGCCTGCCCCTGGATGTCTATGGGCAGATGGGACTGCTGGTGCTCTCCAGCCTGGCGGCCAAGAACGGCATCCTGATCGTGGAGTTCGCCAATCAACGGCTCAAGGCTGGCCTGCCGCTGGAGGAGGCGATCCACGGGGCCGCCGTTGCCCGTCTGCGGCCGATCCTGCTGACGGCGATCTCGTCGCTGGCGGGCTGCATCCCGCTGCTGTTTCCCTTCGGAGCCGGTGCCGCCAGCCGCCTGAGCATCGGCACGGTGGTGTTCAGCGGCCAGCTGGTGTCCACGGTGCTCAGCCTGGCGGTGGTGCCCGCCGTCTACAGGATCGTCAAGGGCTGGGAGCTGCGCGGGCGCAACGGAGGGCCAACCACCGAACAGCTGCCGCAGGATCCTGGTTTCGGGCCAGCGGAGGTGTCCGGTGCAGGCCCCTAGGGATCGGGCCGCCAGGCCCCGGCCACGAATCGCTCCGGCTTCAGCCCCTGCTGGCGCAGCAGGGCGATCAGCCCCTGCTCCCCCAGCAGGTGCATCAGACCCACCACCACCAGCGTGTCGTCAGGCCGACGCAGGAGCTCCTTGACCGGTGCCACCCAGTCTTGATTGCGCCGGACCACCAGTCGCTGGTACAGAGCGGAGCGCTGGCGGTAGTCGCTCAGCAGGAAGGCATCGAGTCGGGAGAGGTCGCCGGCCCGCCAGGCGCCCTCGAGGGCGTCGAGCCGGGGCCCGACGCTGTCCAGTTCCTTCAGGGTGACCTCCAGCAGCTGCACCTGATCGGTCCGGGGCAGCCCGTCGAACAGCTCGAGCTGCTGGGCCGGGGTCTCCAGACCGTCGATGGGCTTGCGGTCGGTGGCGGCCCGGGCCTGGAGCTGGCCCTCCACGCCGCTGTCCGGGGTGTAGCCCCGCTGCAGAAACTCGGCGGAAGCCAGCAGCAGGGCCACGGCCCAGGGCTCGAAACGGTCGATCGCCGCCTCCGGCAGCCCGAGGCCCGCCAGCCGCGGCTGCAGGGCTCGCCAGGAGGCCGGCGGCAGGCCGTCGCGCAGGGAGCGGCGCAGCGCCAGCGCTGGCATGGGCTGCGGCATGAACAACATCCCCCGGACGCTAGCGACAGTGCGTCACCGCTCCCCTGGCTGATCATGATGATCGTGGCCCCCGCTGCCGATCCGTGCGTCTCGCCGCGTCCCAGCCGATCTGGTCGCTGCCCCTGGAGGAGGTCCATCAGGCCCTGCAGACCTCAGCGCAGGGCCTGAGCAGCGACGAGGCCGAACGACGCCTGGCGCAGTTCGGCCCCAACCGCCTCCCGCCCGCGAAGCGCCGCCCCCTGGCCCTGCGCTTCCTGGACCAGATGGTCCACTTCATGGCCCTGCTGCTGTGGATCGCCGGAGGCCTGGCCTTCGCCGCCGGTACCCCCCAGCTGGGCTGGGCCATCTGGGCGGTGGTCCTGATCAATGGCGTCTTCTCCTTCTGGCAGGAATTTCAGGCCGAGCGCACCCTGGCCGCCCTCACCCGAGCCCTGCCCAGCCAGGTGCAGGTCTGGCGCGACGGGCAACTGGGCTTTCTGCCGGCGGAGGACCTGGTGGCGGGCGATCGGGTTCGGCTTGAGGAGGGGGATCGGGTCCCGGCCGACTGTCGGGTGAGCATCGCCCACGCGCTCTACCTCGATCTCTCCGTGCTCACCGGCGAGTCCCTGCCGGTGGCACGCCGGAGTGACGCCCTTGAAGGCGCCCAACAGCAGGCGAAGGTCAGCACCAGTGAGCGGGCCAACCTGGTGATGGCCGGCAGCACGGTGGCCTCAGGACGGGGGGAGGCGTTCGTCTACGCCACGGGCGCTGAGACCGAATTCGGACAGGTGGCGCGGCTGGCGGCCGGCACCAGCCGCGCCACCAGCACCCTGGAGGTGCAGGTCAGCAAAATCGTCCACACGATCTGCACCATCGCCGTGACCATGGGCGTGGTCGCCTTCGGCCTCAGCGTCCTGCTGGTGGGGATGGCCCCGCTGGAGAGCGTGGTGTTCGCCACGGGGATCATCGTGGCCAACGTCCCTGAAGGGCTGCTGCCCACCGTGACCCTGGCCCTGGCCATGGCGGTGCAGCGCATGGCGAGCCGCAAGGCCCTGGTCCGCCGCCTGTCGGCGGTGGAGGCCCTGGGTTCGGTGAGTGTGATCTGCTCCGACAAGACGGGCACGCTCACGGGCAACCGCATGGCGGTGGAGAGCACCTGGCTGCCCTTACCCGAAGAGGGGCTGGAGCGGCTGTTGTTACGCGCCGCCTCCCTGTGCTCCAACGCCCGTCTCGAGGCCGCGGTGGCTGGGGCCGGTGGAGCCGCCAAACCGTGGCTGGGGGTTGGGGATCCCACCGAAACGGCGATGCTGGTGGCCGCCGCTGAGGCTGGTCTGGTGCCGGAGGCGTTGCCGGGCCGCCATCCAAGGCTTCGGGAGATCCCCTTCGATTCCGTGCGCCGCCGCATGACCGTGCTGGTGGACTGGAGCGACCAGGCCGACGATCTGCCGATCGCCACGGGGGGCACCCTGCTGATCACCAAGGGGGCCCCCCTGGAGGTTCTGGCGCACTGCAGCAGCTGGCTGTCCTCCGGTGGCGACGCGCCCTTGCCCGCCGAACTGCGCCAGCAGGTGGTGACAGCCAACGATGGGCTGGCCGCCCGAGGCTTCCGCGTCATTGCCGTGGCGCTGCGCCGCGGCGACGACCAGTCGACCACGGTGCCGAGCGATGACCTGGAAAGCGGGCAGATGTTCCTCGGCCTGCTGGGCCTGTACGACCCACCACGGCCGGAGGTGCCGGACGCGATTCGGCAGTGCCGCGAAGCCGGCATCAAGGTGACGATGGTCACCGGCGACTACGGCCTCACGGCCCAGGCGATCGCCCAGCAGATCGGTCTGCTCGACCCGCCCCGAACGTCGGGCCGATCGACAGCCCATCAGCAGGCCAGCGCCGACCCGGTGCGGGTGATCGAGGGCTCCACCCTGGCCCAGATCAGCGACGTGCAGCTGCGCCAGTTGCTCAAGTACCGCCGCCGGCTGGTGTTCGCCCGCATGGCGCCGGAGCAGAAGCTGCGCCTGGTGCAGGCCTACCGCGCCCTCGGCGAGGTGGTGGCCGTCACCGGCGATGGCGTCAACGATGCGCCGGCCCTGCGCGCCGCCGATGTCGGGCTGGCGATGGGGATCAGCGGCACGGATGTGGCCCGTGAGGCCGCCGACATCGTGCTGCTCGACGACAACTTCGCCACGATCGTGCAGGCCGTCCGTTACGGCCGCTCGGTGGTGACCAACATCGGCCGCTTCATCACCTACGTGCTGGCCTCGAACGTGCCGGAGGTGCTGCCCTTCCTGGCGATGGTGATCGCCGGGATTCCCGCCGCCCTCACGGTGCTGCAGATCCTGGCCGTCGACCTGGGCACCGACCTGCTGCCGGCCCTCGGCCTGGGGGCCGACCCCCCCGAGCCGGGGGTGATGCGCCTGCCCCCGCGCCCCAAGGGCCTGCCGCTGCTCAACCGGGCCGTGATGGTGCGGGCCTATCTGGTGCTGGGGCTGGTGGAGGGTCTGATGGCCATGGCGGGATACCTGCTGACCTGGCGTGCCAACGGCGTGGGCTGGAGCCAGCTGCGCGTCCTGGCCCCCCAGCTGTTGCACCACACCGCTGACGCCGGCGTGGTGGCGATCCAGCAGCAGGCCACCACCGTCACCTTCTGCCTGATCGTGGCCGCCCAGATGGGCACCCTGCTGGCCTGCCGCAGTGAACGCCGTCCGGCCTGGGCGATGCTCGGCATCCCCAATCCGATGCTCTGGCTGGGTTGGATCAGTGAACCGCTGCTGGCGAGTGCCCTGGTGCTGCTGGCTCCGGTGGCGGCCCTGTTTGGAATGGCTCCGTTCCCGATGGCCTGGCTGGGGCCGATGGCCCTGGCCCCGGTGCTGGTGATCCTGGTGGATGCCCTCGACAAACGCTGGCGGCACGCAGGACAGGCGCTGCCGCCGTTCAGCAGATCCGTGGCAGCAGTTCCCCGCTGAGGGGCACCAGCACCCGCTCGCTGCCGAAGGGGGTGCGCAGCAGCACCCGGCCCCGGGGAGGGCCGACGCCTGAGCCTGCCGCCGCCACCCGGCCGATCCAGGTCCCCCCCGCCGGCGCCAGCACGGCCAGGGCCCGCTGCCGATCCGCCTCGGGCACCACCGCCAGGAAGCGTCCCTCGTTGGCCAGGTGCAGCGGATCGAAGCCCAGCAGCTCACAGGTGCGCCGCACCGGCTCCGCCACCGGCAGGCACGCTTCCTCAATCTGCAGTTCCAGGGCGTTGGGGGCCGCCAGTTCCTGCAGGGCACTGGCCAGGCCGCCCCGGGTGAGATCCCGCAGGCAGTGGAGCCGCACCCCCGCGGCCAGCAACGCCTCCACCGCGGGCCACAGGGGCATGCAGTCGCTGGCCAGGGGGGGCTGCAGATCCAGGCCATGGCGGGCGGCCAGGATCGCCACCCCGTGGCGGCCCAGATCGCCGCTCACCAGCAGCTGATCACCGGGAACGATCGCCAGCGGATCGATCGGCTCGTCCACCTCCAGCAGGCCGATGCCGCTGGTGTTGAGGAAGGCCCCATCCCCCTTGCCCCGCTCCACCACCTTGGTGTCGCCGGTGACGATGGTCACTCCGCAGCACCGGGCCGCCTCCACCAGCGACGAGACGATTCGGCGCAGCAGGGCCAGCTCCAGCCCCTCCTCCAGGATCAGGCCCAGGCTCAGCACCAAAGGCCTCGCGCCCGCCATGGCCAGGTCGTTGGCGGTGCCCGTCACCGCCAGGGTGCCGATGTCGCCCCCCTCGAATTCCAGGGGGTGCACCACGTAGCTGTCGGTGGTGAAGGCGAGCCGGCCGTGGGGCAGGGACAGGCGGGCGGCATCGTGCAGCACCTGGTCGGGGTCGGCATAGAGACGGCGCAGTTCGGCGTCGATCAGCTGCTGCATCAGGGTGCCGCCGCCGCCGTGGGCCAGCTGGATCCGGGCGGTGGCAGGCGGGGCGGGCTCAGCCACGGCGGCCGTAACGGTGGTAGGCGGCGCAGGCCCCCTCCGAGGACACCATCGGCGCCCCCAGCGGATGCTCGGGGGTGCAGGCGGTCCCGAAGGCCGGGCAGTCCATGGGCCGGGCACGCCCCTGCAGGATGGCGCCACTGATGCAGACCCCCTGCGCCTCCACCCCGGCCTCAGGCCCACCGGGCAGGTTGCTGAAGCGGGCCCCGGCCTCCAGGTCGCGGAACGGCGCGCTCAGCCCCAGGCCACCGCCGGGGATGACGCCGAAGCCCCGCCAGGGGCGGTCCACCGGCTCGAACACCGAGTCCAGCAGGGCCCGTGCCGCCGGATTGCCCTGCTGGCGCACCACCCGGCCGTAGGCATTCGCCACCCGGGCCTCGCCCCGCTCCAGCTGGCGCACGCAGGCCACCAGGCCCCGCATCAGATCCAGGGGCTCGAAACCGCTCACCACCACCGGCACCCGGTGCCGGTCGGCCAGCTGCTCCAGCTCCGTGGTGCCCATCACGGCACACACGTGCCCCGCCGCCAGGAAGCCCTGCACCTGGTTGTCCTCGGCGGTGAGGATCGCCGCCATGGCGGGGGGGACCCGCACATGGGCCGCCAGCAGGGAAAGGTTGGCCAGACCCGCGGCCATCGCCTGGCGCACCAGCAGGGCCGTGGCCGGGGCCGTGGTCTCGAAGCCGACCGCCAGGAACACCACCTGGCGCTCCGGGTGGCGCCGGGCCAGGGCCAGGGCCTCGAGGGGGGAGGTGAGCAGGCGCACGTCGCCCCCCTCGGCCCGCACCCCCAGCAGATCCCCCGGCCCGTCATCGGCGGCACTGCCCGGCACCCGCAGCATGTCGCCGTAGGAGCAGAGGATCACCTCGGGCCGGCGGGCCAGGGCCCGGGCGGCATCGATGGTGGCGGCGGGCGTGACGCAGACCGGACAGCCGGGGCCGTGGATCAGCCGCAGCCCTGGGGGCAGCAGCTGGTCGAGCCCCCAGCGCACGAAGGCGTGGGTCTGGCCGCCGCACACCTCCATCAGGGTCCAGGGGCGGGTGGTGATCGCCGCCAGCTCGGCCGCCAGCTCCCGCACGGCGGCCACCTCCGCCGTCGCCACCAGCGGAGCACTCACCAGGGACCCGGCGCCGCCGCGGCATCGGCGGGCAGGAAGGTCTGGACGGCGCGCATGTACTGGGAGCGTTCGTACTCGCTCGGATCGGGGCAGCGCTGCTGACTCATGCAGCCGATCAGCTCCCGGGCGGTGGCGTGCTCATGCTCCAGCAGCCACTGGCTCAGCTCCTCCTCCAGCCCCGCCAGCCGGCCGGGCCCGTGGCGCAGCAGGGCCGCCACCACCTGGGTGATGGCGGCGCCGGCCATCAGCAGCCGCACCACGTCGGTGCCGCGGTGCACGCCGCCGGTGGCCGCCAGATCCAGCGGGTGGCGGCCGTGCACCAGGGCGATCCAGCGCAGGGGCAGCCGCAGGTCGTGGGGGGTGGACAGCAGCAGGTTGGGCCGCACCTCCAGTTCCTCGATGTCGATGTCGGGCTGGTAAAAGCGGTTGAACAGCACCAGGCCATCGGCCCCTACGGCGGCCAGCCGCTTGGCCATGGCGCCGAAGTTGGTGAAGAAAGGGCTCAGCTTCACCGCCAGGGGCAGCGACACCTCGGCGCGCACCTCGGCGACGATCTCCAGCACCTGGTTCTCGATCGCCGCGCTGGAGAGATCCGGATCGGTGGGGACGGAATAGATGTTCAGCTCCAGGGCGCTGGCACCGGCCGCCTCCATCCGCCGCGCCGCCTGCACCCACTGGCCGGGGTGGGCGCCGTTGAGGCTGGCGATCACCGGCACCGACAGGCGGGAGCGGGCCTGCTCGAGGTGGCGCAGGTAGAGGTCGTGGCCCACGTGGAAGATCGAGGGCTCGGGGAAGTAGCTGAGCGCCTCGCCGTAGCTGTCGGCCCCCTGCAGGGTCACCCGGTGCAGCTCCAGCTGGTCGCGCTCGATCTGCTCCTCGAACAGCGAATGCAGGACCACGGCGGCGGCCCCGGCCTCCTCCAGCCGCAGCAGCTGGTCGATGTCCTCGCTCAGGGGCGCCGCGGCCCCCACCACCAGCGGGCTGCGCAGCTCCAGGCCCAGGTAGGTGACGGACAGATCGGGACGGATCATGCCGGTGCCTCGCTCGGCGATGGGGCCGGGGTGCCGGCGAGGGCCTGATAGATCGCCCAGCGCCGGGCCACCTCCAGCTCCGCCTGGCGGGCCAGGGCCCGGGCCCGCTCCGGCTGGCTGAAGGAGAGCATGCGGAAGCGGTTCTCCGTGGCCATCGCCTCGGCCAGGGGCCGCTTCTGACCCCGGCTGTCGATCTGCAGCGGGTGCTCGCCCCGTTCGGTGCGGCGCGGGTCGTAGCGGTAGAGCAGCCAGCGGCCGGAATCCACCGCCGCCTTCTGCTGCTCCATCCCCCGGGCCATGTCGATGCCGTGGGCGATGCAGTGGGAGTAGGCCAGGATCAGCGACGGCCCCGGGTAGCTCTCCGCCTCCAGGAACGCCCGCACCGTGTGCTCGTCGCGGGCCCCCATGGCGACGCTGGCCACATAGACCGTGCCGTAGCTCATCATCATCAACCCGAGATCCTTCTTGGGGGCGGCCTTGCCGCCGGCGGCGTACTTGGCCACCGCCGCCCGGGGCGTGGCCTTCGACATCTGGCCGCCGGTGTTGGAGTACACCTCGGTGTCGAGCACCAGGGCATTGACGTCCCGGCCGCTGGCCAGCACGTGATCGAGGCCGCCGAAGCCGATGTCGTAGGCCCAGCCGTCGCCCCCCACCAGCCAGACGCTCTTCTTGACCAGGGCATCGGCCATATCCAGCAGGCGGGAGGCCTCGGCGGTCTCCGGTGCCACGGCGTGCAGCAGGCGCTTGAGCTCCTCCACCCGCTGGCGCTGGGCGACGATGCCGGCCTCGTCGTGCTGGTCGGCGTCACGGATCGCCGCCACCAGGGCCGAGGGAAGCAGGGGGTCGGACCGCTCCGGCGCCGGCCCCAGCCGCTCCAGCAGTTCGAGGGCCATCTGGCGCTGCTGGTCGATGGCCACGCGCATGCCCAGGCCGAATTCGGCGTTGTCCTCGAACAGGGAATTGCTCCAGGCCGGGCCGCGCCCCTCGGCGTTGGTGCTCCAGGGGGTGGTGGGCAGGTTGCCGCCGTAGATGGAAGAGCAGCCCGTGGCGTTGGCCACCAGCATGCGGTCGCCGAACAGCTGGCTGGCCAACTTGAGGTAGGGCGTTTCGCCGCAGCCGCCGCAGGCGCCGGAGAACTCGAACAGGGGCTGCTGCAGCTGCTGCTGACCGATCTTGTGCAGGTTGAGGTCGCCGCGGGCCATCTCGGGCAGCCCCAGGAAGTAGTCCCAGTGCCCCCGGGCCTGCTCCCGCAGGGGGCGTTGGGGGGCCATGTTGATCGCCTTGCGTTTCGGCTCGGTGCGGTCGCGGGCCGGGCAGACCTCCACGCACAGGGCGCAGCCGGTGCAGTCCTCGACGGCCACCTGGATCGTGAAGCTGCGGCCCTTGAAGTCGGGATCCCGGGCCGGGGCCTGGCGGAATCCCTCCGGTGCGCCCACCAGAGCCTCCGGCGCCACCGCCTTGGCCCGGATCACCGCGTGCGGGCACACCATGACGCACTTGCCGCACTGCACGCACAGGTCGCTCTCCCAGACCGGCACTGTTTCGGCGATGTTGCGCTTCTCCCACTGGGCCGTGCCGGTGGGCCAGGTGCCGTCGCAGGGCAGGGCGCTGACCGGCAGGGCATCGCCGCGCCGCTCCAGCAGCGGCCCGATCACCTCCCGCACGAACAGCGGCGCGTCAGCGAGCCGGTCGGCCACAGGCGGCGCGACCGGGAGATCGTCTTCCGCCGGGAGCCGGCTCCAGTCGAGCGGCTGCAGGTTGTCGAGGGTGGCGTCGAGGGCGCGCAGGTTCATGGCCACCACCGCCTCCCCCTTGCGGCCGTAGGTCTTGCGCAGGGAGACGCGGATCTGCTCGATCGCCTCCTGGCGCGGCAGCACGCCGCTGACGGCGAAGAAGCAGGCCTGCATCACCGTGTTGATGTGGTTGCCCATGCCGGCCTCCCTGGCCACCCGGTAGGCGTTGATCAGCCACACCGACAGGCCCCGCTCGCGGATGCCGCAGCGCAGCGACGCCGGCATCCGCCGCCAGCTCTCCTCAATCGGGAAGGGGCTGTTGAGCAGCAACACCCCACCGGCGTCCAGGCCGGCCAGCAGGTCGAAGCGGTCGACGAAATCCCACTGGTGGCAGGCCACCAGGGTGGGGCGCTCGATCAGGTAGGGGGCGCGGATCGGCCGGGGGCCGAAGCGCAGGTGCGACACCGTGACCGAGCCTGATTTCTTGGAGTCGTAGACGAAGTAGGCCTGGGCGAACAGGTCGGTCTGCTCGCCGATGATCTTGATCGTGGCCTTGTTGCCCCCCACGGTGCCGTCCGAGCCCAGGCCGTAGAACACGGCGCGCACCTCATCGGCCCCATCGACATGGAAGTCGGCAGCGACGGGCAGCGAGCGATGGGTGACGTCGTCGTCGATGCCGACCGTGAAGTGGTTGCGGGGCTGCGGCAGCAGCAGGTTGTCGAACACCGCCTTGACCATCGCCGGGGTGAACTCCTTGGAGGAGAGGCCGTAACGGCCGCCCACCACCTGGGGCAGGGGGCGGTCGCCGTGGCAGGGGCGCCACTCCTCACTGAGGGCGGCCACCGCATCGAGGTAGAGGGGTTCACCGCCGGCCCCAGGCTCCTTGCAGCGATCAAGCACCGCCAGGGATTGCACCGTCGGCGGCAGGGCGGCGGCGAACAGCGATGCCACGAAGGGGCGGAACAGGCGCACCTTGAGCACCCCCACCCTTTCGCCGGCGGCGTTCAGGGCCAGCGCCGACTCCTCGGCGGTCTCGCAGCCGGATCCCATCAGCACCACCACCCGCTCGGCATCGGCGGCGCCCACGTACTCGTAGGGCCCGTAATGGCGGCCGGTGAGGCCGGCGAACTGCTCCATCGCCTCCAGCAGGTGGCCGGGAAGGGCGTCGTAGAAACGGTTCACCGACTCCCGCGCCTGGAAGTAGACATCCGGGTTCTGGGCCGTGCCCCGCAGCACCGGGTGGTCGGGGGAGAGGGCCCGCTGGCGGTGGGCCGCCACCGCCTGCATCGGCATCAGGGCGTGGAGCACCGCGTCGTCGATGGGCTCGATCTTCTGGATCTCGTGGGAGGTGCGGAAGCCGTCGAACATGTGCAGGAACGGCAGCCGCCCCAGCAGGCTCGCCCGGGTGGCGATGGCGGCGAAGTCGCCCGCCTCCTGCACCGAAGCGGAGCAGAGGATCACGCAGCCCGTGCCGCGGCAGGCCATCACGTCGCTGTGGTCGCCGAAGATCGAGAGCCCCTGGGCCGCCAGGGAGCGGGCCGCCACGTGCAGCACGGCGGGCGTCAGCTCGCCGGCCAGCTTGTAGAGGTTGGGCACCATCAGCAGCAGCCCCTGGGAGGCCGTGAAGGTGGTGGTCAGCACCCCCGCCTGCAGGGCGCCGTGGACGGTGCCGGCGGCGCCGGCCTCGCTCTGCAGCTCCACCACCGCCGGCACCGTGCCCCAGAGGTTGGGGCGGCCTTCGGTGTTCCAGGCGTCGGCCCACTCACCCATCGGCGAGGCGGGGGTGATCGGGTAGATGGCGATCGCCTCGTTGAGGCGATAAGCCACCAGGGCCACGGCCTCGTTGCCATCGACGGTGATGGTCATGCGGGGTCGTCCTCGACAAGGCTGAGGGCCAGGCCCACGTGCACCAGCACCCGATCGCCCACGGTCGCCTCGGGCAGGCAGGCCAGACTCACCTGCTGGCGCACCCCGCCGAAATCCACCTCGGCCATGCGCCAGAGTCCGTCGTCGTCGGCGTCATCGGTGGCGGGCGCGGCCCCGCTCGGCTCAGACGCTCCCGGCGGCGGCTGGACCCGGATCGAGAGGATGCGAGCCGGCACGGCCAGGCACATGGGGAGGGTTCGGCTCGGGGGCACTTCACCCGGTTGTAGGCGCGCCGGCCCGATCTGCCCACGGACCGCCCACCGCCCAGACCTGCCCCAGGGCCAGCCCACCGTCGCTGCAGGGCACGACCTCCGGCCAGAACGGCCGCAGGCCCCTGGAGCGCAGCGCCGCGATCGCGGCCTCCAGCAGCAGCCGGTTCTGGAAACAGCCCCCCGCCAGGGCCACCGGCAGCCCAGCACCGCCGGCCGTGGCGGGGGGCGCCATCGCCCCAGCGGCGAGAGCGACCGTGGCGGCCAGGGCCTCCGCCAGGGTGTGGTGGAACCGGGCGGCGCAGAGGGCCGGCGGCGTACCGACGGCGATCGCCGCCAGCAGCGCGTCCAGCAACGGTTCCCAGTCGAGCCAGCCCAGGCTGGGCCCAGCGGCAGCAGCGCCCGCCGCGACGGCCCCGGGCGGCAGCAGGGGGAGGGACCAGCGCCCAGTCTCCGGGGGTGCGGCGGCGGCGGCCCCCTCCAGCCGCAGCCCCCCCTCGCCCTCGTAGCTCTGCACCTGCACCAGGTCCAGCAGGGAGGCAACCGCATCGAACAGCCGGCCCATGCCGGTGCTCAGGGGGCTGTTGCAGCCGCTGGCGATGGCCTGCAGCAGCAGGCGGCGCTCGCCTGCCGCGAAGGCGGCCAGGTTGTGGCGGGCCCCGGGGTGGTCCAGGGCCCAGGAGCCGGCGGCGGCCAACAGTCCCAGGGCCGCCCGGCGGGGTTCCGCCATGGCCCGCTCCCCGCCCGGCAGCGGAAAGGGCCGCAGGGCCACCAGTCGCTGGCAGGGGGGGGCGCCGGGCCCGCCCAGCAGCAACAGCTCACCGCCCCACAGCTGGGGGCCGCCCTCGCCCCCCGGGGCGTAGCCGAGCCCATCCCAGGTGACGGCCAGCAACGGCAACGGCAGCCCGTGCTCGGCCAGCACGGCCAGGCCGTGGGCCCGGTGGTGCTGCACCGTTCGCCGTGGCCACGGCTGGTCGGCGGCGAGCTGGTGGCTGAGGTAGCCGGGGTGGGCATCGCAGGCGATCCGCGTCAGCCGCCCGCCCCAGCGCCGCTCGATCGCCGCCAGACCATCGGCCAACCGCGACAGCAGGCGGCCCTCGGCCAGATCCCCCAGGTGGGGGGCCAGCCACAGCCGCCCGTCCAGCGCCAGGGCCGGCGCACTCTTGAGATCCCCGCCAAGGGCCAGCACGCCATCGGGCGCCCCTCCAGGACCCGCCGCCAGCACCAGGGGCTCCGGGGCGTAGCCCCTGGCACGGCGCAGCAGGGCCGGCCGGCCATCGATCAGCTGCAGCACCGAATCGTCCAGGGGCCGGGCGATGGCGCGGTCGTGCACCAGAAAGACATCGGCGATGGGGCCGCCGGCGCCGCCCCCCAGCCGCTCCAGGGCCTCGAGGGGATCGGTGCAGAGCGGCTCACCGCAGGGGTTGCCGCTGGTGGCCACCAGCGGCCGGCCGAAGGCGTGCGCCAGCAGGTGGTGCAAGGGCGAGGCCGGCAGCATCGCCCCCAGGGAGGGGCTGCCCGGGGCCACGCCCGGCAGGGCTTCGGTGGCGGCCAGGCGTCGCCGCAGCAACACGATCGGGGCGGCGGGTTCCTCCATAGCCCGCCACTCAGCGGCATCGATAACGCAGAAGGGAGCGAGGGCCTCGGGCTCGGCCACCAGCAGGGCGAAGGGCTTGGCGGGCCGTCGCTTGCGCCGCCGCAGTCGGGCCACCGCTGCGGCGTTGGTGGCATCCACCAGCAGCTGGAAGCCTCCCACCCCCTGAAGGGCCAGGATCTCCCCAGCGGCGAGACGGCCGCAGCAGGCCCTGATCAAAGCTGCCAAGCTGCTGTCGCCGCCTGGACCCAGCAGGGGCACACCGGCACCATCCCAGAGGGCCAGCCGGGGCCCGCACACCGGGCAGGCGATCGTCTCGGCGTGGAAGCGGCGATCGGCCGGATTCTCGAACTCGCGGCGACAGGCGGGGCAGAGCGGGAACAGAGCCAGGCTGGTGTGGGCCCGGGCCCAGGGCTCGGCGGTGGCGATGCTGAAGCGAGGGCCGCAGTCGCAGCAACTGATGAAGGGATAGCCGAAGCGGCGATCGGCGGGATCGGCCAGTTCGGCCAGGCAGGCGCTGCAGGGGGCCCGATCGGCCACCAGGGCCGTTGCCACCAGGTCGATGCCGAGGCGCTCCGCCCCCCCGTCCAGGATCCGGACCCCCACCGGGAGCGCCCCGGACGCCCCCCCCGGGGCCGGCAGCCACAGCGGATCCAACCGCTCCAGCCGGGCCCCGGGGGGCAACTGGAGCGGCAGGCGCCGCAGGAAGGCCTCCAGGGCAGGGCGTTCCCCCTCCAGCTGCAGCAGCACCACACCGGGGCCGTTCTGCACCTCTCCGCTGAGGTGCAGGTCGGCGGCCAGCCGGTGCACCAGGGGCCGGAAGCCCACCCCCTGCACCACCCCGCGGCATTCCAGCTGCAGCCTGGCCCGGCCGGCCATGGGTGGTCGGCTCACCCGGCGACGGCCACCCGCTCCAGGCCCAGGGCCACCAGCAGCGCGGCCATGCCCTCACCGGTGCGGGCGGAGACCTCCACGATCCGGGCCTGGGGGGCCACCCGGGCCACGTTGCGGCGAGCCTGGGGAGCATCGAAGCCACAGGCCCCAGCCAGGTCGCCCTTGCTGATCACCACCACATCAGCGGAATGGAAGGTGGCCGGGTACTTGAGGGGCTTGTCCTCCCCTTCGGTGACCGACAGCAGCACCACCCGCAGGCTTTCGCCCAGGTCGAAGGCGGCCGGGCAGACCAGATTGCCCACGTTCTCGATCACCAGCAGCTCCAGGCCAGCCAGGGGATGGCCGAGGTGGTCGAGGTCGTGGAGAGCCCGGTGCACCATCGCCGCTTCCAGGTGGCAGGCCTGGCCGGTGGTGATCTGCAGGGCCGGCACCCCGGCAGAGCGCAGGCGACGGGCGTCGTTGTCGGTGGCCAGATCGCCGACGATCACCGCCATCGGATGGCGCACCGCCGCCGAAGACGGGGCCAGCTCCAGGGCCAGCCGCTCCAGCAGGGCGGTCTTGCCGGAGCCGGGGGAAGAGAGCAGGTTGATCACCCGGACGCCTGCAGCGGAGAAATGCTCCCGGTTGGCCGCCGCCTGGGCCTCGTTGTGCACCAGCAGGCGCTGGCCCAGCTCCAGGTGCCGGGGTACTTCGGTGGTGGCGGCCACCGGTTGGCCGCAATCGCAGTCGACACACATCGCAGGATCGACCCCCAGACAGGAGAGCGGCACGGAAAAGCCCCGCCGGGGCCCGGCCTTGCCCGAAGGCTAGGCACGGAGCTCCGACGGGGCCGGCAGGGCCACCGGGGCCATCCCGTGATCACCAGAGGCCACGGATCGGCGCGGGGGCCGGTTCGGGCTGGAAGATCGGCGCAGGGGCCGGTGCGGGCTGGATGATGGGTTCCGGTGCGGGAGCCGTGGCAGCCGCCACCGGGCGGGCACCGAAGCGGTAGCGGAAGCCGATCTTGCCGCCGAAGCTGTTAAAAGCGTCGAAGGTCAGGTTCTCGGAGGAATAGCCGCCAGCACCTTGATAAACGCCCTCAAGGTAGACATCGGAGTTGTAGCTCATGGCGTAGCTGACGCCCACCTTGGCCTGCCAGCCGAACAGCCCCTTGTTGACGCTGTTGGTGGGGAAGCCATTCAGACTGAAACTCGGGGTGCTCAGGTTGGTATACCCGATGCCACCGCCGATGTAGGGCGTCCAGCGGCTGTTGGTCTCGATGTCGTAGTAGAGGCTGGCCAACACATCACTCTTGTTGATGATGCCGGAGACGTTGTTGGTGAAGGGCACGATGCCGAAGGCACCGAAGCCGATCGGGTTGGCGGAACCAACGGCGTTGAGGCTGGCCCGGCTGTAGCCGTAGGTGAGCTCGGCGCGCAGGGCGCCGAAGTCGTAACCAACGCCGACATCTCCGGAGAACCCACCGCCCAGATCAAGCTTGGTGGAGTTGTTGTTGCCGAAGTTGTACAGCAGAGGGGTGAAGAACGGTGAAACCAGCGTGCCGTTGCTGTTGACCGTCTGGTCACTGGGGGTCTGGGCGCCGGCACCGATGGTGAGGTACCAGCCCTGGGCGGAATAGACCTCCTTCACCACGGGCTGCGGGTAGGTCTGGGCGATGAGGGTGACCTCAGGCGCGACCTGGGGAGCCAGGCTTGCGCTGGGGGCTGCCACTGTCGGCGTGGTCTCCAGGGCCGGAACCGCCGCGACGGAACTCTCACTGGGGACGGCTTCAACGTTCCCGGGAAGACTTGCGGACGTTTCCAAAGTCACAGGATTCGTCACTGGCTCGGCGCGTTCGCCAGCAGTCCTGACCTCCGCCATTGCGGGACCACCAAGCAGGAGGCCGCCCGTTGCGGCGATTCCTACACCGCGGAGAAAAGTCCGATGGAATGTCCTTGTGAAATTCCTCGTAAAAAAAGTCATGGGGGTTGCGTTCCTCTCACTCATTCATGAATAAACCCACGCCATGGAGGAATTGACAGGCCATGGACAGCATCAGGCCTGGCACAGAGTGGGGGAAAAAAGAAAACTTGCACAAGATTACGTTTCACCCCTGAATCCTTCGCTAATTGGACCTTAGACATATAATAAAAAGAACTTTTTCCGGTCCTGGTCGGGATATCCGCCAACCAGGGGCGCTACCTCCCCAGCGCCCGCCAGGCCTGCCAGGCCCCCAGTGGCCGGCTCAGTCGAGCTCCAGGGAGGCCAGCTGCAGTTCCCGGCCCCGCAGCAACTCCCGGCTGATGCGGCCGCAACGCGGGCAATCGCAGCAGCCATCGCGCGCCAGGAACGGCTGCTCGCAGGCGGCACAGAAACACTCGGCAGGAACCGCCTCGATCTCCAGCCGGGAGCCGGCGGCGATCGTGCCCGCCATCACCACCGTGTGGGCCAGGCGCAGGGCTTCGATCTCCACCCCCGCCAGGCTGCCCACCCGCAGGGTGATCGCCGCGATGCGGCGGGCGCCGTGCAGGGCGGCCTGCTCCAGAACCTGCTCCCGCACGGCATCCATCAGGCTCAACTCATGCATAGGGCGCCGCCCCCTCCCCCAACCAACCCCGCAGCAGCCTCCGCGCCTCGGGCAGCTGGCGCCGCAGCTGCGGCGAGAAGCGATCGCCCCAGGAGAAGTCGAAGGCCGGCACCAGCAGCTCGTGGGCCGGCACGCAGCGGCCGAACAGCTGTTCGGCCAGGGCCAGTAACCGAGCGGGCGCCACCCGGTGCGTGTCCCGCTCCCAGCCGCCTGAGGCCACCAGGGGCCGCAGCAGGCAGGGGCTCCGGGGCGGCGCCAGCCAGGCATCGACGATCAGCAGGCGATCGGCGGCGGCCACCGCCTCGGCCAGCTCGGGGGTGAGCTGGTGGCGCTGCAGCCCCAGGCCCTCCACCAGGTGCCAGCCCACCCCGTCATCGCCCCGCAGGGGGTTGCCGATGCCGATCAGCAGCGCGCCTCCGGTGCCGACGCCGGCGCCGCTCATCCCCGCAGGCGCTCGGCCAGCACCGTGCCATCGGCGGCCAGCAGCTGCAGGCGCAGGGGCATCTGGCCGGCGGCATGGGTGGAGCAGGAGAGGCAGGGGTCGAAGCAGCGGATGCCCGCCTCCACCCGGTTGAGCATCGCCTCGGGGATCTCGGCGCCGGCGGGCACCGGATCGGGGATGTACTCCCGGGCGATCTGGTGCACGGTGCGGTTCATCGCCAGGTTGTTCTGGCCGGTGGCGATGATCAGGTTGACGCTGGTGAGCAGCCCGTCGTCATCCACCTTGTAGTGGTGGAAGAGGGTGCCCCGGGGCGCCTCGCTCACCCCCACCGCCTCGTTGCGGTTGAGGGAGGCCCGCAGCCGGATGCGGCCGTGCATCAGGTCGGGGTCGGCCACCAGGATCTCGATCGCCTCCAGGCAGGCCACGATCTCCACCAGCCGCGCGTGGTGGTAGGCGAAGCTCGAGGTGACGGGCTGGCCGCTGCGCTGGCGCAGCTCCGCCAGCTCCCGGTCGGCCCAGGGGGTGCCGATGCTGTCGCAGACGTTGAGCCGCGCCAGGGGGCCCACCCGGTAGATGCCGTCCGGGTAGCCCAGGGGTTTGTAGTAGGGGAACTTGAGGTAGCTCCAGGGTTCCACCGCCTCACCGAGGAAATCGGCGTAGTCGTCCTCGCTGAGCTGGTCGGCCACGATCGCCCCGGTGGCATCCCGGAAACGGATGCGCCCCTCGATGTGCTCCCAGAGCCCGTTGGGGGTCACCAGACCCATGAACAGGCTGGGGAAATCGCCGAAGACCCGCTGCTCCTTCTGCAGGGGGCCATCGAGGAGCTTCTTGTAGAGCTCCAGCGCCAGGGTGACGGTGGCGCGGGCCTCGGGCAGGCGATCCAGGATCCAGTCCCTGGCCTCCTGGCTCAGGGGGGAGCGCACGCCCCCGGGCACCGCCCAGGCGGAGTGGATCTTGCGGCCGCCCAGGAGCTCCAGGATCTGCTGGCCGAACTGGCGCAGGCGGATGCCGGCCCGGGCCAGGTCGGGGTCGGCGGCCATCAGGCCGAAGACGTTGCGCTTGGCCGGATCGCTCTCCCAGCCCAGCAGGAAATCGGGGCTGCTGAGATGAAAGAAGGAAAGGGCATGCGACTGGGTGAGCTGGGCCAGGTTGAGCAGGCGCCGCAGCTTGTCGGCCGCCGGGGGGATCGAAAGGGCCAGCAGCTTGTCGCCGGTCTTGGCGGCCGCCAGCAGGTGGCTCACCGGGCAGATGCCGCAGATGCGGGCCGTGATGCCGGCCATCTCGGTGAAGGGCCGGCCCTCGCAGAATTTTTCGAAGCCCCGGTACTCCACCACGTGGAAGCGGGTGTCGGTGAGGTGGCCGGCGTCGTCGAGGTGGAGGGTGATCTTGGCGTGGCCCTCGATGCGGGTGACCGGATCGATGATGACGGTGCGGGTCATGGCGTTGTCCTCATCCGAAGCGCAGCATGGCGGCCCCTTCCATCGCCGGCCGATCGCCGGCCAGCAACGGGGTGATCGCCTCGCGGATGCGCTCGGCGGAGGGGGGGCAGCCCGGGAGGAAAAGATCCACCGGAATCACCTCATGCAGGGGCAGCACCCTGGGCAGCAGTTCGGGCACGATGCCGGGGGCGAAGGGCAGCTGGCCCGTGGCATCGGCCAGCTCCAGGTAGCCGCGCTCCAGCACCGCTTTGGCGCCGTCGTGGCCGCCATCGAGCAGGTTGCGCAGGCCGGGGACGTTGGCGGTCACGGCGCAGTCGCCGAAGGAGATCACCAGGGCGGTGCGCTGGCGCAGTTGCAGGGCCAGCTCCAGGTTGTCGACATTGGCCACCGCCCCCTCCACCAGGGCGATGTCGACGTTCTCGGGGTAGATCTTGACGTCGCTGCCGACCGGCGAGAACACCACATCCACCTTCTCGGCCAGGTCGAAGAGGAACTCATCGAGATCCAGGAACGACATGTGGCAGCCGGAGCAGCCCGCCAGCCAGACGGTGGCGAGGCGGAGCTTGGCGGCGGCGGGGGAGGGGGTCATGGGGTGGGGGGTCACTGGTTGTGCCAGCGGTGCTGGTCGCGGGCGCTGCGCAGCAGGGC
>Ga0247833_1001031_pt1 | contig 47780 bp, 61 predicted proteins | sample LaCruzMarch2015__7_FD_187117 | JGI IMG/M metagenome (GOLD analysis project Ga0247833, IMG submission 187117) | Freshwater microbial communities from meromictic Lake La Cruz, Castile-La Mancha, Spain - LaCruzMarch2015_8m | ecosystem: Environmental > Aquatic > Freshwater > Lake | place: Spain...
AGTTACAGCAGATATAATGGTGTTTAAGCAAAGACAGATGGGTCAAGTATTGGTAGATAGTAGTCTAGGTGTTAGTAGAAATCTAATTGTTGGGGGCGGCGCACATATCGAAGGAGAATTATCTGTAAATCATATTACAGCACCAGTCGAAATACAGCAAACAGAAGATACAATTGTGTTTGGTACAACCAATACGGGGTCGGATCAAATCATAGGTTACGTTAGAGGTGGCCCAGCAAATGGTAGTGCCGTGTACAATAGTAACGGTGCAGGTGCTTTTGGTGCTGCTGATTGTATAAGGATCTTACCGCATTCGCATCATTTTAGAAATCTACCTCTCAACTTAGTTGCCAGTAATGCTGATCTGCGAAAAGCTGCTGCAGCAAATAATAATACTGATAGAACGGCTGCAGCGCCACAAAATAACGCTAAGAAAGGTCCTTAGACTTCTTATCCCAAGCTTGTTTGAACCTGAACATCCAATCAATTAGGGCATATTCAAATCCAACATCTTTTCCAGCTTTCTCACTCTCAAACCATTTATGCTTTAAGATTTCCTCTCTCATTAAAGAGAAATGCTTATAGAGACTGGTAGCTGAAAGTACCGGTACACTACTACTCACATATTTATTTATACAAATAGTCCCGTACATTTACGGGCCCACCTCCCACCCCTATTTGTATACGCCTTCTTACTTACTTATTTCCCGTGAAGTATTTTTTTAAGAATTGTGGTGGGGACGATCGAGGTAATGGTAGCCTGAAGTAATAATTTTTGGCTCTTCTTTTTCAGATACAATTGACTTTGCAGCGATAACTTCTTTTTTGGTACTGGAGGGATATATTTTAGAGAAGATCTTTACCTTTTCTTCTTCTTCGACAATTGGCTCTACACGCTTTGTACCTCGAATCATATATACAATGACTATATCAACCATTTCAAGCAAGAATGCTAATAAACAACAAATTAACGCAGTTATTTCCCCACGCATTAAAGCGCCAAAGGAAAGCTGAATAACATCTTCTGTCTTGAAGGAAACAAATTGTGGTTCTATGTTCATTTTAGAACTAATTGTTGAGATACTATTATTAACTTGTATAGTTACTCTGGTTAAATCATTAAAATTATCTACATTATTAATCTGGTAAAGAATTCCTTTATTCTTTGTATCCGAAGCCACAAGACTCTCTATTTCCTGCAAACCCTCTTTACTTTTATTGACTTGTATTTGATAGTTGCTTTCGACCTTCTGTACATCAGTCTCCCTGTCATCATTAAGTTTTCTTACCTCCAAATCATTCTTAGCTTTGATTTTACGAACTTCAGCATCAATCTCTTTAGCGCGGGGACCATCACCGGGCTTACCAGTTGTGCCCGAACCTCTGACACCTTCACGTTCATCAATAGCTGTTTGTTTTGCATCTAATAAGCTACTATCAAGACCGTTAACTTTATCGTTAAATTTTGTCGTAATATCGGCAATCTGCTTGTCTCTTACTTTCTGTAAAGCAATTTTTTCTTCTTCAATTTTACCACGAGCAATAGTATTAAAGTAATTTACTTTTTCCACTAATTCAAATTTAGTAGCTATTAAAGCTTGTCTAATACTTGTTTCACTATAAAACCCAACAAAGTCAAATATAGCAGGTAATATGCTTATAGCTAAACAAAGGATTGCATGTTTCGGTTCAAAATGCTCATTACCAAACAGTACAATTTTAATACAGTAAGGTAAACCAACAACGGAAAGACTTGCAATAAAAACAAAAAGCTTATTCCAGTCAGGTAAGATTAAGCTTAAAGCATGAAAAGCAAAGACCATTGCTACAACCATTACAACGCCGTAAACATAGTTAAGTAATTGACTAGCAAGTTTATTTCTTGTCGAAAACCCAAAAAGGGTAGGAAACATGTTATTATTAGCCAGTTTTTTAGTATCAAAGATAGGAATCATGTGTATAGTATTTATGGAAAATACTACAGTAATCAGAGCTTAATATCGTCAAAAACGTCTTCGGAGATATTTGTATCGCGTGCTGCAACCTTATAAGCGCCAATCTCAGCTTCTTGAGGGGCAACCTGTACTTTGCTGCTATCCAGATAACTATCCAACCAACCGCTAATAGGGTTAGTTTTCTGATTAAAGATTTTCTTATAACCAAGTGATCTTAATCTAACATCACAAAGCCACTTTGAATAGCCCCCAAGTACTTCAGCATTCAATCCAAGCAATGATCCTTTGCTGAACAGATATTCTGCCCATTCAATTTCATTTTTTGCAGCCTGCTCGTAGATAGCATAAATTTTATCTTCATTTTTCTTAACAATACTAGTAAATCCTTCCTTATCTTCGTCGCGTAAAATCTTTAATAGGTTCTGTGTTATTGCAAAATGCTGAGATTCATCTCTTTGAATAAATTTTATAATTTTGGCATTACCTTCCATTTTGCCTCTATAGCCAAAATAAAACGAACAGGCGAAACTAATATAAAACACAAGCCCTTCCATAACATTTACGGCCAGAACGCAGTCAAATATGCGCTCTTTAATATCCTTTTTGTTCTCACTACCTAAAATTTTATCATAATTGTTTCGGATTAATTCTGCCCGAGAAAGAATGTCTTTATCTTCAATAATACTATCAAAAAACGCTGTTGCATCCGGGTGTACGTTGTTTAGCAAATAGGAATAGCTGTAGCTATGAATACCTTCAAAGCGGGCCCATGTATTCATACATATTTCTAGTTCAGGATTGGATACATACTCTTTTAACGAATGTATAGACCTAGATAACATGCTATCACCAAGTGTTTGAAACCTCAGATTAGTATCGAATACAAATCTCTCTTCTTTCGTCAGTTCTCGGTAGTCACTTCGGTCTTTTTGCAAGCTAATTTCATGCGGCCACCAGAAAAACTCTTCTTGCTTCTTGAACAATTCAAAAAATATAGGATATTTAAATCTATCGTAGCGCTGTAAATTCAGATCTTCTCCAAGAAACAATGGCTGCTTGGTATAGTCCACATTTTTGAAATTTAAAACAGTCTTCATAGCTCGTCTTTATTTATAGCTTGCAAGCGCCGCCTGCACAATCTGTCTCCCGAGAAGTACTCTGCTCCTTATCACCATCATCTGTATTATTGTAATACAGGCTGATTAACCCCATACTATAAGCATACATTATTTCTTTCATGACTTTACCGTCCGGAAGAACATGCTTATCATAATGACTGTAATTATAGTATATGTTAGTAGAAATAGCCATATCAATATACTTTTGAATCACAGCATTGATATTAATTAACCCAACATTGTCAAATAAATTGTAAGCTAATTGATAATTTTCATGATATTTACCAATCCCCGGGGCAAGGACGGGTAGCTTGCCCATTTTTGACATCTTATAGGTAATAAGTGAGCGAATAGGCTCAACACCATTGGTAGAGCTTTGAATTACCGAGCTTGATTCACAAGGCATAACAGCAGATACCGTACTATGGCGTAAACCTACTTCCTTAATTTCTTTTCTTAGTGCATCCCAATCAAGAGCTAGTTTATGTTTGGAAATATCATTTACTTTCTTTTTATATGTGTCGATAGGAAGAATACCCTTTGCATATTTTGTTCTATCAAACTTTTCACATTTGCCTTTTTCTCTTGCAAGCTGCACACTAGCCTTGAGAAGATAATATTGAAAATGCTCCATCCATTCATCAACCAAACTGGGTGCTTTTGGTGAAGTGTAGCTTACTTCATTTTTGGCTAAAAATGCTGCAAGGTTTGTAATCCCCACACCAAGACTTCTACGCTTCTTTGCAAAGTTTTCTGCAGCTTTGTTGAAGTAGTCCTGAATATCAATTATCTCGTCAAGAAATCTAACAATAAGCTCGCAGACCTTTTCAAGATCAGCCCAATTCTTAATTTCCAGCATATTAACCGCAGAAAGAATACACATTCCAATCTCTGCATCTGGGTCATGGAAATCTTTTAATGGAATATAAGGGTGAATGATTTCTGTACAAAGATTCGACATAGTAACTTTATCCAACCATGCACCGTGTTCATTGGCACTATCTACATTAAGAATATAGATACGACCCGTCTCGACTCGCTCTTTGACTAATAGAGAAAACAATTTACGCGCGGACAGTTTCTTTTTAATTTTAATTTTCTTATCATGTTCACATTCCTCGTAAACCTTATTAAATGAAGGTGTGCCCCACGCTTCCCACAATTGAGGAACCTCGTGAGGCGAAAATAGTGTAATATTTTCGTTCTTTATAACTCTATCATAAAATAATTTCGAAAGACCTATTGTATAATCAAGCTTACGTACACGATTATCATCTGTACCAGCATTGTTTTTTAGTACAATAATATCTTCAATCTCATGATGCCACCATTGTACATTGACAGTTGCAGAGCCACCACGAATAGAATTTTGCTGCCAAGCTTTAACGGATGCTTCGTATATTTTTAAAAATGGTATTAAACCGGTATGTACAACTGATCCTCCATTAACAGGGCTACCCATTGCTCTTATACGTGACACATCAATACCTATACCGCAACGACTTGCTGTGGCAAGTGAAATTGCTGTACCAGAGGCTGTGATTGATTCTTTAGTATCATCTACACCAATCAAACAGCAGCTTGCATAGCCTCGTGAAATAGTCCGCACACCTGCCATAATAGGTGTAGGTAAGCTAATTTTATGCTTAGAGATTGCATCGTAAAACTTTCTTATATAGCCTAGACGACTTTCCTTAGGATAGTTTATAAAAGAATATGCTGCAATTAAGATGTAAGCAAATTGTGGCGTTTCATATATTATGTCTGTAATTCTATTTTTAATTAGATATTTGTCACATAGCTGCTTGACACCAGCATACGTAAATAGAAAATCTCTTTCATGGTCGATAAACTCACCAATTTTGCCTAGTTCTTCGTCTGTATACTTCTCACGAATCTGTGGATCGTATATTTTTAATTTAAGACCATTATTTACTGTATCAATTAATCGAGGGGCATGACGACCACCCCATACATCTTTTCTTAACTGATAATTTAACAAGCGAGCTGCAACAAACTGATAGTCAGGCTTTTCAACTGAAATTAAATTTGCAGCTGCTTCAATCAGGCTCTGATGTATGTCCCGTGTACTGATGTTATCGGTCATATTGAGCTTGGCATTAATCTCAACATCAGACAGGCTTACATTCTCAAGACCCTCAATTGCCCAAGTAATAACCTTATGTATTTTTTCTATATTAAACTTTTCAGTATCCCCGCTACGTTTTTTAACTAAAAAATGATTGCTCATACTTAAAAAATTATTTTATATTTATCTTAAAATTTATCTTTTATTAAAAGATAATTTTTTTTTTACTGTTTGTTGTGATTAACAAGCGCAAAAAGATAAATAGTTCCTAACCGTTGAAAGGTGGGTATTAATTTACTGGACTCGTTAAAGGTGTCGTCTATTTCTGGGAAGAAATGATTCATATAATTGCTGTCAACAGGGTACAAGCCAGGAGAAAAGTGAAGAAAGCATGTCAGGCACGATAAACCATTTGACGTGAGCAACCCGCTATACTCACCAATATTAATTGTTTTTTTCTTATTTAAACTAGAAATAAGTTTATGATTGGGTGATGCCTGTTTAACAACTCCATAAAGATAGTAATCACCGTTGTTTGTAGGGAATGAAAATCTAGATGTATTAAATTTATTTGAGATTGTTAATCTCTCTTCATCGTAACGATTTTTTATAATATGTCCAGCAAAAAAACTATCCTGAAAATTGCCTTCTAACTGAGGGTAAGCAAGTTGAGGCTTAACATCAGCAAGTGAATAATCTATCATATCCTTCATTCATGAAGTTTAATATAAGTATCACGGAATTCAACAGATTATCCGCGAAAAGTAGATGTGAGCATGAAAGATGGTAATTGTAATACTTCACCGAAATTTGTATTACCACGACGCAATACAATAGTAGCACGATCCCCTGTGACAATAGGACCTGATACTAAGGTGCCATTATAGCGATAAACATTATATTGTGTCCCAGTTAATGCATCAATACAACGTAAACTAGTACCATCACCAACTACTGTAAAGATCTTCTCATTCTGCATATATCTTATTTATGAAATCTTTGACCTCTGGATCCGTTTCTTGACGGGTAAAAGCAGAAATTTCTGCAAACATGGTGTTTCTCTTCAGACCAAATTCATTTGTGGTAATGCTTCGAATAACGTCATCCGGTACTTTATCCTCCACAACTCCTTCAACACCCAGCTGCTGACGTATCTTATCTATAGTGAATCCCTTGACTAATAGATCCTTTGCTTCTTTACATATGTATGTGCGGTGAAGCTCTTCTACAGATCCTGCTTTTTCGAGTTTCTTATTATAGTAATCTGCTGCTGCTATAAGCGAGCGACCTGTAATAATGCATGTGAGTTTTCTTGTTTTCAAACTACTTCCTTACTTGTGCAGAGGCAATGTTCATTATGTGGACAAGGTGAACAGCGCCCCGCTTTATTATATTCATGATTGTAGTAGATGTCTGGTCGAATGCACGTCCCACCATAAGCAACCTGGCACCTGTTTTTACCACCAGTCATTTCTTCTACCCAAGTCTTTTTACAAGACTTCATTTTTTCCTGCTGAAAGTACCATTCACGTGTATTTTTCTCAGATAACTCTTGACTTGCTTTAATATCTTCTGGGGTCTGACCTGGCTTACGCTTTCTTTTCTTAAGCAGCTTAAGCTTATATAATACTTCAAAATCTACAGTCTTATTAAAATCAGTAACGTTAAGCTCACTTCTGACTTGTTCAACAGTATATCCTTGCTTCAAAAGCTGTGCGGCTTCTCTAGAAACATAGAACTTACGAATGTTATCTTCGCCTCCGAATTTATTAATTTTGTTCTGTAAAACACTGCCTCCAACATATTTCCCTCGATTTGTTACAATGCAATTTAAAGTTAGTCCTTTCATATTTGTTTATTATAAAAGTACCTGTAAATAAATCAATTACAATAAATATATAATATTATGCCTGACCCAATTACAAGAATTGTCTTTCGTAGAGGATTATATTCCGAAAAAGTTGACTTAATATTACTACAAGGTGAGCCAGCTTATACAATAGATGCTAAGCGATTGTTCATTGGTGATGGTGTTACTGCCGGTGGTGTGCCTGTGGGTATGAAAAATCTTGGTATTGCACCGTTCGGCATAACGTCAACCAACCTGACATCAGATCAGATCAATTTAAGAGGCCAGCCTGGTGATATTATTTTTGATTCCACAACTACCTGTCTATGGAGTTTGACAGGAACAGATCCCGGGTTAGTCAGCAATTATGCTAAAGTCGCGTCCACAGTTGGTCCAGACAATTTAACAATTGTATCAAACAATAATGTGCTTGGTGTTAAGCAAAACAGTCTAAATGCCACATACGTTTCCAGTACTTTTGTTGGTCGAGGTCTCGAGAGAATTACCTCAAATACAATTTTAAGAATTGCTGATCCTTCTAGTGAATTGTCTTTTTCAGGTAACCAGCTTACAATAACTGATGCAGGTGTCACCAATACAAAGCTTGCCAACATGCCTCCAAATACAGTAAAGGCGCGACTGAACACTACAGGTACACCTAGCGACCTTCCCATAACTCAGCTTGCTAGTATCCTTGCTCCTCTGGTTACACCTCAAGTTGATGGTGTCCCGTCAGGTGTTGTGCTTGATTTTGCTGGTGCTACATCTCCTTCTGGTTACTTGCTTTGTCAAGGGCAAGCGGTGAGTCGTACAACGTACTCCACTTTATTTAGTGTCATTGGCACAACATGGGGAGCAGGAGATGGGTCCACATCTTTCAATTTGCCAGATTTCAGAAGAAGAGTCACAGTGGGGAGTGGTGGTACTGGCACCTCTGCACTAGGTAACAATCTGGCCAATGTTGGTGGTGCAGAGACTCACACCCTCACTGTGAGTGAAATTCCTGCGCACAGTCACACAGGCGGTGCATTTTGGCCTAATTCAACTCAACCCCGTGCTGAGCAAAATCAACGAGATGGTCCTGAGGATTATACACATTTTACAAATACAGGTACAGTCGGTGGCGGACAGTCTCATGGTAATATGCAACCGTCTGTTATTGTGAATAAGATTATTAAAACATGAAGTTTGATGATTTAGTATTAAAAATTTATGAGGATTTTAATATATTCCCCAAGCCTCTTGCACCCAATACATTTCGAGGTAGTAATATAGATTTTCGTGGATCATTACCTACAGGATTCAAAGGCGCAGGCCCGCAGGGTATTGCCCCAGGTGGTGAAGATCAGCTGTTAATAAAAGTAACAAAAAAAAAAAATTATTTAACCCCAGTAAAAAACGTATGACCGCCTAATGTGGCGGTTGGTGTTGCAGCAGGATTCTTACCACCATACTGAGGATTTGACCACTTCGGGGTAACCTTGCTTTGACCACTAGTTACATGATAATGGGTTGCAGGTCCAGCTACGCTAGGTAGCTTACCAGACGACGCAGATACAGCCATTTGTTTGGCAGCATTAAATCTTGGATGTTTCTTTGTCTGCGCTACAATATTAGCTAAATCTTGTTGTGTTTTGATTCCATTAAAGGCGCTGTATTGTTTTGGTTTCAACGCCACACTTATAAAGAAGGACGGGTTATTCTTTGCACGAGTAGCGATAGTATTCATTACACCAGCCATTCCTGCTATATAATCCTTCTCACCACCAGCCTCTTTTACAAGTAAGGTGGCTAATACATCTAAGTCAAAATCTGATAAAGGCTTGGTTTGCTCAATAATAGATACTACCAAATCATCAAACTTCATCCATTATTTAATTTAAAACTGCTACTTTTACTACTTTTGGATTCCTATTGGCAAATTCAAGAGCCTCACACTTATTAACAAAAAACACATCTATAACTGGTAGCTTACCGTTGGATGCAACTTTATCCTTTACAGCTGTACCTGTGTCTACAGCTTTAACAAGTCCTACGTTAGGTATAATGACCTCCTTATTGTAGGGTATAATTCTCGGGTCTACGGCTATGGAATCGCCCTGTTTCAACGTATAACCAGTAGAGCTACGCATTCTTCTGCTATCAGCATCTGTGCCTGATCCTCTAGCCCAATAGACAGTGAGACGAACAGTCAACACCTTTAACTCTTTGCTGTCTGTTTTAGGTATGAACGCATCTTTGTAATTAATACCATCATCTTTAATAACAATAGTTTTTGCCGCAATCTGCTCTTGCACCCTTGGCATTGCTTTTAATTCCTTTTTAAGTTCAGTGATATTCCTAGGTCCAGCCCCCGGTATAAAAGAACCAGTGCTTAGCTTTAATGTTGTTAACAGAAGCGTTAAACCTGTTAACGCCAGTATTTTGTTGGTTTTATTTGTGTTTTTCATAAGAAGGACGCGGCAACAAAGGCGGCGTAAAGACTGAAAAAATTGTTATATTATTTATGGCTTTCCCACGGAAAAACCACCCACTTGTCGTCCGAATGTTCAAACCCATAATAATCTGGCTTGTGTAGTTCATTCTTCTTATATACTAGACTAATGGAAATTACATTTAGATGCAACATATTTTCTTTTAAATTTAACAGGGTTTTACCTGTATCACATATATCATCAATAAGATAGATAACGTCTTTATTTTGCAAAAGCTCCTTAGGGGGTAGCTGATATATCTGATCCTGCTTTCTTTCTTCACCTTCATAGCTCTTTATTCCAACAGTACAAAATAAAGAAGGATTTTTCATATGTGACATTAGCACCGCTGGTACCAGCCCGCCGCGGCTGATACCTATAATAGCTAAATTTCCATTATCCAAACCTAAGGTTTCGTTGTGAATTTTTGATGTTAATTGATGAATATCTTCCCAACTTAAATACAGTTTTTCGGGCATCTAACCATAATACCCAGCACTATCAAAATTTCAAGGTTTTTTCTTTAACAGAACATCAGAGATAACCAGCCATTCGTTTAAATGTTTGCTGAGAGTAATCGTTGTTTGTAGAAGATCTGCTGCTGCCTTGCCTTTAGCTCTTTTGCTCCGCTCGTATACATCTAATACAAAGTCCGCGGTAATCTTAGTCTTTGCCTTACCTGTAGACATAGATTAAATTAAGCAATCTTACTTGCTTTAATCTTTCTCAGAATTTCTGTGTATTGTTTAAGAAGATTGTTAAGTTCTGGTGAAGTGAATAATTCGTGATAAACTTGCTCCATACTGCCAAGATCTTCAGAATCTGCTGCACCAGCAAGAGTGCTGAGTTTGTCCTTTATCTTGTCTCTCAATTGTTCAAGTGTCATGGTGCCAACACCACTGATATGCATTTTGTGCTTACCCTCTTCTCCTTCATTGGGAGCATACTGATAGCTAGTGGAAAACGCTGCTGTATTATTAACATTGACGCTCTCAAGCCAACGATCTATTTTTGGCTGCCAAAAATTGCTCATATATTATTTATTCTTATCGATCACTGTCTTATAGAGATAAGCAACACTCGGATAGGTAAACCAAGCTAAAAACGGGAAATACGCAGGTAAATCAAAAACTATATAAAAACTAACACCTATACACAAAGATCCCCAGAAGGAGCTACAAATATAGCAGCCAAGTAATTTTCCAAAAAATGGTGATTTAAATAGCAATGCTGTTTCAAAGTCGGCATTGCTATGGATGCTCTTACTAATAAAAATTTGTCCTAAAGTTGTTTTTATTGGACTATAAAACCATATTAATAATGCTGTAAGGGTTACACCTAAGCCAGAAAGATAGTATTCAATCATTTTTGCACCCTGTGTTCTTTGTTAATGTTTCTCATAAACTTAATTAATTTACTCTTACTGAATTTTTCAAACTCTAAATTGTCTTTATCAAAGCAATGTCCGCCCCACCCTCTTTTACCATCCCTACCCGGTACCTGTGTATGTGAAGGGCCTATACGTTCATCTAATACTAGAAGCTCGACTAACCTTTTATATGATACTGGTATTTTTAATTTCTCATGTATGTTATATAGCTCATTAAAAAAAGTAATTTTATATGCTAAAAAACCATTTGCAGCATATTTTACTAGCGCCGCGGTCCTAATATCTGTTAATTCTACTTGCTTTAAAAGTCTTAATCTAGATTTTAAAACTTTCGATAGAGCAATACATGCCAGACGATCCCCTCCAAAAATAGCAAATTTTTGTAATTGGAAATCACGTATGTTTGAATGGTGGGAGAGATATTCAGGGCTATGAATTAAATGTATATTCCTATATCTCTTTTCTGCACATTCATAAAATGCTGGAGATGCTGTAGACTTGCAGCAGACAATAGTCCCCTTCTTCATATGTTTATCGAGGAGCCAAAGCACACTGTTAAGAGTCTTAAAGTTATTAGTTGCAGGTGTATCTACGCAAACAAATACTGCGTTAAAGCTAATTTGCGAAACGTCAGTAATTAATAAATTATTAATTCGCGGGTCAATAATAATTTTTTCTGCTTTCTTAAAAATAGAAGATACAGCAGAGCCAACATAACCATGACCAACAATTAATACTTTCATGATCTAATTATTTTTATGTATTTATCACGAATTTTTATACGCTCACATTCCTTGCATTGTGCAGAGATACTGTTAATTTCCTCAACAAACGCTTGTCGAAGAGTTTCTCCGTTTTTAATAGAGCTAGGGCATGGTTTAGATAAGTCAAAAAACTGTAAAACTGTCGACACGTCCATTCAGCAATTTTAGTACAACTTCTTGTAAAATCAAGAATCTGAGCTAAATTAAGATACTAATTCATATGAATACAGCATTACTCTTTGCACTGAATGACGACTTCATTCTTAGTATGAAAGTATTTTTACTGAGTTTAATTAAGACTAATCCCTGGTTCGACGGAGATATCTTGCTTCTGTCTGATGGTAATCTTTCTAATGAAAATATAGAATCAGTTAAATTACTATACAAACATATCAAAGTATTACAGCCCAAAAAAAATGATTATACTGGATGTAAGCCTACTACAGAGCAATGGGGCTATAATCTTTTCTATAGGTTTGATGTTTTTGAAATGGGAGACCTGGGATATAATAGAATTATAATTCTGGACTCCGACATGGTTGTACTTAAGGATATATCAGAGTTGTTTAATTATGATTATGATTTTGGTTCTTGCAGAAAGCATTTAGGTATTCCTGAAATAGGTCCTAATGATCCCAAGGTTAGAGATAAAGAGCGCTTCAATTGTGGTTTAATGTCAATATCAAAGAATATTCTCAGACCGTATTATAAAGATAAGCTAATACGGATAGCGTCACGGAAGAGTTGGTCTAGCGATCAACCTGTCTTTAATATCTGCTTCGAAGATACTGTAAAGTATCTTCCACAAGAATTTAATGTGGTGAGTTCAATAGCTACAGGAAAAATGCTTCAGAGTGCAAATATTATACAGTATCATGGATTCACTAAACCATGGCATTCAGATGACCCTAAAAAATGCTTTGAGCCGTTTGTATTAGATGAATTGAGCAAAGTAGCTACTGATACAAATAAAGAGGCAGAAAACCTTAAGAGAATTTTTGATTCGTATGCTAAGCAATGTGTCTGAGACACATAAAGGCTTCTGCAAATTCTGAGTTACACTCCATACCTCTAAGCCTTGCAAGTGTTTCTAAACCTTTTGCTGATCTGGGGTGAGGCTCTTTCATTAATTCACCTGTGTAGCATAAAAGTGAATTTACTTTATTACGGAATTCTTTATCTGACAGTTTGATATAGTAATTTGGTACAAACATGTTATGGGGTATTTTTAATGATTGATCGGTGGAGCTCGCTATCTCACCTACTAAAAATCTCTTCACCTTTAACCCACCCCACACACGTATAAGCCTAGATACGCAATCATATGTTATCTGATGATCCTGGTGATTATCACCCCAGAATGTAGTATAAACAATTGTGGGGTCTAATTCATAGAGAGCAGTCTCTAGTGCACGGAAAAGTAATAAGGGATTATCTGATATAGTAATCTCAGGTATATGTAAGTATTTTATATCGTGATATTTTAAAATGTCTTTGGCTATCCTAGTACACTCTATCTGATACTCAGATCTCTGGTCATTAGGTGCAGCACCACGCGCAAAAATTACTGTAACATTATCTCCTCCCTGAATATGTTTTTGTATAGCTCCTGCGAATCCAATAGCCTCATCGTCACCATGAGGAACCACTATGACAACTCTTTCCATTGATTTATTATATGTCATAATTACAGGTACTCAACTGCGTGCTTTGTTGTTTGCTCAAAAAATACTTTGATAGTTTTTTTAATAAAATGTCTACGTATGATCTTCCGTTTAATTTTGTTAATGCTTGTATAATATACGGGTCAAATTGATCTGCTATATTCTTGCTGTGCCAGGGTTTTCTATGCCCAATATATTGTAAATTTGGCACTATATTCTTTAAGGTACCGTACCCAACTTCATCAGTACATAAATTATATTGCTTAGGAAGCCAGGTGACCCTTTCTTTAAAAAAAGTGTTTAAAATAGGCTCATTGCCAACCCATTTTTTTGATAAAACTCTCTCATCTACTGGTGGACCTTGCTTGAGCAGATCAATTAAACCATCTCGAGTTGAGGAGCTTAAAAATGGCTTACCTATAACCATAACTCCAGCAGCAAAACCTATATTACCTTCAAATTGAAGCATGCGTGTAGCTGGTCTTAGAACAGCGCCAAAATTAATATCAGATAAAATTAAAGGTGTCATATCAATATTAAAAACAATATCACAATCAAAAAATATTATTTTTTCGTATTCTTTTAGTAAAAATATATCAAATCGATAGCCGCAGTTGTACGGCCATATGCGGTGTTCTGTATCATATGTAACTCCTGGGTAATCTGCTGTACGTATAAGCTTAAAAATTGTACGGGGGTATAATTGTCTTATCTTTTCTTTATTTGCCTCACTGAGTGTACCCCATTCGAAAATAACAATATCATAATTAAAATTAACTGTTGTTGCAATTAATGTTGAAGCTGCAACCATATAACCCGGTACAAAATTGTCATCTAAGGTTGTTACAAAGGCAGCATTCATAGTAGCTTATGTTTTTTTAATAAATTATAAAATAATGTTGTTGGTATAGGTTTATTAAAGTTTCTTTTTATAGAGTAATCCCACTGACCTGTGGATGTTGCTTCATTGCACCAATGTAGTGCATACTTTGGTTGTAGTTCTTTTTTACAAAAAACACCTATGCTGAGCATCTTTCTTATATCTTCAATGTTATCGTTTCCAAACCAGTCAATTGGTGCAATGTATTGCTCCAGAGAATGTTTCTTGACGCAATCTCTCAATATTTCTACCGGCTTGACCCATCTGTCATTACTTTTATCTATGTGCTTTTCTGTTAATGCTATGCAATCGTCGAGAAAAGGTGCATTCTTAGGTATTTTTATTATATTACCAACTATCTCCACCTTGTTGTGTGGACGTATTACATACTCGCTGTTGCTAATGGCAGCAAACGATTGCAGACAGGTAACATCCATGTCGCAATACCAACCGCCCACAGCTTTTAATAGATAGTATCTAAAGAGATCGGAGAAGCCACCATAACTTCCTGCTCTGCAATCTCCACGACCTTCGTAAGAAAAAATTCTCGATGATGGTAGAATTTCATTTGCATCTCTCTTAAAGGTACCTTCAGGTATACCCGCACACTCTCCTTCGTATAACCACACTACCGGCTGATGGCCGTTATCAAAAAAAGATTTTAACGTTAGTTGTTCAAGCTTACCTAATTTATTTCCGATCCATAAAAAATTAATTTCCATATGCGAACCATGGTAGGGGGTAGAGTATGTCTGGCCATAAATTAATGACCTCTTTTATATTATGACAGTCATTGAGAATGTCTTTATTAATACTTTTAATCGCCTCAGTATACTGATAGCTTTGTGTAATATGTTCTTGCTTTTCTATATCATCCAAGTCTGTGGAGCTTTCTAGTAATTGCTTTAGTATATTTTCTATATATACCAACGCATTTTCTTTCTGCTTTTCTATTTCATAATACCAAAGCGTTTTAACTGCATTGATAATATCAATATCCTTATTATTAATAATGTTGTTTGTAGTGCCAATTTGTCGTAGACCAGGTAATATATACTGATCACTATCCTTGACAATAAAAAACTTATTAATTGCATCTTGCTTAATTTTATTGCTAATTATTTCAGCAGATTCACCCGGTGTGGGTAGTTCAAGGAATCTAACTAAATAGCTTGCATTAATTAAATCTCTATCTGATTTATGCACAACATCCATTGACTCTAGAATAAAGGAAATAAACCGCGCGCGCTCTTGATTAATAAAATTTTTAATATTCTCTATGTAGCTTTTGTCTTGTATGAGAAAATCTCTACCAAATGTTTGCGCGAGTCCAACATCTTTCGTCAAGTCGTCAAGATAGACATTTGGTGGGAGATGCTGGTACTCTAACACGTCAATACTAAGATTGCTGATATCTAGTGCTTTGTCGCTAATTACATCTACAAAATCTCCAGCGACTTGGGGTAAACCAAAAAACGAAGCATACTTTGAGCTGCAAACTATAACAAATTTCTTTGAAGAGTTTTCCGAAAAGAAAATCTTAATTACTACCCCTCGATCAAGAAGAGTTGTAGTCAGCGGTAACAGGGATCCGCTACACATAGTATGGTTCATTTTTTATTTAACATTTCTTTATAGTTTGCAATAACTGTAGCAATATACTGTATATGCTCTTTTGAAATAACAGGTGCACATCCTAGAAAAAATACTTTCTCAAGTACACTACATGCGTTTGGGTAGTTTCGCCAATCCTCAAGATGTGAATATGCAGGGTGTAAGAGTATGTTGCCTGCAAAATAATTTCGAGTTTGAATATTATTTTCTTCAAGATAGCTAATCAGGCGCTGCTTTGTAGCAAACGAATCGCATATCACAGGTACGCCAAACCAAGACACATCTGCATGTTGATATGATTTTGGATATTTTAAATATGAGAGAGTACTTAATATTTGTTGAATTTGACGCTTATTACTTTTTCTGACTTTATGAATAGTATTAATTTTTTTTAGTTGTGCGAGCCCAATACCGCCTTGTAAATCTAACGGCTTAAGGTTGTAGCCAATTTGAGTAAAAAAGTATTTATGGTCTATTGGATAGGGTAGGTCTTTTATCCATTTGCTAAATCTACAGCCGCAGGCACCGCATTTTGCAAGGTTTGCAATACCAACACAAAAACAATCTCTTCCCCACCAACTAAATGTCCTTGCTATTTTTATAATTTCTTCATTATTGGACGATACCATACCGCCTTCTCCTGTAGTTAAGTGATGTGCCGGATAAAAGGAACAGCTTGAAGCGATAAAATACTCATTTAAAAGTTTGCCCTTCCATTTTGTACCTAGACTATCACAACCATCAAGTATCAATTGAATGTTATATTTTTTTTGTATAGTAAGCAACTTATCTATATCAGGCGGGTTGCCTAGTACTGGTGAAACAAAAATAGCACGAGTATTGCTGGTAATCTTTTTTTCGAGCTCTGCTAGGTCAAAATTAAGAGTTTCATATTCTATATCAACAAATACCGGTTTAAGATTATTTTGAATAATAGGATTTAAAGTTGTTGGGAAGCCAACTACTGAAACTAATATTTCATCTTTCTCGGTCCAATTAAAATACTTCTTAAGCGCAGCTATCATAACCAAATTAGCAGAGCTACCAGAGTTTACCATGAGTGAGAATTTGCTATGTGTATATTTGCTAAACTCTTGTTCAAACTTATGCACTTTTTCACCACTAGTAAACCATTTGCCGAAAAGTATTGAATCGATAGCTTCGAAGATTTCATCTTCATCAAATAGAGGGCCTGAGTATAGAACCCTATCCTTACCCGGTTTTAAATTACGACTACACTCAGGAATAAAGTATTGCGACTTTACTTCTGCTAAAAACTTTTTAATAAGGGCTTGCTTACTCATTTTTCAATTCGAGTAGTTTTCCACTCTTACTATTTTCGAAATCATACACAGAGAGATCTGGGTAATTATTTGTGGTAATATCTGGTTGCTCACCAACCATAGTTGATAGTAACCATAATCCTCTTGCAGCATCAGAGTTAGTCATATAAAAATTCCATCCCAGCATACGAAAAGTGTCTCCGGTATGATTTACCGGGTTGCGGCCATTGAATCGTGCTAATTTAAACCATCTAGCTGCTTCTATATCATCTGTTAAAACCATTCCGCCGCGGCCGATCTTTAAATGTTTTTTAATATGAAAAGATAAACAATGAAAGCCTCCCGCATACATATTTCGCTTAAATCTCACTGCCCCGTCAAATATAGGCAATGGCTTGAGTTGATATATACCTGTCCAATTTAAATCTTCAAACTGAACCTTATATCCAGCATGAATTATGGAACTTGGCACAGAAATATATGTATATTTTGGAAGTGTTATACGTTCAGGTTGTCTACTACAATACATTAAAGACAAAAACAGCGCATTTGTACATGAATCTACGGCTATAGCATATTTTGAGCCTGCAAATTCAGCAATTTCTCTTTCAAATTGCTCAACAACGTCATAAGCGTTACTATTCATGTTTCCAGGGTCTTTTCATAGCGAATATAAGTTCATTTAACTCGAAGCCGTGTCTAATAAGTGCATTTATTGATAAGGTATTTTTCGGGCTCACAGATGCGTAATAAAGTGTTATTTCTGGGTGCAATCTGTAAAGCGCTATGAATGCTTGTAGAGATATATAGTCTATATCTACTGTTATGCCTTTATTACGATAATAACGGAAAGCTTTCTTTAATAAAGATGGCAAAAAAAAGATTCCAAACATATCTTTTTTGTCAATATGCATTGTACCTACAGGTAGCTCTCCAATTGTAAGTTTATATAAATGTTTATAATTACCTGATTGTATGTTCTTGGTGTGTTCGTCAAATGTTGGTATAGTGGTTGGAGTCTTGTATGCAATTTGCTGTGTACCTATATTCTGCCATCTATATTGAAGTATATCGTAACTAAACATTTGATCCTTTATATCAAATACATCTAGCTTAACTAAGCCTACTTTAACCATTAACTTATTATAGCGTCTTGATAATAAAAAACAATACCCTAAAATAATATTATGAATAGTTTAGTAAGAGTGTTAATACGACCAATATTTACTTTACCTATTTTGTTTTCAGAGAAAATTATTGATACATTTTACCCACCAGTTAATTTTTACGATAATGTAGATCCTGGCAAGTTACAGCTTCTAAAAGAAAATTTTCCTGCCATTAAGAAAGAAGTTATTGATTATGTTAATGGTTTCAATCTTAAAAATTTTGAGGATATAATACCTGGTAACGACAATATTCCTAGTGCTAAGGGAGTATGGAAAACGGCTCCACTTCGAGCATTCAACAGATACTTTGAAAAACCATTAAATCATTGCCCAGTATTATATAAAACACTCAAACAAATTGACAATCTTAGATTGATATCGATCTCTAAACTCGCACCACAATCTTCTATCAAACCGCATGAAGGGGCATTTGGTGGTTTTATGAGGGCACACCTTGCAATTAAGATTCCTGAAGGCGATACTGCGATTATAGTTGGTGGAGAGAGAAGAGAGTGGAGGGAAGGTGAGTTCTTGTTTTTTAATGATAGAAAATTACACACAGCATACAACAATACGACGGAAGATAGAATAATATTTTTAATGGATGTCGAAAGACCTTTACCATTCCCGCTCAATTTTATTAATAATATTGTTGTGTGGATGATTTCTGTCTCACCCTTTTTTAGACAAATTATTAAAAATGCTGATGCAGATTAATTTTTCCAAAATCTCATTTCTAGAGAAACTCGAGTTGTATTTTTATTAAAATTAAAACCACCACCGTGAATAGTGTAGGGGGTAAATACCATTACTTGTTCAGGTCCAGGGTTGGGTGTAATTAAGTTAAGACCTTTCGCTGCAGCGATTGTTGCCGGGTTAGTATACTTAACACCATTTGCATAGGTATCTCCATACGTGCGTACTATTTCTGATTCAGACCAGAGATGACTACCTGGAATAATAGGAAGAGAGGAATCATTTGTACTACCGGCAAGAGGGAAGTACAGATTCACCGCGCCACGGTTTCTGTCCAGATGCACATCACGGTGGGGCGGGTTATTGTCTTTGTAGTGCTGTGGGCGTACTACTCTGAGATGAAAGTGTTGTACAGTGTAATTCTTTCCATCGCCTAGGTCAAATGTCTTCCTGGCTGTGACTTTGGTTTCACATATCTGGCTGATTCTTTCATCTATTTCATTAATACTAAGAGGAAATTTATCCATAGAGATACCACCTGTACCCTTAGATCCAGACCTTATTACATCGGCAAATTTAATATGTGTTGCATCATCAACAAAATTATGATAATTTTCAAGTTTAAATCCATGTGTTTCTACTCCAATTGAATTTAAAATATCAACAATAATTTCCTTGATTCCCTGTCTTATTATTTCGTTTTTTTCTGGTGTTAAGAATTCCTGTACGGTATACCCCATTTCTGCCCATGGCAAAGAAGTACTGACTGGAGTAGTATCCATATTAAACAACACTTCATCTTTACCTGGAGCTATATTATCAGCAGATACAAAAACCTCAACCGGGCGACTATTAATAGTCATTTTCGACAAAAAATCACTCATACCTTATTAATTTATCCTCATTTCTAGCACTTTCAACATTATTTTTGATAAGTCTGAGTATATCCCATATATGTATTCTACAGTATTACCTGGGAAATCTACAAATACCAATGACCATATAATTTCATTGCTTCAATTTTTTCTGCTAATCTAAGTTTTGGGGCTGCATGGGAGTGAAAGTTATAATGAACAAGATAGCAAGTATCTTTAACTTGCTCCCTTAAATACGGTACTTTCCATAGACTACCATTTGGAAAATCATACACTGATAGTACCTTAATATTAACTCCTGTTTCGTTAATTAATGCTTTGCTGTTAGCTATTGTTTGTAGGCTACCTTCTTGCACACCAATTGGAAATTTTTTATATATCTCTTCGCTGGTAATTTTCTCTAGATACGCTAAATTTTTTTCTTTAGTATTTTGCGGTAGATACATTACAGCACCGTTTTTTTCCCCAAATTTTGCTTGTTCTGCTAACCCCCAATCAGAAACAGTTGTTTTGCCGTAGTCTACTGTAATAATTCTATCTTTTACACGCTTGTGTGTAAAAGTATGAAACCGTCTATCCGACGTCATAACCATATCGTAACCAGTAGCATCTTGCTCTAATTTCGGGATAAAATTTTTAAAAAATACAATATCTGTATCTAGATGTATAAGGTTAAATGAATAGTTTTTATATAAATGCAGAGCACCTCGAGGGTTAAATCTCTTCGCATTTTCTATCCATTGTGCGGCAGTATTATTTTCCATCCTTGCATCTATAAGAGCGCAGGGAATGTTTTTTGCCTGCAGCGTATCGTATGATTTTTTGTCCAGCGCTATAACAAAAGCTATCCCATGTAAGTTAACCCTTTTTAAGGACTCGTACCAGTTTAAAAGCATTTCTATAAAATCATATGTGGTATTAGTAATTATTACGGTACTCTTGTTCTTTATAAAGCTATCCAGGCTTTCCGCACCACTGTCAAATATACTCATGAATATGGAAATAGTAATGACGGCCCTGGAGCTAGTATATCCGGCCAAAATTTTAATAGTTCATTTGGAGTTTTGTAGTTTTCAAGATTTAAATTTGATACTGTATTCTTTAGTTCGTTTTGTATTAAGTCTATTTCTCTCAAAGATTCTTTATCATCAAATTTAATAGCGCTTTCTTGTTCTTCTTTCAACAACTCTAAAGCCTTTTCGTAGGTCTGAAAGATAAGCTGCCTCCAGTGAGTTCTCATGGATTGCATTACTGATTCATTTGCGCTATTGAAATCCGCAAATCTTAACCCTTCTATATTGAACGTCTTAATGCATTCAGTTATCCAATTGTATTCCCTGTCGTACAACTCAATAAATTCCTGTAACCCCGGGTACAGCATATTGTAGAGCTTAACCCTAATTGAATGAATGTAGTTGTATGCACGTGAGGTATTATTCTCTCGATAGAATGTATTGAACGGCAGATATTGAAGCAATATGGATCCATCTGTAATAGAGGTAATGCGGGAATGAATTTCTTCTGAATAGCAGCTTCTACAGTACTTGCATCTTAGAAATAACAATAATTTTTTTCTATAAGCTGCAAGCAGGATATCCTCTCTTCTATAAAAAACGTCCTGTACCTTGACACCTAAGCTACGAGCTATAAAGAAATGCTCTGACGAAGCAATAATCTCAGGGTCGTTAGCTAAAGAAGAACTAGCATAATTTTTATTTTTCTTAAAATACTTTATTTCGTTTTGATCAACTTGATAATCAATTTGCTTAATATCTATTGATTCCTTACTAAGATCACGATCTGTTAATATGCTTCGCCCTTGCAGAAGGTAGTCTTCTTGTATTAGACCATGAGGCTGGGTAGTAAATCGTATTTTTATTATATTATCTGTTACAATATTCATATATTATCAGGTTTGTTATACTTATAGCCGTCAAGAGATTTTACAAAATCAATATATTGATTCTGTATGGTTTTATTTGCAGATAACGTATCTATGTGCTTGGCAAGTGTTTCGGCAATTGCATCTAGCTGCTCAGTGCTTAGAGAAGACAGGCAAAATTCAGGTATTAGAGGACCCTTGGCATCAATAATTTGTTCTATCTTACTATCATCTCCCGTCCAAACACTTGTATTGTTTACTTCACCTTCATGAATTCCTCTTATTCTACCGCCAAGCGGCTTTGTGACGGTGTTTATATATAGCGCAATACTATTATCTATACAAAATTTTGCTATTGCTGGCAGTTCCAACACATTTTGTATGAGTGGACAAAACGCAATTGTTGACAATCTCTTCATTGCTAAAAACTCAAAAATATTCTTCATGACCAAATCAAAATTTCCGTTCTTGCGTATGAGCTCATATGTATCTCTCTTAAGAGAATCAAGAGAAACAACCACTCTCATATTCCTCTTAGTAAGATATTCTCTAACTTTAGACGACAATATGGACCCGTTAGTTGTTACATATACTGCACAGCTAGGATTATGCTCAAATATTTTATCCCATATCTTATAATATAGGGATGTTAGAAGCGGTTCCCCTCCTAAAAAGTTGGCAAGTCTTAGGTGCTTAATGAACGGCAAGAGCTCATTCACAAAGTTATCATCATATGGTGATATAATTGGTGGTAGCTTCTCCCTATTTTTTCTGATTGATGAAGACCATTTGCCGCCACACATTATACATTCAAAATTACAAATGTTACCAAATTCAAACTCCATATTGATGGGCATATCAGATAGAGCTGGTTCATAAACATCAAATTTAGTGAACAGTGCATTATTGATATTATTTGTAACAACTTGGAATCTACATTTATCACAACCTTTGGGGAAGTCTAATCTGGAAAGCTTTTTAATAAATAAATCTCGTTCAGGGTTATTCCAAGCATCTGCTATTGATACTGACGGGTATGCACCCAATATGAAGTAATTGTTATAACAACACACCCTTATTTTACCTGTAGTATCAAAGTTTAGGGTTGAGTAGGGAGCAATACAGCAATTTTTGCTATTGTTAAATTTGAAATCTTTAATAGGTTTATTATACTTAAATTCATCAACTAACTCATTGTGTATAAAGCCTGCTATGGTTTCGTATGGAAGTTTTTCTGAAATAACTAAATAATCGATAGCTGAAGAAATTGTTTTATTATTTCTTACCCCGGGATTATTTAGCAATTCATATTCCAATTTTATTACAAATTCTTCCTTTGTAAAAGCTGTATTTTTCTCAGTATTAATCTTACTAAAAATACAATATAGATCTTCAATTCTTGAATCAGAGACTTGCATATGCTTCTGTTTGTGCACCCTTCATTTCTATGTACTGGAGTACCCTATCAATTTGTTCGTTACAAAAGACCCTAAGAGTATCTTTGTCAGATTCTGATGTCGAGTAGTCCGTCCAATCGAGAACAACAAACTTATTGCCAATAGATAGGAACGAATCAAATAAAGATTTGTCAGATATAAAATTGTTCCTAGGGCTTCTGATATTAGCCGCAATTATTATGTCATACTTTTTTAGATCTAGATTCTGGAAAGGTTCATTATAAAACGGCAGGTCAATATTAAACAGTTGGCACATATGTTGAGTGAGACTTTGTCTGTGTGGGGTGAAGTCACATGCTTCTATGTCTATATTTTGGCTCTTCAAATAAATAGAAATTTGACCGGCACCACATCCTATCTCTAGTATTTTTTTATCCTTAAAATACTGTTGAATAACAGTAACAAGTAATAATTCTTTATCGGTAAAAATTTCATTCCTTTTTAATTTATCACAATATGTACCGGCAGCTTCACCCAACAAAATGCTGTCTGCCTCTCTATTATTAATTTTACACAAAAGTCTTGCCTTTGTGGTAAAAGATTTTAAATGGAGACAAAACTTATCACTGAATTCTCTAATTTTAAATGCTTCTGTAATTAGTGATAATAATTTAGCTTGAATACTGCTAGTTTTATGACTTGCAACAGCCTCTTGCAAATACAGCAGATCGTCTTTATTTAGTTGACGATTAAACTTCATGCTTTATTATATAATCTAATGTAATATTATCAACCTTAACGTAATTTAGCATTTTATGAGAAAATGCTTTATTAATAATTGATTGAACATTTATCTCAGGTAAAATTTTTTGTATTTGCTTGGCAAAAATAGTTCTAAATATTTCTTGTTTCTTTATGCAGTTGTTTCTTATGTCCACGCTGTTGAAGGAATCAATATTTTTTAATGCAATCTCAATAGCTTTGTCTAATTCTATTTCATCAGGATTAACTACAATTGAATTGTACTTGTCATACCACGTCTGTCTTCCCCCAACACTCTTTGTACTAATCACCGGTAACCCACATAACAGATACTCAGTAGATGCATAACAGGATCCTTCTTTTGTGGAGAGAGCCAACCCAATCCTACACTTATTAAGCTCTTCAACCACCTTATGTGTACGGATTTCATTTAAAATACATGCAGGATTATATCGCTGTAAATCATTATTTGATGTATTGTACGTTATGAAGAGTGTTTTGTATTTTCTGTTAATCTCTGTTAACAGGTGATGATTTTTCCATTCGGAATTATTGGCATTAATGACCAGGTCATACTCCTTTTTTATCGGCATTATATTAAAGATGGATGCATCTAGCCAACAATTTTGATTGCAATATATTGAATTTAATTTATGTCTCTTATAAAAAAGATCTTCATCAATTGAATTTGCTAGTATTATAACATTTGTAGTGTATTTTTCCAACAGCTTATAGTGATTGACACCATCTTTATACCACCAGGGAATTAAAAATACATATACGTCTTTATATTTAGATTTAATTTCTTTAAAAAATGTCTCAACTTGAGCAAAAAGGTTTGCATCGTGTATCCACGTACTAATAAAAATTACTATAGTTGTATCAGTTCTATACAGTACTTTTAGGTTTATAGATTTTGATTTAACACTCATCTAGAATACTCTTGGTTTTTCCATCGTAAATATAGGGCCAGAGTCGTTCGAGGGTCCACGCACAGTACCCAGCCCCCCTTTTATCGGATATATTTTCATATATGTGTTTATAGAAATTATGTGAATGAAATGTTATTCTTGATCTTGGTACAATCAATTGACCACCAATATAAAAGATAAATTCTGTTTTTTGAATTTTAAATAGCTTTTCATATATTCGTATTACATTTGAATTCAATTCATAACATAATTGATAACTTTCAATTCGCTCGATAACCTGGGTACCCATTGGCTTGACTCGTGGCAAACCTCTAAAATTGTTTATTTCACTGTAAAGATTTTCAATTGGTTCCATGGTTTCCAGTGGTCTGTTGGACAGACAGTTGCCTTCAGAAAAAAATACGTAATCAGGCAAATTGTGGTAATTAGTCACAATGTAATGCAAGTATGTATGTGCCTCTCTGCCTATGTTGGGCAGATTTATGAAGCGTGAATCTGCACACTCTTGGTCTTTGTTGTAGATTGTATACGGTACACCTGCATTTATGGCCCAATCTATATTTTCCTTGTATTTTGCAACAACCAAGTGTATGTCTAGTTTACTGTGGTTCACACAGTGATTTATTTGTCTCAAAGGATTATTCTATTAAATATATCCTAGAGTAGTGACGTTAACTGCATTACTCTGACAAGAGAAATTGTTTATAACATAACAGCTATAAGCAGTATTACCGCAAAATATTGCTGCAGAGTCATATGTCGAAGTATTACCAGCAACTGTGGATTGAAGAACTCCTGCAATGTAGTAAGAATTAGAAGAACCTAGCACACCGTTATAGCTGCCTGCATTACCACTGAGTCTTAATGAAGCTCCATAGCATAATGCACCGCAACCGCCACCAGTATTGCAAGGTCGTGGTGGACGTGCTAAACCAACCCCAGTTAAAGAAGGTTTGGGTGGTGAGTAGGTTGTAAAAGATGTTGTAGTTAATGCAGTATTATAATTTGATGCAGTTAGGTTAAACCCGTCTGCAAAAGTTACTGTTACTGTTCTTGTTGTGGAAGAGCTGCAACTTGTTGAGCCGGGATTATATGCATTTGTATAAATTCTGCTATATCCGTTATTAGTTGTTAGTGTTAGATTGGCAGGTGTTGACCAGGTGAAATTTGCACTACGGCTTCCTATTCTTGACAAAAATCGAGCACCAACACCAGTAAAGTTAGATGTTATAGTTATAGTTGAGCCATATGCAACCGTGGCTACGCTTGCTGTGGGGGTTGTAACCCCTGTAATAGAAAATTCACTTACCGAAATAGGTGTTGCTGTGCTTCCAGCTGCAGTACCTAGACTCTTGGGTGAAGCACCTGTCGCGGCCGCTAATGCGTTTATTGAAAGGTTGTCGCCAGGGCTAGGCATGATTACTCACCCCGTGCTTGTTCTAGTAATTCAACCTTTTTGCTAAGTTCCTTGATTGCTTCAATCAATAGTGGAACAATTTTCTCGTATTGAACAGTTAAATAATTTTCACCAGATTTACTTGCGCCATTTTCATCTGTATCAAACGGAGCAGGTTTAATTACTTCAGGCAATACAGCCTGAACCTCTTGAGCAAGTACTCCAACTTTTTGATCGTTCTCTGTAAAGCCATATTTTTTAGCTACATCATTATGCTTGTATAATACACCAGAAATAGAATTTACCTTTTCAAGGGCGTTGGGTATAATACTTACAACATCCTTGAGTCGCTTATCAGAGGAGAAGGCTGTAATATCGCCTGTAGCAGTCGCTGCACCAATTACAGCTAGATTACCATTTGTTGTTAACGCGGCAATTGATAGAGCATACATAGTCGCGCCGCTAGTTAGAGCATTTCTTAATTGCGCGGGATTAATACTGGTTACAGTGCTAGCACCCGTTGTAATATCAGATGAAGTTGCGAAGTTGACAGAAATTGTTGCTACGGCCATATAGCTTATTTATGTTGCGAGAGCTATTTTCTACTATAGCTTTATCTTTTTTAGCTTTATATTATAAAATTTAAAGATATCTAGAGCCCCAGAATCTCTTTGGTAATCATCTATATAGCAAACTACTGGAATCTCCCAACTACAAATTAGTCGAGCGCAATCAGAACAGGGCAATAAAGTACATGCTAAAAGACGTGCTTCACCCCTTTTAAATAAACTCAATATATTTTGTTCTGCATGAATAATATATGGACGTCTGCTATCTCTATCCTGCCAGAAAGATTTTGATACTTTCTTACCAGAAACTAATCCATTATAAGCAACGCCAAGCACTCTATTATTATAACCCAACGCACAAGCACCTACTCTATTGTAAGGGTCTTCGCTTCTACTAGATGCAGACTGAGCAAGAAGAAGTGCGTATTCTTCCCATGTTTTTCTAGTGCTCATAACTCAGACAATTGATAAGATCTTCTTCGAGGTATGGCACATTTATAATCTGCCATTTACCGCTAAAGCTTGTATAATCTTCGGGCTTGTCTCTTTCATACCAGAAAATCTTTAATCTCATTGGCTCCAAACCAGTCATAAGCTTATAAAGGTACGCATACATACTCAATTGCAAGGAATATGTAAAGTATTCCGAACAAGGGTATTTTTTAAGTGGACCAAGAAGAGAGTCTCCAAAAGGAGAAGCATATCTTACCTTTTTATTAGTTTTAAAATCATAAACATTGAACGTTTTTTTATCTGCATTATGTACAATAATATCTGAAGTCCCTGCAACTCCTAGATCACGATTATAAACTAATTTTTCAAAAAAAGAATCTTTTTTACTAAAATTTAAATTAAGGTTGTTAAAGCTGCTTAAGATTATACTGCAATCTTTATCTAAATCTTTGCCTGTCTTATGAAATGTCTCTAAAGCTTTGTGAACCTTAGTACCAAAAATTTTACTGTTTTCCCTTTTCTCGTGCCACTCCTCTAAGATAAACTCTACTGGTACACCCTCACGCTTGGCTATTTTTTCTGCCATTACTTGTTCATCAAAAGGCTTTTTAAATTGCTCTATCCATCGAGTTACACTACAATACTTGAAATTGTCATTTGGATCTGTGTAGGAATGCGCTTCAATATTAAAGATTGGTGTGGATGATTTTTTTGACACATATAAATTATAATAGAACCTTTATAGTTATCAAGCATGAAGATTGACAATATTTCTTAAATTAATTATGAACAATAAGATCGCTATAACTGGTCATTGCAGGGGTATTGGCCAATCTCTTTTTGAGGCGCTTTCTGTATCCAATACATGTATAGGTTTTGATTTAGAACTGGGGTATGATATTTCACGAGATAGAGAGCGCATTCTACGCGAAAGTGTAGATTGTAACGTTTTTATAAACAATGCTTATTGTAATGACGAGCAAACACATCTAGCTCGGGAATGGCATGCACTTCATAAAGAAGATAAATTTCTTATTATTAATATAAGCAGTATATCCGCAGAGCTTTTATACAGTGAAGATGGTAGTAAGGCAAAAAGTATTACAGAAAAAATTCAGAATATTAGATACCATACGTATAGCTTAAACAAATATTCTTTAAACGTTGCATCACAAGAAATTAATCGAAGTAAAGATAAGTGTAGAAGCACAGTAATTATGCCTAGTAATATTGAAACGGGGTTTAAATCAACTTTTAATCGCATAGAAGCAGATACCAATCTTCTTAAACCATTGGATATCGTTGAAGCGGTAAAGATGTTAATGAGCTATTCAAATCAGGAACGCTTTATACCGCTACTAACAATAGAAAGTATATAATATGCAGCTACGTCCACCGGTTGAGCATACCATAAAAAAGACATCAGGCTATTGGGTAGAAACAGATGAGAAGCGATTTCTAGATCTACAGCTGGGGTATAGTGCCTATACCTGGGGATATAACAATAAGAATTTATTGGAAGCTTATATTACAGGTATTAAGGATAATACAGTAGCCTACAGATTAATCAATATTTTGGCAAAAAGCTAGTTAGCCTTTACTATAAACACAAGTATTTGTTTTTGGCATCTCAGTAACATGCACAAGCTTATAACCACGTTTACGTAAACCGAGATCTAATGTGGAGTACCACTCTTGGTCTACATTTACCAGAATACTGTTATGAATTTTGTCTTCGTAGATGTGTGATGAAAATTCTTCACAGAATCCTCTTGCGGATGTCTGCGTATTTTTCATATACAAATATTTATTCTAAATCTTCGTCATCTTCTGCTTCAATATCAAAAGGATTTTCCACTAGAAAAGAAATATTATTTTCGTAACAAATATGTTTTAGACCGGCCGAAAAAAGATTAAATTGGTCTGACGATAAATACAGAATACCTGATTCTTTAGAATCAATAAGAATTTTTACGTGATATGACCCGCTACTGCTTTGATCTACAACAAGCAAGTTGACGTTATTCATTAAACAGTTTCATTGCTAGTAAATTACGTCTTAGTTATTTATTCTCTCTGTAAATGATTTTTAAGCTTCAAAAATAAAGCCTTTTTCCAAATTATAAACTTCGTTATTGCGGCTATCTTTAATACTAACTATATCCTCTCTATATTGATGATATTTGTCAGTTGCAAATTTGTGTGCTTCCCATTGATCCCACGCTGTTACTTTGACGTTTCGGCTTTTATCAGAAGAATGAATATTTCTTACAACCGCTATGAACTTTTCCATTTGTATATAATAGTATATGCTATAGATAAAATCAACAGAAAAGGTAAATACAGTTAAATGTATCTATGAGAATCAATATTATAGGTTGTGGGTTATCAGGAATAACTGCTGCTGTTTTACTAAAAAAACGTGGCCATCATGTAGAAGTATTTGAGAGTAAGAATCATATTGGAGGCAATTGCTATGATAGTAATGTCTGTGGTACCATGGTGCATAATTATGGTCCACATATCTTTCATACTAATGATGAAGAGGTGTATAGATTTTTATCAGAATATACAGAATTTCTACCATTTGAGTATAAACCGTATGCCGATTCTCGCTTAGGCATGGTGTCTCTACCATACAGTCAGAAGACAATCACACAGCTTGGTCGAGAGCTTTCTCAAGAAGAAATTATTGAATATTTTTTTAGAGAATACTCAGAAAAACAATGGGGTGTGTCATTTAAAGATATTCCCTCCTCGATTATTAACAGAGTTCCGCGGCTTCCACAACATCAAGATCCAACCTGGTATGGTAATCAAAAATATCAATGTATTCCAAAATACGGTTATACCGAAATGATGAAAAATATGCTTAACGGTATAACTGTGCATACGGGTATTGGGATAAGCGAATGGAGGAAATATAATGTAGATCTTGTAATCTATACCGGCAAGGTTGATGAGTATTTTAATTATTGTGCAGGCCGACTACCCTATAGATCGTTACGCTTTGAGCACACCGTAACGGGTGATCGCCAATTTAATGTTGTTGTTAATCAAACAAACTCATATAATAAATTTACTCGAATTTATGACCACAGCTTTTTTACATATAAACACAAAGGCTTAACAGTTATAACAAAAGAATTTCCTTTGCAGCACGATGAAACAAACTTACCTTTCTATCCAATACCTTTTGGAAGCGGTATATCCCTTTATAATAATGTCTATAAACCAATGGCCGAAAGTGAAAATAATGTTTTGTTCTTGGGAAGACTTGCTACCTACAAATATTTAGATATGTGGATGGCGATAAAGCAGGCAATGATTCGGACAAAAAATATAGCATAATAAAATACATTTGATTTTTTATCTATCTTCATTTATACTGAAGTAGTGAAAAATGTCTTGATTATTAATGGAGCTATTGGCGGACGTGCTGGCAACACCTCTATGCTCTTGAAGAAAATTAAACGCATGCTGCTTAAGCAGTCTAGCGAAGACAATAGTATTAAGGTCAGAGTTATACACCTAAGCCCCTCTTTCAGTTGGAATAGTGTAAAGTTAAGTATCAAAAAAGCAGATTGTTTAATATTCTCTACCGGTACATATTGGGACAGCTGGGGATCACCAATGCAGCAGCTTTTTGAAAAGATGACTGTTCTTGAAGGCTCAAAATATCTTGTAGGTAAACCAGCATGTGCTATTGTAACTATGCATTCAGTTGGGGGTAAAGAAGTTTGTTCTCGTATTTTAGGTAACCTTGTTAGTCTTGGCTGCATGGTTCCACCTTTTGCTGGGTTTGCATATTCTTATGCAGATCATATTGCCCACAAATCTAGAACCTCTGGCAAGAAGCTACTTGATGACGTATGGCATATTGAGGATTTAGAGACTTTATTGAATAACTTAATTAAAGCGTCGACTACAGAAAAGCCGGATTACCAGGTTTGGAATTTTCTTGATACCTCTGCTTTTGATCCAACTACAGTATGGCTTAGATAAATATTATATACTGGTTTGAATGAATATAATTTTCTCAAAACCTGCGCATGTTTGGCTTAAGAGATATGGTGTTTGCTATAAATCTCTTAAAGAAGTTTTAATTTATCTCTGCTATAAGGAAGGTTATCCCTCTAATAAAACTCTCCATATACACATTCGTTCTAATGGGGTAAATAGCGAGTTTGATATTTGTAGAAACGAAATTAATGTTGGCGTTGACACCAATACAACGAATAAATCGTCAAAAACTCGCAGAATGATAAGGAACTTATTACACGAACTACGACACTTTATACAGTATAAAATTAAGCATATGGAATTTAAGTTTTCATATTCTTATCGTGATATGATGAATTTAGGTGATCGTTATTGGTATGCTCCGGAAGAGATTGATGCACGTAGATATGAGATACGTAAATTAAAATTTGTAATGCGGCGATTAAAGCGAATTAAGCCGTCGGCGTAGCAGCACCCGGTGCTTCAGCTGCAGGTGCTCCCGCGGGAGCAGCTCCAAAACCACCTGGGGCAGGTGTGTCACCTGCAGGGGCAGGTTCTGCAGCACTAGGTGCAGGTCCAAATGCAGGTGGAGTCGATCCTGATACACCAGCACCGCCTCCCATTTCTGCACCCATTTCACCGCCTGCAGGGGCTGCAGCAGCTAATGCATTTTCTTTCCAATTCGGTCCACCAGATTTAATTTGCTCTAACTCCCAACCAAAAGCCATGTCTTTTCTCATGAACTCTCTATTTGCCAAGACCTCAATATCGCTCCAGTCCATATATTTCTTAAGAGCATATGTTTTACTAATAGTATCAGAAGAAGCTACAATATCAGTAAATGTCTTGGTCTTAATCTCTTGCTTCTGTGCCTCTCTCATCTCAAAGAAGTTTACAGGCACGTTAAACTCTATATCAATATGATTTTCTTTTAGATCATATTTGTCCCAAAGGTTTTTCAGCTTAAGATGGGTAATAAATCCGTTCTTTAATCCTTCAGAAAATTGTTGCTGCATACGAACAATAAATTTTGCGAATTTTAACTCCTCTCGCAAGATATTCATGTCATCCTTGTATCCGGTGTCTGCGTTTAACCGAGAAACAGGTACCTTGAGACTCTTATAGAGTTTCTTTAAGAAATACAACATCTCTTCTAGGCCCCAAGCAGAATTTGCACCTTCAAGTTGCCTTACATCTGTACCTTCAGAACCCTGACGTTTTGCAAACCAAAAATTATCAAGAATGCTTTGTGGGTTATACTTCTTAACAGCACTACCAGGCTGCTGCGAATCATAGGTTTTTGAAGACCAATATTGATTCATTAATTTCTTTAGATAAGCTTCCGCTTTTGGTGCAGGCATATTACCTACATCAACATTAAACACTAGACGTTGTGGTGCTCTTGCAAGTCTATATATAACCACTGCATCTTCTAGTAAGCTAATCTGACGATATGCTCTTCGTGCATTCTCCAGGAAAGGTAACCTAATGGTCTTATTCTCATTCCAAATGCCCGAATTGATGTAAGTTACTTGATTTTTGTCAAGAGGTACAAGCTTATACTCTAAAATCTTAGTTGGGTTGGTTTTATCAAATACAGGCTTACGCAAAAGAAAGCCTTTGATCATCATATTTTGCACATTACCAAAGATAGGATCAACAAATTCATTAGGAATAGTTACAATGCCGAGGATACCTTCCTCTTCATAGCTTTTATGAATAATATGTTCAAAATAGATTTCACCATCAACAAGCAAAGTGCGGAAGTACTCCCAACCTCTATGAGGCAGATCAAAGTAGTTTATGTATTTCTGGAATTCTTTTTGTAAGGTATCTTTGTCCTTGTCATCGATATCGAGCTCTGGAAACTCAAGTTTAACAACTTTACCCTGTGCATCTCTATTAATAGCTTCATCGCATATTTCATCTAATGCATCTGCTATCTCAGAAAATGATGCCATGGTGCGGTAATCGCGTAAACGTGAGATTTTGTCGTGTTGTATGTTTGCATACATGTATTGTGTGAAGTTATTATCCAGACCAATTATACCAGATGGATCTAAGTTGTTATAATCTGTATTGCTACTAATGCTCTGTCGTGCAAGAGCTTCTGTTCTCTTACTCCCTGTATCCTGGAAAGCCTTGTATTTCGGGTTTAGCTTACTGATTGTATCAATAGCTGTATAGCTTTGGTATGGCAGGCGTGAATTAACATAATTCATTAACGAGCGGCCGAACGTTGATTCACGACTGCTATCTGCATTTCCATACTCAGGCATATGTTATTTATGAGTTTTAAAGAATAATTCAATTAAAAAAAAACCAGTTGATTTTTGTAAAAATTTCATTATAATATATTGTGGGTTTTAAAGACGTAACCTATAATAATGAAAGAAAAAAATTGCCGGAACAGTTACGCGCTTGACTCAACTCACAACTGTTTTTCTTTCTCTTTAGACAACGTCTTTTATATAACTTTCGATAACATCTTTTCACTTGATACCCATAGTACGTGCATGCGCGCGAAAATTGAATATGAGAATAATTAGTACTAATAATTTTATAATCGAACTCACCCTTCCATCTCTTCTCTTCTTCAAGAAGACAGATTATGAAGGAGATTCAAAATATGGTATGCATATCAATGATATTAATGTTGGTTGCTGGTACATGCGCTATGATTTTGGAAGTGAACTAAACATTTCATGTATTTTAGGGTTGAGATTTTGGTGGTCTAACTTATAATAGGTTTTATGATTCTAACTGACATTAAATGTTACGATGGTGTTCTATTGCATCATAGATTTGCTTACAAGTATTTTCGTAAACAATGCTTACCAATTGGTAATATTATTGCTTTTCGTGCTCCTGCTAAGGTGGAAACGGAAGGTTTAATTGATCAAGAAGATGCGCTGAGTAAAGACTTTATTTACAGTGAAGATATGGTTCATTTTCTATATGAGATTCCTCTGATCACAGAAAGCTTTGGTGCAATTGCTTACCAGAGATTATTCAATACTAACGTTGCAAACATCTTGTTTAAATATCTCAAGGCGCCTATCACTGTTGATGGTGATGATTTGATGGTAACAAAAGAATTTACACAAGGTGGTGTAACACAGCAGTCTGGTAAATGTAGCGTGAGTATTGTGCATGTTAAAGATGCAGCAGCCCTCGGTCATACCGGTATTAATGTTAAAGCAGGTAAACAGGCCCCTGCTTTTGCGTTCAGTACTGAGTTGAGTGATACCGATGTGACAAGCTTCATGCAAGATGTGATCAATTCTTTCTATCAGATAAATGATGATATCTTCATTGCATCGACAAAAATTATATCTCATTGAACATATTTGATATCATTGATAGTGTAGCCTTTTCCAAGAAGAAAGATATATTTAATACACCAGAGGCAGAAAAAGAATATCAACCTTTTTTGGTCAATAGATGGTTGTCAATGCTAGATCCTACTGCAGCCAGAATTGTTAATGATACAGTCAATCGAATGAGTCGTGTGCTTACAACGCCACAAGATCAATACAATCTTCTCGTTAATATACTACCAAAATATCCAAAGCAACGGATTAACTATATTAAGAAACCCAAGAGCTCTTGATTTCCATATAGTTCACGTATAAGTGACCATATGAGCAAACAATGTATTGACCAGGTACCAGTAAAGAAGAGTTTAATTGATTTAAGCACACATTCAAAAAATAATTTCAATAGTCTGTTCACTGGCTATGATATGGCGGCTTTATTGGATGATATTTTACTTGTAGAGTTTGTTGATGAAGGTGAATCAGGCGGCAACACAATTGTACGCAATGGTATTCTTGTACCAGTAAATGCAGAAACAAATGCTTGGCGCATTGGCAAGGTTATACTATGTGGAGGTGGGTGTCGACTGGTCAAGAGAGGTGACTTTGTATGTTTCCCCAACAACATGGGTGTACCTATTGCCAATATTGAGGTAGTGGATCACGGACCTGTTAAACATGGTATTTTCTTAAACGAACAACGCATCTTCGGCGTTGTGCAACCCAGAAAACAAGATGCTAGTCTCATTAATGAGTCTAAAAAGCGTTCTGCAAAACAACGTTTGTGAGATTAAATTTGCCCGGCGACGCCCTCGCCCCGGTAAACCTAATACACGCAGAATGTTATGTACAAATGCACAATCGCTACTTAATAGTACCGATGGTAGAGTAGCATTAAACTTCAAACCAGCAATGAAATCTACCCGCTATAGCCCTGACCAAAAGAATTTAGTTATTGTGTGGGATGTTTTCATGCAAGATTACCGGGCAGTAAATTGTGATAATTGTGACTTGATCACATCCATACCTGCAGGTGAAGCTTTTTGGAAATATTTTAGAAATAATCTGGCCCGTCTATCTGCTGCACAAAAGATAGCTTATATGGACTCATAATGAAAGCAGAACAACTGGAGAAGGCTATCAACAGTTTATTGCAGCAGCGAGTCAACTTCACCATCAATAACAAAATAATAAAGAGTGGCAAATTAATTCTGTTTTGTATTAAAGATTTCTATTTAGTATTTACAATTGGCGTGAACCATAGTAAGAAAATGTTTGAAATACCTTACCCATATTTCTTTGATCAATATACAAATAAAATTATTCTCAATTATGCCACTTCTATCTTTCATCATGGATCAGAGGAAATAAAATTTAATGCCAAGCAGCTCATGCCTAAAAAACCTGGTAAATTTTTTAATACACAACTTGAAATAAATGTCATTGAAGATTCCATCTGAAAGTATAAATAAAAAACATTATGGTTAATTGCGAGGTAAAGCTAGAAAAAGGTAAAAGCACAAATAAGCTTTATTTTGATAAAAAACTTCGTCAATTTACTAATGCTGTAAAGCGTTGTGGTGTGTTGGAAGACTTGAAAATTCGTAGGACTTTTATGAAGCCATCTCTACGCCGTAAGCTAGCTCCAAAGATATCTGCCTTGAAGTGGAAGTTCTATAAGTAATATATTGCACCTAGTATTCTACTAAATATAGAATATGAAGATGCAGAGTCACTATTTTGAAATTAAGGATTTATTAATCCAATTTCTTGCTGCATTTGATGATGTTGTAATTAAACGATACGACAAAAATAGAGTACCTGGTGCTACACAACAAGTAAGATACATTTATGCACCAAAAGAGCGGGTGCTTTTTGACTTAGTTAATCCTGCACAAAATATAACTTTACCTGTTGTTAGCATAACAATAAGTAGTATTTCAAGGGATAACAATCGAGTCTTTAATAAGAATGCAGGGTTTTATGCTGCAGGCACACCCTTTGAAGATAATCCCGGGCCTGCAACATTTTATTATAAAGCACCGGTACCAGTAAACATCGATGTGAAGATGAGTATTCTAGCTCGCTACCAATCCGATATGGATCAAATTCTCACTAATTTTGTCCCGTTTAATAATCCCTATATAATTCTTAGCTGGACTATACCAAAAGAATTTAATTTACCCTATACCCAAGAGATAAGATCTGAGGTTTTATGGAACGGTACTATCAACATGTCTTATCCCACAGATATCAACGGAAATCAGAAAGCACAAATTATTGCTGATACAGGATTTACAATCAAAGGATTCTTATTTCCAGATCCTCAAGAAGTAGTCAAGAACATCTATAAAATTGACACACAATTCACTGCTGTGAGCACTGGCATGTCACTGGACTATGGAGCATATGCTTTTCTCAAGTCACAAGAAATTACCACAGATTCACCATTGTCTGCATTTGCCAATTCTGAAACTGTGACTGTGTCAGGCCGCCCTGTCATTTCTGGCATCAGACTGTACACACCACTGGGACCTTTGCCATGAAGAGCTATCCCTCACACACAGTGACAGTGGGCACTTCAGGCAAACAGATAACTGTGAATGGAAACATGTTCAACTACAAGACTGATGTGGGTCTTTATTTGAGTTCCAGCAAGTTTGACGGTACACAGAAATATTACGATTTTTTTAGCGACAGCAGAAGTGTCAGTGCCAGTAGCCCACCATTCTCAGCATATCCAATGCCAAACTATAGAGATGTGTCCAACAACACCTTCACCTTCACTCTGCCAGCCTTCTATGTCCCACAAAAACTGGATATAATATTTGCAAATGATGCAGGATATGCATTAGCTTCATCTAGCAAACAGTTCTCCTATATTGAGGTAATCTAACCAAACAAAGTATAAATATTATACAATATGGCAATAGAAATCACAACAGCAGATAGCACTACAATAACTGGCATAAGAAATGCATTGAATTCTGCACCCTTGAGTGGTGCAGCAGATTGGGACAGTGTGTACACCACTACAAAAGGTAATAGTGCCAAATGGTCTGTAGCATATACCAATTTAGTCACCAACAGTGCTGCATATCTGTCAGGTGGAGCAAGCACAGACATCAGCTTGCTAGCAACTACCTCTGCTTCATGGAACAGTGTGTACGCAACCACCCATGCAAATAGCGCTAACTGGAATACCGCTGGCATTGGTGATGTAGTAGGTCCAGGCATTGCTACAGACAACGCAATAGCAAGATACAACCTGTCCACAGGAAAATTGCTGCAAAACAGTCTAGTCACTGTGAGTGATGTTGGAGCCATCAATGCTCCCGGGGTAGGCAGTGTAATACCATTCTACTTTAACAACCAAGCGGCCTTTCCCAATGCCTCTGTGTACCATGGTGCCATAGCACACAGTCATGCTGATGGCAGAATGTATTTTGCACATGGTGGTGTGTGGAACGGTCTGACAAATGTAACAGACCCAGGTAGCAGCACTGTATTAGTATCTTCTGGCAATGTCATTCTGAGTGCATGCACAGTCACCACAAACCTATCTGTTGGAGGCATAATATATTCCAATCAAATCAATACAGTGGGTACAGGTACACCCACCTTATCTTCTGGCAGCGATATTCAATTGGATGCAGTAACCCGTGTAACTGTTGCAAATACTCCTCTTCGCCTAGTGAACCTTACTTCAATACAAAGGGACACTATTGCACCTCTGTATGGTGACATGATATACAACACCACAACAAATACTTTTCAAGGATATGCTTCTGTAGGATGGGTTGATCTCAATTGATACTAATGAAGGAGTACATTGTAACACTCAAAGCAGGTGTTGATTATGATGCCTTCTATGATGCCATGGTGCAGTCTTCAACTGAAACACTGGTACCTAGCAGAGAGGTAGAGATTGCTAATGAAAGACCTTTATCACAAAGAAATACGCATTATTTTTTAACCGATCAAGAAGCTAATTTGTTACGAAAAGATCCAAGAGTTTTAGCTGTAGAAATTCCTCCAGACCAACGCGATGACATAAAAATATCTCCCTTTGTTTTGCAATCATCAAATTTTAATAAAACTACAAGTGACAGCGGACCTTTTGTGAACTGGGGGTTGTTGAGATGTGGATTTGTTAACAATACAATTTATGGTAGCACAGGGTTTCCTGCAGTGTGTGCATATCCATATCATCTGGATGGCACAGGGGTGGATGTGGTTGTGCATGATTCTGGGCTGCAGGTAGATCATCCAGAATTCACTGATAAAAACAATGCATCCAGAGTGCAGCAAATTGACTGGTATGCAGCTTCAGGCATTGCAGGCACACAGAGTGTAAATTTTTACAGAGATTTTGACGGCCATGGTACACATGTGGGTGGTATAATGACCGGTAAAACATATGGATGGGCTAAGAATGCCAGTGTATATGCTCTCAAAGTAAATGGTTTGGAAGGATTTGGTGATTATGGTACAGGTATTCCCATAGAAGACTGTTTTGATGTGGTAAAGGGGTGGCATTTGAATAAACCTGTTGATCCTCTAACCGGTAAGAAACGACCAACAGTAGTTAATATGAGTTGGGGATACAGTACGTCATATTATTCTTTAACAGGTGGCAACTATCGCGGTACAAATTGGGCGGGTGCATCACCAAATTCTTCTTATGGCATGGTAAATTACACAAGCAGAGTGCCTGTGCGCATAGCTTCTGTAGATACAGATTTAGAAGAATTAATTCAAGCAGGCGTAACTGTGTGTGTTGCTGCAGGTAATGATTATTTTAAGATAGATGTACCTGGTGGGGATGATTATGATAATTATTTCAGTCGCAGTGGTGGAGCAGAGGTGTTTTATCACCGTGGGTCAAGTCCATATAGTTTGAGTGCAATAATGGTTGGATGTATAAATTCAACTGCAACGCCCACAGAATATAAAGAAGGATTTAGCAATGGTGGGCCTGGTGTGGATGTGTATGCACCAGGCAAAGATATAATGAGCAGCACCAGCAACACAAATCGTATGGACGGTGTAGCGTATTTTTTAAATTCAAGCTACAAACAAGTTAATATATCTGGCACCAGCATGGCTAGTCCACAAACTGCTGGCATGTGTGCTCTGTTTCATCAGTTAAATCCTGATGCCTTGCCCCATCAAGTGAAAATGTTCACCATCAAAACAGCCACAAGTGGTGCATTGTATGATACTCCTGGCTCATCAACTAGCTACACTGGTATCACCACCTTGTATGGAGGCAACAACAGGTACTTGCGTAACCCATACGCAAGTAATACTGGCATGATTTACACAAATATCTATCAAGGCATACCTGTGCAACAACAAAACATTTTGAACACAGCTCGTGATGAAGTTGTAGTGTTCTACAATCAAAACAGCACAGACAGTGTGGACGTTGCCAATTACTACAAAACAAAAAGACCTAATTTCTCCAAAGTAAACACTGTGGGCTTGAATATCCCATATCAAATCTACCCACAACGAAGATCAGGTGATGGTACAACTATTATCAGTCAATCTGGAGCTGATATAGGAGTACCGTATGAGGGTTGCAGAAAATATGACTTGATACACAACATTAATTTCAATGCAAGTGTGATAGCACCCATGCAAGCATACCTTGCATCCAACATCAAAACCAAATACATTGTATGTTCCCTTGACATGCCCCTGCACATCATTGATCAAACCTCCACTGCAGTGCCCTACCTCACAACACTAGCATCAGTGTCTGGTGTTCCCTACCATATCAGCAAGAATACTGGAATATTTCCTTTTTATCTGGCAGGTGAATACAAGGAAGATGTGTTAGCCTATATAGACAAGCTGTCTCGTGCATCAGCTGATGGAACAAAGTTATACACAAACAGATTGTCTGCATATGCAGAAGATTCAAATTTGTATAGTATTGATTATTTTAGTCTATACAATGCAGGTGATAACATTTACCGTGCACTAAGTGGGGTGTATTTTTATAGAACTGGCAGAACAACAGCACTTTCAGCCGGAACAACGTCAGTCAGACAAACCACAGGCATGTTTTGCAATTATAGCAATGCATGGCCTCACAATACAGGAAATCTATCAGCCAGTAGCATGTGTTATTTTGGCAGTTGGGGCTTCAACGGCAGACGGTTTATTAATCCCAATGGCCCCTATATTTACAACATCAGTGGTGAGGGAGAGGTGGCTGGTCTTTCAGCCATATCATATTATACAGACCCAGCAAGCAGTGGCAAACTTACTTTCAACAACCCACAAAAAATAGACAATTGGTCTTTTGTGTACACAGTGGAATCCTTCAATGCATCACCAGGTGGTGGCTCTTATGGTCCATACACAGCACTGGTACCCGGCTGGGGCCTTTTCCCCACATCATATACTGGAGTAAAAACATTTTCTGCATTCAAAATGTCATGGCAGTATGCAGCTGGCATGAGACCCATCAGACATTCACACTTTACACAATATTTCTCCAAAAGTGCATTTGGTGGATCAAATTATGAGAACACAGCTGTCAATTGGGTAGGAAGTCTGTATGAACCTTACTATCCAGGTGCTGTTAACGATACACACATTACAGCATGGTTGAGTGGAAGCATTTCTTATGATTGTGTGACAAATAATTTTGCCAACAAGTTTCCAGCCCTGGCCATAGGTGATCCTCTGGTGTTTGTAAAAACTCCATTGTTTAACACCATTATTTCTTAATAAAAATAGTGGAAAATAAAATATGCACAGTAAATACCTACATGTCTGAAACAATCAATACACTCACACCGAGGGAGCAGGAATTGCTGGAACTCAAGAAGAAGGTGGAAGATCTTCTCACAGAATACAAAGCCGCACTTGTCCCAGTCACATTGATCAGCGGGACCCGTGTTGCAAGCCGCGTAGATGTTGTTCCTCTTGAATCGGTTGAAAAAGAACAAGCCATCACCTGATAGTAATTAAATTTAATTTAGCACACCTGTTAGCAGGTTGTTAAAACTAAATAATACTATGTACAGGTCTTTTGCGGATTTCTCAAGAACCAGCCCGTTACCTTCAGATTTCCTGGTGGGCTACAGACCCAATCAAGGCGAATTCCAGGTGGATTTCTACACAATATCCAACCTCATCAGTGGTGGATTGTGGCAAACACCCAATGTGCTGTATGTCACCACCAGTGGTGCAGATACCAATGTAGGCACAGCAGAAAACTACCCCTTTCGCACCATCAAGAGAGCATGTCAGTTTGCTGCTGCCGCCCCCTCACGTCAATTCACTATTTTTGTCAAGACAGGAGACTATTATGAAAAAAACCCTGTGTATGTGCCACCAAAAACTTCCATCATTGGTGACAATTTGAGACGCACAAACATCTTTCCACAAATTCCAACCAATGATTTACTGTGGGTAACAAATGCAGATTATGTGTGGGGGTTCACATTCAGAGGTCACAAGCGACCTGGTGCTGCCATAGCATTTCCAAATATCAACGTTGCTGATCCACAATATCAAGTGGCCTTCAATACACCTAGTTACATAGTGTCACCACCAACTGGTAATAAAAATGTGCCAGGCCATCCATTGTACATTGTCACCAGTCCATATGTGCAAGGTTGCAGCTCCATCACACAATCAACTGCTCCAGGATTAGATAATGCTGGTGCTGGAATGAGAGTTGATGGTGATAGAGTGGGTGGATTCATACGCAGTATGGTGCTTGATTCTTACACCCAATTCAATGAAGGTGGTGATGGCATCATCATACAGAACAATGGTTATGCACAACTGGTGAGTGTGTTCACCATTGGAGGCACAACTGCAGTCATGGTGAGTGCTGGTGGTCAATGTGACATCAACACTTCAAATGCTTCATTTGGTCTGTCTGGGCTTGTTGCATTTGGCAAATCAAATAGTCCTGTGTTAACAGGCACACTTGTTGCAGATGTGTCTGCAGGTACACAAATTTTCACAGTTAACAAGGTGGACCCATCAATAATTGCATTGACTCCTGCACAATTGATGGTGTTTGAATGTGAAGCGGACAAGGATACTCCTCGCACATTGTTTCAGATAACCTCTGCAGGGTTGATTGGACCAGTAACCTATCAAATTGCAACCACTGATGCAGCCGTGTCCTACATCTCTGGTGGCAAGGTGAATTTTTATTTGAGAAGCTCAATCTTGGCCAGTGCATACACCATGGAATATGTGGGATCAGGCAGCACCTTGAATACTGCATTGCCTGTGTTGGGTGGCATATCCAAACCTGAAAATGAAGTGTGTGCACGAGATGGCGGTATTATTTTTGTGACGCTCACAAATGAACAAGGTGACTTCAAGGTGGGCTCAGATTTTGTCATCAGACAGGCCACTGGAACCATTGAAGGACGCACATTTAATAGGTCAATATTTTCACTTATAACCCCTTTTGTATTGGCTCTGGAATAAATAAACTATATGGCACAGGTACCCTTAAATAAATTTGTCCGTAAAATACTCACACTGCCTGTGTATACTTTGGATATTAAACCGCTCTATGTGTGTCCATCGCAACGAGCTACAATTGTTTTAACCATTCAAGGTGCCAACAAGACAAATGCTGTAACAACAATGTCGGTGGGCATTTCAAGCATTGATACAAAAACATTATTTTATTTGGTCTCTGGTTTTCCCATTCCTGTGAAAGACTCAGCCAATGTGGCACTTGGCAAGGTGTTAATCACAGCTGGGGATTCCCTTGTCGCATTCAGCGACACAACAAATGCAGTTGATGTGAGCTTTTCACTGCTTGAAGCATTTAATGAAACCTAATAATGAGCGACAACACACCGTTTCTATTAAGTGGTAAGGAAAGACCCAATTCTCCAGGTAATGTAAGCCCGCAAAGATATCAATTCTTAAGCTTAAAAGATGCAGAACCCAATTTAGGTATTCCGCTCACCAATGCACTGCCTGCAAGTGCCACATGGGTACTGACCACAGATTATTTGGGTAATAGATATTTTGCAACTACGATTCTCAGCGATTCAGTTTACACCACTCTCAAAGATACCAGCGGCAATTATGTGTCTGTGTTCAATACTATGCAGGCCAACAGTGGCACATGGGAATCAACATACACAACTTTAAATGTAAACAGTGGCACATGGCTCACAGTCACTTCAGCCAATGCATTGTATTACAAAGCGTCTGGTGGTGATCTGTTTGGCAGCATGAACATCTTTGGCAATGTGCTCATTTATGGCAGTCTGTCTGCACTCAGTGGTTTGGAATTCATCACTACCAAAGCCACCACCACCAGTTCATTGAGCATTGTGAACATTGGCATTGGACCAGCTCTGTATGTTGAACAAGATGGGTTCTATGACATTGCTCGATTTGTGGACAGAGAAGGTGGCATTGTTCTGAATGTGGGTAACATCACACCTGCTGCTCCAGGCGCTACTGGTGGTGTCATTGGTATAAGAACAGATTTCCCAAACCACACACTCACTGTGGTGGGCACATTCAGTGCCTCAAGTGATATCTATACAGATGGTGTGATTGTGAGTGCTGGTGTTCCGCTGGATACAATTATTTTTAATGCCACACCACCTTCATTAAGATCTGTGGTTGCCACCATGAGCGCAAACAGCGCCAAATGGGAAAGTTCTTACAGCTATTTAAACAGTAACAGCGCAAATTTTGCAACATTTCAAAACCTATCAACTACACCAGTGGTGTTGAGCGCAGCCAACATAATGGGCAATGTGAATATTTTTGGTAACTTGTTTACTGCTGGTAGTGCGTTTTTTGCTAATACGATTATCACAACAACAAGTGCCTTGAGTGTCATTAACTCTGGTACAGGACCTGCTTTGTTTGTTTCTCAAGGCCGTGGCATTGGCAGCATTGCTGAATTTTATGATGCAGATATATCCCAAGAAGTGCTTCACATTGGCAGTGCTGCAGATGCTGCAGGCAATGAGGTGGATGGGGTCATTGGCATTAAAACGAGCCACCCAAACAAAACACTAACAGTGGTGGGTGACATCAGTGCCACCGGCAGCTTTAACAACCTAACAATTGATTGCACACAAGGCAATGTGGTTGTAGGCAAGAACACAACAATTCTATCTTTTGGATATGACAATGTGTTCATTGGCAATTATGCTGCATCAACCAACACATTTGGCATATACAATGTGTTCATTGGTGCACGTGCAGGTCAAGCCAACACACAGGGTAACAGCAATACTTTTGTTGGTCAAAATGCAGGCCAAGGCAACACCCTTGGCAACAACAACAGCATATTTGGTTCACAAGCTGGTGCAAGTATCCAAACGGGAAATTCTAATTCTATCATGGGCAATGCAGCTGCATCAAACCTTACAATAGGTGGCTACAACATCATCATGGGTGATAATGCCGGGGGCAGCATAGTAACAGCAAACTATAACATAATCATTGGTCGAAGTGCTGCATCACAGTCAACTGATTGGAGCAGAACATTAGTCATAGGCAACAATGCCAATCCTTCTAAAGATTTTCAAGCCATCATTGGTGATCCAACTTTTCCCTTTGTGGAGGGAATTTATCATGGCAACATGGCGTTCTATGGCACGCTCAGCGCCACCGGCAGCTTAGCATCAACAGGCAATGCCACCATACTGGGCAATACCACCATCAACAGCACTCTGTCGTCACTGGATGGCACAGTGAAGATCCTTGGCAATCAAACCATCACTGGTGCACTCTCTGTTACAACTCTTTCTGCTACCAACATAGTTGGTTTTTATTCAATTCTGCCCTATCAAAACTTTACTGGAAATGGTAGTGATACCGACTTTACCTTACTAAGTGCAGCAAGATCGGTTAATGATATTATGGTGTTTGTTGGCGGTGTGTACCAAAGCAAAGACTATTATACCCTCATTACACCCAATCTATTGAGAATGTCAACACCCCCACCAAATGGAACATTGCTTGAAGTTTCATATCAAAAGCCTTCTCAAATACCATTCAGCGTGTTGCCACTCCCCGGTCCAAATACAATTCAGTATTCAATGTTAGCAAATAGAATTGTAGATTCTGATAAATTAACTTTTGATGCAGTAAGTTCCATCAATATTGCAGACTATAATATACCACCAGTAAAACTAACCAGAGGTGGCCCGGGATGGAGCACTGCTGGCACCTTAACTGCTGATAATATCTTTAGTCCCGGTTTGATAAGTTCAATTCAGAATGCAGTATCTTCATTATCCGCACAAGATCTATTGAAAGGCACATTCATTCATGCAACAAGCTCATTCCTATTGCCAGCTTTTGGTATAACAAGAAGAGGCAAAAGAGAAGTTGGCAGCATGAGGTACAATACAGACACAGGCATTTACGAAGCTTTTCATAGTCAATTTGAAACCCCTGCCACAGGCTTAGCTGAACCTGGATGGTATGGGTTGGGCAGAACATTAATTTCTTCTAATAGGTTTACTGCAGGGTGGTCATCCATTAACGTATTCTGGATGACTCCTGGTAATATTGAAAGACACAACTATTCTGCATTTGATATAGAAGCATTTATCCCTCGAGGGAGTAACCCTGCTAGCTCTAACAAATTGCGCTTAGGGTTTAGATTTATTCCTTATAGTACTTTTGCTGCTGACACTAGTAGTTCATATTGGACTGGTGGAAGATATTTAAGTAACAGTAATAGATCTGGAGAACTATATAATAATGGTCAGAATGCAACAGGCATTTCTTACGGCATGTACTCTTCATATTCTTATAATGGTGATGCAAACGATTGGTGGAGGGCAGATGGAAATTCCGGGTATCAATCTTATTTGAGAATGAGAACTATGCCAGGTGCTGGACTTAACAGTACCTGGCAAGGAAGATTATATGCTGCATCACAGTCATCGTATGCTTATGGATCACACATTGATTTTCATGTTCAATATACCCCCCAAGTTTCAATATCACAAACATATCTCGGACGAACAATTTTTCCAATCGCTGGGTTTAATATATTTACCCAAGAAGGCTCTATAAATGCAGATGCTTATTGTAATGCCATAATAAATGTTTATGGTATTAACGGGTGGGAAGGAAACCAAGTTTATGAATAATGAATTACTAAAGAAGAAGAAGTTTTATGAGTCCAAAGGTATAACCAAAGAAACAAAGTATGGTTATTTCTATGATGGTTACAGACAATTCAATGATCAAGAGTTTGAAGATTGGCTTAAAGCCACTTCTACTGAAGAAGAATATATTAGCTATCAGGAAGACAAATCACATCAAGGAAAAAGATGTCCTGAGTTTCCTGATATTAGAGACCAATTGGATATCATATACAAAACCTTCAAACACCTTCAAATCAATGGCATTGATTTAGGAGATGAAGGTAGACAATGGGTAGAAAAAATAGATTCTATAAAAGAAAAATATCCAAAACCCCCGAAACCTCTTGCCCCGGGACCAGTTCTCCCACCTGAATAATATATGCCTTTGCAGAGAACAACTGGTCCACTTTTTCAAGATGGCTCTCTCACACAATCTAAATTTATACCAGATACAATAACCTGGACTTCAAATGCATCTCTATCTTCCTCTACTGTAATAGCTGAAAATTCTAGAGTCTTAGAACTCACAGCTGCCAATGTTACATATTCCTCAGGAGCGCTGTATACAGATTATATTACAGGTCCTAATGAGAGTGCGGGGCTAAGCTTATCTGCAAATAATTCCGGAACAATTAATTATGTAATCGATAGATTTAGATTTACTCTAGATGCGGCGGTAATGATACCTATAATTAACACCGCCCGTGTTGTGTATCAATACACTGGTGACATTCAAACGTTTGTTGTCCCTGCTGGAATAACTTGTATTTTTGCAAAAATGTGGGGTGGCGGAGGCGGTACCGGTATACCGGGTGCCTGGAGTTATGGTGCAGAAGGTGCCGGGGGAGGATTTTCACAAGGTATTATACCTGTTGTACCAGGAGAAACGTTGTCGTTAGTTGTTGGTCGTGGAGGCACCACATGTAATACCAGCACACCTATATATGGTGGGGGTGGATTACCTGGCATAGTTGGTGGTGTTGATCCAAAATATGCCGGTACAGGCGGTGGGTTGGCTGGTATTTTTGGAGCATCTGCTTCTCTTACAGTGGATGTGTTGATTGTTGCAGGTGGTGGTGGAGGTGGAATGGATATGGGTGGTGGCGGTGGTGGCGG